>JACCDK010591193.1_pt1 | contig 19277 bp, 17 predicted proteins | sample 7445871 | NCBI WGS metagenome assembly JACCDK01 (sample SAMN15323436, study PRJNA562643) | freshwater metagenome | isolation source: river surface water | place: USA:Blue River Watershed | collected 2017-08-15
CTTTTATAGAACATAACGATCTGACCGTTGTGGCAAACACTGTATCCGGACAGTGCGTCCTCCGGCACTGGACATCCCGTCAGAAGCGCACGTTGCGCGAACCGCGCCTTATTCAACATTTGGCCTGTTAGACCGATGAACGGTGGTACCCAGATACATTTGGACAGCTTTTGATGAGAATTCTGATTCTTGCATTTTTTGCAATCACTGCGGCACTGCCAACGCCGTCTGCGCTCGCGGGCAAGGTGCCGGCCAAGTCGATGTCCAAGTCGCCGTCCAAGTCTGTCAAGCAGCGGCATTCGGCACGTGGCCCGGTTGTCATCCGTCTGAATTCGCCGGAAGCTGCGGATCAGTCGAGGGTCATTGATACCAACCTTGAACAAGGTTGCCTGACCACGGAGCAAAAGCGCCTGCTGACTTGGCAGCTCGGTATTGAAGAGCAGGAGCTGCAGCATTTTCTTCTCGATGCCAATCCTCTGGAGCCGCAGGTCCGTGGCAAGGAGTGCTTGCACTACGCATCAGCGGTGGCGCCCAAAGGCGATGTGAATTCACTGGCAGTGCTCAGCCGCGCATCGACAGCAGATCAGCCTATCGCCTTGTTCATGTCCAAAGCTGCAAGCGAAGAAAAACCGACAATACGCCGCCTTGAATTACCGATGCTGTCGGAGGCAGTGAGTGAATTCAATTTACCCGCGGCAGATATCGAGACCCTCTCCACCGAGTATCTTGCGAAGATTCCACTGCATTTGCGTTGGGAGCTTGGTTTGCTGGTACGCCGGATGATATCCGGGTGGGGTTCGGCCGCACATTATCAGTTGCGCGTCGTTTTGGAAAAAGTGCCTGACCGAGAGCTGGAGAAAATACTGGCGGTAGAACTGATCGATACCGCCAAGGGGTTTGTGAAGGACCGCGTTATATGGTTTGAGCGGGCTGATCAGCGAGGTGCTTTTTTCAGTACAAACAGTGGCACAGATTACGCGCGTATGCTTTGGTATTCACCGACACGCCATGTGAACATTTCACGGGGAGTGGGTGACAGCGTGACTACGGTTCATCGTAAAGTGCCTACGTATGCCCGCGGCAAGAAAAAGCCTCGATTTGCGATTCGCAGCTTCAGTTACCGAGGGCAGCACATCGGCATTGATTTTGTTGCTCCGGCGGGTACGCCCGTACATGCAGTTGCTGATGCCGAGGTTGTGTTTGCTAGTCCCATGGGTGGCTATGGCAATCTGGTGATTCTCAATCATGGGCGAGGCTACGAAACCTACTATGCTCACCTGTCTGCTTTTTCACCTGACATAGTGCCCGGTAGAAAGGTGCTGCGAGGTGAAGAAATTGCGTATGTCGGCTCGACCGGTTTTTCTACCGGCCCTCATCTCCATTTCGAATTACGCAAGGAAAAACGCTACCTCAATCCTTTTGACAAGCAAATGTCGCTCGAATTTTGGAGCTTGCTTCCGGAAGAGCATGAGCAAATGCTCGCGCTTATGCTGGCACTGGATTTTACGCGGGACATGAATCGCAATGCAGAACACGCTGGCACGCTGATTCCGCAAACGATGGTGCCCGTCTACGTCAAGGTCACCAACCGCTGAAGACAGATTTAACTACGCTCGGTTGTGGATACGGTCACTGCAATGTCGCAATGACCGGCGTGTGATCTGACGGTTGTTCCCATTTTCTGGGTAATTTGTCGATTTCGCAGGCAGTACAGCGCTGGGCTAGCGCCGGCGAGAGCAAAATATGATCGATGCGCAGCCCACGGTTGCGACGGAACGCCATCTGCCGATAATCCCACCAGCTGTAGAGCTTTTCTGCTTGCGGAAACAATCGAAACGCGTCTGCCAGTGGCAGGGCACATAAACGTTCAAACGCTGCCCGCTCGGGCGCCGACACCAACACTTGATCTTGCCATGCAGCGGGGTCGTGGACATCCGCATCGGCGGGTGCGATGTTGTAGTCACCTAAAACGGCGAGCGATGGAAATTGTTGAAGCTCGGCTTCCAGCCACTGAATGAGCGCTTCCAGCCAGCGCAGCTTGTAGTCATATTTGTCTGATCCCACCGCTTGCCCGTTCGGCACATAGGCACAAACAATACGCATACCGTCGATGGTGGCGCTGATGATGCGCTGCTGCTCGTCCGGAAACAGGGGATTATTCTTGACCACCTCCGTGATCGGATGGCGGGAGAGGATGGCAACGCCGTTATAAGTTTTTTGTCCTGTGAAGACCACCTGATACCCGGCAGCTTCGATTTCCGCGACCGGGAATTTGTCGTTAGTGAGTTTGGTTTCTTGCAGGCAGAGCACGTCCACCAGCGAGGATTCCAGCCATTGCAGCACTTGCGGCAGGCGTACTTTGAGGGAATTGACATTCCATGTGGCGAGTTTCATTGATGGACCTGATGAGTGGGTGCAGGCCGCATTTTAGCCAAGATGGCGCAGGTACTCGCAGAACCGGTGCTTTTATGTTCTTTTCAATTCGTCGCTCAATTCTTTTAACGCCCATTCCAGTTCATCATCTGCGGAAGGCGGTGCGGCACTGGTAGGCCGGTTGGGAATATTTTGACTTAAATCTCCCAAGCTACGGTCAACCGCGGTGCTTATCTCATCGATGTTATTGCTTTTGTCGAGTGCGGCCATAAACTCGTCGAGTGCCATATCGGGCGATGACGGCTTGGACTGCGGCTCCCGCAGCCTTTCTGTTTTTGCAGAAAGTATGGGGCCGTCGGGGGCTGGCATGGCGATTTTCTCAGCTTTCATCAACTCAGAAAGCGGTAGGTCAGGGGTGAGCTTGTTGGGGATATTTTGACTTGAAACTTCCATACGTTCAAGCGCGGCGGTTATCTCATCGAGGTCCTTGCTTTTGGCGATTTCGTCGATAAGTTTTATATCGGACGCTGATAGCTTGGACTGAGGCCCCCGCAGTATTTCTGCTTTTGCAGAAGGTGTGAAGCTGCCGAGGGTATTTTTTTCAGTATTCACTAAAGCTTTGGAGGCAGCCTCTGCTTTTTTTGAAAGCGCTTCATCAATTTTTTCTTTCAAAGTAATTGATAAGTACTTTACCTCAGGGATTTTGAGGAGTGCACTTGCGTCGCCTCTCAGTTCTTTTAAGGTCGCTTCGTTAAGCTCCTCACCGCGACCATTAAATAACTGACGGACGGCTATTTCTAATTCCTTCTTTTTATTATTGCCAATATCATTGCTTTTATCTCTGGCGACTTTTATCAATCCATTTGTCAGAAACGTTACCTTGAGTTCGTCTCCCTTTTTTTCTTTATTTTCACTAACAGGAGCTCGTTCACTCTTTACGGCAGGCAGGTTGTTGTGACCGGATTTTAGAAACGATACTTTTTTCTGAGTCCTTGTCTTTATATGGCCTGTCGATGATTCTTCATTTGGCTTGGTGCCGATTTTTTTATCCAATTCCATACTGACATGTGCACGATTCTTTCCGATAGATATTTTTCGAAGTAGATCAACACTTCGTTTCAGGATGTTTTCTCCTCCATGCTTGGATTTAGCGTGAGTTATCTTCGGTAGCGAATCCGAGGCGGGTCGTTTGGATTGCAAGCCGGAAGATTCGGATAATTCAGGTAGTTCGGGCAATTGCAGATCTTTACCTGAAATCAGAGTTTGAGAATTCACTTTGCTCATTTGCTTTGTTTTCCCATATTTTGTTGGTAAAAAACACCAAATATTTGGTATTCCAATCATTTTTCAAACTATGTGGAGATAGAGGTGATTCAGTTCATTCTTTTTTGCAAAAATTGGCGCATTCGTCCAAGGAGAAATTCTTTACGGCAATAAAAAACGGGAACCAAGCGGCTCCCGTTTTATTAGATGGCAGATTAACGCTTAGCTTTTCGCGCGTTCCAGCAGGAACGTGGTCAGCAAGGGCACTGGTCTGCCTGTGGCGCCTTTGGCAGCACCACTCTTCCAAGCGGTGCCAGCGATATCTAGATGAGCCCATGAATATTTGCGCGTGAATCGCTCCAGGAAGCAGGCTGCGGTAATGCTGCCGCCGGGCGGGCCGCCAATATTGGCGATATCGGCAAAGTTAGACTTGAGTTGCTCCTGATAGGCTTCCTCGATGGGCATGCGCCATGCGGTGTCATTGGAAGCTTTGCCGGCAGCGAGCAATTCATTGGCCAGCGCATCATGGGTGCTGTCGTGGCGTGTGAACAGCCCGGTGTTGTGATGGCCGAGCGCAGTCACGCAGGCGCCCGTCAGGGTGGCGATATCCACGACGCAGGCGGGTTTGAAGCGCTCTACATAGGTCAGTGCATCGCATAGGATGAGTCGTCCCTCGGCATCGGTGTTCAGGATCTCGATGGTCTGTCCTGACATGGAGGTGACGATGTCGCCGGGGCGGGTTGCGCTACCGGATGGCATGTTCTCGCAAGTCGGGATAACGCCAATGACGTTCAGGTTCAGTTGCATTTCGGCGATGGCGCGGAAGGTACCCAGTACCGAGGCGGCACCGCACATGTCGTACTTCATCTCATCCATGCCCGAGCCGGGCTTGAGTGAAATACCGCCGGTGTCGAAGGTAATGCCTTTTCCGACCAACACGACCGGCGCGTCCTTCGCCTTGCCACCCATGTGCTTGAGGATGATGAATTTCGGCGGCTGATCACTGCCGTTGGTCACCGACAGAAAGCTGCCCATCTTGAGGGCTTCGAGTTGCTTGCGGTCGAGGACCTCGACACCGAGTTTGAATTCTTTGCCCAGCTGTTTTGCTGTGGTCGCCAGATAGGTGGGGGTGCAGATGTTGGGTGGAAGATTGCCCAAGGTCTTGCTGAGATCCATGCCGTTGGCCAAGGCAACGCTTTGGGCCAGCGTTCTACGGGCGTGCGCCAGGCGGCTTTCATCGACCGCCAAGGTCACCTTGGTCACACCGGTTCGGTTTTCGTCTTTCTTACTCTTGAGGGCGTCAGCGCGGTAGATACTTTCGCGCAGCGACAGCACCATGGTGCGTTGTGCCCAGTCGGCATCTCGTCCCTGAACAACATCGAAAGGCAAGGCAACCAATCCATCGTTGCTGCCCAGCGTCGCGAAGACACGCGCTACCGCTTGCGAGGCAGTGATGAAATTTCGGTCCGACACTTCACCTTCATTACCCAGCCCGACCAGCAAAATGCGCTTGGCATTGCCACTGGTACGATGCAGCAGTAGAGTCGTGCCCGCCTTGCCGGAGATATCGCCGCTCTTGATCGCTGCAGTAAGTGAGGCTTTATCGTCGAGCGCCTTGGCGGCGGCAGAGAGTTTGCCGTTCTCGAATACACCTACAGCGATGCACCCCGCTTTGTGCTGGGCGATTGCGTTTTTTGCATTAAAAGCTTTTATGCTAAAGTCCATGATCACTCCTTTAATGCGCACAATTATAGTCTCCGAATGATTTTTCAGCGCGCCATACGCCGCGAACTGCTCAATGCCGTGGGCGCGGTGTTCACGGCGCTGTTCACCATCATCATATCCGTCACGCTGATACGCATCCTTGGTGATGCCGCTGCGGGCAAGATCGCGTCCTCCGATGTCCTTGCTCTGATCGGATTCGCATCACTGATCAACTTGCCAGTCCTGATCTCGCTTTCGACCTTTATTGCGGTGCTGATGGTTGTCGCGCGCAGTTATCAGGATTCCGAAATGGTCGTCTGGTTTGCCTCAGGCGTCTCGCTGATGGATTGGGTGCGCCCGGTTGTGCAGGTCGGCCTACCGATGGTGATATTGACCGCGGCGCTGTCTTTCTGGCTCACGCCGTGGTCACAAAAACTCTCTGCTGAACAGCGTGAGCGTTTCCGCAACCGGGAGGATATCTCGCGTGTATCGCCGGGCAAATTTCAAGAGTCAGCTAACGGTCAAAAAGTATTCTTCGTCGAGGGACTCTCTTCTGACACCGCGAAAGTTAACAATATTTTTCTTACTCAGAATCACAACCAAGAGAGCGGCGTAGTTCTGGCGCGTGAGGGTACTGTCCAGATTGATGCCCGGGGTGACAAGCTGCTTCGCCTGTATGACGGCCGGCGCTACGATGGTATGCCCGGATCGCCGGAGTTCCGAATCATGGATTTCGAGCGATATACCGTCATCATCGCCGGCAATACCAAGGAACTCGCGGAAAACAAATCTGCCCGTGTACTCGCAACGGTGGAGCTGATCAACGATCCGACCCCCAACAACCTCGCCGAACTCCTGTTTCGCATCTCCGCGCCCTTGACTTGTCTGATACAGATGCTGCTGGCCATACCGCTGGGCTTTGTGAACCCCCGGCGCGGTCGTACGCTCAATCTGATGATTGCTTTGCTGCTGGCCGTTACCTACTTCAATGCCACCAGCATCATGCAAGCCATGGTCGCGCAGGAAAAAACCTCGTTCGGCATGTCATGGTGGCCTTTGCATTTGGTGGCGGGCACACTGGTTATCTTGTTATTTTTCTGGCGGAACAACCCCAATATGCGCTGGCACCCATCGGCTTGGCTGACGCTGGTACGTCGCATCATTATGCCGCGCTCCGGAGGCACAGCATGACGGTACTTCGGCGTTACTTCGCTGGCGAAATTTATCGTGCTGTCGCGTTTGTGCTGATCGCTTTTCTCGCACTGTTCGCTTTTCTCGACATGATGAGCGAGATCAAATCAGTGGGGAAGGGGGGCTATCGCATCGAGCATGCATTCATGTATGTGTCGCTTGGGCTGCCGAATTATGCCTATCAGATCATGCCGATTGCAGCGCTGATCGGTACCATCTATGTGATGGCCCAGTTGGCAGCGCGCTCCGAATTTACCGTCATGCGTGCATCCTCGCTGTCGATGTCGGGTGTCATTCGCATGCTGTTACCGATCGCCATTGTGTTTGCTGTGATGACCTTCGTGTTGGGCGAATTCGTTGCGCCACGCTTCAATGATTTTCGGGAGAGTTCCAAGCGGCGCATTCAAGGCGCGGCTATTTCGTCCGAATTTCGCTCAGGATTGTGGGCCAAGGATGTGATTCGCGATCCGGTTACCAAGCAAGTCACCGGTTCGCGATTCCTGAATGCAGGTAAGGTTGAGCTCAGTGGTGCACTTCGATCGGTCTGGATTTACGAGGTTGATAACCAGATGCGCCTGATGACCCTCATTACGGCAGATGAAGCCCATTTTCTCGACAATAACCAGTGGCGTCTGGACAAAGTCAAAGAGATGCGATTTGCTCGGGATGCAGGGCAGAGAAATTCCAGTCAGTCCGCCGTCATCACGCAAAACACCTTCGATTCCAGCACACTCAACTCGGAAATCACGCCAGAGATCATGGCCGTCCTGATTTCCGATCCTTACAGAATGTCGGCGCTGGATTTGATCGTATTCACGCGGCATTTGGAGGAAAATCGGCAGCGTACGGATCGCTATGAAATCGCCTTGTGGACCAAGCTTCTCTATCCGTTTGCCGTGTTCGTGATGATGGCACTGGCTTTGCCGTTTGCTTATCTTCAGTCGCGCAGTGGTGGTTTGTCACTGAAAATTTTTATAGGCATCATGATTGGCGTATCCTTCCAGCTGCTCAACAGCCTTTTTTCGCATATCGGCTTGCTTAATACCTGGCCGCCTTTCATGACGGCGATTGCGCCGAGTGCCTTATTCCTGTTTGCTGCCATCAGTGCGTGTCGATGGGTGGAGAGACATTGATGACAACACAAAAAGCCCTTGTACTGTTTGCCCATGGCGCGCGTGATCCGCGCTGGGCTCAACCTTTTCAGAAATTGCAGCACATCGCGCAAGCAAGCTTGCCTGATGCTGCGGTTGAACTAGCTTTCCTTGAATTGATGGAGCCGCGGCTGCCGGCCGTTGTATCTCAATTGGTGGAACGCGGTTGCAATGAGATCAGTGTGGTTCCGGTATTTCTCGGGCAAGGTGGCCATGTGCTGCGTGATCTTCCGCCCATGATCGAATCACTGCGTACGGAATATCCCGACTTGTCGCTGCAGGTCAGTGACGCCGTGGGAGAGAGTCCTGCCGTGCTGGATGCTATTGCGGCTTATTGTGTCAGCAGGATTTAAGGTTTTTCGCTTCTCGGTCGCAGAGCCTCGCCGATCATCACCAGTACTGGGCCCTCACAGGCACGTATCCCCATGGACATCTCGTTGAGAGTCATGCGCATTACGCGCTGATCGATGCGGCTGACGTTTTCAATTGCAATGACAGGTGTCTCAGCTGCCTTGCCATGGGCCAGCAAACGCTTCGCAGTTTCTATCGCTTCCTGACCACCCATGTATTGGACTAGCGTGTCGCAGCTCGGCAGAGCCGCCTGATCGGTTTCGCCCTTACCAGTGGTGGAAGTAAAAAAAGCGACGTTGCGCGCGACACCGCGTTTGGTGAGTGGCTGACGTATCGCAGCAGCGGCAGCAAAGGCCGTCGTGATGCCGGGGACTATTTCGTACGAAATGCCGGCGGATTCCAGAGCCTGCAGCTCTTCATCGGCGCGCCCGAACAGCATGGGGTCACCGCCTTTGAGTCGCACGATGCGATCGTAGCGAAATGCGCAGTCGATTAACTTCTGATTGATGAGTGTCTGCGCCGTGGAGCGCTGACCGCTGCGCTTGCCAACCGAGACCAGTTGAGCTTGAGAACAGAGTGCGAGAACATCCGGTGTGACAAGCGCATCATGCAAAACGATTTCTGCATCGCGAAGCACCGCGGCACCGCGCACGGTAATGAGGTCGGCTGCGCCGGGGCCAGCGCCCACCAGCCAGACGCGACCCGGTTGCGTCCGGATCGGTCTGTTGAATGGATCCTGCATCGTTAAAGTTTATCAGCGCAGCAATCAGCCCGGCAATCAATCCAGACGAATCATGCCTGCGGCAACGGTCTGATGTGAAATTTCATCAATCAGGATGAAGCTACCCGTGGAACGGCAGGTCTCATACGCATCCGCTGCCAGCGGTTGCTGAACGGTGAGGGTGATGCGCGCTATGCCATTCAGTGTCAACGTGTCGCCGCTGTACTGTTGCTGGGTGTTGATATCGAGGAGCGAGTCCAACGAAGTCACTCTCGCAGCCACCTGACGCGTGGTGTGCTTGAGCCAGTACTTGCGGCGCAGATCCAGCGGCTCTTCCGAAAGCCAGCACACATCTGCCGTCACGTTTTTGAGTGTGGTGGCAGGCGCATCTGCAGCGACCAGCATGTCGCCACGCGAGATGTCGACATACTCGTCCAATAGAATCGTGACCGATTTACCTGCAGCAGCACTCTCAAGCGAGCCATCGAGGGTGAGTATGTCTTTGACAGTGGCAGACAAACCCGTTGGTTGCACCAGCAGTTTGTCACCCTTGCGAACCGTGCCCGATTCAACGCGACCCATGTAGCCGCGGAAGTCATTAGCTTCATGACCGTTGTGACGCGCTACCAATTGCACCGGAAAGCGCAAAGCTTGTGTATGTTCGTGGTCATGTACCGGCAGGGATTCAAGCAAATCGATCAGCGTCGGGCCTGCATACCAGGGCATGTTCTCGCTGCGTGTGACCACGTTATCGCCTGCCAGCGCCGAGAGTGGAATAGGGCGTACATTTTTCAAGCCCAGTTGTGCTGCAAAGGCTTCATAGGCAGAGACGATGCGATCGTAGACAGATTGGTCGTAGTCAACCAGATCCATCTTGTTGACAGCAACGATCACATGTTCGATTTGCAGTAGCTTGGCAATGGTGGAGTGGCGCTTGGTCTGAATCAGCAACTCGGCTTTGCCATCCTCACCAAATTTTACTTTGGATACGTCGACCAGAATGATCACGGCATCCGCAGTCGAGGCGCCGGTGACCATATTGCGGGTGTATTGTTCATGGCCGGGTGCATCGGCGATGATGAATTTTCGCTTGGGGGTTGCGAAATAGCGATAGGCGACATCAATGGTGATGCCTTGCTCGCGCTCGGCTTCCAGTCCATCGGTCAGCAGCGATAAATCGACCATGTCACCCACGGTGCGCTTGTGACGCGCGCGTGAGATCGCATCGAGCTGATCCGCAAAAATGCCTTTGCTGTCGAACAGCAATCGACCGATCAGTGTGCTCTTGCCATCGTCAACCGAGCCGGCGGTAATGAAGCGCAGCAGGCCGCGCTCATTGGCGCTGGCATCGACTGGCATCAGGTTTTTGTCTGCGACTGCGTTCATCAGAAATATCCTTCTTTCTTGCGCTTTTCCATCGAGGCTTCGGATGTCTGATCATCCATGCGTGTGGCACCGCGCTCGGTAATTTGCGTCACTGCTGTCTCGGCGATGATGGCATCCACGGTCGATGCCGTCGATGCAACCGGGCAGGTGCACGAAATATCGCCGACAGTGCGGAAGCGCACCGTTTGGGTCTCAACCTTCTCACCTTGTTTCGCGGGTGTCAGTGGTGTGAGCGGCACCAGCAATCCATTGCGGGGAATGACTTCGCGGTCATGGGCAAAATAGATCGAAGGCAGCGCCAGTTTTTCACGTGCGATGTACTGCCATACATCGAGTTCGGTCCAGTTGGAGATGGGGAAGACCCGCATGTTCTCGCCGGGATGGACACGCGTGTTGTAAAGATCCCAGAGCTCGGGGCGCTGTGCCTTCGGATTCCATTGCCCGAAATCATCACGGAAGGAGAAGATACGCTCTTTGGCGCGCGCCTTTTCTTCGTCACGACGTGCGCCGCCAATGCAGGCATCAAACTTGTGTTCAGCAATCGTTTCCAGCAGCGTGACCGCCTGCGCCGCGTTGCGCGAGTCCGTTTGTGGATTGCGTAGGCGGACCGTACCACGCTTGATCGAATCTTCAACTGAACCCACGATCAGACGCTCGCCGAGTTCAGCCACGCGCTGATCGCGGAAGTGAATCACTTCCTCGAAGTTATGCCCAGTATCGATATGTACGAGCGGGAAAGGAAACTTACCGGGTCTGAAAGCTTTTTCGGCGATGCGCAGCAGGACAACCGAGTCCTTGCCGCCAGAGAAAAGCAGCGCTGGATTGCTGCACTCCGCAGCGACCTCACGCATGATGTGGATGGACTCAGATTCCAGCCAATCCAGATGGCGGTTACTGGCGGCGTCAATAAAGTGTTTGTTGTCTGCGGGCGAATTCATGATGTCGGTATTTCAGTTTGATCGGGCTTGCTTCGGACGAGTTTGCCATCGACGATGTGGAGACCGCATTCCTTGCTGTCTGGTGATTCCCACCACCAGCGGCCTGCACGGATGTCCTCGCCGGGCTGAATGGCGCGGGTACACGGTTCGCAGCCTATGGAAGGATAGCCTTTTTCGTGCAGTGGATTGAAAGGCACTTGGTTGCTGCGAATGTAAGACCAGACATCTTCCTCGGACCAATCTGCCAGCGGATTGAATTTTTGCAGTCCATGCGCGACATCATCTTCCTGCATCGCGAGCTCACTGCGGGTGGTCGATTGCGCACGACGCTGACCGGTGATCCAGGCTTTGTTACCTGCCAGTGCGCGCTTGAGTGGTTCGACCTTGCGAATGCGGCAGCATTCCTTGCGCATCGCTATGCTGTCATAAAACGCGTTCAAGCCATTGGCGGCGACATAGGATGCGATTGCTGAGGGTTCTGGCTTGTACAGCGCCACTTCGTAGTCGTAGGTTTCGCGTATACGATCAATCATGCCCAGTGTTTCGGCATGCAGACGTCCGGTTTCGAGCGTGAATATGGTGATCGGCAGCTTGGCGCGCAAGATCAAGTCGGTTATCACCATGTCTTCGGCCGCAAGACTGGAGGCAAAGACTGCTGGCGAAAAATCAGCGGCAATACGCTCGAGCAGTGAGCGCGTGCCCGAGAGAACCTCGTTGTAGTGTGCGCTACTCATGGCAGATCCTGTGCAGCGGGGCGCGATGCGCGACGATACAGCGGCGTTTTCTGATCCCAAGAAGTCTGGTAGACGTCCGAAAAATCCGTCAATCCTTTAAGTGCGTCCTCGATGCTGCGATCTTCGCGGGTTGCAAAGGCATTGAAGCCGACGCGTTGCATATAAAACAGCTGGTCACGCAGCACATCGCCAATGGCGCGTATTTCGCCGTCATAGCCTAGGCGACTACGCAGATTGAAAGCGATGGAATAACCACGGCCATCCGAGAACGCTGGAAAATCAACCGCGATCAGCGACAAGCTGGCGATATCTTCTTTTAGTTGCTCGGCGCGTTCATCACTGGCCAGCCAGACGCCAACGTCATTGCGCGCAGCCAGTGTGGTTCTTTGTGCCAGCCATACCTGCAGCGGCACAATTTGCTGACCTGGTGGCACCGACACGGTTTCGGGTGATTCACCCTCAGTCAGTTTGAACACACTCCAGTGGTCATCAACGATAGCCTTGTCTTTGATGATCTTACGCATACGCGTCCTCTCCGGCTTGGTAGGTGTGGCCAGCGATCGGTGTCGCGTACACATGATCCTTGAATGGGTTAATGCCAATACGATTGACGGTATCAATGAAAAGCTCTTCCTCGATACGCTCTCGCACATAGACTTCCAGCAGTCGACCAATCACTTCCGGCATTTGTCCGGCGGCGAAGGAGGGCCCGATGATTTTGCCGATGGCGCTGGTATTACCCTGCGCACCACCGATGGAGACTTGATACCACTCCGAGCCATCCTTGTCGACACCGAGAATGCCGATGTTGCCAACATGATGATGACCGCAGGCGTTAATGCAGCCCGAGATATTGAGCTCGATGTCGCCGATGTCATGCTGAAAATCGACATTATCGAAGCGCTCTGCAATGGCTTCTGCGATAGGGATGGATTTGGCATTGGCCAGCGAGCAGAAATCACCCCCGGGACAGCAAATGATATCGGTCAGCAGACCGATGTTGGCCGTCGCCAGACCATGCGTTTTCGCTTCTTTGTAAAGTGCGAGCAGATCCGATTGCTTCACATCGGCCAGCACCAGATTCTGCTCATGCGTGACGCGCAGTTCACCAAAGCTGTAGCGATCCGCGAGTTCGGCAACGAAATCGATTTGCTCGGCCGTGGCATCGCCGGGTGGCGTGCCAGTTTTTTTCAGTGATAGTGTGACGATCGCATAGCCAGGCACCTTGTGCGGTCTTACATTGCGGGTGAGCCAATTTGAAAAAGGCTTGTCTTCGCTACGCTGCTGCTGCAGCAGTGCATCATCATCTTTCAGCGTTTCATAGGCAGGCGGCGTGAAATAGCTGGTCACACGCGCCAATTCTTCTGCAGTGATGGTGCTGGGGCTGTCTTTCAGATCCAGCCATTCGGCTTCAACCTGACGGGCGAATTCTTCCACGCCCAGTGCCTTCACCAGAATCTTGATACGTGCTTTGTATTTGTTATCACGGCGACCGTACTGATTGTAGACGCGCATGATCGCTTCGGTATAACTCAGCAGATGCTGCCATGGCAGGAACTCGCGGATCACGCTGCCAATGATGGGTGTACGACCCAGACCACCGCCCACCAGCACCTGAAAGCCGAGCTCACCGGCGTCGTTTTTGATCAGGTTCAGCCCGATGTCATGTACCTGAACGGCAGCACGATCCTCAGCGGCTGCATTGACGGCAATCTTGAATTTGCGGGGTAGCCAGGCAAACTCCGGATGGAAGGTGCTCCACTGACGCAGGATTTCTATATAGGGTCGCGGATCCGCGAGCTCGTCCGCGGCAACACCGCAGAACTGGTCAGATGTAATGTTGCGTATGCAATTGCCCGAAGTCTGAATCGCATGCATTTCCACCGAGGCTAGCTCCGAAAGTATCTCGGGCGACTGTTCGAGTTCGATCCAGTTGTATTGAATATTCTGACGTGTTGTGAAATGCCCGTAGCCGCGGTCGAACTTGCGTGCAATATGTCCGAGCTTGCGCATTTGTACTGATGACAGCAAACCATAAGGAATCGCCACGCGCAGCATATAGGCATGGCGCTGCAGGTAGAGGCCATTTTGCAGACGCAGTGGGCGGAATTCATCTTCAGTCAGATCGCCCGATAGGCGACGTTCTACCTGACTCCTGAACTGCGCGACGCGTTCACGGACAATCTGGTGGTCGTATTGGTCGTAGCGGTACATAAGGATCCTTAAGTGATTCGTTTCAGAGCACGAGCTTGGCTGCCACACCGGTCAGTGTGGTCGCGAGTAGCCCGCGCAAGAATTTTTCAGGGACCGAGCGTGCCAGCAGCGATCCGATGGTGATGCCGGGCACGGAACCCAAGAGCAGTGTGACGAGCAACTCCCAGTTGATGGAGCCCAGCCACCAGTGACCCAATGCGGCGATCGCTGTCAAAGGCACTGCATAAGCGATGTCGGTGCCTGCAATCTCGGCGGGCTTCAGGTTCGGGTAAAGCAGAACCAGAATGGTGGCGCCAATGGCACCGGCACCGATTGAAGACACCGTCACCAGCGCGCCGATGCCAGCACCTGCAATGATGGTGGCTGCGACCTGTACCCGTCCATGGAGTTGTTTCTCGGGGTGCGCATTCATCCAGGCCTGCATGCGACCGCGGAAGATAATGGCAATCACCGTCAGAATCACCGAGAACGCGATCGCGTATCGAATGATCTGGCCGATGTGTTTGTCCAGTGCGCCGAAGTACTTCAGGCCGATGGTGGCCACCACGGCAGCGGGTAGTGCGCCCAGGCACAGGCGCTTGACGATATCCCAGTGCACATTGTTTTTGATCCGGTGCGCGATGGTTCCGGCACTCTTGGTGATTGCAGCAAAGGCGAGGTCAGTGCCGACGGCCACGGTCGGGTTGATACCGAAGAGCAGCGTCAGCAAGGGTGTCATCAGCGAACCGCCGCCCACGCCGGTCAGGCCGACCAGCATGCCCACAGCAAATCCCGACACTACATAAGTTAAAGTCATAAGGCCTCGCGCAAAGAAGCCAGAATGCTAATAAACTCCCTCCTTATTCCAAACAACAGAGTATTTATTTGCTTATATGATTCTCAGATATAAGCAATTAAAGTCGCTATTACCTGATTTTCGGGTTATTTTGTTTCTTTTATGAAAACATTGATCATCGTTTTCGAGGAAAGATCATGAATCTCCATCAATTCCGCTTCGTCCGAGAGGCCGTACGGCAAAACTTCAACCTCACCGAGGCCGCCAAGGCGCTGTTTACCTCCCAGCCCGGCGTTTCCAAAGCGATCATTGAGTTGGAGGAAGAGCTGGGCATTGATATCTTCACCCGTCATGGCAAGCGCATCCGTGGTCTGACCGAGCCGGGGCGAGAGGTATTGAAATCCGTCGAACTTATCCTGCAGGAGATCGAGGGACTCAAGCGCATCGGCAAGGAATTCGCCGCACAGGACTCTGGCAGCTTCACGATAGCCACCACCCACACCCAGGCCCGTTATTCCTTGCCCACGGTAGTACAGGCGTTTTCGCAAAAATTTCCGAAGGTCCGTTTATCTCTGTTGCAGGGAAATCCCCGCCAGGTTGCCGAGATGGTGCTCAATGGCCAAGCCGACCTCGCGATTGCTACCGAAGCCATCGCCGACATCGATGGTCTGGTGTCCATGCCTTGTTTTCAGTGGGAGCATCTGGTGGTGGCGCCGCCAGACCATTCACTGACCCGACAGAAGAGCCTGACATTAGAGGACATCGCGGCTTATCCCCTGATTACCTACGACACCGCCTTCGCTGGCCGCAACAAAATCGATCAGGCCTTTGCGCGACGGGGGCTTAAGCCGGATGTGATTCTTGAAGCCATTGATGCTGATGTCATCAAGACTTACGTCGAGCTTGGCATGGGGGTGGGCATCATTGCTGGTCTGGCTTACAACGCGGCGCGTGACACGAACCTGACAGCGATATCCGCAGGTCATCTGTTCGGAACCAATCTCTCGCGGGTGGCGCTGAAGGAGGGCGCGTACTTGCGCGGCTATGTATTCACCTTCATTGAACTGCTTGCACCCAGCTTGTCGCGCAAGCTGGTCGAGCAGGTATTGGCGGGGCAGAAAGACAGCTATGAGCTATGAGTCATCCAGCAGGCAGATTCTCATCCATCGATCAGAGATGTTTCTGGCAGTGGTACCCGCAAACTGATCAGACTACCTTTGCCCGGCCGAGACGCCACTGAAAAACTGCCGCCGGATAAAGTAACGCGTTCCCGCATTTCGTGCAGACGATAATTCAGTGGCGTGTTTTTTTGCGTTGAAGCTGGGTAGCCTTTGCCGTTATCGATGATTTCCATCAGCAATTCAGAGCAGCCATCGTAAAGATGTATTTCGGCAGCGCTGGCCTGCGCGTACTCACGAATATTGGCGCACGCCGCCTGTGCGATCCTGAATAAATTGGTGGCCAGCGCAGGATCCAGTGCAATCTCGTCAGCGTTGCAGCGGAGTTCATAGTGAATGCCCGTCTGGTTTTCCTGCTCAGTGGCCAGCCAATCGAGTGCGGCCACGATACCCGCATCCAGAATGCCCGGGCGGATCTCGGTTGAAATTTGTAGCAACGACTGTAATGAGCGGCTGATGAGCTTTTCGATATAGGGTTTTTGTGTATGGAATTCGCTCGTATCGGGCGCCGTCTCCCACAAGTGAGTCAGCATCATTTTCAGCGCCGACAAATTGCCACCCAAGTCATCATGTAAAGTTTGTCGGATATGGGCGTGTTCTTCTTCGCGCTCATGATTCAAGTAGACATAAAGATCTGCGAGTTCAGTACGCGACTGACGCATTGCATGCTCATGACATTTGCTTTTGCTGATGTTTGTCATCAGCCCGGTCCACTGAATGCCGTTTTCGCCATCATCCTCGGGGGTAGCCCGTAAGCTGATCCATTTGGTATCCTTCCACGAGTCAATCCGAATGCGACCTTCCCAACTCAGTACTTCCAGTTTCTCCGCTGATTCGCGCAACTGTCTGGCCCAGCTCTCGCGATCTTCATCAATGATCTGTGCAAAAAGTTGACGAGCATTGGCGTATAGCGACTGGGGTGGAATACCTAGCAGTTTTTCGCAGCTCTCTGAAAGGAAGCTGAATTGAATCAGGCCGGTTGATCCCTGGCGCATCTGAAAAAGCAGCCCCGGCACCTTGGCCACAATCTGTTCCAAGCGTATTTCGCGCTCGGACACTTGTTCGGTAGCCTGTTCCGGCATGATTGCGTGATTTTCCATGGTCATGAACTCTTGGATGATGGTCGCCACTGTAGAGTTTTCATTGCGGTTAAGCTATCCGCTCAGCATGGAAATTTACGCTTGACTTGATTTTTCACAAGACATTTCGTAAAAAATATCTGTGACACAATTTTTTGTCCGTATGGATACGTGCCCCTCCCTGTGGACGATACGATTGAAAAATATTTCTATTAAATAATTATGGGGAATTCAAACCCTGTACCAGAGCACGACACTTTCGGACGCAGCCAAATTTGATGGTGAGTGGTACGCCTATCGCATACGACCAGCGGTATTGTCATCCCTCTCAGAGTGTCCAATGGTTTGTATGTCAGGCTATTAGCACGCTCTAAAGTCAGGAACTTATGTAATCGGACTTGTTCAGCAAGACAAGAAAGATAATCTACAAGCTTGTGGCATGATCTATGGGGATTTTTTTGCAGAGGTCGCGATGGAATGGTGGGTCATTGCGGTGGAGTTGGGTGTGCCAGCGATTATTGGGCTGGCACTCTATCTCACGCTGCGCAAATAAATAGCAAAACGGGATAAAAAACGCACCGGGTCAATTATTGAGCCGGTGCGTTTTGTTTGAAGCGCTTCGATCTAGCCTGCTTTTTTAGCAGCTTGTAATAAACATCTGGAGAGTTTATCGAAGTGGAGCAGGGCAGCTTGTGTGAGCTCCAACTGCTTGCGGCGCGCATCTTCGGTTTCGGCCAGCAATATCCAACCCTTGGCACGCATGGATTTCAGTCGGCCATGAAGCATGGCGGGGGAGCCGAGTTCTCGTTTGCCCATCAAATCTTTGACTGACAAGCGCTCCTTTTTTTGCCGTGCAAACGCGATCAGCGACAGAATTCGCTCTTCCAGAGGCTCGAGCGGTGGTAATGCCGGTAAATCACGCAGCGCTTCCGAGAGTTGCAGAAAACGCAAATAAATGTCCGCCGGACGGGTTTTTTTGCTCACGAGAGATGCTTCCTTTTAGATTACTTTCTTATGTGAAAAGATAATACCCCAACAGTGAAGAGTGTGCACCAAATCTGAAATCGCTTCAATTGAGATTCTTTGATGTTGTGATCACAAATTCTACATTTTTTGCGTAGACCGCTCGCATTGAGGCGGTGTCACGCCGAGTCGGCTTTTTATATGGAGCGCAGATTAGTTCAGCAGAGCATTTGAGCCAAAAAATTGCAATATAAATAACTGATGCATAACTATTTCAAGTAAAGCTAATGCGACGATGGGATAAAACGCGGGCGTGTCCCGGTCTTGCCTGATCGTTCACTTGTCAGATGCGTCATCGCACGGCGCACCAAAAAAACCATCCTTCGATTCTCGTACGCGCGCCAGACGTACATGCCGCTCAAGGCGGATGGCATTATTTACCTGTGTTTTGCTCATGCCCATCATCTGCAAAACTGCAGAGGAGAGCTGCAAGCCTGCCGCTAATGTCTCGGGCATGACCTGAGTCGCACCCGCTTCTCGTAATGCAGCAGCGTGATCTTCGTCATGCGCGCGGGCCAGAAGGGGAATATCAGCAAACTCGCGACGAATAGCGCGCGTGGCATGCAGCGTCGCCTCCGCATGATCCATCGTCAGCACGATGGCAGCGGATTTGCTGGCATGGACTCGATGCAGCAACTCTGGGCGACTGACATCGCCGAAATACACCGGCTCACCGAGCGGATGTTTGCGTGTCGACTGGTACATGTCGATATCGATAGCGACATAGCGGACGCCCTGTGCATTCAGAATCTCTGCCAGCAGCTGACCCATGCGACCGAAACCAACAATAATGACGTGTCCTGCCAGAGCGCCGGTCTCGGCTTTGTCCAGCGCAGCCGGCGCACAATGATGAGACTTCTCCCATGCATTGCCGAGTACGCGGCCCAAGCGTGCCATCAGCGGCGTTGCAAACATCGATAGTCCTACCAGCAACAACACACACTGTGACAACGCGCTCGTAAAAAGTCCGCTGGCAAGCGCGTAGCTGGTCACAATGAAGGCAAACTCGCCTCCCTGACCCATCAGCATGCCGCCTTCAAATGCGCGGCCCAAGGGTAGCCCACCTACACGCAACACCAGCATCATCACTGCTGCCTTGAGGATGAACAGACCAGCGACGCAAAGGGCGAGCAACAGTGGGGATGCCAGAACGACACGGACATCCGTCTGCATACCCACCGACATAAAAAACAAAC
>JACCDK010779925.1_pt1 | contig 19262 bp, 20 predicted proteins | sample 7445871 | NCBI WGS metagenome assembly JACCDK01 (sample SAMN15323436, study PRJNA562643) | freshwater metagenome | isolation source: river surface water | place: USA:Blue River Watershed | collected 2017-08-15
CTGCCGAAGGTGCGCAAGAGAAGCGCCTCCACCGCCTGCTGCATGATCACGTCGGATGTAACGTCGAGTGTTGTTGGGAACTCGATCGTGACGGTGAAGGTGATCTTCGTACCGGAAGACTGCGAATCTGAAGCATGGTCGGACATGAATGAGCTCCTCCTGAGGAGGAGCATACATGAAATACAGAATTTGTCAATCCTAGCGCACGAGTTCCCAGGACGGGTCTGCAGTGAGTTCACTCCATGGAGTGAACTCACGATTTTGTGCATGGAACCAGCCTGCAGCAGCGATCATCGCTGCATTGTCTGTTGTGTATTTGAGTTCAGGGATCAAAACGGTACAAGCGGGAAGCTCGTTGGTCAGTGCATTGTGGAGTCCTTCACGTAGGTAGCGATTTGCGCTTACACCGCCGGAGAGGATTACGGACGCTGCAGTATATTCTCGCGCAGCACGCAGCGTCTTTGCTACAAGTACGTCGGTAACTGCCTGTTCGAAGCTCGCGCACACGTCTGCGTGGTTTGCTGTTGGGTTGTCGCGTAGGTAGTACAACACCGCAGTCTTCAGTCCAGCAAAGGAAAAATCAAAGTCATCGCTCGTGCACATCGGACGCGGGAATGCGATAGCGTCACGTGCGCCTTCAGTGGCGAGCTTGCTGATTTTCGGACCTCCTGGATATTCCAGACCCATCACTTTTGCGGCTTTGTCGAAGCACTCGCCGACAGCGTCATCGCGTGTGCGACCGATGAGCGTGTAGTCGCCGTGTCCTCGCATGAGAATGAGTTCTGTGTGTCCACCCGAAACAATCAGTGCAATACAAGGAAAAGGGATCTCCGTTGGTGGGTTGTCGCCAAGTAATACAGAGTAAATATGTCCTTCAATGTGGTTGGTGCGAACAATCGGCACTTCACCCCACGCATAGGAGAGTGCACGCGCAGCTTCAACGCCGACCACGAGTGACGTTACTAGTCCCGGACCAGCTGTCACAGCAATTGCATCCGGCCGTGCATTACCAAGTGCTTCGCGAATCACCGGGATAATCGAATCTGCATGCTTGCGTCCTGCGATCTCGGGCACCACACCACCATAAATTTTGTGAATATCAATTTGTGACGAAACACAACTTCGTTCTACAACGAATCTGCCGTCTCGTTGTGTGAGAAGCGCGGCTGCGGTGTCGTCGCATGATGTCTCAATCCCAAGAATATGCATACGCAAGAATCCTAACACAGATAGAAGAATTGGCAATGTGTGATGCTACAAAAGCACCGCCCTCAATGGGCGGTGCTTTTTTGTAGTATCGCTACGGGGAATTGAACCCCGATTTCCAGGATGAAAACCTAGCGTCCTAACCATTAGACGATAGCGACGTTTACGACCCCAATATAGGGGATCGTAATGAGGTTGTCAATATTAGCCAATGGTAATCTGATTGAACACACGCGTGTTCTGGTTCACAGCACCTACAAGTACTTGTGCGTGGTCGAGTAATTCCGGTGCATGTTCCTTCACCACATTCATGGTGAACTGCGCAAGTGTCTTTGCTTTTTCAATGGCCCAAGGTTTTTCTGGACCTGCTTCGTAGCGGTACGCAGTACCAATGAGAATGAGCAATCCCTCTTCCTTAGGTATGCGTCCTGCATTGAGATTGTCTAGCAGTAACTTCGAAGCAGTTGCGATCGGCTTCACAAGATCGGTGTCATACGGGCCGATAATAAATGCCTTGTTGAGCAAGTGGAGCCAGTCAAATCCACGACCGATGGCGAGGATCTGTTCCTTGTGCTCTACATCCGCAACAGGGCGTTGCAACGTGCGAACTGTCTTGATGTGATTCTTGTTGCCCAGTAGGAGTGCGAGGAGGTCGTCTACTACTTGCATGTTCATGTCTGGGAACATGCGGATGACACGTGCTTGTAATTCGTCTCCAGAGATATCTCCAATCTCTGCCATATCGATGGTGCGCCCGTCTGGGCTGTGGATGACGAGGCTATCTTCGTCAGTTTCGATGCCTACTTGGATAGGGTAGACCACGGCATGCCCGATGCCGAAGACGGCTTCTGCTTGTTTTTTCAGATTTGCTGTATATACGCGCGCAGCGTCTGTGTCATACCCGAATCCTTTGCAACCACGATGCGTGATTCCTTTGGAGTAGTGATAGGTGATGAGAAGGAGCGCGCTGCGACCTTTGCTGACCGCATAGTCAACCCATTCGAGCATGAGGCGACCGAAGTAAGGCCAACCCATATCGAACTTGCCTCCGATATTGCGAAACGGCTGAATGATGCCTACGGGTGTCTGCGTGATAACGGACAGGTTGAGTCGACCATCCATGCACTTGAGTGCTGCGATCTCGGTTGGGTGCTGGCTGCGGTACTTACGCCGCGCAAGCGAGGCGTCAGGGCTGCTAAATGCTGCACTCTGTTCTCGGTTTCGTTCGAGAATAAACTGGGCGATCTTGTTAGGCATACGCCAAAGAAGAATGAGTATGCGCTTAGTGTAAGAGCAAGGATTGTGCATTGTCAAAAACAGAAGACCGCAGTCGGTGCAACGAGATATTTCTCGTTCGTCCGGGCTGCGGCTGCTGGTTGGTTCACGCTGCAATGGCGTGGGCCATAGCTTCGTCGAACCGGAGGATCTCGTCGAGCCCGTGCATCAGCTGCGAATCGGTCTCGTGGAGGAACTCGCGGATCGGACAGCGCAATCCTGCGTGATGCAGGCGAGCTTCGAGCTCCCTGCGGTACGCGAGGCTTGCAGCGTCGAGTTGTCGATGCTGCTCACACATCGGAATGGCGTCCTTCTGCGCCCCGAACATGCGAGCGCAGCGCTCGTGTGTTGTGAGCACGATCAGCTGCGGCTCGATCTTCTTGGCCATCTGGACCAGATGCCGAAGTGAGATCTCGAGTTCGTAGGCGTCGGAGATACCCGATCCGCCCGCTTGCGCGAAGACGTACGGAATCTCCGGCAGGCGGAGGTGTTCTTGAACGCGTTCGGCAACCGTCGGTTGCCCGCGAACAGAACCTCGAGTGTCCATGCACCGGACCACGATGGTGCGTCCAGTCTGAAGTCCCTTCCGTCGTTCATTGTGTCGACGGAGGTGGAACTTCATCTGTGCGAGGCCTGGTTGTGCCGCTCGTAAACGCGCGAAGACTGCGTCCTCAGAGGTCGCGAAGTCTTCGTACACCACGATGATGGCTTCCGTTACTCCGCCCAGCAGCATCGCGTGCTCCAGTTGCAGCGCGAGATGCGTGTATGTGTCGACGTCCAGAGACGCGATGCGCGACTCGAGAGCTGTCAGCTTGAACACCGGTGTGTTGGGGGTGTTCGTGACTGCGTCGACGATCTCGTTGAGCCGTGACTGCGCGTGGAAGTGCCGGACATCGGTGATTGCGACGACGGGTTGGAAACCATTGCAGCTAAAACCCACAGGCGCCTCCTTGGCATGGATGAGGGTTGAACGTGAGCATTGTACGCCTGGTGTATTTTGGGTGTCAAACAGGAACTGTGCATATTTTTTGTACTACAAAAGCTCTATCGCTCGATCGAGTTTGTCGTGTCTAACGATAATAGGCACAACAGCAACGCCACGCTTGTTGAGAAAAGCAGCGAGGTCGCGGACATCCCGTTGATAGCTTGTGATCATGGTGACCTGTGATACAGGCCCGAGGTGTTGGTGCAGTGCAACGCGCTTGCTTGTACCAAGGATGACTTCGTCAGGATGGAAGAGCGAATAGATGCCCATGCGGCGCAGCCAGGTCGTCTTGTAGGGCTCTGATCCTTCGCACAAGAGTACGAGTCGATCGTGTGAGAGACGTGCACGTGCGACGAGTTGTCCTATGTGGCGTGATAGATAGTGTTGTGCTGCTGGAGCGAAAAGTTGCACTGCCACAGCCAGCTCAATACGAAATTCACTTACGTCACATTCTGAAGCAAGGCGTTTGAGTAGCCCGTGAGGGAGGAGACGCTCATGGTATGAGGTGGCGCATGCACGGTACAGTGTCGCAAATCTCTTCGCATTCATCCCCAGTGGTTCAAGAGCTCGGAAGAGACACTCTCGCAAGAACTTCCGCATTGCGAAGAGAGTATGTTCGAAATCAAAAACTGCCACGCGGTGTCCCGCAGGCAATACTCGTGGTGGTTGCATAAATTTTGACGGAATAAAGTGGTGGTTTCCGACTCATAGTCAGCGATCTCATCACATTCATTCGATCTTTGCAAGTGCACGTCTTGTGGAGTATACTGTGGCTATATGCAGCCTATCTACATACCGTTTTGGCTTGCGGTGCTGTTCACCTTTGGGTACGTTATTGCCCTTGATGGCAGTTTTTTGGGGTTAGAAGCCTCGACGCATTTGCATTTGGCCGTACTTCTGTACCTTTTGACTCTCACGTATGCCACGATTTCTTCGCGCAAACGCTAAAATACTTGGTGGCACTACCGCACCACCCAAGCGCGAGTTCGCTTGGCATCATGTAGCACCAGAAGGCGAGCTTGCTGTAGATGTGGCGAAGGTGGGTAATGAACTGGTGATTGTGGCACCTATCGCTGGCGCAGATCCTGAGACCTTGTCGGTTTCTATAGACCACGATATGGTGACGATACGCGGCTCTCGTGAACAACAAAAAGAGACCAAGACACAGGAATTTTTTTATCAGGAATGTTTTTGGGGCGCGTTTTCTCGCAGTATCATTCTTCCTGTGGAAGTGTCCAAGGACAAGTCCAAGGCCACGATCAAGAATGGCATCCTCACGATTCGTATTCCGGTAGTTCGTGTGTCTGCAGAAATCCCAATCGAAATTATTGACGAAGCATAATCAATCGCTGTGAATACCACCCACGAACCAGAAATTGAAGAGAGCACAGAAGGAGCATCTACAATGAAATCACCCCGACGACTCCTGTATTTTTTTCTCGGCGGGCTTTTTGTTGTATTGGTAGCACTGGTCGCTGCAGCGCCTGTGCTCTACGAAGCGTATTATGAAGGTCGCATGTACCCCGGTGTATCAGTGGGGGTGTAAGCCGAAGGTGGCATGACCCGTGCTGAGGTTGAGGCGCAAGTGCGTGCACAGGATGCGGCGCTTGCCAATAATGGATTCACATTTGTGGTACAAGATGGGTCGGGAAGCGTGCGCTCGTTCACGTCATTGCCGTTAGTGTACGGCGAAAGCGCTGAGACAAGTATTTCTTTTGCAGATATTGACGCAGAGGCAACTGTTGCTCGTGCCTACGCTGTGGGACGCACCGGCTCCTTCTGGGAGCGTCTTGGCAGCATCTGGAAGACGAGCACCGAAGGAACGCAGGTTCCTGTTGCAGCAACCATGCACCCCGAGGTGTTGATCGACGTGTTGCACACGAACGCGCAAGCATACGAAACACCAATGCAAAATGCGCGACTCGCATTCGACACTGTGGGTGGGGTTTCGGTGCTTCCAGAAAATCCAGGTGAAGAGTTTGCTTATGCTGCAGCAGTTACTGCGGTTGAGAATCAGGTTCGGGCGTTGTCGTTTCGCACTATCGAGATTCCTCGCATAAGTAAGAAGCCAACGATCACTGCAGCAGAGGCCACACAGGTACTACCTCGTGTTCTTCCTGTCGTGCGTGAAGCTGTTGCAACACTGGCACTAACAACTGGAACAGCATCGACGACAGCCAAGGTGCAAACATGGCCGATTACGGAAGCTGACAATCGTGCGTGGATCGAAGTGCAGGAGCGGCCTGATGGCGAAATTACGCTGGGTATTGCTCGATCAGTCTTTGATGAGCGGATTGGTCAAATTGCGTCAGGAGTAGATGTTGCACCTAAGGATGCGCGTTTTTCGATCGATGAGGTTACAAAACGTGTGGTCCAATTCCAGCCAGCAGTAACAGGTAGAACGATCGATCGTGATTCCATGTATCTTGTGCTTAATGAGCGCATGCGTGCCATTGCTGCTGGAGATACACCAACGACTTCGACGGTGATGCTCACGGTGATGGAGCAACAGCCGACCGTACGAACTCAGGACACGAATCAGTTGGGTATTCAAGACCTTCTTGGAGTTGGTGTGTCGAAGTTTGAGCACAGTTCAGGGGATCGCATCAAGAATATTCGCAATGCAAGTAGTAAACTCGAAGGATTGTTGATTGCGCCTGGTGAGGAGTTTTCTCTTGTCGCAGCATTGCGTCCTATTACCTTGGAGAATGGATACGTCCCAGAGTATGTGATCAAGGGCGACAAAATCGAGAAAGACGTGGGTGGTGGACTCTGCCAGATTGGATCGACTGCATTCCGAGCCGCAATGAACGCCGGGCTCAATATCACAGAGCGCTACAATCATTCGCTCGTGGTAAGTTATTACAATGACTTGACCAATGGTAATCCAGGGACGGATGCTACGATCTTTGATCCGTCACGTGACATGAAATTCGTGAACGATACGGGGCATTACATCTTGCTCACGACTGAAGTTGATGTGCCCAACATCACACTTAAATATTATTTCTGGGGTACCAGTGATGGGCGTAAGGGGTACTACACACCGCCAACAGTACTCAAGTGGATTAGTCCAGGCGAAACACGCAGTGTGAAAACGACGGATTTGCCACCAGGCAAGACGCATTGTCAAGTTGCATATCGTGGTGCACAAACTACGTTTGATTATGTTGTAGAACGTGCAGACGGAACGATCAACAAGCGAGCATTCCCATCGAGCTACCGACCGCTTCCACGTATTTGTTTTGTTGGAGTAACACCTGAAGAGCTCAAGGAGGCACAGGTAACAGGTACGGTTTCGCAACCATATTCGGTGGCATTTCCACCTACATCAACTCCCGCTGCTATTCCGGTACAGTAGTGTGGTCTAAAAACAAAAAAATCCCTTCCAGTCTCTGCGCCCAAGAAGGTACATTATTGATGCACACCAGCCGGAGCCAGCATAACCCAAAAATACACCTCCATGCTTGTCGTGGACGCAGAAATTGAAAGGAATTTGCGAAAGAACGAACCCGTGGTGGGGTTCAGGAGAGGACACTACCACGGGTGGTTCCAGCTGTCAAGTGACGGTGGACATTTACTCAATAATGGCATCGACAATGCCGTATTCCATCGCTTCTTTTGCGGACATGAAGTGGTCTCGCTCGGTGTCATTGCTGACTTGCTCGAGGGGTTTGCCTGTGAGGTCTGAGAGCATCTTGTTGAGATTGTGCTTCATGCGGATGATACGCTCGGCGTGGATTTGGATATCGGTTGCTTGACCTTCAGCACCACCCATCACCTGGTGAATCATAACTTCTGCATTCGGGAGAATATATCGCTTACCCTTCTGACCAGAGGCGAGAAGTGTTGCTGCCATGCTCGCAGCCATACCAATACAGATGGTAGAAACATCAGCTTTGATGAGCTTCATGGTGTCATAAATCGCCATGCCAGCGGTTACAGATCCACCGGGCGAGTTGATGTACAACTTGATGTCCTGGGTCTTGTCCTGCGAGTCGAGGAAGAGAAGTTGCGCGATGATTGCGTTGGCAACACCATCATCAATGGCAGAACCAAGGAAAATAATGCGGTCCTTCAAGAGACGCGAGTAAATATCATATGCGCGTTCGCCGAACTGTGTCTTCTCAATTACGGTAGGTACGAGATATTGATTGGTCATACGGAATAGTTACTGTTTTTGCATCGTAGCAAGGAACGCAGGCTCCAACAACTGCCAGGCAGATTCCGTGTCTGTAATCTGCACATTCTTGATGGTGAAGCCAGCTGCCTTCTTGTGCCCGCCACCACCGAAATATTGCGCGATCGCAGAAACGTCCATGTCATGTTTGGTCGTGCGCATGCTGCCCTTCACGCCACCACCATCGACTTCGCGTAACACGATCACCGCTCGACCTTCACCCAATGAATTGAGGAAGTTCGCGAGACCGTCAATGTCGTCGTCTGTCGCACCCATGGCGTCGCGCTCCTCGCGGCGGATGTACGTGTAGGTTACCGCATGCTCTTGCACATACGTCAGGCGCGAGAGCATCAGTCCCCACAACTGCAATGCACGCATGGACTTGTTGCGCGTGGTGTGAGAGAGGATGGCACCGAAGTCTGCGCCTGCAGCCATGAGCTCTGCAGCGATGCGCACGGATGTTGGTGTGGTTGCTTGGTTGGAGAAGTTGCCAGTGTCAGTTACAAGACCTGTGAGAATTGCAGTCGCCATCTCGCCGGTGATCGCAATCCTGTTCTCGCGGAAATAATGGTAGAGCGTTTCGGTGGTCGACGCGGCGTCAGTGAGTACGAGATTGTGTGTGCCGAACAGTGTGTTCGTGTGGTGGTGATCAACGTTGATGATGGTTGGACGGTAGGGAAGTGTTGCCATGATCGACTCCATTCCAGCGTGTCGCAAGTCGCCGGTGTCAAAGAAACAAATCGTATCAAACGCCGTACGCGAAAAAATCCCTGGATCAGACGTGAACTCCCGGCTCCCTGGCAAGAACAATAGATCACTTGGAATTGCGGTCGTGCAAAACGCCGTGTACTTCTTGCCGAGCAGACGCAAATACTGCATGAATGCGCATGCTGCCGACAGCGTATCACCGTCTGGTCGAGGATGCGAAATCAGCAACACATGGTGCGCTTTTTCCTGGAGATGCTGGTGGATGGTGGTGCTGATTGTCTCCATAGGGAGAAATGACTATATAGGAAGTCACTCTCCCTGGCAAGGGTCTATTGTTCTACAATGATTCTGCGTCCGGTGCGCGCTTCAAGCTCATTGAGAATATCGTGCGCGCGCTCGAAGAAGTTGAGGGACAATTTTGTTTTCTTTGTTGATCCGTTTTTTGTGTATTCGATGATCAACGGGATGACGGTCACAACAGCCTTGGTAGTGTTGGCTGCATCCATGTGCGCGTAGGCGGTTTTTGGTCGGGCTTGGGTAATTGATTTCACCTCTGCATACGGAATGGTCTTGGTTGTGAGCATTCGGTATACAAATGCAGAGTCTGTGAATTCCACTTTTGCTCGGCGCGCCATCCAAATGAAGAGTATGCCTACGGGTGCGAGTACGAACGAAATAATGCAAATAAAACCTGCGATGTAGAAGAGTCCCTTGCCTGTGAATCGATGTGTGATAGTCATATGACCTAACTATACCACCAAAAAACCGAACGCGCCCAGAGGTTGTCTGAGCGCGATGGTCAAGTAGGAATGTGTTGTCTCACGACTGGTCACGAGACGGTGGAGCTCCACAGCATCACGATGAGCTCGACGGCATCTTGGAGAAAGATCCATCCGAGGATCGTGCCGCCGGTGAGGGAGAGGACGATTGGCGCCACTGCCCTTCGTTGTTCGTCCGTCAGCTCAGGGTCACGTGCGCTGGCGACCACGTCTTGGAAGAGCGCGGCGCAGAAGGCGAGGAAGAGGGCGATGGAAACGCTGTACGCCCACACCACATGCCACTCACGTCCTTCGTGCAAGTACTCCGTCAGTGCACGCAAGCCCCATGCGGTGAGGAAGAACGAGATCAGAAAGTAAAAGAACGGAGTCAAGTATCTCATGAGCTCTCTCCTTGAGCGTCGAAGTCGGCTTTCTTGTAGCAGATTGTCTCGTTTCTGTCAACCATAGTACAATGGCATCTATATGTATCTCCAGAGCATCGAAGTACAAGGATTCAAGTCATTTGCCCAGAAAACGCGCATTCAGTTCATCCCGCCCACTGGCGGCCGGCAGGGTGTGACTGCCATTGTGGGCCCCAATGGTTCTGGCAAGAGCAACATCGCAGACGCGATTCGCTGGGTGCTTGGCGAACAATCTTTGAAGATCATCCGTGGCAAGAAGACCGAGGACGTCATCTTCGGTGGCTCGGAGAAGAAGTCGCGCATGGGGTATGCGGAAGTCACGCTCACCCTCAACAACGAAGACGGCACGATCAAGCCTGCAGAATCGACCGACGACCACCCGATGGATTATTCGGAGATCTCGATCACGCGTCGCGTGTATCGCGATGGCGAAGGTGAGTATCTGCTCAACGGCTCGCGCGTGCGCCTCGTCGATATTCAACTCCTCCTCGCTCGCGCGCACTTTGCAGAGAAGTCCTACACTGTTGTGGGTCAAGGCATGATTGACCACATGCTCATGGCGACCTCTGCCGAGCGCAAGACGTTCTTCGATGAAGCAGCAGGTATCAAAGAGTTCCAGATCAAGCGTCATCAGACCGTGCTCAAGCTCAACGCAACGCGCGAGAATCTCCACGAGTCCCGCATGCTGCTCTCCGAAATCGAGCCGCGTCTTCAGAGCCTTACACGTCAGGTGAAGCGTCTCGAAAAGCGTGAAGAAGTTGAGGCAGAACTTCACACCGCGTATATTCGCTACTACGGTGGCCAGTGGGTGCGCATCCAAGAACAGCTGAGTCGTGTGCTTGTTGAACGCGATCAAATTGGAGTCGAACAAAAGGCAGTGCAGGCTGCGTACGATGCAGCATTTGCACAATTGCGTTCTATGGAAGTGCAAGAGACCAAGAGCGATGTGTACTCGCAACTTCAGAAGGAATACGACGAGGTCCATCGCGAGCGCACGAAGTTGCGCGAGGAAATCATCCGTCTCAAGAATGCGATCGAGGTTGCTACGGTGCGTGCCTCGTCACAACAGAAGTGGGCACCGCTGCCACTTACGAAGATCATTACGGAGCTCGAAGCAATTCGCGATGAAGTTGCGCATGCACAGAACGAACGTGATCTCTCTGTTCTCGAACGGTTTGTGAAAGGTGTCCTTGGCAAAGTAGCTTCACTTATTGAACGTCTCCAGCAACCGGCGCCACAGCAGCCTGCAGCGTTTGTGGACACCAAAGCGCAGGCAGAAATTGCCGAACTGGAGAAGACGCTTGTACTCATCGAAGAAAAAGCAATCCATCTCCAGGAGCGTATCGCTTCGGTCAGTCGCGAGGAACAAGAGAAGAAGAGTGCTTTCTTCGCGTTGCAGCGCGAACTCCAAGACAAGCAAAAGCAGCTGCACACCACAGAGCAACGCGCGAGTGGCATAGCTGTTGACCTGGCGCGCATCGAGACACGACGTGACACGCTTCTCGAAGAGATTGATCGTGAAGTATCGCAGTATCGCACAGAGATTGAGACGCTTGCACCAGAGATTGCACGCACCGTGGATGTCGCTGCACTCCAGCAAGACGTGTATCGTCTCCGCCGCCAGCTCGAACTTATCGGCTCCATTGATCCCGAAGTAATGAAGGAGTACGAAGTCACGCGCGAGCGTCATGCATTCCTCGACGAACAAGTCCGCGATCTCGACACGGCGATCGCGCAACTCGAGAAGGGGATTGTGGAGCTTGATGCCATTACCACGAAGCGCCGCGCCACCGCATTTGCACAAATCAACCGCGAGTTCGGGAGATTCTTTGCTACGCTTTTCAATGGTGGTCGCGCAGAGATCGTGGAGGTGCGCCAGTCACCGAAGGAACAGATTGCAACAGACGAAACCGGTGAAGTAGCGGAAGCTGATCCAACAGCCGAGACACTCGTCGGCATCGACATTGTTGCTTCACCTCCAGGCAAACGCGTCACTGACATCGCTGTCCTTTCTGGTGGAGAGAAAGCACTTACCAGCGTCGCACTCATCTGCGCGATTCTTTCCACCAACCCGTCGCCGTTTGTTGTGCTCGACGAGGTAGACGCCGCACTCGATGAAAGCAACTCGGTGAGGTTCGGCGCCATCATTGCCGAGCTTGCCACCCAGACGCAATTCGTGGCCATCACGCATAACCGCGCTACCATGGAACAGGCGCAGCTTCTCTATGGCGTGACTATGGGGGACGACGGTGTGTCACGCGTTCTGTCGGTGCGACTGGAGGATGCGGTAGCTCGGGCGGCGAAGTAGTATGTCCAACATCTTGGACCAAGCGAACCGTGTTATCGTTACTCTCATTGTTCAAAGCCTTGTCACGATTCTCCTTTTAGGAATCAGTTTTCGAATTAATGGACGCTCCGTAGGCTGGATTTTGGCCATACTGCATGCGTTCTACTATGGTTTGAGACGCACCAAGTCCACGAGCCAGGGTGGGACTTGGATTACGGTGTTTTTCTGGATCGGAGTATTGGCATATTGGATCATTTCTAGTACGACGATCCAATGGCACCCTTGACGGCGCTGGAGACCTGGTATAGAATACCCCCGAACTGAAGAAGCCTCATTTTCTATGGTCAAAATCAAGCTCGCACGCATTGGAAAGAAAAAGCAGCCGGAATACCGGATTATTGTTGTAGAACAGGGCCGCGACCCATGGGGCACGACCAATGAAATCATCGGCCACTTCAGCCCGCTCATGAAGGAGAACGCAATCACACTCAAGGAAGATCGCGTGAAGTACTGGCTCGGGGTAGGTGCACAGCCAACCGACACCTTGCGCAACATGTTCATCGATAAGGGGTACATGACTGGTAAGAAGGTTCGCTCCATCACCATCACCAAGCGCCGCGCAGCAGCAATTGCAAAGAAGGCAGGCGCAGCAGCATAACATTCTGTCTCAAGACACAAAGCACCGGCTTCGGCCGGTGCTTTGTTATTCTTGACAATGTGTGCCAGGAAATGTAGTATCTAGCGTTGCGCTGCAAGGTGCGGTGTCGACATGCAGTCACAGGGAGGTTGAGGATGAATGGAATAGAGGTGCGGGGTGCAGTCACGATCATTGCACTCTTCGCGATGATAGTGATTGTTGTGAAGTGTGTTCCTCACCCGCGCCTTGCACAACAGCAGGAGGTGCGTGGGGAGATCACTTCTCAGGCACGATGGGAGGCGGAACTTTGCTTCAATAGCGGAGTGAAGCCTGCTGGTACTATCGTCTCAACTCGAGTGAGTTCGGCGACGCTTGCGTTCGTGCAAGAAGAACGCGGGCGTGATCGGCACTGCGCGTTGATCGCACTCCCAGAGGGAGTGCAGCACGAGACGTACTCGGTACGAGTGCAAGAGGCACCTCGTACCAAGAGTGTTGAGCTCTGTCGCTGGGGAGCTCCACTTCTCGAGCCAGCGGACGCCAGCCGTCCTTCGCAGTGTACACAGATCTACCCGAACGATCAGGGCACATATCTGTTCCAGCTCACCAAGGCTGCAGATGCCGTATCAATACCGATCTTCGAGGTGCTTCCTCGCTGACGTTTGTTGTGAGGATCTTGCGCGAATACAACAAGAAACAGAGCCCCCGCATGCATCACGCAGCGGGGGTGAGTTTTTTGTGTATATTGACAAAAACGATGTTTTGTGCTAGAGTAATCCGTCTCCGTATCTACAGAAAACGCTTGAATTTCGAGCCTTTTCTAAAGACACGGCCACAAAGCCGAAGTCCTAAAACCGTTCGCGCCCGGGTGTTGGCGCGTGTTCGAGGTTTACGATGTCCCTTCGCAATTCGTTTATCGTGCTGTTCCTCCTCTCGCTCGCGACGCTCGGTATCGGGTGTGGTGGGGAGAAGAAGAGCCCTGCGCAGGAGCTCAACGAGGCATTCAACAACCCGCGTCCCGAGGACTTCCACGCGACGCTGTGCGTCACGACGAGTCCTGGGGTTGTTACGCAGAAGGAGCTGCGTCTCCCGGTCCAGGCGACTGGCGGGGTGACGTTGCAGTTCGAGGATGAGGGTGAGAAGTTCAACAGGAAGACAGTCTTCACATCCGTGGAGAGGGTGCAGAACCGGTTCTGCACCCTGGTGCTCGCTCAGACGCAGTCGAGCAACTACGCACCCAAGGTGATCCTTGACGCCACCGCACACCCTGCTGTGCAGAAGGTCGAGTTGTGCAGCTGGTACGCGGCGGCAGTGCCGACGACGAAGGACGAGGGTGGCAACGCCCACCGCGCGCCGTGCACCACGATCGAGCAGGCAATCCGGGAGGATGGCCGCAAGTTCGGCGTCAAGCTGGCGCTGGTCGAAGACGATCCGTCGTCGACCTACCCGGTCGTCCGCGTCGGCCGTCGCAAGGCGAACGACCCGATCATCTTCTACTGATCCTCGCACGCGTCGCCGCCCACCCCGTTCCATCCCATGAACCGCTTCCGAAGTCAACACTTCGCGAGCGGTTCATTTTTTTTTGCATGCTACGTGCGTGTCCGTTGCATGCAAAAAAACCTCTGTGGTATACTCGCCCTAGCCTGCAGTAGCTGTGTCAGACAGCATGGTCTGAAAGGGTCGCCAGCAACGGCATGCACTACGAAATAGTAGAACAAGCACTATGGAAGATCAGAAGTTTCTCGAAGATCTGGTCAAGGCACTCGTGAACAATCCGGCAGACGTTCGTGTAGAACGCAAAGTGGATGAACGCGGTGTGTTGCTCACCTTGTACGTGAACCCTTCGGACATGGGGTACGTCATTGGTCGCTCAGGTCAGACTGCTGAAGCGATCCGCCGTCTTGTCCGCACCGTTGGTGCGAAGAACAATGCGCGCGTGAACGTTCGCATCTACGAACCAGAAGGCTCGCGCGGTCCACGTCAGCACGCTGACGATCAGGCACCAAGCAGCATGCCTGACGAAGTAGATACCTCAGCAATCGACGATTTCACAATTTAGTTTTGTTGCGAATGCGACTGCGCTCACGGTATACTTGCCGCGAGCGCAGTTGTAATTATGGACAAACATTTTCGAAATTGGCTGCTTGCATTGAGCGCGATCACCATCGTGAGTCTCGTGGTGTTTCGGATGAACAGTGTGGAATCAGCACTGACGGCTTTGTTGCTTGTTGGTATGTTCGTGTTGTCGCTGTGGCGAGTGCAGTATGGGGTGCTTGTCCTTGTTGCGGAGATTTTTACGAGTGGTAATGGACATCTCTTGGAATGGCATGGGCCATCATTGGTGATATCGCTGCGCATGGGGATATTTTTTGCAGTGTTGTTGGCATGGTGTATTGATGTGTGCCGCAAGCGGCGTGTGCTGGTGCTGCTACGTGAACGAAGTATACAGGCAGTATTTGCGATGCTGGTTGTGATTGCTTGGGGTGTGGTGAATGGTGCATGGGTTCGTTCGTTGCCACTAGGCGAGGTGATTGCTGATGGCAATAACTGGCTCTACTTCGCGGCACTTCTTCCCATCATTGATCTCACGGTACGTGCCGATCGTGCGCAGTGGCAGCGACAACTACAATCGTTAGTTCATGCTGGCGTCGTATTCTTGTGTGCGAAAGCGTGGCTTATCTTCGTGCTCACAGCCGGGGCGGGGAGTGTGGTGGCAACATATCTCTATCATTTCATACGTCAGACCTCAGGAGGCCAAATCGCACCTGCTTCGCACGGTATGTGGCGCATTTATGAATGGCCTCAGTTACTGTTGTTGCCAGTGCTTGTGTATTTGGTGGCGCAGTTGCTCGCGCAAGTCCGCGAACGCGCTGTGCGCCGACAGACGATCATCGAATTGGGGATTGTGATTGCCACGATTGTGCTCACACTCTTTAGAAGTTTTTGGCTTGGTGCACTGGTAGGTGTGGGGTGTGTTGCGTTGTGGCATGTGCGCACGCAGTTCATGGCAGTGTTCAAGACAAAGAGTATTGTTGTAGGTTTGGTGCTCTTGAGTACTGTTGTCATCATGGGTATTGGATCGGCACTTGCGTGGACTCGCGGTGGTGCGCCTTCAATACAAAAAGAAATATTTACTGCGGGTGAACCAGGTGTCCAGAATCGCGTTGCGCAGGCAGGGCCGATGTGGACGCAAATTACGTCTGCTCCATTTCTGGGATCTGGATTCGGAACAGCAGTTACTTATGAAAGTACTGACTTGCGCGCGCAAGGGCAGTTCAGAACTTCGGCATTGGAGCTCGGGTGGCTCGATATGTGGATGGAAGCGGGGATCGTTGGTGTGCTCATCTATGTGTTGTTCCTGGGAGTGATTGTGCGCCGCGCCTCGAGTTGGGTGTGGGCAGCAGTAGCGTCTCTTGTTGTTGTACATGCTGTTTCACCATTTTTGAATCATCCTGTAGGTATCGCGATTCTTGGTATTATTTTTGTCTACGCGTCAGTTGACAAAAACACAGTTGCGGCGTAGACTGCACAGGTCGCTTCCCGCAGAAGGTCTGCGTTGGATCGCGATGCCTCTCGCTGTAGATGGTAGGTGCTGTGACGTCTCTTATCGAGTTGTACCGGGCAAAAACGCCTGGATCGAATCTTCCTCCGGGTGTGTGGAGCCCGGAACTGCTTCAACCTCTGAAGTCACTTCCGATTCCACCGAGTCAACCGGCGGCGACTCGATCGCTGCATGAGAATTCTCCGAGCTGCGCACGACGTGCCTGTCCGGGCACTTTGCCGCGGTTGGTGCGGTGCCCTTCGCCTCGGCGTCTCGGACACTGAACCTCGCGCAACGAGTGTTGCGCGCGAACTACGAATCCCTTGGCCTAACAGTCAGGGGGTTTTCATTTTTGTTGTCGGGTTGACAATGGGTACTCAAAATACTAGAATAGGTCGTCCATCGATTTGCACAAGGTGTGTAAAGAGCTGGATAGACGCTGGATTACTTGGGGGTATATCGTGACTGGTGCAGTGCGAGAGGTTCCGGTAAGTCGGATCAATGGTGAGCAGGAGGCGAAGGGCGGTAGCTTGTCCATCGGGCAGGTGTGGCGCTACCCGCCGGAGGACCCGGCCATCATGGACGATCCGAGGGGGGCATTTCCCAGCTTCAACCCTGTGGATGGCTACATACGCCTGCGCAACCACGGGAACATCTTGATGGTTCCGGCCGCGGAAGTCCGGGAGTTCTGATCTCGGATCTTCGGGGGTTCCTCGGCAGCGGCTTCAGGCTCTTCGATGCGCGAACGCGTGTCGGAGAGTCTTTTTATTTGTCTCATCTTGACAAAAGTGAAATTCTAAGGTAGGATCGTCAGTCCTCTCTAGAGGGGTGCTCGGAATCCCCGACACATAGTGCGTAACCTCTGGTCACATTCTGGAGAGAACACATGCCGAGAAGACAGGTGTACGAGTCTTACAACGACGCGGCGATGGCCGCGCGGACCCTGGGTTTCACGACCAAGGAGCAGTACCGCGCAGGGTACAAGCAAGATCCCAAGCTCCACAGTACCCCGGAGAGGCGCTACTCGAAGGAGGGGTGGAAGGGCTGGCAGCGCTTCCTGACGGGCAAGATGAAGCCGTGCTACACCTTGTACGAAGAGGCCTCGGCTGCGGCACAGGCGCTGAACATCACGAGTAAGGCGCAGTACGCGAAGCATCACCCACAGGATCCACTTCTGCCGACTCGCCCCGACGTTCGCTACAACTGGCGGGGCTGGGATCACTTCCTTGGGGTCAAGCGCACCGAGCGGGAGGAAGACGAGTCCTAGCCGTCTCCGGGAGAACACAATCTACGACAGCAGGGTAGCTAGACCCGGCTGTCACGACCTGACAGGCCCTCGCGGACGTACGTTCGCGAGGTGCTTTGTTTTCTGTATAATCTTGACAAAATAGCTGTAATAGTGTACGTTTGCACGTTCTTCTCCAGGACTGTGCTCGGAATGTTTCCGACACCGATCTTTGACCAACGCTGACTACATTCTGGAGATGAACCATGCAGACGACCAAGATTCCGCACGACTATCAGGTCGAGTGCGTCAATGCAGTGCTTGCGCATTTCGCCGCAGGCAATCGCGCAGCGATGTACGTCATGGCTACCGGTCTCGGGAAGACGTTCACGCTCTCGTTGATCCTCAAGGAGTTGTACGAGATCGGAACTGTCAAAAAGGTGTGCGTCGCTCTCGATAAAGGCACGCCACTTCCACAGATCCGAGAGGAGCTGCTCGAAGTGCTCGAGGAGCTCGGCGTCACGATCAACGTGATCACGCCGCACTCCAAGCCCGAGGAGTGGAACTGCGACATCGTCATCACGACGCTGCAGCTGCTCCACTCGCGTCGTGCTCAGCTGGCGCGAGACATGTTCGATCTGCTCGTGGTCGACGAGGCACACCATGCACAGGCGCGGACGTACCGAGCGGCCATCGAGCACTTCGATTGCGACCGGCTTGCGTTCACCGCGACGCCGGAGCGCAGTGATGAACTGGACATCTGTGAACTGTTCGGTGAACCAGTCTTCAATCTGCCACTCGAGGAAGCGATTCGTCGCAAGCTCGGCGCAGACATGGAGTACCGGGTGTACAGCGACAATATCGACATGCGCCTTCTGCGTGAGTACGCGAAGAGGGTTATGGAGGGCGATCGTACGATTACCCGGCGTCAGCTCAACGACACGCTTTTCCTCCCGACGCTCTACGAGAAGATCGTGAGTATTGTGCGGGGGAGTAGTGGTGGGCAGAAGACGATCATCTTCTGCAACTCGCGCAAGCACGTCGATTGCACCCTAGAGCACTTCGATGGTGCGAAGCCGTTTCACACCAAGGTCTCCGCGGGCGAACGTGCTGACACACTGAGAGACTTCCGCGAAGGAGATCTCTCTGAAGTCATCGCCATCAACATGCTCAATGAGGCGGTCGACTTCCCGGACGCGCAGCACATCGTCTTGCTTCGGTCTACGGACTGGATCAATCTCTGGAAACAGCAGATCGGTCGCGGCTACCGTGGACGGGGCAAGAAGGTGATCATCCACGACTTCGTGGCCAACATCGATCGCATCCTTGCGGTGCGAGAACTGGGGCTGGCGATCACGCATCATGGTGCGAGCGATGTTGGTGAGAAGCCCGACGCACTCGTCATCGACGGATTCGCGGTGGAGTTCAGCTCGGAGGTCGTGGAGATCCTTGATCTTCTGGATCGGCTGGCTGGGGAATTCTACTCGACTGTCGCCGAAGCCTCGGCAGCGGCACAAAAGATGGGACTGCTCACTCAGCCGGATTACAAGAACAAGTACGCGGAAGATCCCAAACTTCCAAGTTGTCCAGACATGTTCTACCATGTAGAGTGGGTGAGCTGGCCGTACTTTCTTCGTGGGGAAGTGAAAAGGGAGCTCTACCTCACACTCGCCGAAGCGTCGGCTGCTGCAAAGAGACTGGGTATTTCGACCCAGGTGGAGTATACGAGCCGCTACAAGGAAGACTCCATGCTTCCGTGCAAGCCTCACAAGGCCTACGCGTCAGAGTGGGTGAACTGGGGCCATTTTTTGCGAGGAAAGGCAAAGAAGAAATTCTACCCTACCCTCGCCGAAGCTTCTGGGGCGGCCATCCGACTGGGGATTACCGCTGCGGGGCCGGATTACAAGAAGCAATATCGACGTGACCCACGCTTGCACAGTACTCCCAACGTGTTTTACGCCGTGGAGTGGAAAGGTTGGGCTCACTTCTTGGGTCGTGAGCCCAAAAGAGAGTTCTACCTCACACTCGCCGAAGCGTCGGC
>JACCDK010051272.1_pt1 | contig 19247 bp, 10 predicted proteins | sample 7445871 | NCBI WGS metagenome assembly JACCDK01 (sample SAMN15323436, study PRJNA562643) | freshwater metagenome | isolation source: river surface water | place: USA:Blue River Watershed | collected 2017-08-15
AAAGAAGCCATGTAACCCTTGGCTAATAGCTTCTCGATAGCAACACCCTGGGCATTGCCCCCAACATCTAGCCAGGCATAAGAGAAACCCAGCACAAACAAACCGATCACCAAAACAAAGGGTGAGTTACTCAACGCCATGATCACGACACCCATAGGCACCACAAAGGCAGCAAAATACATTGCCGGCCTAGAGCCAAAGCGGTGAATCAATCGGCCGGCAAGCTGAGCTCCAACCACCGCTCCAACAGAACTTGAGATCAGCACCAACCCAAACTGAGTATCGCTAAGGCCATTGGCTTCTTTGATCTCGGGAATCCTCGGCACCCAGGCCATCGACACAACACCCATAGCAAAGAACATCAGCCAGAGTGAGTTGCGGGCTGAGGTCCCGGTGGAGTTATTCACCTGACAAGGCTAACGAGCATCAGGAAACCTCGCAGCCGGATGACGACAGCCGCAATGTCAGAGCAAACAAGATAACCGGCTTAGAAACTTACTCTTCTTCTGATTCGTCAGGGAATTCGGACATTTGACTTTGCGAGTAAGCAAATGGCAGAGGCTTCTTGGAAGGTCCACCTACCGGCCAGATATCCAATACGGCTTGCCCTATCCACTCGTTTCTGGCTCGAATCGAGAACCTATCCCAATCCTCCACAGCGCTCAAGCCTCGTGTGATGGCAAACTTGGAGCTTACGTAGCCCAAGTAGTCTTCGTTGCCATTGACCTTTTCTGCGAAGTCTGCAGCCTTGGCAGCATTTGGCACTGGCTTTTCCACAATGGTTTGGTTTCCCCATTGGCTTATTGTGGTTTCGTACTCCAAGTCCATCGCTTCTGGCTCGCCAGGGAAGAGCTTCTTGATCCAGAAGTCGCTGCCTGGAGCATCTTTTGCCGGTGCGATGTATTCGATGCTGACGTTTTTGGAGTCGTAAGCCTCTTCCAGTCCTAGCTCCTGTTCAATTCGGAACAGAATTAGCTTGGTCTGCTTTGCGGACTTGGCTTCTGCTCTGAATTTCACTACCACCTCTTCGTCGGAAGGGGTTTTTGCGACCAACTCTTCGAAGATCTCATCAGCCGAGTAAGACTTCCCGGTCTTCTCATTTATGTTTGCGAGCTTTTGGTAGAAATTCTCTAAAATCTGGCCGTTGCCTCCCGAAAGAACCCAACGTAGGTTTAGGGACTCTACTTGCGTGGTTATTTGCTCTTTTTCCGAGTCGGAATATGGCGAACCGGCAGCAAAAACCCTCATCAAGAGGATTCGGTAAGCGGAACCGATCTCCAAAAGAGTCCTCAGAGATCTTTGCCCACTAAAGGAATTCAAGGCCGTGCAAGACAACAACTCCTCGTAGACAATGCTTGCTTCGATGATTTGCTTTAGGTTCTCCTCGGTCAGCTCACCCGCAGTTTTGCCGTCGTTACCAGGTCGCTTTGGGTCAAGCAAATCTTTGAAAATTGGGAATATTTCCTTCTCCTTTAGCGTCCTTTCGTTTTGCCTTGAAAGAAGGTAGTGGCGGAGAAATTGGTCTATATCGCCCTGGTTGAGGTTAGTGAGAACCCCCTGCCATCTCTCCGTCAGTTCCTGGTTCTTCTTGGAGCGCTCTGACGTTGATAGTCCCGATGTTAGCTTGCTGAACATGTGGGATTTCACTAGGTCCGCAGCGCCCAAATTCTTTCCAGTGCTGTTTAGTGACATAAAAATGTCAAATGATTCAGACTCATCCTGAGTGGAAATCTGTAGAAGTTTGATTTTGAGTCTAAGTACATCTAGGACTCTAAGCACCCAGGCAAGCTTTTCTTGTTCAGTTAACTTTGCCTCTCCGTCTTTCTCGCGCTGGGTATCCGTCACTGCAAACTGCTCCGCTGGCCAACGCTTGATGCGCTTGTGTGCGTCTCGAAGCTGCTGCGAGAATTTGTGGTGCCTCACTGGAAGAGCCGGTCTGTTTGGCAAAGGATTGGCCAAAATTTGGGTGCTGAACATGTCAGCAATCATCGGGTGGGCTTCGAATCGATCTCTTAGCTCGAAGGTCTCTTCATCGTGTGAAAAGAGGAACTCATTCAACTTTTCAAGAACGTTCTTTGAGGGCTGACCTTCAAGTTTTAGCTCTTGTTCGCCTAAGTAAGAGACGTAATCTCGAAGGCAAGCAACAACCATGAAAATAGTGGTGAGTCTCTGTTGCCCGTCGATAACAGAGGCAATTCGTGGATAGGCAGGGTCTATTTGAACAATTAGGGATCCGATGAAGTGGGATCGGTGAGACTGCGCACCGTATGAAAGATCTTCAAGAAGAGCATCGATCTGTTCTTCTTCCCAGGCATAGTTCCTCTGGAAATCTGGAACAACAAACTTGACATTGTCCTGAACAATAATCGAACCAAGTGATTGAATGCCGCCAGCAGTCGCCATTGCTACCCCCTATTTATTGTCCTAATCTTATGGGATCACGGAAAATCAGCTATGTTCTTCGAGCGTCTAAGTTGTAGCAGTGTTTAGCGGATCAAAGCCCTGGTCCCAAAAGTGATCGAAGCTCAGTATGTGTGCAACATATCCGCCCTGCTTGGCCATTCCTGAGAATGGATTTTGGATGTAGCGAATCTCGTCCTTACTGTCATCCTCCCCTGAAGCAACCTTCACTAAAGCGAGGAAGAAGCTTTCTCCCTGAGTTATTCCATGCGTATATTCGTTGTCTGTTACAAGGAATTCTTTCGCACCCTCGATGCGTCCCTTCACCTCGATGAATACCTTGCCTAGGCTCGGCCGTTGAGATTCGATGTCATAACCAGGGTTGTTTCGAGGCATTTCGGTAGGTGCAAATCCAAGAAGTGACTCGGCTTTGAGAGTGAGATCTACAGCTCGCCTTTCAACTCGCTTAATCGCCTCTTGATCTCTAGGCGTAATCAACTTGCCGTTTTGGTCCTTTGCGACAGGAGGCACGATCAGAGCAACCGACACGATTTCAGGGGCCTTTGGCAAAACAACTCTCTCCATTTTGAGTTGATCCAAGCGCTTGTCTTTGCGTTGCTTTATCTCCTGAGACCTCTGGATGGCCTGGGCAGCCGTTAATCCATTGGTTGACCTCCCACCTTGAGCAATGTTTGTGGCTTCGTTTTTCCAATATTTGGCTTCTTGATCCAACCTCTTGGAAACTTCGAGACTTAGCCGCTCAATTCGATTGTTGACCTTGGCAGACAAGGAAGCAAATCGTTCCTCCACGTTTTTTAGCCTGAATGATTCCTTGGCCAAATTAACAAGGTCGTCCACATTTACATCTTTTAACGTTTCAGCCCTCGAAGTGTTTGCCTCATCGGTTGGCATGGGGTCGTAATCAAGGTAGGGCGGGTTGTTCATAAGGCTAATCTCGCCATCGAAATCCACCTCAACAAAACTGACCACAGTATCTAAGGGGCTGTTTTGATCATAGGAATTCACGAAGTCCTGCTTGAGGCAGACGAGCAATCTGGGTTTTGTCCCCAATTCATTTTGCGCTCCATAAAGAGTTGCACCCTGCACTAGCGACTCTCCGTGTTTGGCAAGAACGTACTTGACCGTGGCCGTCATGAGCGGAGTACCAGGCACCACTAGCTCTGCCTCTGGGCCATTTTCGACCTCAACGGACAGTGGATTGAATGTTACGCGCTCATACTTTGACGCAATTTCGTTGAGCGCAATATCCGACGTAGCAAACTTCTGAAGAGCCATCGGCACACTGGGGATCTTGTAGCGCCCCTGCTCCTTCTCTACAACGTCTCCCCCCAAAGTCTTGAAAGCAGACAAGAAGAAGTGGGCAACAAAGCCGGGTGCTAGGCGTCTTGACTTAGCAGCGTTCATTTCCTCTACGATCTCATCGACGTTTAGGGTCGAACCGACTTCCGGCACCAGAGCGTTCTTTCTGGCTGCCAATAGTTGAGCCTTTGCAAGTGCTTCATCAATCGCAAGCACAGGCTTTACTGCTTCCTCGGGTGCGAGGATCGCCTCCTGAATAAGATCGCTCAGCGACCTCCCTTCAAAGAGATCTTCACCGCCAAGAACGTGGAAAAGTTGGCCGCCGTAGGCCACTTCTTGGATTTCAATCTTTTCCAGGAGACGCGAGTAGACCTTGCCCTCCCTGGTATTTGAAGACACCAGATTCCAGAGCGTGCACTCAAACTTCTGACCAATTCGGTGAATGCGGCCAAATCGCTGTTCGATGCGGTTTGGGTTCCAAGGAAGGTCGTAGTTGACCATTAGATGCGCTCTTTGAAGGTTAATTCCTTCGCCAGCTGCATCGGTTGCCACCAGGATGGGGCAATCGGGATTATTGGTGAACTCCGCCTGAGACTTCTGCCTCTCTGAGCGGGAGTTTCCGCCGTGAATAGCAATAACTTTTGCACCAGGTCTCAATACAGCTGAAATATTCTTGACAAGGTAATTCAACGTATCCCTGTGCTCAGTGAAAATAATGAGCTTCTCGTACTCGTTGGTTTCCTTGTTGACAAAGCTTTCACTTTCCAAAATGCCGCGGAGTTCATTCCACTTGGAATCAGTAGCTGACTCTTTGACTTTTTGTGCCAACTGAACCAATTCCTTGAGCTTAGAGACCTCCGCTTGCAGCTCCTCCATGTTGGTCGAAACCGTTACTCCATCAATTTCGCCAACTTCAAACGCGTCTTCAAGTTCTGCTTCAGAGAGCTCCTCGTCTTCTACTTCTGAGGCTAGATCTATCTTCGGCGCAGTGCTGTCGCTTCCTGCGGTGACAAATGCTTGCAGCTTCTCGAGACGTCTTATAAGTGAGTTGAGTATCGCTTCTGGGCTGCTTGCCAGTCTGCGCTGAAGCACAGTGAGGGCAAAACTAACGTTTCCTTGCTTTTTCTTGTCTCCAGAAAGAGTTGCCATGGCTTTCGCCATTTCAATTCGGACATACTCGGTCACCGCCTCGTACAGCTCAAGCTCGAGCGGCGACAGTTCGTATGACGCACTCAGGGCTTTGCGTTTTGGGAAGAGTTTTGTCCCGTCAATGTCAACGAGATTCTCCTTAACGCGCCGCAGCATCAGCGACTCAAGATTGGCTTTGGTTTGACCGGTCCGGAAACTCCCAGCAAAAACGTCTTCATCTAAAAGTGATAGGAATAGGTGGAAATTTTCATCGCTTCCTGCGTGCGGCGTCGCAGTCATGAGCAATAAATGTGTTGCACGCTTTGACAGACGTTGCCCAAGCTTGAACCTCATGGTCCGCTTCGATTCACCCATAAAGCCACCCTGCTGAGCGCTCATACGGTGTGCCTCGTCCACAATCACTAGGTCCCAGTCAGATTCATCCAACTTTTCCTGCACAAACTTGTTTGCCCTTGCTAGTTGGTCCATCCTGGCGATAAAGAGTCCGCCCTGGAGAAAAGGGTTTACATGTTCAGCCGCGTCCAGCAACTCCTTCGTCACCTGGCGAAAGGTAAGTCCAAACTTTTCCTTCAGTTCGGCGGCCCACTGGTCACTCAGGCTTCCAGGACAAACAATTAGACACCTCTTTAGGTACCCTCGGAGGAGAAGTTCCTTGATCAGCAAGCCGGCCATAATCGTTTTACCGGCACCTGGTTCATCAGCCAGAAGAAAACGAAGTGGCATTCTCTCCAGTAGCTCGCCGTAAACCGCACTTAACTGGTGAGGTAGGGCTTGCAAATTTGAAGTAGAAACAGCAACAAAGGGATCAAAAACGCCGGCGAGTTCCATTCTCTTCGCCTCAAGCGCTAGCTTGAAATGATTTGGGTTGGCGTCAAAGCCAAAAGTGGCCTCGGAATCCATCTCAAATTGCATTTCATCGGACAGCACGAGCGGAAGTGGAGTTCCATCGCCAAGAAGCACAATCGCGTTGGCAAAGCCACCGGGCAAGAGGTCTACCCTAATAATCTCAACGGGACCAGATTTATGCACGCCGACGATTCTCTGACCTACCGCCAAATCTTGAGTTTTCAATGTGCCCCCTAGCTCTATGAAAGGCTAATTGTTTCCCTTAGCCCTATTGTGAGTTTTGCAGAGCATTTGGCAATTATCGGCGGAAGTGGCTCCGCCCTTGCTCCAGGCAGAGACATGGTCTGCCTCCATTTCGGCCAACTTCCAAATCTTGTCGTCATTGGCCGCATGACCAACGGCACACAGTGGGCAATTTGAGATACCCGCGAGTTGGGCCGCTTTGGTTTGTGCGTTGTAAGCCTGACGTTTCAAGGGTTCGTCAAACACTCGCACATTCAATAGATTTGGGTGCGTCTCACCGCTCAACACGAACTCCCATATCCCCCGCTGGTTGTGAATGTAAGGGTCGTCGTATAGCTCATGGACTCGCGCTGAGAGCTTTTTCGGGTCATAGGCTTTCGAGTGATACTCCTCATAGAGTCTTCCCCACTCAAGCCCCCTCATTTCCTTGAAGACGTCAAGGAAAACACCTGATACCCAGTCAATGACACTGTTGAAGTAAGTCTTGACTTCAGCGATGCTCTTTTCATTGCGGTGCGCGCTCATGTAGCGAGCAATATTTTCTTTGCCCCTAGAAACCCACTCCAGGGCTCGTTCCCAGTACTCTTGCCTGTCGACAGCCCCGGAAACATAAGCGCTCCACTTCTGTATGTTGGCATTCTTTGAGTTGCTGAATTCTTCTTTGCCAAGTGTCACAAACGGACCGGAGTAAACAGCGTTAAGAAGTTCTTGATCTTTCAGAGGAACGCCAGAGATATTGATGGTTTTAAACCATTCCTTAATCTCGCTTTCAGCCCCTTCGCACTCATAAACCAAAAGATCTGAATTTAGAATAAGCTCCTGCTTGTCTTGCGCTAGGCCAGAAAAATACTGTTCAAGGCCGTTCTCGTCCTTCACCGCAAATTTGCCCGTGACAAATCTTCCGAAGCTAGTAATTCTCTGCTGCCCGTCCAGAACTTCAAGATTGTCCTCAGAGACCTTGTTGAAGTAGATAAGCCCGAGTGGATAGCCTTTCAGCAATGACTCTATGACGGCTACATCTCGCTTGCTCTCAGCGTAAATGTAGTTTCGTTGATACTCGGGCTGAATGGTCAACCTCCCGGATAGGCCAAATAGACCTTTGCCCTCGAGTTCGTTATAGACGAATCCTTTGCAGATTTCGTCCACTTTGTAATGCTTTAATTCAGTTTTCATGTCTGCCTCCGCTTTTGAATGAGAATTCTCTGATAAACCTTTTCAAAGCGACCATCAGTAACCAAAACCCCGGACGCATTGAGGTCATAAGTTCCGGGCTTACCGAACTTCTTAGAATAAGCCTCCTTGCACTCCGCCGATGAATACCGCCTTGTTTTCAGTCCATATAGGTCCTCGTTTTCGCACATCCCAAGAATTTCAAACTGGTCCGGGTTGTATTTACCAAGGAATGTAATTGGCACGCCCATCACACCTTCAAAATCCTTTGGAATGGCGGCTACTTTCGGAATCTCCAAAGCGTCATAGTTATCGTATTTCTGATACCCCAGCGTCCTGACAGCTTCGTTGTATCGAAGATTATCTTCGATTGTCATCAACTCAAGTGGTTCGTGACGCCGTCCGTGGTCCATGTTGGTGAACCATGCAGAGTTCCCTATTGTCTGAAGTCGTCTCCCATTTTCATCAGTTGTTTGGCCTGTTTTCTCGGGAGCCCCTTCAAAAACGTAGAAGTACATTGAACCAACGCCTGTTCGGGTCACGCCGAGCCAAATCTTGTTTTCCTTGATCAGGGGGAAGACTTCCTTGTACGTGATGGCATTCATGTTGCCGATTATTGAAAACTTTTTTCCGCCGGCGACAAGCCAGTCGATGAACTCCCTAAAAAGGGAGAAAGGGGGATTAGTGATTACGATGTCCGCTTCATCTCTTAGGGACGTAATCTCAGGGCTTCGAAAATCGCCGTCACCATCGAGATACGACCACTCAAGGTCGTGAATATTGATCACTCCATCTCGAGTTTTATCTCCTGAAAGAGTAAAGATTTTCCCCTTACTCTTTGTTCGCTCCTCGTCAAAGGCAGGGCTATCTAGTTCAAACAATGTCGGCTGATAGATAATCTCTCTTGGTTTGCTGTTTGGGGCATAGCTCGTGCTGATCAGTTTCTTAATTCCGAGATCTATAAACCTCTGTGCGAAGTACTTTGTGAAGTTGCTCCACTCCGGGTCATCACATGGCAGGAGGACTGTCTTTCCCCTGAATACGTCTGGATTGTATTCGAGGTACGCATTCATCTCTTTTTCGATGTCCGCGTATTGTGTGTAGAACTCGTCGTTCTTGGCTTTTTTTGCAGCTCCGAGATCGCTATTTGCCATTTGGGCTCCTCTGGCGAATGAAGATTCTCTTATAAACGTTTTTGCCGTCAGTTGTTGGACTCATTTTTGTACGAGGTGGCCAAAACGTGGGCCTACCGTAATCGTAGGAGCAGCCGACAATTTCAAATTGCTCAGGGCTGTACTTATCCAAAAAGCTTATGGGCACTCCCATCACGCCTTCATGGTCACTTGGAATGGCATCCGTGTAAGGGATTTCGATGGCGTCATAATTGTCATAGGACGCATAGCCAAAGTCTTTAACGTCTTTGTGTTTACTGAATTTAATGTTGTCTGCCATTGTCATTAGTGGAAGTGGCTGGTGACGCTTACCATGCTCTAGGTTAGTGAACCACCTGACCCCCTTCACTCTTATGTATTTGGCGCCCTTCTCATCTACCCTCCAGCCTGCTGCTTCAAGAGGATATGATTCTGGGACGCCAAACTCACGATCTCCGGAAGAGATGGTCGGCCCCAGCCAAACTCTGTTTTCCTTTATTAGAGGAAACATTTCTTTGTAAGTTATGGCGTTCATGTTTCCGATGATTGAGAAGTGCTTTTTGCCCTCGACAACCCAACTTAGAAACTCTCTGAATAATGAGAAGGGCGGATTGGTGATGATCATGTCCGATTCTTCACGCAGCTTGGTTATCTCTTCGCTCCGGAAGTCGCCGTCTCCTTCGAGATACTCCCACTCAAGGTCCTCGAAATTCCTCACACCGTTTTCATTCGAATCACGTGTGAGAGTGAAAATTTTGCCATTTGCGACCGTTTTCTTCTCATCATACTTTTCACTTTCCAGCTCCAATAGCGCTGGCTGATAGGGGATTTCCTTTGGTTTGCTATTTGGGGCGTAACTGGTACTGATGAGTTTCTTGAGGCCAAATTTTTCAAAGTTTTGAGCAAAATATCGCGTGAAATTAGACCATTCCGGGTCGTCACAGGGCAGTAAAACTGTCTTGCCTCGGAATACGTCAGAGTTGTATTCGAGGTACGCGCTCATCTCTTTTTCGATGTCTGCATACTGCGTATAAAATTCATCGTTTTTGGCCTTCTTAGCAGCCCCCAAATTTTCATTTGCCATGCTTCAATGCTAGAGGTTGATTCCGACATCTATTGCCTATCTGTTTTAGGTCCTATGGATAGACAATAGGGCGGACCGAAAGGGTATAGACATAGGTCAGCTTGATACTCGACTAATTGATTCTGTGAGTAAATACCATTGACCACATCGCGGCCAACTAACGGGGGCTCTTGGCTAAACTCCTAAGAGGCAGAGATTGGGGACTCATGGAGAGCAACACGATTGTAAGCGCTGAGTACGTCAACAAATGCATCGCAGTTGCGATCTGCATCGAAGCGCGGGTAGCTGTGATACTTTGGGGTGCTCCTGGACAAGGTAAGACCTCTGTCTTGAAGTCTTTCGCAAATCAGGCTGGACGCAAGCTTGAGATTATCCTCGCCAGCATCCGCGAGCCTCAAGACTTCGCTGGACTTCCAGCGATCTCAAACGGAACAATGTCTCTGATCCCGCCAAACTGGGCTCAAAGCCTGGAAGCCGATGGCAATGGGATTCTCTTTGCCGATGAAATAAATACGGCCCCACCCAGTGTGCAGGCAGCGCTCTTGCGTGTTTGCCTTGAAAAAGTTGCGGGTGATCTGGAACTTGGAGCTGGAACCAGCATCGTGGCAGCGGCTAACCCTCCAGAGATAGCGGCAGATGGTTGGGACCTAGCTGCGCCATTGGCAAACCGTTTTTGTCATATCGACTGGGAATTGCCGGGTGAAGTCGTAGCTGCGGGAATGGTGGGCAATTGGCCGCAAATCACGGTGCCAACTGCGACAGATGATTTGATCGCGAGAGAGACTCAGGAGGAGGCTTGGAAGCTGGCGGGTTTCCTTGCTGCTCGTCCCGAGTTGGCTACCGCCATGCCTGAATCGACTGGCCAGCAAGGTCGCGCGTTTCCGACTCCAAGATCTTGGGAGTTTGTACTAAAGCTGATGGCGCAGGTCAACGCGCGAGGTTTAAGCCCAGAGGTCAGAAGAATTTTAGTAGTTGGTTGCGTAGGGCAGGCTGCCGGTAGTGAGTATCTGAGCTACCGAGAGAACATGGATTTACCCAGCCCCGAGGAGATAATCGCAGGGCCAGAAACTGTTGACCTTCCCCTGCGCGCCGATCAGCTGTATGTCATTTGTGGTGCGGTCAACTCTGCTCTCGCAAACAACTTAACCGATGAGCGCTGGGACAGTGTGGGGAAGTTTGTTCTGCGGTTGAGCAAGATCGGCCACCCAGACATTGCGGTAAGCCTTTTGCTTGAGTGGAAGAAGCTAGCGCCGGTCGGGGCCATGATGAGCAGGCCAATTAGTCATGCTCTCAACCCGCTCATGCAAGAAGCTGGCCTGATCTAAATGAATCCGGCCGTCAGAAGAGTTATGGCGGCGAGGGTCCTCGCTCAAAGTCGTTGGCCTTACATTTCGCACTTGCTATTCAGCTTGCGAATCGTGCCAGTCACGGACGGCTCTCTTCAAACAATGGGAGTGGATGCAGGCTGGCGTCTTTACTTCAACGAAGAGTATGTTATGAAACTCACGGTTCAGGAGTTAGCAACAGACCTCCAGCATGAAGCGATGCACTGCATGTTGAGCCACCACGAGAGATTTAGCGTCCTTAGAGACCCGGAGCCGGATCAAAAGCTTTTCAACATCGCCGGAGATTGCGCAATCAACCATGTGATCGAGGAGTCGGGCTTTTCGTTCTCCCCAGAATTTCCGCCAGTTCGCTACAGCGATTTTCCAAAAATCAACAAGTCAATGACAACGGAGCGTGCCTATTTCACACTCAAGGAAGAGGAGCCAGGTGGGGAAGGCGGGGATAATGACCAGCCTGACTGCGGTTCCGTGTCGGGTGGCGCTCCCAGGCTCTATGAAATTCCCTCGGACGATGAAGACAAGCCTGCAGCCTCAGCAGAACTCAAAGCTTCCGTGAAGTTCCAGGTCGCGGCTGAGATTTCAAAGAAGGGATCTTCAGCAGCACAGGCCCCAGGTGAACTCATTCGATGGGCCGAGGAGTTTCTGAATCCCAAAGTGAATTGGCGGAGGCAGCTGGCAGTGAGGGTGAGAGTCGCGATGGCCACCAAGGCCGGTAGGCGCGATTACAGCATGATGCGCCCTTCCAGACGCGAACAGGGCCTAGTGTCTGGGGACACACAGATTAGGTTGCCGGCGATGCGTCAACCTGGAGATCCAAAAGTTGCAGTTGTAGTGGACACCAGCGGCAGCATCAGCAACCAAGTTCTTCAGGCTACCTTGGCCGAGGTCATGGCAATAACTAAGGCGGTTGGAAACTCTGCAGGTATTGAAGTGATTGCTTGTGACTACGTGGCTTACCCGTCGGTGAGAGTCAGGTCTGTTGGCGATGTAAGAAAGCTTGAACTTCCCGGAGGCGGCGGAACCGACATGCGCGAGGGCATCACTGCAGCATTAGCCATCAAACCGAGGCCCGATGCGATTGTGGTGGTAACAGATGGATTAACTCCTTGGCCCGCCGAGCAGCCGCCCGGATGCGACAACTACATAGTTTTGCTCACAGAAGGGAGTGCACGTCGATACGTTCCCGCCTGGGCAAAGGTCGTTGTCATTGATCTAGACAGCGATTAGCTCGACCTTCTCCGGCAGCACGTGCACAATAATCTTCTCAGTCACCTTATACGGGGTGGCTCGCTGAATGATCTGGGCGTAAGCGTCTAGCTGCGCGGCATAGACAGCGACCTTATCCTTGCTCAATTCAAGATTGGTTTTGTAGTCGAGAACCACTAGTGAATCACTCTCTTGAATCACCAGATCGGCGAAGCCCTCGACAAGCACGCCGTCCTGGTTGATCTCCGAAATGGCCAGCTCTGGCAACACCTTATCGGCCGAGTAGATTCGGTCCATCACTTCATGCTGCAAGATGCGAGCGACCATTCTCGCTAGACGCTCCTCTTGCTCCGGAACGCCATACTCTGCCAAGGATCGCTTCATGTCTAGGGCCAAGGAATCATCTGTCTCTCGAAGCCTGCGTTCGATAGCCCGTTCCATAACCAGATGGAAGGCATTCCCCAGCTTCGCTACGTCCGCACCGGCAATGTCCTCGTCTTGGTAGTTCAAAGAGCTTTGCTGGGTGTCGTCCACGAGTTCGAGGGAAACGCTCGACGTGTCAGGATCGAACCTTGAGCCTCCGCTACTTGGAGTCACCAGGTTCTTGACCTTGGATTTTGCCCGAATCTCTGGAAGTTTGGTGAGCCAATCAGCAGCCTCTGGCGAGAAGCTTGGCTTTATTGTCAGACTTGGCTGAGATACCCATGGGACCATGTGATCAAATCTTCTTGCCAGACCAAGCTCGACACTTTCCGCAACAGCTTCTCGGTATAGTCCAGACCAGCTAGATGTAGACCCGTCTTTCGATACTTTTGCCAGGTTAGACACGACTAAATGATCCTTGGCTCTTGTGGCCGCTACGTAAAGAATTCGAGCCTGTTCGGTAAGCCTGCCGGCGATTTCTAAGCGCTCCGAATCTCTTCTGTAGCCGATGCTCTTGAAATCACCGAAGTTGAACTCCAGAGCGTTCCGCTTGAGAGAAATAGTGGGCAATTGTGGAATTCGATTTCTAGCCATGCCGCCAAGAATCACGATTGGGAATTCGAGCCCCTTTACTCCATGGACCGTCGAGATTCGAACCGCATCATCGCCCAGGTCGTCACTTTCAGGTAGGGATTCTCGGGCATTTTCGCTGAGTTGATCTTTTATCCAAGCAAGGTAGTCAGCCAATCCCGCGCCGCCGGAATGTGACCAACTACGTGCCTGACGAGTGACCATTTGAACACACTCAAATTCAAATCGACCCCGAGGAGTTTGATCGTATGTGGTCATCACGCGACATTCCTCGATTAGCTGCGACATGATTGCCGCAGGTGTACCAGAGTTGGACGTTCGCCTTATCTTGGCAAGTTTGGATAGGCATTTGTGAACACGCGTAGCCTCCAGCTCTGGAGAGGCCTCACCGTAAGGGAGAGTCCATCTACCCCCCAGCTGCTTATAGGCCAGGAGCTCCAAGTCGTCACAGCCAAAGAGGGGGCTCTTGAGCGCGAACCAGAGATCAAGAGGTTGCTCTACGCCAGCAATTACCCTCAAGGCATCGATTAGGCCTCGGACTATTGGACGATCAAAAACGATTGCCGAGTCAGATGAACGGTAGGGGATTTCCCTTGCGGAAAGCTGGTCAAGCAGGTCTTCCAGCGAGGTTCGAGCTGGAAGCAGGATAACGACATCTGAGTAGTTAGCTGCCCTAAAGCTCGCAACACCTTCGTTGTCACGACTATCCAGCACCGGCCATGCTTGGGCAACGGCTTGGTGGGCAGCGGAAGCCACATACGAAGGCTCGCTGCGATAGTCAATCGTGACATCAGGGCCTCCAATTACTGACACTCCCGGCAGATGTGTATCAGAAACTTGATTCCTGTCTGCTGGGAGTAGCTGCGCAAACTCTGTTCCAAGATCTACCGAGTTGTGGCCGAAGGTGGAATTGACCCAGTTCAAAATCAGCTGGTTTGAGCGAAAGTTGACCTCTAGGGTCTTTTTGATTCCAGGTATCTGTGAATCACCGACCTTGTCAGCAACATTCAGATAGGTAGCCACATCTGCGCCGCGGAATGAGTAGATGGATTGCTGTGCGTCACCCACAAGCACAAGTGATCCCTCACTCGGACTCTCTTGACCTCTAGGGGTAGTGATTAGGGAAACTAACTTCCACTGGAGTGGATCTGTGTCCTGGAACTCATCGACCACGATGAGCCTGAAGTCTCTCTGGAGCTTTGCTCTAACGTCAGGATTGGCCTCGATCAACTCGGTTGCGAGAACAATAAGATCATCAAAAGTTAGTCTTCCGCGCTTTACGCGTTGGGCAACGGAGTCTTTCACGTTCGCCCACATCATTGGCAAGTCTCTTCGTATTAGATTCTCAGCCGAGACATACTCGAGCCCATCCAGACCGCCCTTGAAGCGCTTTCTCATTTCCTCTTTGAACGGCTTGGACGCATCGCCTCCGGAGTTACCTGGGTGCATGAGAGTGTGTAAAGCTGCTTGAAGGCGACGAACCTCTTTTTTATTCTGGGTGTTTGATTCTGCGAAGATGCGAGCTAAGGCCTCGAGACCCGACTCGATCTTGCTAGATAGGCTTGTGGAAAATCCTTGCCACACATTCCTTTCGCTCTCGAACCAGGAAAACAAGTTGTTCCTAAATTCCTCAACGAGGGTGTCCGAGTCAAGCTGCCGCTCACTGATAACGTCTTCCTCATTTACTAGAAGGCGTTTGGAGTTAAGTTCTATGAAAAAGTTCCTAAGAACAATCGGCGTTACTTCGGCTTCCGCGAGGACAGACTTTTCCAACCAGTCCAGCTGCTCAAAGTATCTCTGGACATACCGCGATGCGGTGTCTCGAATGCTGAGGTTAGAGGATGGTTGATCCAGAATCTCGAAGGTTATTGGCAAGCCAGCTTCGATTGGGAAATTGCTAAGAATCCTCTTGGCAAAAGCGTGAATTGTTCCGATTTGGGCCGCATCAAATTCCAACAGTGCGGACGCAGCCAAAGAGCTACCTGCGTTCGATTTCTCTGAAAGGGCTAGTCGGATTCTTCGACGAAGTTCTGCCGCTGCTCGTTCAGTAAATGTGATTGCGGCTAGGTTTCTGATGGGGAATCCCGATTTCGGATCGCAAACGGTATTCACGATTCGTTTCACAATTGTTGAAGTTTTTCCAGTTCCAGCTCCGGCTGCAATGAATGTGGTCTGGTCCAAGCTGTGCTCAGCCGAATCTCGGGCTGCCTGATCTTGTGGGGTCGAGGTCATTATTCTGCGCCCTCCTCTTCTGCTTCCAATGGGCTCGGAGGGGCTACATGTGCCGTCAGAGACAGCGTGGCAATGGTGTTCTGACCGAGCTTCTTACAGGTGGCGCAAAGTTTGAAGCTGTTCTTTGAGCCAATAACGTCGTGCGTAAGAAAAACTCCTTTGTACGAAGCCACTACCAGCGGAGCCAATCTGTCTATGAGTTCACTCTCTGCGGCTAATTGATTCTGAGACATCGCGAGCACGTAATCGTGTCCCTGAAGACCACCCTCGCTCGGATCTAGGAAGACACCTAGGTTCCTATTAGAACGAAGGTCAATTAGCCCAGAATCATCCAGCTTCTTTGATAGAAAAAGATATCTTGACGAAACTTTTTTCACACCAACAAAGTTGCTGTTGTGGCGAATAGCGTATTCATAAAGCAAGTCCTGCACTGCAGTATCGGGGTCAATGTAGTTCTTGCTTCCAGTTTTGAAGTCTAAAACTCCCACGTGTTCTCTATCGGAAGAGATGTCGACACGGTCTATGAGTCCTTTAAACTTCAAGGTCTGCTTCGGGAGGCCATCTGTTTCAACCTCTACCTCTAGAAGACCGTTGCCAGTTTTATCGAATTCAAATTCAGCAAATTGCGGCTTCAAGAGACTTGCTTCGTTCATTTTTTTGAGTGCAGGATTCCCTCTTGAGTCCAAATCACAAACCTGCGTTCGAGCCTGAAGTTCGAAAGCAAAATAATCGTCCAGTTGATTCAAGAACGTTTGCTTTCTGGACTCGAATAGTGGCGGCCAACCTGCCTGACCGCGCGCGACAATCAGGTCGCACTCCTCTTGGAATAGGTGCTGGAACTTTTCTTTTGCCGCTTGGCTGTAGCTTTCACCGTAGCTCGGATTTAATTCAGGATGTTCCTTCAGGAGCCTTTCAAAAGCCGCGTGGACTGCTTTTCCAAAGTCAATCGATCGAAGTTCCTCGATGGAGTCGGCTTCGTCCATGTCTGAAATCCCAAGCACCTTGGTCGTGAAGAAGTTGTGCCTGCACTTTAGGAATTTCTCTACCGAAGACGCCGAAAGGGACTTGTTTTCAAAATCGATTAACGGACCGGGAATCTTACCTTCGAAGTTTCCCGCAAACACCGAGGCCTCCGGTGACACAAACCAAACAGCCGAGGCAAGCTCCTTGCTCCAAGTTTGCTCGTCAGCGATGGCTGCCTGTTCTTTTGAATCGAGATCGCTTTGTGAGACCGCGCCGGTCTCGACCAGCCTAAATTCCAATGCTGACGAGACGCTCTGCGCTTTTGCGTCCGTTAGAAGAGGTAGCCAAGAGCTTGGCATGCCCTCGCTTTTTGCCAAAGTGCCGCCGCGGGGATAGCTGATCGTTAGGTTCTGTGCCCCAGTTGCCACTGCAAAGAAATTTGATTCAATCTCAGCAACGCGAGCTGCTACTGATTTGAGTGCTGTCTGGGATTCCTGATTGAGCAAATCCTTTAGGACATCAGGGAAAATCGGGTCTTCGGATACTTGCTGCGGGAGCATCCCCTCCCCAGCACCAACGATCCAAAGATTCTCAAAAAACAAAGCTCCGTTTTGGGTGACGGGCCCAACGTAAACTCCGCGCGCCAGTTCCCCATGCTGCATCTTGAGCTGGCCAAGTTTGAGCAACACGGTTTGTCCGATTTGGTTTATTGCGTCTCTAATCTGATCGCGGGACGTCAGCAAGCCGAATTGTTGCGAAGCAAAGAGCTCCGCTAGTTTCTCGAAAGAAATCCGATCAATCGGCAACTTTAGGTTCTCGAGCTGCGGAAAGAACCGATTTACTTCCTGCCAAATCTGAATTGAGAGGTCCGAGCCATTAGTCGCACTCTGGAGACGCTCAGCACTGCCCATCAGGTCGTTGATTAGCCTCAACAAAGTGTCCGCAGTCTGGGCCTGCTTGAGATCGTATTGAGCGTCGTAAATCTCATCCTGCTCGGCATCGTAATCAAAAAGCTCTTTGAGCAACTCCTCGATGCTTGGTATTTGATCGACCATGGTTTGGAGAATTGGGGCCCAATTTCTAACTTCGTTGAATAGGCCGTTCTGACTTAGAAACCTGACTAATGTTCCCGAGCTAACTTTGTCGCCTGAGCTAGCTACTGAAGAAGTTCTCAAAAGCGATAGCAGGTCTGCCCTGGTGAATGTGCCGGACTGAAAAATCGAGTTCACTACCGCTAGATAACCCTTGGTGGCGGTTGCTGGCAGACTTAGGGCTGCCAATTCGGTGGCCATGCCATTCCAAGAGATTTGGGCTTGGTCCAGTTCGCCTTCTAGGATGGCGGCATACTGGTTGGCATCGGTATACAACACTGCAAACTGCTCGACTGAGTCACCCTTCGAGATTCTCTCTGCAATTTCACGGACAACCGCTTTTGCCTCAGTCTCTGGATCAGGAAAACTAAAGACTTTGGTGTTCTGCTCTCGGGAGCTGCCACTCCGTAGGCCGATTTCTATTTGCGAATCTGACCCAAGCAAGTCATTTAGTAACTCGGCGAGTGATGTTGGATAGTCGCTAGAAATCACAAAAACATGCCCCAAGGCGGCTTTGGCCTGACGCAGGAGCGCCTCTGATGGTGAGGTTGCCAAGAATCGAGTGAGGCTGAAGGGGGATAACTTGCCTGCGGCTCGCAGCTCTTCCTGAACATCCTTAGCAACTTCAAGAAGATCTAAAGAAACCTTCGTTGTTAGAGGCTCTCCAATGGTTCTCAAATCTTGCACAAGGCTGTTACTCAATTCAATCCAGTCGAACTGATCGACATAACTGCTCAGAGTTGCAAATGATTCAGGATGCTTTGCGAGATTGCCAAACACCTCGCCACGAGAATTGAGCACGTTTCGAAGCACGCCCTGCTTGCTGGTCTTGAAATCTTGGGAATCCCAATCGATCTGAGCAATTCTGGCCAGTGTCGATAAGACGTCGACTTTGGTTACAGCAGAAAAGGCAACGAGCGAAGTCGATGCGCCTACGCGAGCGAGCGAGCGCACCAATTGTCGACGAAACTGCAATGCCTGGTGATTGCTATCGACTATGAAGGTGATTTGCCTGAACGGGTTTTGCTTCTTTATCTCGATAACTTGCCGAGCGAGGTCATTTTGCGCAGCGAGTCCGCTGTCATAACTACCTTGACGCATGTCTCCCCCATGATGAGCAGTCCATTGAGTTTATCTCGCTCGCAGATGCAATTCCCCAACTCTCGCCGCAAGTTTGGCAGCGAGAGTACTCGGCATGACCAGCAGACATCCCCTCGTGAATTGAAATCCCCATCAGATGCAATTTAGGCAGCGAGGGCGAGCTGCGGTCTCAGATACTCAACCTTTGCCCCAGCAACACGCATCGAGAATGCGATTGCTGTGGGCTGAGATACTACAAGCACGTTCTTCAGAATCTTGGTCAACTTGTGCACAAATGGAGCCAGACCACCGTCACCACTTGCCACCACAATCTTGTCAAAGCGATCCTCAAGGTGCCCGTCGAGGATGGCCTCAGCCAACAAATAATCTGCTCCATCGTGACCCTCACGACACTTCAGGTCTGCTCCAGACCAGCCAAAAGCTACTGCCGCTAGGTTGTGACGCGAACTCACCGTCACAAGAAACTGGTCATGCTCTCCAGGCTTTACAAGCTCCATGTATGAACGGCGAGCTTCGGCGACTTGCTCGAATGATGGGTTGGCCGCCATGCAAAGATTTTCGATGTCAATCAGATGCATGGTGCGTGCTTTGCGGATAGAAGATAGCGTCTTCTTGTTCAATTTATTCTCCCTTGCTCGTTGGTAAGGAGAAACTAAGTCAGGGGTCTGACATTTTTAGGTTTTACCTACTGGCTAGGAATGATCATCAAGGTATCTCGATGTTCAAAGTCTCGGCTAGCTTTTCGAACATCAGTTTCTTGATGCGCTCGATCCTCTCAAGTTCTGGCTTGTTCTCTCCCCATTCGGCAGCATCAATTTCCGAGAACACCTCTTTGGCCTCGGTGTGCTCACCGATTTCGAATAGGCACTCGGCAAGGCTTGCTCTGGCTGATCTTGCTGAGTAGCTGTCCTCATAGCTGATGGCTCGGTTG
>JACCDK010497636.1_pt1 | contig 19224 bp, 19 predicted proteins | sample 7445871 | NCBI WGS metagenome assembly JACCDK01 (sample SAMN15323436, study PRJNA562643) | freshwater metagenome | isolation source: river surface water | place: USA:Blue River Watershed | collected 2017-08-15
CATCATGATAAAAAGCATTGGGATAAAGGTGCAAAACAGGGCGTTGATAAGCGCAAAGTAATAGACCTCCGGCTGCTGCTCAAAAAGCTGACCGACGCCCAAGACAACCGACTGAATACAGGTTGCAGCCGTAGCTGAGGCGCTCGCAAGTGCTACCAGTCGAATGCTGCCTACGCGCCCGACGAGCTCACCTGCATAAATCAAATAGACGGAATAAACCACGGCCGCTAAAAATACCAAAACACTACCCAAGACAACGGCATTATGATCATTGAGCTCAATATCATGCATAAAGACCATCACGATTCCAAAATAAGCTACCGCCATCGCCCAATATTGCTTCCGATCAATTTGTTTTTTGAGAAAGCATTTTGAGAGAACCAACACAATCGCAGGAGTCAAATACAAAATCACGCGCTCTAGCCCAACAGAAATGTAATGCAGTCCGAGGAAATCTAAGTAGCTCGATACAAAATAGCCCAATAAGCCAATCGCACAGACTTTGATCACATCCTTTCTGATGAGCGGTTGTGGTGATGTGATCTGCTGGTTCCACCATACCGCTAGCCAAAAGATTGGGAGTGAAAATACCATGCGCAGGGTCAGAACGATATCTGCAGTAGCACCATACTGATAGGAAGATTTCACCACAATCGCTTTAGCAGCAAATAGTAATGCCCCAATACTTGCCAATCCAAACGCACTGAAATAAGAAATATGCACACTATCACTCAACAATATAGACTCCATATTTTAATTGAGCTTGGTAAAGCAAAACCTTAATCGCAAGAACACTGAAAGCTTTGTACACTTATTTAACTTAATCAATAATTGAGATTAATGCGCATTGCTCTTTTACTCATCCCATTACTAGTTGGCCATGTTCAAGCCATGTCGTTTTCTATGCAAGAGCGTTGCTATTCCGAACTCACGCCCTCTTGTCAAACCATGGTTCTGGCCGAGGGAGTGATCAACAAAGAAAGCCTTGCACAATTTCAAAGTATTACCCAAACACTCCCAGCGGGCACATGGATTGCGTTGACAAGTCCGGGCGGAAGTTTAGTGGGGGGGATGCAATTAGGCCAGTGGATTCGGGAACGGGGATTTAACACCATTGTTGGCAGTACCGATCACAGTGGCAGTAGCTGTCTATCTGCCTGCGCCTATGCTTTTTTGGGTGGCGTACAACGTCTCTTACCACCCAATAGTCGCTATGGATTACATCAGTTTCGCGGAGTCGAGAAAGAGATTGGTTCAGCAGATACGCAAAAACTTAGTGTTGCGCTAGCAACGTACATGGATCAAATGGGCGTTGACCGCCGACTGTTAGATATTGCGCAACTCACCGCAAGCGATCGAGTCGCAATCTTGACTCCCGCGCAAGCCAAACTCTACCGCGTGGATAATTTTGGGCAGTCACCTCTACCACGTTGGCGGCTTGAAACATCGACTGAAGGTCGACTACTGGCTCTAAATAATGCGCTTGCTAACAAAACACGAATTCCGGTGATCGTGGCTTTTTTTCAAACTCCAGGCGGTATCGCGTGCTTGGTTTATTACAAAAGCAATGAGGCGTTAGCGTTTGCACAAAATCCACCCCATCAATTACTCATTAACCAACAGCGCTTTACCTTAACACCACTTGCCCCATGGCAAGCCAAAAGTGGCGGTTATCAAACCAACTTTAGTGTGCCTCCCACAGCACTCGAGGCTTTGCGTCAACTGCCAGAGACCGCTGTGATTCAGTGGTCTGGAGAATTTACCCATGCCCTTTCGGGTCATCACCAATTGGAGACGCGCTTTGGGATCGCAGGTCTAAAGAATGCGCTCACAGCACTGGGGCAAAGTAGTCACACAGCGCCACGCTAATGAATTTTTTTGGGATCAAGTGCTACCGGTTCGGTTGATGGTGGCGAAGGCATTGCCGGTTTCCCAAGCACTGGGAGACCTTGCAGCCATTGTGCTTGCATCACTAAACGCTCGAGCAATACGCGCATCGATTGCAAAGTCGGCAAAGCTAAAGTGAGATTAAGTTGCTGCCCTTGGCGTAAGATCAAATCCAAGGCCATGCGCGCCTGCGCCTTTGGTGGGTTTGCTGGAGCCGAAATTAAGGTACAACGCACATCATCCAACATGATGGGATCAGCGCCTAATGGAAATGTAGATACCGCAGTGTATGCCGCACTCAAATCGGTTTGGGCACGTGCACTCTCCTGCGAAAACTCGGCAACGGCACGCGCTGTTGACTGTGGATGATACTGTTCCAATTGCTTTTCAACTAAATGCTCGGTAGCAGCCAATACAAATAAGGTAATGCGCCGAGTAAACCAAAAACGATACTCGCAATTGTCGACCGTATTAAACCGAAACAGGATTCGGTCCTCATTTGGAATATAACTACCATTGAGCTGCTTGATACTCATCGCGCCAATTCCCTATGAAAAAAGGGTTCGTAATTGTGGATGGATCACGCGTTCATCAAACCCAGTGGCTTGGCGGCGACGAAATAAGCGCCGATCGGCAGCATCAACTGCAGCATGGTCTTTTTGCCAATCGATTTCAACTAACACGCTATTTGGTTCGTACACATAGCGCCCAGCTTGCATGGCGAGCAATGTTAACTCGGCATCAGCAAAGTGCCGTTGGTAGTGGGGATAAAAAAAGTCCCCTTGATAGTTGCCCTGCGCCCACTGGCGTTGAGCAAGCCCAAAGGCCGCTAAGGCGCCCGCCCATTTGCCATCATTAAACCCCAACAGGACTCCGCGATCCCCCATCGCATCCAACGCTAAAGCCAACCAGCTGCGGCCCGCAAACGCATCTTGAGCGACATAGCCAAAATATGGGCTTTGTGTGACACGAAAGGCCTGATTAATGATTTTAATAAAACCCCATCCTGCGTCATCGTGGATACCCAGTAGCACCCCCGGCACTTGCGCACGCTCTGCCATGAGGCGCAAAGCAGTCTCAGCTTGGGCTGGACGTATAAAGGGCATCACTACGATGGCATCTCGACTTTGCAGTGGGGCATGCGCCGATAACTGCCAATTGCTGGTGCTGAGATACTTGATCTGCATCGCGTTTAACTCTGCTGCCAAAACCGAGCCGTGTGGCGCTCGGCAAATAACACGCCCGCATACGACTGTGGAGCACAGGTAATGGCAGTCCCCAACGCGAGCGCCTCATAGGCCGTTAAGCCGCTACTGTATGGAAAGGTATCAAGCATGGTGGCGTGTTGGTTTAACGCCATGAGTGCCTCGGCGTGGGAGTTCGGACAAATAAATTCTACGGCATGACTACCAAGGACCTCCTCAATTCGTGCTCGAGTTCGGGCAAAGCGGTAGTTTTTATGAATCAATACCTTTTTACCTGGCAAGGTTTGTAAATACTGCAAGAACACAGAGGAGAGTTTGGCAGGATTACTAAACACGCAGGGGGTCTTGGATTTAGTTGGGCTGGGCTTCGGTAAATACGATGGTGGGGTATAGGTCGCGTAGGCGGGTGCGACGTTGATGAGACGCTCGCGGTAAAGGGATTGCAAAGCAACCGGAGATTGGTGTGCATCACCAATCCAACCTGCAAAACAATCGAGTCCCGTCGTGAGACTTTGCCCACCGACCCACTTGTATTGCACGGTAGCCGGCTGTACCGAGAGGGCTTGCAAACCAATCGGATCCATCCAGCCACTTAGATCATAGAGCACATTAATTTGCGCCTCACCGATCCGCGCGGCTAATTGCTCGGCACTGAGATGCTGCACATCAATCACTTCATTTGCCAGTTGCGTAAAGGCCTCGGTGGCCCAATCGCGGACATGACCACGATTAAATAGAATTACTTCGCAACCTTTGGCCACATGCTGCCATCCGGCGATCGTTAAGAAGTACACCGGCGAGACACAAAATTGATTGGAGAGTAATCCCACACGCGGGCGTTTAGGGGTTTTCTTGATCGGTCTTGCAGATAATTGCAAATGCCGAGGTAATTGTAAATACGCTTGGGCAAAGGCAATCGCATCGTGGGCGATCTTTTCACCAGAATCGGTTGGTGCGCGATCATATAGGCGGCTCATTAGTTGGGTGAGCTTCGCATCCATTGCCTCCTCAGGGTCCTCCAATAGAGGTTTGACGAGCTCATGCGCTACGCGGGCTTCGCCAAAAAAGTTCATCGCCAAATCAGCACGTCCTGTAAGTGCGCTAGCTTGCTGCGGGTGATTACGCAATACCGCTTGATAGGCGGCATCAGCTTGTTCAATCGCACCGAGTCCCTGATGTGCCTTGGCTAAAACGATTTGGGTTTGCCATAAATCAGGCAACGCGTTCAAAGCGCGACGACTGGCGTGGATTGCCTGCTCATACTGACCCAAGGCCAAATGGCATAAGGCTAGATTATGCGCAATTGCTCCCGCCTCAGGGCGCAGTGCCTGTGCCTGCGTAAATAAATCCAAAGCGCGTTGCCAAGCTCCCTGATCACGCGCGGCTTGGGCCTGCTCAAGAATGGGTTCAAGCTTATTCATAAAATACAGGCGTTACCAAAAGAGAGTGTGCATAACTCGCATGCAAACTATTGTATGCCTTTAGTATTTCTTACTAAAGCAATAAAATCTAAGCGGGTCGAGTACGTATGCCTTTTGCCGTACTTTGCGCTTGCGCGACGGTTTTATTGTTCTCGCGAATGATCTCGGAGAGGGTTCGCATATTCTTTAGATTGGCCTCGAGTTGTTTGCTTTTAATTAAGTCCCAAACTTTCGCATTGGTAATCTTCAAACGCGGCTGTTTTACGACCAGTTCACACAAATTATCCATGACAAACTGAGCAATCAATGGCTGAGTAATCAAAATGACTTCAAATGCTTTGGCGGGTAAAAACAAGACCTTACTAAATTCTAGGGCGCTTACAGAAGCAGACCGGGGTTGGCCATCAAAGACCCCGAACTCACCCACATACTGTCCGGGTATCACCTCGGCCAGCGTGATCGAGGCGTCACCCACTTTACTACCAAACATACTAACTTTTAATTTGCCAGAAAGCAGCACGTAAAGCCCATCAGGCGCGTCGTCTTGGCTAAATAAATATTCACCATACGCAAGTGAGTGCATCGTGGTGTAGCGCATGATGCACAGTAAATCACTGGTCTTGAGGTTTTTAAAAAATGGGATCTCCTGTATCAATCCGTAATCAATATTCTGCTCCACGCGCACCTATCCTTTTTGGGCAATCGCGGTTTGTTTATTGTGCTCGCGCATAATCTGGCACAAAATTTTCATATTGCTTAAGCTTGGCTTAATACTCTTATCGTGAATCCATTGCGCCTTTGGCGAAGTCCAGGTGACCCGGGGCAAGGCCGATACCTTTTCACACAAGAAATCACAGACGGCCTGGGCCACGGTCGGTTGATTGTCCATCACTATCGCAAAGGCCATCGCTGGTAAAAATAAGACTTCGCCAGTTTCAGTCATGCGTACCGAGGCAGAGCGCTTATCGCCATCGATTAAACCAAACTCCCCGACGTATTGACCAGGCCCTAAGTCGGCAAGCACCTTGGTGGTCCCGCCCACGTGTCCACTAAAAATATAGACTTGCATTTTGCCCGAGAGCAATACATAAAGTCCATCGGCATCATCGCCTTGGTTAAATAAATTTTTGCCCTTCTCCATTTCGACAGTCTTGGTGACCTTCATAATGGTCATCAAACTGGGTAGCGCTAAGCCTCTAAAAAACGGAATGTTATCAATTGGGGTTGACATCGTTAATTGACCTTCAGTTCCAAAATGGATTGCACGCGGGTGCGCTCGAGCTCAAGGTGCAGGGCGTAAGGGCTATAAAACGCAATGCTTTCTAAAAAGCGGATGCGCCCGGCTGGACTTTTGACCATCTGCGCAAGCTCCACATCCCTGCCCTCCCATTCTTTGGCCAGTTGCAAGCCTAACTCAATGCCGCGTTGCGGGAGGGCGCTCGCGCAAAGATCCGCTTCGACAAGCAGCATACTCATTTGCTCAATGCGCGTTGCTGGCTGCGCCTCATCACGGATACGCGCTGTTAGAGTTTGAAAATAGCGTGGATCGGTAGCTAGCACGATGGTCTCTACATCAGCCATTAATGATTTAGCCTTCAGAAGTGGGTAATTGGCCTCCAATAAAAACGATTGGGTTAATTCCACTGCATACTTTTCTAATTCAAAGGGCGTTTGATTGCGTGTTCCGGGATGCCCATAATCATGGGCAATTGCACAAAAGAGTAAGATCCACCAATCTTCAGCGCGCAATTGCCAATCGCGCTCGCGCTCGGGGCGCTCACCAAGCACGCGTGCTTGACAAGCCAAAGCACTCAGGGCAAGACACACATCCTTAAAGTGAGCACGCGAATGGTATGCAGGTTCTTGGGGCAGCGCCTGCGAGGCGCGCTCGACGGTGCTGGCAAATTCTTGGCAAAGTATTGGATAGGGATTATCAGTCACTGCAAAGGAGCGCCACAAGCGCGTCTGACAAAGCGCGCGCACCAGTATTTCAAAGGTCAGTGTTGGCGTATTGCAATTGACCAAATACCTTTCTAAGAGCGCAGTTTTATCCACCCGGTCCGCAGTTTGCAATTGCATGAACCAATCATCGAGCATCGCAGTCACGGGTTCGAGGGCATCGCTTGGGCTTGGCACCGAGAGGCCAGCACGTGAGGGTGGAGGGGATGCTGCCATGTAAGGTTCTAGAGATGCTTGCGCAGTGTTACCATACCTTAGTTTACCAAGGGATCGTATCCCAATGCCAAACCATCATGCCACGCATTTCCTTCTTTCCCACGCGCTCTGAGTGGCGCAAACATGCCCCTCGGTTGGCAATTGGTTTGGGGCTTACGGTGCTATTACTACTGCAAACCCTGAGTGTGCTGCCGATTAAATTTATTGACCAGCTTGACAATATTTTTTACGATGCGCGACTGCAGTGGACCATGCCAGGGGGCGTGGATGAGCGCATCGTGATTGTCGATGTGGATGAAAAAAGTTTGATCACGCCTGAACTGGGTCGTTGGCCTTGGAGTCGCGACAAAATGGCGCGCATCATCGATACCCTCTTTGAGCACTATCAAATCCGCGTGTTGGGCTTTGATGTGATTTGGGCCGAACCAGATACCAGCTCCGGATTTACGGTCTTACAGCAATTATCAAAAAACGAACTCAAGGGGGATGCGCAGTTTGCAACCACGGTTCAATCCCTTGCCAAGCGCTTAGATTACGACGCCATCTTTGCCCAAGCGCTCGAGAATCGTCCCGTGGTGCTGGGGTATTACTTTAATTCCAATGCGGATGCCACGGAGATTGGCACCTTACCCGAGCCCCTTTTTGTGAAAGACGATCTAGCTGGGCGTCAAAGCCAGTTTGCCCTGCGCAAAGGCTATGGTGCAAATCTTGAAAAAATTTCCTTTGCGGCCCCTTTGGCTGGGCACTTCAATCCAACGGTCGATACCGATGGGGTGATCCGACGCGTTCCCTTGCTTGCGCAGTATCAAAATGATTATTACGAATCGCTCTCACTGGCAATGTTTCGGCTCTACCGCGCACAAACCAAACCGGGGCAAGAGCAATTGGGTAGATTTCCAGCGCGCATTCCAGGAGCCCAGCTTGAGCCGGTAGCCGATCCCAAAACGGGCACCGCCGCTCCCATCGAAGGTATTCGCGTTGATGGTCTCACGATTCCCGTGGGGCTTGGAACCAATACCTTAGTGCCCTTTCGCGGCCGCGCACACAGCTTTCATTACATTTCCTTAGCGGATGTCTACACCAAAACCGTACCCAAAGAAACCTTGCAGGGCAAAATTGTGTTGGTGGGCACCACCGCGCCTGGACTCGCTGATTTGCGCGCGACCCCAGTCGGTGGCCTCTACCCCGGAGTCGAGGTCCACGCGAATCTGATCGCGGGGATGCTCGATTTGGAAAAAGGCGGCATCAAGTCAATTCCTCCATTCATGCTTGCAGGCGAGTTGCTGGCTATTGCCATCTTGGGCATCGCGCTTAGTATTGGCATGGCATTTATGGGCGCAATACCAAGTGCGCTCGCACTCGTTGCCAGTGTTGGACTCGTCATCGGTGCCAATCTTGGTCTATGGCAAGCCGGCTTTGCGATGCCCATTGCAGGTCTCTTAATATTGATCGTGGGGATCTATATCGGCAATATTGCCTATGGCTATTTTGTGGAATCACGCCACAAGCGCCAACTCGCTGACTTATTTGGCAGCTATGTGCCCCCCGAGTTGGTCGAGAAAATGGCCGAGAATCCTTTGCAGTACTCGATGGTTGCTAAAAAAGCACAGCTCACCGTCTTGTTTGCCGACATTGTCGGTTTCACCTCGATCTCCGAGCGCTTGAGTCCGCAGGAACTCACCGCCTTTGTGAACGAGTACCTCACCGAAATGAGTGGGACGATCCGCTCCTACGGCGGCACCCTTGATAAATACATTGGCGATGCGATTATGGCCTTTTGGGGGGCGCCCATCGATGATCTCAATCATGCTACGAGCGGGGTGACCGCAGCCCTTGCCATGCAAGGCAAGCTGGCTGAGCTAAAAACCGAATATGCCAAACGGGGCTGGCCTGAAATTAAAGTGGGTTTGGGCTTGAGTACTGGCGAGATGACCGTCGGTGACATGGGCTCCCAAATTCGCAAGGCCTATACCGTGATGGGGGATGCGGTCAACCTGGGGTCCCGCCTCGAAGGGATCACGCGAACCTACGGAGTCGGTATTTTGGTGAGTGAAGCGACCCAAGCAGCAAGCCATGGCATTGTTTATCGCGAGATCGACATGGTGCGCGTCAAAGGCAAAGACAATCCCATTCGCATCTATGAGCCACTTGCCCTTGAAAACGAACTCGCCAGCGCTGTGCGTGCGCGCTTAGAGCAGTGGCAAGTTGTGCTCACACAGTACCGCGCGCAAGACTGGCAGGCAGCTGAGGATGGTCTCATTGCCTTGCAAGCGGCCGACCCCGAGAGCAAACTCTATGCCCTCTACCGCGAACGGATTGCGCAGTGGCGCGAAAGTCCACCCCCAGCCAACTGGGATGGGGTAACTAAATTTGATACAAAATAAGACTGGGTTGGCAGACGACCTGACTCCGTTTACGATAAACGACTATTACTTGCCAAGGAGTTCTTATGCACCTTAATCCTCGCTTCCCATATCGCGTGCTGATTTTTTTACTGGGGATGGCCTGCAGTCTGAGTGCTGGTGCCCAAGAGGCAGGTAAAGTCAGCCGCCTTACTGGCCAAGCCACGCTCACCTCGGCTAGTAATCAAAGCAAAGACTTAAAGCGCGATGATGTGGTGAGTGTGGGCGATACGATTAGTACGGCCAAAGACGCGCAAGTGATGGTGCGCATGAAAGATAACTCCTCACTCCTCGTGCGTGCAGAGAGCAAAATTAAGATCGATGCGTTTCAGTTTGAGAACAAACCCAGCGACACAAGCAAAACCAGCGTGGTCGCTGGGACCTTGCGCGCGGTCTCCGGTCAAATCGGTAAAGCCCAACCCGAGAATGTGAAGTACGAAGCGGGCACCGCCACAATCGGTATTCGGGGAACGGATATTGAGCTGGCGATTGTGCCCGAGGGTCGCAAAGACCGCGCGGGGGTTTATAACTACGTGCACGATGGCAGCGTGCAAATGGCACTCAACACCGGCGAGAGCACCGTGATTGATAAAGAGCTCACGGGCTTTACCCCCGCCACGCTCTTACCCGGAGAAAAACGCTTGCAGGTCTTGCGCGATCGTCCGGCCTTTGTGCAAACCGGCGGCTTTGATGCCCTCATTAACCAACTCACCGCGCCGCGCATCCCGATGCGCTAAACCCAATCGCCCAGATACCGTGACCGCGTTGGGTTGGTGAGGGCCCGATTGACGATGACGCTGCGTCGGCGGTGGGGCAAATTGCTATTGAGCGCCGGCTGTTTGGCGCTCGGTGCCTGCGCCGCGCCGCGCGTGCCAAGCGTCTTTACGACCCCAATCGCAACGCGCGCACTCGCCCACCCGACTCCCGCCTTTGAATCCTTAGCCCTGCCCGCTCCCGTGGTTGGCTTTTGGCGCCCTCCCCAAAACTTAACAAGATCCGATGGGGTGTTAGCAAGCTCTGCCATCCTCTCGATTTACATTGAAGGCGACGGTGCCGCCTGGCGCGATCGCACCCAGCCACCGAGCGATCCGACCCCGAGCGATGGGCTTGGCGCTCGCTTAGCGCAGGCTGACTTGGGAAGTTGGGTGGTGTATCTGGGTCGTCCGTGCCAGTACCTCACTGCTAAGGAGCGCGCAGAGTGCGATCCCCAGTGGTGGCAAGGGGCACGCTATGGAGATACCGTCATCACCCTGATGCAAAACGCCATCACGAGCGCCATCGAACGCATTGAAATCGATCGGCAAACTCAGCTTGCCAACCCCCCGCCACTGCAGGTGCGACTCATTGGCTACTCTGGCGGCGGGGTGCTAGCCACCCTCATGGCCCAAGAGCGCCCTGAGGTACAGTGCCTCATCACCGTAGCTGCCCCCTTAGACCTAACCGCATGGACAGCAGGCCACGGGGTGAGTCCCCTTGCCCAATCGCGCAATCCGGCCCAGTTAGGCCAATTACGGGATGTGCCCCAAACCCATTGGTATGGGCAAAACGATCGGGTGGTCCCGCCCCAGGCTCTAGGAAGCTACCCCTGGCGCCAACTTGGTGGTCGCTCCCACGTGCATGTGCTGCCCCAGTACGATCACCGCGCGCCATGGGCCGATCACTGGCCCGCGCTCCTCGATCGCTCTTGCCCAAGCACCCCGTAAAGGGGTTGTTTACGATTCCAATCCCCTTCCCCGCTCCGTCAGTCCTTGGTACAAACCATAAATGGCGCATACATGCTTTATGGCTATACTCTCTTTAGACTTTATTTGGAAAAAATCATTATAAAATCAATAACTAAGACGCCTTATTGCGCTCTGCCACGATCCTTAGGCACGCTGGTGGGACTCCTTGCGCTTTTGGGTCTTTGGGTGATAACGCCAAGCGTGCGGGCCCAAGCCTCCAATACCAATGCCAATAATGCTGTCCCAGCCCGCTCGGCAAGCCTTGCCACCGCTCAAGCCATTAATAATGTCATTACCCAAAACCCGTTCGCGGGCGGTTCGGGGGCATTTCGATTTCGCTTAGGGCAGCAGTTACCCCCTGCGGGCTCAGGCCTCGCTGCGGGAGAGAGCAGTAACTGGAGTCTCTGGGCCACTCCGGTGGTCACCACCTTTCGCAATACCATCAACCCCTACACCTCCAATGGCACGGTGGCGCTCGCCTTAGCAGGCGCCGAATACAATTTTGACGATGTCATGATCGCTGGCGTCTCGGTCGCTGGGGATAGCACGAGCTCGCACACCAACTACAACGGCGGGACCTACAAAAGCACGGGGGTGACGGTCTCCCCGTATTGGGTCTACCAAATTAACAATCAGTGGATGACCGATTGGAGTGCGGGATTTGGCTCCTCGCAACCGAGTACGAGCTCTGGCACCTATGGCAATGGCAATACCAATGCCAACCGTTTTTTTGCCTCGGCAGGATTATCCAATCGCAGTGAATGGGGTCGGTGGTTCATCACCCCGCGGGCGAACTTTACCTACTACCGCGATTACTTAGCGGGCTACACCTCCAGCAACAATACCGTGAATAATCCACTCACGAGTTACTTGTACCAAACCAAAGTGGGCGCCACCGTGGCCTATGATCAACCCGGCTTTAGTCCGTTTCTAACGCTCTATCAGATCTTCAATAGCCAAACGTATTCGGTTGCTGGTCAAGCGCCAAGCGTTTACCCCTCGACCTACCAAGCGATTACTGGGGTGAATGTCTCCAAAGGGCTCTTTTATGGCACCGTCGCCTATCAAATGGAAAAGGGCGGTTCGCAGTTTCGCATTTATGGGGGCGTGCGGTTTTAAAGCCCACCCCTTTTGACTTACGAGAACTTAATATCGGTCGGTGTTATGGTGCGCAAGTATTTAGTGCACCATTCCTTGCCTTTGGTTTGCGTGAGATACAAATTACGGTAATTGACCCAACACGCTGCCAACCAAGCCGACTTGGTTCGGTGGGCTACATCCTTCATTTCCCGCAGGAGTTTGAGGTGCACATTGAGTTCACGCTCGCGCTCGGGAAGCGCAATTTTGTATGGCTTCAAATCCTTCCCAGCAGTTTTCATAAAGATCGGAAAGAGGCGCTCCACAATAAACGGTACATAGGTTGCACCTTTGTGCAAATCCCGATCATCGGCCATCTTCGAATGCATTAAATCCCGAATATTTGGAGGTAACTTTTTATTCGCAAGACTTAACACTTGATTAATCCAAGGCAAATAACTTTGCCAAAATTTGGGAGTCGCCACGAAATAATTGGAGGCAGAAAACTGCTCCGATGGCAAAATCGCTGTGAGCTCATCCTCTGGCAAACCAGTGGCCTTAAAAACAGCCTGACACAAAGCAAAAAATTGGGGATGCGAGGTCTCCCCCTGTAACCAAAAATTATGAAAAAGGGATTCATTAAACGGCACGGGGTCGCAAAAATAAACATCGGCCCCCGCATGCTCGCTAATCGCTTTGAGCCAATCTGCGCCACTCATGCCAGTGCGCTCGGTAAAGCGCCAGGACAGTGCGCCCCACAATTGCGCCCCCTTCACATAATCACTTTTGGCCAAGCGCTCAAACACGGCAAATTCCATGAGCTCCGAACTCATCTTGCCATTATCCAGAGCAATAAAGTTCGGATCGAGCAACTCACGTTGCCAGGTTTCGTAATAGATCTGGAAAATACGAATATCCGATTGCAAGGAAGCGGCGGGGCGTTGGCGCAGATTGTTTTGTAAGGCCGGCTCTGCGGCCGGGGTTTGGCTAGGTAGTGTAGTTCCGATTGCCTTACTCACAGGGTCTTTGGCCAGTGGTTCTGGCAAAGTCGCCTTGGGCGGTCTGCCACGCCTGGGTGACTCCCCGCGGTGCGCACTGGGCACTTTTGCAGAAGTCTTAGTTTTTTTGGTCGCCATCGTTTTACATCCTTGAAATGGGGCTTTCGTATACGATCAAGACTATGATACCTGTTCGCACCAATCGCAATTACTTGGAAAAATAGCCATGCACCCCATAACCAATGACCATAACCCAAGCGCAGCCGATAAAGTAGAGTTGACGTGACCGATGGACTGCGTAACGCCATTGCCGGGCATACTGCCAGGTTCGCTTGCTCAACCACAGCACAAATATGACAGCTGCGATCCATTCTGCCCACTGCATCATCGCTCCCTCGCTCATGGCTTATCCCACTGTGCGTAGTATAGGAATGGTTTTGACGCTCCTGCTCTGGAGATCGATCGATGGCGCATGCTGGCTTTAATTTAATTGGCTATGCCACCTCGCCCATTGGGCTTGGTGAGGACCTACGCTCGTTTGCGGCCATGCTCGAGTATTTACGCATACCCTTTTCGATTGTCGACGTACCAACCGATAGTAGCCAAAGAGTTCCGATTGCCTTTACCCAATTAACCCAACACTCCTATGCCACGAGCGTCTTTTTTATGTCGGCCATGGAGTGCCAAAAACTCGCGCACGAAAGCCCGCATTTATTTGCCGAACCAAAAACCAAAATTGGTTATTTTTTGTGGGAATTGCCAAACTTCCCCGATGCGTTTGTGAGTGCCCTCAAGCTCGTTGATCATATTTGGTGTCCGAGTAAGTTTGTGCAAGAGGCCTTTTTTGCCAAATCCAAACAACTGATCTTATCCTTGCCCCTGCCCGTGATCCAAGCAACCCCCGCCGGGATTGATTTTAGAACCCAACTGGGTATTCCAGCGCATGCCTTTGTGGCCCTTTTTATGTTTGATTTACGCTCGACTTTAAATCGTAAAAATCCCCAAGGGGCACTCGCCGCCTTTACCGAATTTGCGCGCGGCAAAGACGATGTGTACTTCATCTTAAAAATTAATCGCTGGGAGCGTGAAGCAGCTAGCGCCCTTGCCTGGTTACCCAAGCATTCGCGCATTCCCCTCATTACGCAAACCTTAAGTGCCGCTCAGTTAAGTGATTTATACCGCGCCAGTAATTGCTATTTATCCCTCCACCGCAGTGAGGGTTTTGGACGCACCTTAGTGGAAGCTATGCAACACGGCTTGTGGCTTGTGAGTACCCATTACTCCGGCCCGGCTGATTTCTTAAACCATCGCAATAGCCATGCCGTCCCGTGGGTCCCCAAAACTGTTCTCAAAGGCGACTATCCGCATAGCCATCATTCAATGTGGGCAGAGCCTGTGATTACCCAAGCGAGCGAGCATCTCCAGAGCATCTACCAAACACTGCGCACAAAACGCAATCACGCGGGGATTGAAACGGGCGCGCAATTTACGCTACAAGCCCTCGCTCAAAAATACCAACCGATTTTGCAAAGTTATTTACGCTAAAGGGTCAACGGGATTTAAGCCCGGCCATAGCGATCTTCAAAGCGCACAATATCGTCTTCGCCTAAATACGAACCCGATTGCACTTCGATAATTTCGAGTGGCGTTTTGCCAGGATTCTCAAGCGAGTGCACCGCACCAATCGGAATATAAACCGACTGATTTTCCGTAATCATTGATTCGGTCTCGCCAATGCGCACGCGCGCCGTGCCGGCAACCACGACCCAATGCTCGGCGCGGTGGTGATGCATTTGCAACGAGAGTTTAGCCCCAGGTTGAACCGTAATGCGTTTAACCTGAAAACGCGCACCACGATCGACTGAATCATACGATCCCCAAGGACGAAAAACCTCACGGTGCGAGTGTACCTCGGAGCGGCCCTGCGACTTGAGTGCATCGACGATGTGTTTAATCGCTTGCGCCTGCTCTTTAGCGAGCACTAAGACCGCATCGGCGGTTTCCACCACCACTAAATTCTTGACACCCACTAAAGACACTAAGCGATGTTCAGCGTGCACCAAGCAATCCCGACTCTCGTGCAAAAGCGTATCGCCGCGCGCTGCATTACCGGCCTGATCTTTAGCGAGCGCATCCCAGACCGATGACCATGCCCCGACATCATTCCATCCAGCATCAAGCGCAATCACCGCAGCCCGATCGGTCTTTTCCATCACTGCATAGTCAATTGACTGCGCGGGGCATTTTGCAAAAGCCTCGCGCTCAATGCGCGTGAAATCCAAATCGGTTTTGCTACTTTGCCAAGCGAGCTCACAGGCGCGGTACATCTCGGGTTGCAAGCGCTTGAGTTCGCCTAAAAAAACCGAGGCGCGCATCAAAAACATCCCGCTATTCCAGGTGTAGTTTCCTGCCGCAAGATACTCCTGTGCTTTTTGGGCATTGGGTTTTTCCACAAACTCAGCCACCGGTACGGTCTCGTTTGCGCGCATCGCAGTCTGTGCGCGAATATACCCATAGCCCGTTTCGGGATAGTGCGGCACGATACCAAAGGTGACCAATTGCCCTGCACGCGCACTCGGTAACGCGTCCTCAACGGCTTGAATAAAGGCAGCGGGGTTGGCAAATAAATGGTCCGATGGCAACACCAATAAGATCGGATCGGCACCACTACCCCGAGCCGCCAATGCCGCAATTGCAATCGCCGGCGCGGTATTGCGCCCCTCCGGCTCGAGAATTAAAGCCTGCGGCTTAACCCCTGCAGCACGGCATTGCTCGGCCACTAAAAAACGGTGGTCATCGTTAGCCACCACAATGGGGTTGACGGGATTTTCACCCAACAAGGCTTGTAAACGTCCGAGGGTGAGCTGAAATAAGGAGTTCTGCTCGGTAAGCGCTAAGAACTGTTTGGGTCGCAAAGCACGCGACAACGGCCACAAGCGCGAACCCGTGCCGCCAGACAAAATCACGGGTACTAACGCAACTTCATTTGCAGGGTTCATGGCTTTACTCGCTTTAAAAATAGGTTTATCACGATGGTGCATGATCCTTCACAAATTGCGCGTAGGCGAAGGCCAAGCCCTCGTCCAAGGAAACGGCCGCCTGCCACCCTAGCGTATTTAACCGGCTTGAGTTCATGAGTTTTTTGGGAGAACCGTCCGGTTTGCTTGAGTCTAAAGCGATGGTCCCCAAGTAGCCCACCGCCTTAGCAACTGCACGAGCTAATTGCGCAATCGTCACGTCGCTACCAAAACCCACATTTAGATGACTTTGCATGGGCTCTGTGACTTGATCGTATTGGGTTTTAGCAAGTTCCATCACAAACACCGAAGCCTTGGCCATGTCATCAACATACAAGAACTCCCGACAGGGCTTGCCACTGCCCCAAATCACCACCTGCTCTGCGCCACTGACCTTAGCCTCATGAAAACGACGAATCAAGGCTGGGATCACGTGGCTGTTCTCGGGATGGTAGTTATCCCCCGGCCCATACAGATTGGTGGGCATCACCGAGCGGTAATCAATACCATGGCTCTCCCCATACTGACGGTTATAGCTCTCGCACATTTTGATGCCGGCAATTTTGGCAATCGCATAGGGCTCATTGGTTGGTTCAAGCTTGCCGGTTAAGAGCGCATCTTCACCCATGGGCTGGCTTGCTAGGCGCGGGTAAATGCAGCTTGAGCCTAAAAAGAGGAGTTTTTTAACGCCATGCTTAAACGCTTGGTGAATCACATTACTTTGCACCATCACGTTGTCATAAATAAATTCAGCCGGAAACGTATTGTTGGCATAGATCCCACCCACGCGCGCAGCCGCAAGATAAACCTGATCGGGTTTTTCCTTGGCAAAAAATTGGGTAACTGCTGCTTGATTGGTTAAATCCAGTTCGGCATGGGTGCGATAAACTAAATTGGTATAGCCCTTGCGTTCTAACTCGCGCACAATCGCCGAGCCCACCATCCCGCGATGGCCTGCAATGTAGATTTTGGAAGTGGTGGTCATCGCTAGGCGGTACTTACTCAGGTCGGTTAAAAGCCATTAATTTTCTTTACCCACCGCAACGCTATAACCATGTTGCTTAAGCAGTGCGAGTTGTTTGGCCGCATTCAAATCATGCGCGACCATCTCCGTGATCATTTGATCGAGTGTAATTTCAGGAACCCAGCCGAGTTGTTGCTTGGCTTTTGAGGGATCACCCAAGAGCGTTTCGACCTCGGTTGGGCGATAGTATTGCGGATCGATCTTTACAATCACATCACCGACTTGAATGGCTGGGGCTTGCTCACCAACAATCTTGGCAACTATCGCAATTTCCTTCTCGGCAGTCCCTTCAAAGCGCAAGGTGATCCCCAATTGCAAAGCGCTGCGGATAATAAATTCGCGCACACTGTATTGCATACCCGTGGCAATCACAAAATCATCGGGCTTGTCTTGTTGCAGCATGAGCCACTGCATGCGCACATAGTCTTTAGCATGCCCCCAGTCGCGCAGGGCATCGATATTACCCATGTACAAACACTGCTCTAAACCTTGCGCAATATTGGCTAGGCCACGCGTAATCTTGCCGGTTACAAATGTCTCGCCGCGGCGCTCGGATTCATGGTTAGACAAAATCCCATTGCACGCACAGATGCCATAGGCTTCGCGATAGTTCACGGTAATCCAGTAGGCATAGAGTTTGGCAACTGCGTAGGGACTTCGTGGATAAAAGGGCGTGGTCTCTTTTTGCGGAATCTCCTGCACCAAGCCATAAAGCTCGGAGGTCGAGGCTTGATAAAAGCGTGTCTTTTTCTCTAAGCCCAAAATCCGAATCGCCTCGAGTAAACGCACAGCCCCAATTGCATCGGTATCGGCGGTGTATTCGGGGGACTCAAAGGAAACGGCCACATGCGACTGCGCACCCAAGTTATAAATCTCATCGGGTTGCGTTTGCTGCACGATCCGAATGAGATTACTCGTATCGGTGAGATCACCGTAATGCAAAATAAAATTGCGGTGATCAATGTGCGGATCTTGGTAAAGGTGATCAATGCGATCGGTATTGAAAAGAGACGCGCGGCGTTTGATACCATGAACGATGTAGCCCTTCTCCAGCAAGAACTCTGCCAAGTACGAACCGTCTTGACCGGTAATGCCGGTGATTAATGCAATTTTTGGGGCTGCGCTCATTATCGTTGCCTTCGTATCAAGTGGGTCGTATCAAGTGGGTCGTTAATGACTTATTTTCGCATAGCGGCCATTGCTTGGGGCGTGGGAGCCCCCCCAAAAACCATTTTGCAAAGCGCTGCTTGTCGTTTACTTGGGGTCTTGCGTAGCAGAAGCGGCGACGGTTGCGCTCGCCTCTTGGGTGGTCTTGGTTTTTTGTTCGTCCAATAGTTTTTTAGCCAGCGCAAAAATCAAATTAACCGCCTCGGGGCGACTCGTAAATTCACTAGAAGATAAAAAATCCACCAAGACCCGATCGCCCGTAAGACCCACGCGGGGCTGAATCACGTCCATGGTCTCGGGGTGGCGCTTTAAAAATATCTTGTACGCCGCGATGATATCTTCCGCACTCATGAGCATGCTTTCCATTTGCTTAGGGGTCTCGGCCGCACTTAAGGCTTTCTCGGCTGTTAAGACTTTCTCAGCCGTTGCTGCACTGGCCCCTTCGGGAGTTGGTGGTACGGCGGTTGCTGTGGAGGTGAAAACCGTGGGTGCTGCCTGCTCTGGGGTGCTTGCCAACTGCGCCAACTCCACCGGCTGACTAAAGGAAGGCATCGCATCAGCCGACTCAGGGACAACAAAGGGTTTTTTTTCAACCTCGGGTAAAGCCGTGAGGCTAGGTCCATGATCAGGACTTGCGGGTTTTGCGCTTGCCTCAGCCGTTTTTTCGACGGGCTGCTTTTTAAAAAATGGGATTGCAAATTTCATACGAGTCCCCCCTGTTGGATTCAACCCAAAGGCGCAATGGCGATCAGGTACCTTACCCAATCATTGTGCCATGCCTAAGCAAGCAAGGCGCATCGGCGTCGCCTTGGGGTAAGATAAGCTTTCATTCATTTTTGGAGAATCCACGATGTCAGTCCAAGAAACCTTTGTTGACGGTCTAGGCAATGTTGCCGTCCAAGCCGCCCTGGCGCGCATTGAGCTAACCCAACTGAAGGCCTTGCCCGCCGAAGGTCAAAAGCCCGCTTTTGAGGTCACAAGCCGCCTTGTTATGAGTATTGAGACTTTTTTAAAAATGCACCAGTCTTTTACCGAAGTCATCAATCAAATGGAATCCAAGGGACTGATTCGCAAAGCAGGTGATGCCCCAGCCCAGGCGAAAAAACCCTTAGCCAAGAAAAAATAAG
>JACCDK010345607.1_pt1 | contig 19208 bp, 15 predicted proteins | sample 7445871 | NCBI WGS metagenome assembly JACCDK01 (sample SAMN15323436, study PRJNA562643) | freshwater metagenome | isolation source: river surface water | place: USA:Blue River Watershed | collected 2017-08-15
CGATTCAAGAAGAAAAACTCGTTGAGCGTGCAGCGCATATCGGAACGATTCTCTTTGAAACTCTCAATGCGTTAAAGGCTAAGTACCCAGTTATCGGCGATGTTCGCGGACGCGGAGCCATGGTTGCGATCGAATTGGTAAAGCCTGGTTCAAAGGATCCAAACCCAGAAGCGATGGCCAAAGTTGTGAAGTACTGCCACAGCCAAGGACTGCTGATTCTCACAGCGGGAACGTATGGAAACGTCATTCGCTTCTTGCCACCGCTTGTAATTACCGATGAACTGCTGAGAGACGGACTTTCTGTCTTAGCCGAAGGCTTTGCACAGCTCTAAGAATCACCGCGCTTAATCACCCCGAATAGGGTGATTTTCGCTTCCTTTTTTAAAATTTCTGCTTCACCCTAACCCCATGCCAAACCGAAAGGTCGAAATCCAGAATGCACTGGAAGATGCTTCTGGAGTTACCTTGTCGCGAACACTTATTCCAAAACTGCCACCCAATTACTTATCGCGAAAAAGGCTTTTCCCGCTTTTTAAACCAACCACACCAGGTTCAACCTTAGTTATTGCTGAATCTGGATTCGGAAAAACATCGCTTGTAGCGGAATGGGTTCGAACGCAAGAAAAAAAGACAATCTGGCTGACGATAACTTCAAACGACTCAATACTTGAGATGTCTTCATTATTTATCCAAGCTACAAGGAATGTTATTCCTGGATTTGCACCTTGGTTTGAAGAGAAGTATCCAATGAGAGCTGTGGAAGTAGTTCGACGATGGGGGAATGATTTACTCGCTACGGGGGAAGAATTCATCTTTGTACTAGACAACCTTCGAAATAATCAAGAAAAAGATGTTGGGCTAGCAACCAAACTTGTTCAGGAATTCCCAAATAATATTCACTTTATCCCCATTAGAAAAGATCGCACTGACTCGATTTATTTGGATTTAAATAATTTTGGATCTGTTTCGGTAATAACTGAAACAGATTTGAGATTCACTTTTGATGAGATTGATTCACTCTCAAAAATTCTTGGGGTTGATGAGTTAACACTAGGGACTCAAAATGCTCTCCAAGCCGCAAACGGATGGCCTACAGCGACAACCATGGTGCTTGAGCACGTCCTGAGAACAAAAGAACCTGTAGATTTTGAAAAGATTATTTCAACGGAAAGCAATCCCTTAAGAGCACTGGCGCAACAGATGTGCGAAATTCTCGACAATAAGGAGAGAGGATCACTTGTAAAATTATCCGTTGTCAATGAATTCACACATGAATTAGCAAAAGTTATCTTGCAAGATGAATATTCATATGACTTTATAAATAAAACAGCTTTGGTTGGAAACTACTTTCATCAAACAAGCGACCCTCATCAAACTTTTGAATTTTCTGAATTAATCAGAGAACTCTTACTCCAAGAATTACGCAAAGATGCAACTGAAAAAGCCTCAATTCATTCAAGACTGATGGCCTTTTATGAAAATAGGTTAGAAATCAATAAAGCAATAGAACACGCATTTCTGGCAGGAAATTTTGAACAAGTGAGAGAATATTTTCCAAACGCTGCCCGAATGCTGCAAGCCACAGGTCGGGGTGACCAGCTGTTGCGCTGGTCTATTTATGCCGGTGATACCTCACCAGTGGGATTGCTTAAACGAGGGACCGTGGAACTCACCGGACATCTTGCCTCACTCAACTATAGAACAACACAGAATTTAATCGATAAATTGCGTTTTGAATCTAGCGGCACCGAGCTAGAGGACTTCATAGTTCAAATAACGAGTGGGGCTCAAGCATACTTGGATTTCACGTTTGCAGACTTTGCAGCAATGGAGCGAAATATTGAAATAGCAAAGTCCCATCCATCTTCAGACTTAAATCTAGGAAGTGAAGATCTTCTTGGACTTCTTAGATTGGAAGCTTGTAAGGCACTCATACTTGAAGATTGTGAAAGGGCTCACGCAATTTTTGAGACCGCGAAAAATAGAATTGAGAAATCTGAAATTCCAAATAGCCAAATAATCCTCTCCTCAATCAAGGCGATTGCGCTCTTTGAAAATGGAGACTTCCGAAGAGCGTTTGAGGAAGCATCAATCACACTTAACCTCTCAAGAGAGTATGGATTTGTTGGATTCATGGGGCCATTAGATTCCCTCTACATTATTGCAAGATGTCAAAGTGAATTTGATAAGCCAGCTCTTGCGCTAGAGACTTTTCATGAACTTCGTGATTTAGCCGAGCAATGGAAGCAGTGGACTTGGTATTTCGTTGCTGATGGATTCATTGCAAAGGATTTTGTATATAAGAATCAATTGAAAAATGCGCTTGAAGTCATAAAAAATGCTAGAACCAAAGTCGAAGAAATTTCACTCAATGAAAACTTGCAAATATTGATTGACATGAACGAAGTGATAGTTCGCTTTTTTCAACGAGATCATGATCGCCTAGAAGTGCTCCTGGCAAGGTCCTACAAAACTAGATTTATCCAACAGGTGCAATTCTCTTACAATGAGCGTGTTGGAAAGAAGAACCTCGACCTAGAGGCAAAGAATTTGCCAGCGAAAAGTTTGCAAGAGAAGTTATGGAAACATTTGGCTGAAGCAAGTATTAATTTAGACTCAGAGAGTGTTGCGCTACGAGAGATGCGCAAGGCGCTCGAAATCGGCGCTCAAACCGGAGCGAAAAATACTTTTCTACGACAAGAGCCTGAACTTGCCAGCCTTATTCTGAAAATTGCTGGGGAAAACCCCACAGTCTATTTGGAAGATTTGGCATTGGCGGTCGCTGCAAGAATCAAGAACTCAGAAGTCATACCCGAGGGTTTCACGACTCAATTAACTAAGCGTGAAGTTGAAGTATTGAGGCACCTTTCTACTGATCGTCCAATCAGCTCAATTGCTACAACGCTACATATTTCAATCAATACTATGAAAACGCACCTGAAGAATCTTTATCGCAAGATGAACGTAGAAAACCGCAACCAAGCGGTTGAAAAGGCTAAAGCAAACTTTATTCTGTAAGCCACATGCGATACTAAGCTCATGCTTGAGCCTGTATTACTAACGGAGAGGCTTGAACTCCACCACATTTCTATTCAGGGAATTATTGATTTACTCGAAGAAAAGCGGGATGTAGCAGCGATTGCCGGTCGCGATATTAGGAATCCTTATCGTGTTCTTATTGATTCTCCTGGCCCTTTAAGTTGGCGAGTTCCACAGGTAAAAGGTAATCCTGCAGTTAACAAATGGTTTGTTCGCTTCATTGTTGCGAAAGATTCTCGCGAGATTATTGGTAGTACAAGTTTTCACGGGGCTCCAGATCATCAGGGAATGATTGAGATTGGCCTAGGGATTGAGGAACCGTTTCAAAATCAAGGTTTTGCCAAGGAATCGCTGCTGGGAATGTGGCGCTGGGCAACTACCTTCCCAGAAGTTCGCACCTTGAGATACACAGTAAGCCCCGATAATCTTCCATCTATCTCAGTCATTAGGCACTTTGGATTTGATTTCAAAGGAGAGCAGCTTGATGAGATTGATGGACCAGAAAATATTTACGAAATGAGTTCGGAAGTTTTCAAGTCGCGTTGGGGAGTGAATCAATGAGTGATGATTTCGATTCCATGATGGGCGATTTTGATGATGAACTTGATCTGACTTTGTATGCAGACGCCACTGAATTAGCTGAGGAAGTGACGGTTCAGATACTTGCTGCCATTGAGAAGGGGCTGAAGTTACAGAGCCAATTTCATCTAGTCCTAACTGGTGGCACTCTAGGAACCCAGATCTCAGAGGCGCTGGTCAATGAATTTAACGCAGATACCGATGCTTTCCGCGGTCTACATATCTGGTGGAGTGATGAACGATTTGTCCCTGCGGATAGCGTTGAAAGAAATGCCTTTCCCTTTCATAACAATGTGAAGAACTCCAATGTTGTTGTTCATCAAGGGCTTCCCAGTGATATCGCAGCAAATCTGCAGGAATCGGTGAGCGACTATGAATTGGCGCTTGAAAATGTAGATATTGATTTAAATGTTATTGGTCTCGGGCCAGATGGACATGTCGCATCGCTCTTTCCGGGAATGACTGATGTGGACGATCAACGAAAAGTGATTGCGGTGGAAAATTCACCAAAACCACCTGCAGAACGAATTACATTCACTATGTCGATGATTAATTCTGCTAAAGAGGTATGGATTGTTGCTGCAGGAGAAAGCAAAGCAGATGCAGTAACTAAGTTAATTGAAGGTGAGCTTTCAATACCTGCAAGCTATGTTCGGGGTAACTCTCACACACGATTGATTGTCGATACCGAAGCCTTTTTTTCGGAGTAAAACTCGAAAAGTTCCTTAGATTTCGGGGATAGCCAATTGTTCATATAGACTAAGGACCTCAGCGTTGAGCGTATTTTTTAGCGAATAGGCACCTTCATGACAGCAACCAATTTTGGAATGATCGGTCTTGGACGCATGGGCGCCAACATCGTGAGACGCCTATCTCGTCACAATATTGTTTCAGCCGTCTATGACGTAAGTCCAGATGCAGTCGGTGCGCTTGCTGCAGAAGGCGCAGTACCTGCAACAAACATGGCAGAACTCGCAGCCAAGTTAAGTGCGCCTCGCACAGTGTGGGTAATGGTGCCGGCTTCGGTCACAGATTCAACTATTGCGGCAATGGCAGAGCATTTATCACCTGGTGACACCATCATCGACGGTGGAAATAGTTATTACAAAAACGATCTTAAAAACGCCGAGATGCTCAAAGCTAAAGGAATCAACTTTGTCGATGTCGGTACTTCCGGCGGCGTTTATGGGCTAGAGCGTGGCTATTCATTGATGATTGGTGGCGATGCCGCGGTTGTGAAATCACTTGATCCAATCTTTAAAGCCCTCTGCCCGGGAGTGGAATCTGCCGAGCGCACACCAGGTCGTTCTGGTGAACCAACTCAAGCAGAGTACGGCTACCTCCATTGCGGACCAGTTGGCGCGGGCCACTTTGTAAAGATGATTCACAATGGAATTGAATACGGCATGATGGCAGCGTTTGCCGAAGGGCTGGCAATCTTTGAAGCTGCCGATGAAATGAGCCCTGCTTATGATCTTGATATCCCGGCAATTACTGAAGTGTGGCGACGTGGAAGCGTTGTTGCTTCATGGCTATTGGATCTGACTGCGCAGGCGCTAGTGGAGTCAGAAGAGTTAACCGAATACTCAACTCAAGTAAGCGATAGCGGTGAAGGTCGCTGGACAGTTCAGGCGGCAATTGAAGCTGGAATCCCAGCGCATGTATTGAGCGCATCGCTGTATGCCAGATTTGCTTCGCGTAATAATGATGAGTTTGCCAATCGAGTTCTCAGCGCAATGCGTTACAAGTTTGGTGGGCACAACGAAAAGCCTCAGGCAGGAAATAAATGAAAGCTGATGCACTAGTCCTTTTCGGTGCAACAGGAGATCTCGCTAAGAAAAAGCTCTTTCCTGCGCTATATGACTTGCAAGATTTGGGGCAACTCGATCTCCACATTGTGGGAGTAGCTTCATCGAAGTGGACCCAGGAAGTCTTCAAAGAAAATGTCGAAAGTGCAGTCCGCGCCAGAAAGCCCGATGTCGACGAGGCGGCCCTCACTAAATTACTAGGCGAAATCGAACTCATTGTTGGAGATTATGAGGATCCCCAGACATTTGTAGCCCTGGCGGAGGCAATTAAAGACTATAAACTTCCAGTTATTTACTTGGCAATTGCTCCTGAGTACTTTGCGCGTATCACCGAAGCTCTTGCCTTGGTAGGAATCACTCGTCGCGCTCGCGTAGTTGTCGAAAAGCCTTTTGGCCGTGATTTAGAGAGCGCCAAAGCTCTTGATGCAGAGCTCAAAAAGATTCTGCCGGAAGAACAGATTTATCGCATCGATCATTATCTAGGTAAAGAAGCGGTGGAAGATCTATTGGTCTTCCGTTTTGCTAATACGCTCTTTGAGCCAGTTTGGAATCGCAATTACGTATCCAATATCCAAATCACGATGGCAGAAAGTTTTGGTATTGATGGCCGCGGTAAGTTTTATGACGGAGTCGGTGCTACCCGCGATGTTTTGCAGAATCACATCTTGCAGGTTTTGACCATGCTCACCATGGAGCCACCAATTGATATGGGCTCTGAGGCGATGCAGAATGAAAAGATTAAAGTTCTCTCAGCAATTCGTGACATCAATAAGAGCGATGTTGTTCGTGGGCAGTTTGAAGGCTACCTCGACGAAGCGGGTGTTGCCGAAAACTCAGATACTGAAACTTTCGTCGCTATGAAGTTATTTATCGATAACTGGCGCTGGGCAGGAGTCCCGATATACCTGCGCACCGGCAAAAAGTTAGCCGAGACAGTTCTAGAAGTTATCGTTGAGTTTAAGCAACCACCAAGAGCGCTCTTTGGTAAGAGCGCTTCTAACCAAGTGCGCTTTAGGTTGGGCGCTAAAGATGGCGTGGATATTTCGCTGCAGGCGAAGAAGCCAGGCACCAAACTAGTTACTGAAACAGTTGATCTCTCTGTTGAGTTTGTTGCGGAATTTGGAGATCGACAAGGGCCATATGAGCGGCTATTGCGCGCTGCCATGTTGGGCGATCACTTTAGATTTACTCGTATCGACGCGGTGCTTCATTCATGGCAGATTCTGGAAGATCTTTTAAAGAATCCACATCCTGTCGAACTCTATGAACCCGGAACATGGGGGCCACAGTCGGCTCAAGAATTAATTCCGGGTGGCTGGGCGCCAGTCGGAGCCGAGGCAGAGAACTTAAAGGATTTACATCAGTAAAGACTGATTAATCTCGCGCTTGCCCTGATTTATGAGCATATCTACCCGTGAAGTCTGCCTTCATATCGTAGAAATTTCCGTCGATGATTGATTGCCTAATTTGATCAACCAACCTGACGATAAATCTTTCATTGTGAATTGTGGCCAGCGTTCCAGCCAACATCTCTTTACTACGGAAGAGATGGCAAAGATAGGCACGGGTGTAATTGGTGCAGGTGTAGCAATCGCACTCATCATCAATGGGATTGAAATCGCGGATATATGGCTGATTAGAAACATTGAAGCGGCCTGACATTGTGTAGACAGCGCTGGTACGGGCAATGCGCGAGGGTAAGACGCAATCGAAGGTATCAACGCCATTTTCAATAGCGATAAAGAAATCTTCTGGAGCACCAATGCCAAGTAAGTGCTTTGGTTTGCCTTCGGGAAGCGTTGAATTTACCCAACCCACGATCGTGCCTAATGAATCTTTATCAAGCGCGCCACCAATGCCAAAGCCATCAAATTGAATATCTGAGGATTTCATCGAACCTAAATCTGTAGCTGCCTTCTTTCGTAAGTCTTCATATTGGGCTCCCTGTATGACGCCGAAGAGCGCTTGATATGGCTTACCTACACGCGATTCGGTCAACCTGGCATGCTCATCAAGACAGCGAATTGCCCAGTCGTATGTGCGCTGCATCGCCAACTCTTGATAGGGGCGTGTGTTGTGAAGCGTTGTGCATTCGTCAAAGGCGAACATGATGTCGGCCCCTAACTTGTGTTGAATCTGCATAGAAATTTCGGCAGTGAAACGATGCATCGATCCATCTAAATGGCTTTTAAATGTCACGCCTTCATCATCAACGTGAGCAAGACGTTCTTTATTGTGGGCAATCACCTGATCAGAGCGGAAAGTCTGGGCATCCATCGCCAGTACTTTCTTAAATCCGACACCAAGAGATAAGACCTGAAAACCTCCACTGTCGGTAAAGGTAGGTTTTTGCCAATTCATAAAGGCGCCTAAGCCACCAGCCTCATCAAGTACATCTGGACCGGGCTGTAAGTAAAGGTGATATGCGTTAGCCAAGAGAGCTTGTGCGCCGAGATCTTCCATCGCTTCTGGAAGAACTGTCTTTACATTTGCCTTTGTCCCAACTGGAATAAACGCAGGGGTTTGAATTTCACCGTGAGGGGTTGAGATTGTTCCAACTCGCGCAAGTCCTGATTCTGGACCGTGCTTGATAGCGAAGGAGAATCCGGTGTTAACTTTCGCTGCAGAATCCATGTTGCATATTGTGGCAGAGTAATAGACTGTCCAAATGCCTCAATTTAAACTTAAAGATGGTCGCGAACTCGAAATTTTGGATAATGGAATCAACTCTGAACGCGCCATTGTTTTTCATCACGGAACTCCGGGCCATGCCAGCGCCTGGAATACTTGGCTAGAAGAGGCAGCGCTTGCCGGTATCCGCGCGATTTCTTATAGCCGCGCTGGTTACGGAACGAGTGATCGCAATCCCGGTCGTAGCGTGATCAGTATCAATAGTGATATTGCACAAATTCTCGATGCTAAAAACATTACAAAGTTTGTCTCCATCGGTTGGTCAGGCGGAGGCCCACATGCACTCGCTAATACCTTTGATCATCGCAATGTCGGAGCGATTTCACTTGCAGGAGTCGGAGCCTTTGGCGCAGCTGACCTTAACTTTCTGGAGGGTATGGGGCCAGAAAATCACGATGAATTTGGTGCAGCGCTACAAGGTGAAGCCGCCATCACTAAATGGATGAATGACAACGCTGGACCCATGAAGCAGGTAACGGGAAACGATATCCGTGAAGCTTTTGGGGGCCTGATTGGCGATGCAGATAAAGCAGTTTTAGAAGGAGACGTGGCCAATGAGATGGCGGCAACCATGCGCAATGGATTGGCCGTGAGCTTTGATGGCTGGATTGATGATGATTTAGTCTTTGTAAAACCATGGGGATTTGAACTTACGGCAATCACTAAGCCGGTAATTCTCTGGCAAGGAGATGATGACTTCATGGTTCCGCATGCTCACTCATACTGGTTAGAAAAACATATTCCGACAGCGCGACTTTCCTTTATTCCGGGCCACGGACACATTTCACTTGGTGAAAAATATAAGCCCGAAATACTTAAGCAGGCGCTGGAATTTTTGGAATAAATGCTCTTTAAAGAATTTACAACACTCCTTAACCCCCAATCACGCAAAATAGTCTTTGGGATTTGCCTCAACGCTATCGGTGGGGGAATGACCCTGTCCTTGCTCTTGGTCTATCTCCATGACATGCGTGGCTTCACCAATACTTTTGGCGGCTTACTGCTTGCATACGGCTCAATCATTTCGATTCTTACTAGCACTCCCATGGGTGCGCTTGTTGATCGAGTTGGGCCAAAGAAGGTAATGATTGGCGGGCTGCTCGTAAACTCAGCAGCTGCATTCTCGCTCTCGCAGGTGGAGACTCACTTCCAGGCAATCCTTGCAATCACTTTTATCAATGCGGCTGGACAAGCTATCTGGCCTAGCCAAACCACGATTCTTACTCGAGTAACGCCCGAAGTAGATCGGCCAAAGATATTTGGTTTTAACTTTATGTTGCTCAATCTTGGACTCGGTTTAGGTGGGCTGATTTCGTCGCTCATTATTCAAGAAGGAAATCTGCGTTCCTTCCAGATCATGTATTGGGTCGATGCATCCACTTTCTTGTTGTATCTAGCGATAGTACTTACCCTCAAGGGCGAAAACGTCAATCGCTATATTCCAAAGGCCCATGAGCCCAAGACAGGCACGTACCGTGACCTCTTCGTGATTAAACCGTTAATGCTCTTAGGTATCGGAGGAATCGTTCTCTTTACCTTTGGTTATGGAGCCATTCAAGCTGGCGTGCCGATATTTGCAACCCAATTTCTAGATTTAGATCCAAAGTGGCTGGGTGTTATTTTCGGGGTCAATACGATTTCCATTGTTGCATTTCAACCTTTAGTAATGAGAATTCTGGAGCGTTATTCAAAGTTCACAGCGATGATTTCCATCGGAATTATCTGGGCAATTTCGTGGATTTTTGTCGGTATTTCTCCGTTGCTGCCACTTTTTGTCTCAGGGATTGCTATTTGTGTGAGTCAACTGGTCTTTGCCTTTGGAGAAATGGTGCAAGCGCCGACAATTCCAACGCTCGCAAATGAACTTGCCCCTGAACATATTCGAGGACGCGCCAACGCTTGGATGAGTTTGCAGTGGAGCGTTTCGGGCGTACTTGGTCCGGCCATCACAGGTTTAATGCTGGGCGCAGATTTACCCGAATTGTGGGTAGCTACGATGTTCTTTGGTTGCTTTGCTTCAATTCCAATTTATCTGGCGATGAAGCGCCACTCACAAATTACCTCTTAGGCGACTTTTCCTGTCACTTCAATGAGTGCTGTGGTTCCATTGGTGAGAACTACAGATAAATCGTCACCGCTCTTGCCGTTGCAAGAAAGTCCCCATGAGAACTTTGCAGTTGCTCCATTTGCAAGAGGCGTTGTTGGCGCACCTTCCATCTGATTGTCGCCATCAAAAATATCTACACATTCACCAGAAGATGTTGAGCCTTTGACAATGAGAGTTGCCAGATCAAGATCTTTACCGGAGTTATTGACAACTGTGACGTCGAATCTTTCATTCTTGTAGCCAGGGAGCATTCCTGAGGCGAACTTGCCAGGTGTGAAGCTGGCTGGCGAGGTCAGTGTGTAACTGACTTTGTCTGGGGTGACGACGGGGGTATCAAAACCACCACTTGCCTGAGGTTTTTCTTCAACTGTTTCTACTAATGACTGATCGTCTGTGCTGGCAGTTGTGTCTTCTCCTCCGCATGCGCTCAGAGTTGCAGCCAACGCTAGCGTGCTGAGAAAGGCAATGAGTGCTTTCTGAACCTTCATAATTCCTCCACAAAATCGGGGCTATCGCCACCGTGACTTCCGGTATTTGCCAAGTATAGAGTAGGTGCCATGACAACTCCTGTTGCACATCAGTCCACTGCCGAAGTTCGCGAGATTAAAGGGCGTAGCCCGCGCGAAATTGCATGGAGTCGCTTTAAGCGAAATAAAATTGGTGTTGGCGCAGCCATTCTGAGCCTGGTTTTATTGAATCTTTCAATCTTCGCCCCAGTTGTTTGCTCAATTCTGGGTATTAATCCCGATACCTTAAATCTCGAGGTGCTTAATTCAAGTGGTATCCCCGAGGGTGAGGCAGCGAAATTTAGCCGTGAACATCCCCTTGGTTTAATTCCCGGAACTGGCCGCGATCTACTTGCACAACTGCTCTACGGATCTCGCATCTCATTTATGATTGCATTTCTCTCAACCTTTACAGCTCTTACTATCGGATTCTTTGTCGGAATCGTTGGTGGATATTTCCGCGGTCGAGTAGATGGTTATTTGGGACGCTTCACCGATTTCCTTCTTGCATTCCCAGCTTTCTTTATGATTGTTGCTCTCAGCGAGCCCATGGTTGACCGCATTGAAAAATTAGGTGTCGCCGAAGGTAATGGCGCTCGCATTCTCTTCTTAATCCTCTTCCTCTCTTTCTTTGGTTGGCCGGGATTTTCACGTCTTATCCGCTCTCAGGTTATGAGCATTCGTGAGCGAGAATTTGTCACTGCAGCCCAAGCGATGGGCGCGGGTCGTTGGCGAATCATCTCCAAGGAGCTCATTCCCAACCTGTGGGCGCCAGTGATCGTGGTGGTCTCGCTCTCTCTTCCTGGCTACCTAGCCACTGAAGCGGTCTACTCATTCTTAGGTCTTGGCGTTCAGCCACCTGCTTCGACCTGGGGAATTCTGCTCTCAAACTCCACTCGCTTTGTGACCGTCATGCCGAGCTTCTTCTTGATTACAGCAGCATCGCTAGTAATCGTTGTTCTAGCCTTTAACTTGGTGGGCGATGCCCTTCGCGATGCGCTAGATCCACGCTCAGACCGCAATTAAATGTAATGCAATAGTTACCGAGTGGTATTCACAATTCGGACAATTTCTGATTGACTCACACCCGACTGTGATGCCATTGGCATCCCCATGGAAAGGACTACGTAATGAGAGCAATTTCTGCTCATCGACGTGCCACAGTGGTTGCTTCAGCAACTGCGCTTTTTCTAGGAACCGTTTTGGTCTCTGGAGTAGGCCCAGCAAATGCTGCAACAACACCTAAGACAGGTGGAATCCTCACACTGCTAGAGCACGAACCACGCCTTGATCACCTTGATCCAAGTCGTATTTATACCGGTCGCGATCTAGCGTTTATGAATTCATTCCATACTCGCACATTGGTTGCATATAACCCAGTTCCAGGACCTGCAGGTGCAAACCTCGTTCCTGACTTGGCGACAAACACAGGTATCCCAAGCAACCAAGCAAAGACTTGGAAGTTCACACTTCGCCCAGGTACAAAGTTTGAAGATGGCGTAGCGATTACTTGCGAACACGTTCAGTACGGTGTTTCTCGCGTATTTGCAACTGATGTCATCACAGGCGGACCTGCTTACCTACAGGCCTGGTTGGATATTCCAAAAGATAAAGATGGCAACTCGATTTACACAGGTCCTTACAAGAACACACCAGAAGGTGTAGCAGCATTTAAGAAGGCTGTTTCTTGCTCGAAGGATAACCGCACAATTACCTTCAATCTCAATAAGTCTGTTGCAGACTTTAACTATCTTGGTACCTACGGAGTTATCTCTCCAATTCAGGCCAAGAAAGATACTGGCGACAAGTACGACTTACGTCCACAGGCAACAGGTCCATACAAGATCATTGAGAACAGCAAGACACAGCTCAAGCTTGTTCGTAACAAGTACTGGTCAAAGTCAACAGACGTCTTCAGAACACCATACCCAGATGAGGTTGTTATTCAGTTTGGTTTGGATGAAGAAGTAATCGATCAGATTATCTTGGAAGACACAATTCCTACAGCGCTTAACTTCGGTGGACCTCTTCCTTCTAATAAGGAAAAGTTCTTCAACGATCCTAAGTTCTCAAAGCGTCGTATGAATAACTCTGATCCATATGCGATCTACCTTGCATTTAACGTAAAGCAGATGCCTTGCCTCGAAGTTCGTGCAGCTATGTACTACGCACGTAACGCAAAGGCGCTCCTTGACTATGCAGGCGGACCAAAGTTTGCTGGTTCATATGCAACTGGCGTCATCAGCCCATTGGTTGCAGATGACTACGCACCTACCAAGGTTGTTGGTCCAGGAAGCCCAGACTTCATGCCAGAAGGCAATGTTGAAAAGGCTAAGCAACTTCTTGAAACAGCAAAGACCAAGTGTCCTGCTGACTACAAGAAGGCAACTGAAGACGGCATCACATTTGACGTCCGTCAATCTGCAACACTTAACGACACAATTCCAATCAACGAGGCTGCTTATGCTCGCGTTGGAATCAAGGTGAAGTGGAACATCATTAGCTCTGGTTACTACTCAACAGTTATGGATCCTGCCAAGCAGAAAGACATCACAGCTGCTGGTTGGGGTGCTGACTGGGCAAATGCTTCAACAGTTATCCCAGAGCTCTTCGCTTCATTCGGCGGATTCAACTTGTCTCAGAACTCTGAAGACCCTAACTACAAGAAATTTGAAGAGAAGGTCAACATTGCAATGAAGACAACCGATCGCAAGAAGCAGGCGGCAATGTGGAAGGCGCTAGACGCTGAAGCCATGCGTAACTTCTGGGTTCTACCAACAACATTTGGTAAGGCTCAAGAAGTTTGGGGCTCACAGCTTGCAAACGTCTTCTTCTGGGTTCCACAAGGAAACCCTGCCTACGGAAAGATCTGGATTAATAACTAATCCTTGGTCTGATTAAGAGGTAATAAGTACTTCCAGCGGGCGGCACGCGCCACCCGCTGGAAGTACTTTCTTCATGTAACTGATACTTTCTGCACTAATCAAAGCGAAGGGGTTAAAGATGCTGGCATACATAGGTCGACGTATGGTCTTCGCTGTTGCGACGATTCTGGTCGTCTCCGCCGTCGTCTTTATGATTTTCGCAATCTTGCCCTTTGATCCAGCAGCCCTTACCTGCGGCCAGCGTTGCAACGAGCAAATTATTGAAGCCAACCGCATCCGCCTTGGACTCGATAAACCTCTCTACGAGCAGTATTTCCTTTTTATCTCAGGAATTTTCTTAGGTCGCACATACGGTTCTGGTAGCGCTGCATTTACCTGCCCTGCGCCATCCTTCGGCTACTCATTTAATGAAAATGCGTGCGTCACCGACATGATTACCGAAGCGCTTCCCATCACAATCAATCTCGCTGTTGGCGCACTTATCCTCTGGCTCACTGTCGGTATCGGGCTCGGAATCGTTGCCGCCAAGTTTAAAAATCGCTGGCCAGATACCGGAAGCTCTGTCTTCGTTTTATTAGGTACCTCGCTACCCACCTTCGTAACAGGTTTGGCGCTTCTGATTTGGGTCACCATCAAATGGAAGATCATCCCACTGTCGCTAACCGGCTACACATCACTGATTGATAATCCGTATAAATACTTCCAATACTTTATTTTGCCGTGGATTACTCTCGCTATTGCCTATGCAGCTCTCTACACCCGCTTTACGCGAGCCGCCCTGCTGGAAACGCTCGGTGAAGATTACATTCGCACCGCACGTGCCAAAGGCGTAGGGGAGCGCAAGGTCTTCTTTAAGCACACGCTTCGCGCAGTTCTTGCTCCACTTGTAACAATGGCCAGCCTTGACTTTGCAGGTCTCATCGGCGGCGCAATTATCACTGAAACTATTTTTAATTTGCCTGGACTTGGTCGACTTACTCTTCGTTCGGTCTATGAGTTCGACCTATCTGTTGTACTTGCAACGACCATTCTCGCCGCCGTCGTTGTCATCACGATGAACTTGATTGTCGATATGTTGTATGCCGTCCTCGATCCACGGGTGCGCATCAAATGACAGAGCTACTATCAATTGAAGATCTCCACGTCTCATTCCCCACAGAAGATGGCGTAGTAAAGGCCGTTGACGGCGTTTCCCTCAAGGTTAATTCTGGTGAAACCGTGGCGATTGTCGGCGAATCAGGCTCTGGAAAGACCGTCACAAGCCTCTCTGTGATGGGCCTTCATAAGAAGGGCTCAGTCATTATCGATGGCTCCATCAAGATAAATGATGGTGGAACCATCAAAGATGTAGTGGCACTCAACGCAGATGAAGTTCGCGATATTCGCGGTCGCGCAGTTGCCATGATTTTTCAAGATCCAATGTCTTCACTCCATCCTTATTACAAGATCGGCAATCAGCTCGCTGAAGCCTACGAGGTTCACCACCCGGGCGATAAGAAAGCTGCTAAAGCGCGCGCTATCGAGATGTTGGATTTGGTGGGCATTTCCGAACCAGCACAACGTGCAGAAGAATTCCCACATCAATTTTCAGGCGGTATGCGTCAGCGCGTCATGATTGCAATGGCGCTGATGAATTCCCCACGTCTTTTGATTGCTGATGAACCAACAACCGCACTTGATGTGACTGTGCAAGCTCAGATTTTGTCTCTTCTTGATAAGTTGAAGAAAGAATTTGATATGGGAGTCTTATTGATTACCCATGATCTTGGTGTTGTTGCACAGGTCGCAGATCGCGTCTCTGTTATGTATGCCGGTCAGATTGTTGAAGAAGCTCCAGTAGATGATCTCTTCTACACACCTAAGGCGCCGTACACCCTAGGGCTACTCAAATCAGTTCCGCGCATCTCTGCCAAGAACGAGCGGCTGAAGGCGATTCCAGGTCAACCGCCATCGCTTATTCACCTTCCCCAAGGGTGTGCATTCTCTGCGCGTTGCGAATATCGTCACTTAGCACCTGTCGATTGCGCTGTAACTCCGATCTCTCTTCACACCGATAGCGCCGGCCATAGCTCGCGCTGCCATATTCCAATCGAAGTTCGTAACTCTACCTTTGCCAAAGATCTTCAGGAGTTGAAGTAATGACTGAGCCAATCCTGCAGGTTGAAAAACTGGTCAAGCACTTTCCAGTTAAAAAGAAGAATCGTCGCGGCCCAGCAACCGCAGTTCAGGCAGTTAGCGGTATTTCATTTTCATTAGCGCCCGGTGAGACTCTCGGTCTTGTCGGTGAATCAGGGTGCGGTAAGACCACTGCAGGGCGTACCTTGTTAAAGCTAACTGAACCAACTGCCGGAAAGATCATCTTTGAAGGTCAAGACATCACCCATTTAAAGCCATCTGCGATGCGATCACTACGCGCTCAGATGCAGATCATTTTCCAAGATCCATACTCAGCGCTTAACCCGCGCCAAACCATCGGAAAAATTATCTCTGCCCCATTTGAGATTCAGGGGATTGAACCACCAGGTGGTATGAAGCCTGCAGTGCAGGCGTTGATGGAGCGCGTGGGACTTAATCCTGAGCACTACAACCGCTACCCCCACGAATTCTCTGGAGGGCAACGTCAGCGCATCGGAATCGCCCGAGCGATAGCGCTGAAGCCACGTTTTATCGTTGCTGACGAACCAGTATCAGCGCTCGATGTATCGATTCAAGCTCAGGTAATTAACCTGCTTGATGATCTCAAAGCTGAAGAGAAGATCAGCATGGTCTTTATCGCGCACGACTTATCGGTTGTGCAACATATTTCAGACCGAGTTGCTGTTATGTATCTTGGAAAAATTATGGAGCTTGCGCCAACAGCAGAACTTTATTCAACTCCACGTCACCCATATACATCTGCGCTTTTATCTGCTGTACCTCTGCCAGATCCACGTTCTGAGAAGACTCGCGAACGCATTATTTTGCAGGGGGATCTACCGAGCCCAATTAACCCACCGCAGGGGTGCGTCTTCAATACTCGCTGCTGGAAGGCGCAAGATAAGTGCCGTACTGAAGAGCCACAACTTCTTACAATTGGCGCTTCTCAAGTAGCCTGCCACTTCCCAGTTTCTTAAGGGTTACTGGCTACCAAATCCGAACTCGCTCTTGTGGCGCTAACCAGAGTTCATCTTTTTCAGTCACCCCAAAGGCGTCGTAGAACTCTTGGACATTGCGCACGATTTGATTGCAGCGGAACTCATCGGGTGAGTGTGGATCGATAGCAATACGACGACGGACTTCTTCTGGGCGGTTCTTATTGCGCCACGAATGCGCGTATGAAAGGAAGAAGCGCTGATCGCCGGTGAGTCCATCAATAACTGGGCTCTGCGCCCCATTGAGAGCCAATTTATAGGCCTTATATGCGATTCCTAGCCCCCCAAGGTCACCGATGTTTTCACCCAATGTGAAGGCGCCATTGACGTGAATATCTGGTGTGCTCTCGGGCGAGAGTGCATCGAATTGTTTGACCAGAACGCTGGTGAGTTCTTCAAATTTAGAACGATCTTCATCGCTCCACCAATCGACCATATTTCCATCGCCATCGTATTTGGAGCCCTGATCATCAAAGCCATGGCCGATTTCGTGGCCGATCACAGCGCCAATACCACCGTAATTAGCTGCGATATCAGCCTCTAGATCAAAGAAGGGCGGTTGCAGAATTGCTGCAGGAAAGACGATCTCATTGGCGAGCGGGTTGTAGTACGCATTGACTGTCTGCGGAGTCATATGCCATTCATCGCGGTCGACCGGCGCACCAATCTTGGCGATTGCATAGGCGTGATCAAACTCGGCGATTCGCCAGAGATTGCCAATCAAATCTGAGGCGGAAATTTCGAGAGTGGAATAGTCACGCCACTTATCGGGGTAACCAATTTTTGGGGTGAACTTCTTTAACTTCTCCAGCGCCTTAGCCTTCGTTGCTTCAGACATCCACGGGAGATCAAGGATGCTGATGCGGTAGGCCTCCAGGAGGTTTTCGACCAACTTCTTCATCTCAGTTTTAGCTTGGGCGGGGAAATACTTTTCGACATAGACCTTGCCGATTGCTTCACCAAGCGCACCTTGGGTGACTGATACCCCGCGCTTCCAGCGATCGCGAATCTGTGGAGTTCCGGAGAGAGTCTTGGCGTAGAAATCAAAGTTCTGCAAGACGATGTCATCGGTGAGGTAGGCAGCGCTGGCCGACACCAGATTGAGTTTGAGCCAGGCAACCCAGGCATCGCGTTGTTCGGCAAAGTTACCAAGCATGGCTGAAACGTTTTCAAAGAAGGATGGCTCGCAGACCACCAATGATTCAAAGGCCTTAGCTGGCACCTTGGCGTTCTGCGCCCAGGTGCCAAATAAGAAGTGTGGCGCAAGGGTTTCTAGCTCTGTACGACTGAACTTGTTGTAGGTCAGGGTGGCATCGCGATCTTTGACCTGATCCCAGTGGTGCGATGCAATCTCGGTTTCAAGTTCCAGAATCAACGTGGCAACTTTTGCTCCATCTGCAATTCCCACCAAAGCGCACATCTTCTCGATATGAACTAGGAAGGCGCTGCGGATTTCTGCAAACTGCTCTTCACGGTAGTAAGACTCATCTGGTAGGGAAAGCCCACCTTGGCCGAGGTAGAGGATATTGGTGTTGGAATCCATGGCATCTGGATAGATGGCAGCGCCAAAGATTCCGCCGATTCCACGCATCTCTAGGCTAGCCATCACAGAGATAAATTCTTGATGAGTTGCGATTGCCTCAATGCGGGCTAAGTCATCAGTGATAGGTGATAAGCCACGCGCTTTGATGGCATCGGTATCCATAAATGATTTATAGAGATCACCAATTTTTTGCGCCTCACCTGTGCCAGAGGAATTTTCAATGATGTCGCGAACTCGCGCCTCTGCCTCATCATGCAACTTACGGAAGATGCCGTCGCTGGATCGGTCTGCTGGCATCTCATACTCACGAATCCACTTTCCGTTGTAGTGGCGGAAGAGGTCATCCTGCGGGCGGACCAGTGGGTCGAGGGATTCGATATCAATTCCAGATTTGAGCGAGCTCATGGCATCCATTTCGTCGTCGTGAAAAGTAGTTGAAAGTTCAACTTATTCTATTTCTGTCGTACAATTGCGGCTATGGCAGGGCAAAACGCTACAACACCACGCTGGTTAAACCCTGCCGAAATGAAGGCTTGGCGCCGCTACATCATCGCAAGCCGCCGTCTACTAGAAGCTCTCGACTCTGACCTCAATAGCCATGAACTTTCCATGGCAGATTACGAGGTTCTGGCACAACTCAGCGACGCCCCTGACCGCCGGATGCGGATGAGCGAGCTCGCTGATGTGGCGATGCTCTCTCGGTCCCGACTCTCTCACCGAATCAAAGTGATGGAGAAAGCTGGCTGGGTAAAGCGCGAAGCCTGCCCCGTAGATAAACGCGGTTACTTTGCTGTGATGACTGCGAAAGGGTGGAAGGCGATTGTGGCTGCTGCCCCAGACCATGTCGAAAGCGTGCGCACTAGATTTATCGATCACCTTTCAAGAGATGATCAGAAAGTGCTCTCAGAAATTTTTGAGC
>JACCDK010444481.1_pt1 | contig 19178 bp, 16 predicted proteins | sample 7445871 | NCBI WGS metagenome assembly JACCDK01 (sample SAMN15323436, study PRJNA562643) | freshwater metagenome | isolation source: river surface water | place: USA:Blue River Watershed | collected 2017-08-15
AAGTTATGCCTGATGACCATAGCGAGTTGGTACCACCCCTTCCCATCCCGAACAGGACCGTGAAACGACTTTGCGCCGATGATAGTGCTGCAACCAGTGTGAAAGTAGGTCATCGTCAGGCTATTATGTGAAAACCCCCCGTCTGCATGTCAGTCGGGGGGTTTTTTTTTGCCAGCGAGTCAGCGTGGAACGCTAAAATTCTGAAAAATTCGGGGGAGACATGACAACAACAAATCAAAAACCAGGCATCGCATTTTTTGGCATTGGACTCATGGGCAAACCCATGGCGATCAATTTGCTCAAAGCAGGATATCCGCTAAAAGCCTGGAATCGAACTACAACGAAGGCCGAGGCCCTAGTGCCATTTGGCGCATCAGTGGCTTCAAGTCCGTCAGGGGTATCAGATTGCGACATCATTATCACGATGCTGGCTGCTGGCCCGGAAGTTCGCAGTGTGCTGGAAGCAGCCCTGCCGACGTTGAAAAAGGGCGCGTTGGTCATCGACATGAGTTCAACTAAGCAGTCCGAAGCTAAAGATCTCTACGCATTGTTGGCTAAAAACGGTATTAATTTTATTGATGCCCCCGTGTCCGGCGGTGTGTTGGGCGCAGAAGCCGCAACGCTTGCGATCATGGCGGGTGGCGATATTGAGCAATTTGAACGAGCAATCCCCGTGCTTTCGGTCATGGGTCGCCCGACCCGAGTCGGACCAGCCGGCTGTGGTCAGATTGCAAAGCTGTGTAACCAACTGATCGTTGGTGCAACAATCAACATCGTCGCGGAGGCCATGTTGTTAGCCCAGGCCGGTGGCGCGGATCCTGCGGCGATGCGTACCGCAATCCGCGGTGGCTTTGCTGAGAGCCGAATTCTAGAGGTTCACGGCCAGCGCATGCTCGACAGGAACTTTGTACCGGGTGGTCAAGTCAAAACACAGCTGAAAGATCTCGAAAACATCTTGGATGCGGCCGAGTCTGCCAGGATTCGTTTGCCAGTCACAGCCCTCGTTGCCGACAACTTCCGCCACCTTGTCAAGACTAATCCCACCGCCGACCACTCAGCTATCTTGATCGAGTTGGAGCAACATAACCCAGGGCAGCGCGTCGGGAGTGCGGAGAATAAATTTTCCTGAACCGCCTTGCGTATCAGGATCAAGCGCAAATCAAACTTTCATTGCTCGGGCCCATGGGGGAAATCAAACAGGGGTCTGGCTAACACACGGCAGATTTAATCAAAGATGCCGAATGCTCATAATGCGGGCGGAAGTCGACGCATCTTTTGACGGCTAACCAATAACAAAACCAGTACCCAGAAAAAATAAGGCGGTCAAATCGACCGCGTTGCAGCAACTAAGTGCAAGCCCCCATGATCACTAACACTCCGCGAGAATCACAGCCTTCAAAAAAAATATGGAAGTTGCTATCGCCTTTTTGGAAGTCAGAGGAAAGATGGCCGGCCCGACTGCTGTTACTCTCTGTCGTGGCGCTGACGCTGGGGCTCGTTTATCTAAATGTGCTGTTCAACGATTGGAATCGCGACTTTTACAACGCGCTAGAAACGAAAAATCTGCCAGAGTTTTGGAACCAATTGTGGCGATTTTCATGGCTAGCTTTCATCTACATCGCCGTCGCCATTTACAAAATCTACCTCACTCAAGCGCTCGAAATGCGCTGGCGTCGGTGGATGACAAACCACTACATGTCGCTCTGGCTGAAAAATCAATCATTCTACCGAATTGAGCAGAACCAAAGCGCAGACAATCCCGATCAGCGCATCGCTGAAGACTTGAAATATCTCACCGGCGGCAGCCTCTCGTTGTCACTCGGCTTGCTTTCCAGTGTCGTTACGCTCGTATCGTTTATCGGGATCCTCTGGTCTGTCAGTGGGCCGCTGACTTTCATGTTGAGCGGTCAGCAATGGAGCATCCCCGGCTACATGGTCTGGTTTGCCATCGGCTACGCTGGCATCGGTTCGCTGCTGGTCGCATTCATCGGCAGGCCCTTGGTCAAACAAAACGTTGACCAACAACGCTTTGAAGCTGATTTCCGTTTTGGATTAATTCGCCTGCGTGAAAACGCGGAGCCTGTCGCCTTGTACCAAGGTGAGGAACACGCCCGACACCAATTGTCAGGCCAGTTTGCGCGCATACGCGACAACTGGTGGGCCATCATGAAAACCAGCAAGCGCTTGAATATCACATCAACTTTCTATGCGCAGTTCGCGGTGATTTTCCCCTTCCTTGTGGGAGCGCCACGATACTTTTCAGGCGCGATCACTCTGGGTGGTCTGATGCAAATATCGTCCGCCTTCGGACAAGTGCAGTCAGCACTGTCATGGTTCATAGACGCCTACGGTCAACTCGCCGAATGGAAAGCCAGCGTCAATCGACTTGCCGGTTTTCACGAAGCGGTCAGCGCCGCGCATGAGCAGGTATCGGAAATCTCTGTCCTACATAACAATGTCGGCGCGTTGCTGATTGAGGATCTTGTGCTGCGCCTGCCAAATGGCACGCCGGTAAATACCGCCTTCACATCGCGCGTACAAAGTGGCCAGAGAATACTGGTAACAGGTCCTTCAGGGTGCGGGAAATCAACTTTGTTCAGGGCCATCGCCGGCATCTGGCCCTATGGTTCGGGTAGTATCGAAATCCCGCACAAGCTTGACGTTCTATTCATTCCTCAACGTAGTTATCTGCCGATCGGCACGCTGCGATCCGCGATCGGTTATCCCAGCGGCGAGGCTGCATTTAAGGATCTCGCCATTCGTCACTACCTCCAAAGCTGTCGGCTCGATCATCTCGCCCCCTTGCTGGATACTGAGGATAACTGGAGCCAGCGCTTGTCGCCGGGTGAGCAGCAGCGCATCGCCTTCATGCGCGCGTTGCTGACTAAGCCTGATTTGTTATTTCTTGACGAAGCGAGTAGTGCACTCGATAGTGAAACCGAAAAGGCGCTCTATCAGCAATTGCTCGAGGAACTATCAAAAACCACGGTCATCAGCATTGCTCATCGAACGCAAGTCGCTGAATTCCATGAGCACATCTGGCATTTTGATCCAATTCAAGGGGTAGAAGGCATCACGGGGCCAAAGACCCCACCCGCATATCAAATTATTGAGACCGGATTGCGTCGTGTGAATAGCAAAGCAGTTTGATCAAAACAAAAGCAGCGCCATCAACGCAACGGTGGTGTTGCCAAAAACTTCTCTGCCAGATGCACCCAGTAGCTTGCACCTATCGGTAGCAGTTCATCATTGAAGTCGTAGCTAGGGTTGTGCAGATTGCAGGGCCCCAATCCATGGCCTGCCATGCGGTGATCCCCATCGCCATTGCCGATAAAGACGTAGCACCCTGGTTTTTCCAGTAGCATGAAAGCAAAATCTTCGGAGCCCATAGTCGGCGCAATTTTCTTCAGCGTCCCATCCTTGCCCACCACATCTTCCATCACACCGAGTGCAAATTCGGTTTCTATCTCGTGATTGATCAACGGTGGATAGTTGCGATGGAATTTGAATTCAACTGTCGCACCAAAAGCCTCTGCCGTATGTTGCGCAATCTCGCCCATACGCTTTTCGATCAGATCAAGCGTTTCTATGGTGAAGGTACGCACTGTACCAATCATGCTTGCCGAATCGGGAACGATATTTGTCCCGCTACCCGAATGAATTTGCGTCACCGACAAAACACCGGCATCCAGCGGGTTTTTATTGCGGGAGATAATCGTCTGCCAGCTTTGGGCAATTTGTACCGCGACCATCACTGGGTCTGTGCTCAGATGGGGCTGCGCCGCATGCGAGCCTTTGCCTTTAATAATTAATTCGAATTCATTGGACGAAGCCATCATTGGCCCCGGCACGACACCCATCGTGCCAGCTGGAGAGCCGGGCCAGTTATGCATGCCAAACACGGCCTCCATCGGACATTGCTCAAATAGTCCCTCATCCATCATTCGTTTAGCGCCGCCCGCGCCTTCCTCTGCGGGCTGGAAGATCACATACACCGTGCCGTCAAAGTTCTTGTGATGCGCAAGATAATGCGCAGCGCCCAGCAGCATCGTCGTGTGACCATCATGGCCGCAGGCGTGCATCTTTCCCTCGTGCTGAGACTTGTGCTCGAAGCTGTTCATTTCCTGGACGGGAAGTGCATCCATGTCAGCGCGCAAACCAACGGCCCGATTGCTGGTGCCGTTTTTGATGATGCCTACCACGCCCGTCACGCCCATGCCACGAATCACCGGTATGCCCCAGCTGGTCAGCTTCTCGGCGACGAGATCGGCGGTCTTGAACTCTTCATAAGACAGCTCCGGGTGTGCGTGAATTGTGCGGCGGATTTGCTTAAGTTCGTTGTGGAACCCGAGAATAGGATCAATCAGCTTCATGGTGTCCCTTTCTAAGTGTATGCCCGCTGGTTCGGGCAGGCGTTCGTTTGCTGTCTGAGTAGCGCTTTACCTTCACAATATTACCTTGCGCCGGCTCACCTGCAAAATTGTCAATTTCGTAAAATAATTTGTGCGACCATAGGGATCCGAGCGCATACTCACCTCTGCAAAATTGTCAATAGAAACAACAACCATGGTTAGCCCTGCTTTACGGACAGCGCCGATGGGCATCATCTTGCGTACCGTCTTTGCCCTGCTAGTGTCTGCAATGGCATGTGGCTGCGCGCAGCTCGGCTATTACACGCAGGCTGTCCAGGGCCACTTCGCCATGCTCTCAGAAGCCAAGCCCATAGATCATTGGCTGGCAGACCCCGATGTCAGAGATGACCTGAAAACGCGGCTCAAGCGGGTACGCGACATTCGCGCTTTTGCAGCCAAAGAACTCGCTTTGCCTGATAACGGCAGTTATACCAAGTACGCTGACCTCAAACGCAAATATGTTTTGTGGAATGTTGTCGCCACACCGGAGCTCTCCCTCAAACCCGAACGCTGGTGCTTTCCCGTTGCGGGATGCGTTGACTATCGTGGCTACTACAGTCGCGAAGCTGCGCAGAGCTTCGCTGATAATTTAAGTCGCCAAAATCTAGACGTGCGAGTCACCGGTGTACCCGCATATTCGACGCTGGGCTGGTTCAACGATCCCGTGCTGTCAACCTTCATCGAATATCCCGAAGCAGAATTGGCGAGGCTGATTTTTCATGAACTCGCGCATCAGGTGGCCTATGCGCCGGGTGATTCGCAATTCAATGAATCATTCGCTACAGCGGTCGAAGAAGTCGGCGTAACGCGTTGGCTCGAAGCCAGAGGCGATGATGCAATGCGTGCAGAATATGTCGCGTATCAAGTGCGCAAGGAAGAATTCCTCACGCTCCTGTCGACCTATGCGCACCAGCTCGAGGAAAATTTCAATCGTCCTGTCAGCGATGCAGAGAAACGGCAACGTAAGGCAGAGATATTTTCAGAACTTCAGCAGCGTTATGCCTACATAAAACAAGCCAAATGGGCCGGATACGCGGGTTATGACCGATGGTTTGGTGAACGCATGACGAATGCCCATTTTGCGCTGATCTCCACTTATCACGATCTTGCACCCGCCTTTCGCGCCATGCTCAGTAAGGAAAAGCACCTGCCAACTTTTTATCAGTCGGTGCGCGAATTAACCAAGCTAGATAACGCTGCGCGCCGCAAGGCATTGTCTGCCTATTTGCCCCCCGAGCCTCCACCCCTGCCGCCGTCCCAGAATGCAGGCATCGAAACAACAGTCACCCCAACTGCTGCGATGCAATAAAAGACAATTCAAAATTTATCGGCTAGGATTCCATGCACGAAATCAAGTGAAGTTCCCGTCAGGGATCATCCGATCGGCCGTGCCGTACGACCGCACTCACTACTCTGAGGTAAAGCATGGATAAATTCTGGCTAAAGTCCTACCCGCCGGGCGTACCTGCCGAGATTGATTACACCCGTTATCGCTCACTGGTGCATTTGCTAGAAGAGGCATTCGGCAAATATGCAAAGCGAAATGCCTATGTGTGCATGGATCGTTTCATTACCTATGCCGACGTCGATCTGATGTCCAAGAAACTGGGCGCCTGGCTGCAGGCTCAGGGACTCGGCAAAGGCGCGCGCGTGGCGCTGATGATGCCCAATGTATTGCAGTATCCCGTGGCCATTGCTGCCGTACTGCGCGCCGGTTATGTCGTGGTGAATGTGAATCCGCTCTACACAGCGCGGGAACTTGAGCATCAGCTCAAAGACTCAGGTGCCGAAGCCATCATCATTCTGGAAAATTTTGCGTCTGTTCTCGAAAAAGTCATCGCGCGTACGCAAGTCAAGGTCGCTGTGGTCGCCAGCATGGGCGATCTGCTGGGTGGCATCAAGGGTGGCATCGTAAATTTTGTAGTCCGCACGGTCAAAAAAATGGTGCCTGAATTTTCTTTGCCGAATGCCGTGCGTTTTAACCGCGCACTGAGTGAAGGTACCTCTCTCGTACTGCGTCCGGTTGAGCTTGATCATGACAGCGTCGCCTTCCTGCAATACACCGGTGGTACCACCGGTGTTTCCAAAGGTGCGACGCTTAGTCATCGCAATGTTATTGCCAATCTTCTGCAAAACGAGGTTTGGCTGCAGCCCGCAATGGATAAGCCTCCTCGCGTCGAGGCGCTGAATTTTGTCTGTGCTTTGCCTCTGTATCACATCTTCGCGCTCACTGTTTGCTGTCTGATGGGCACTCGTTTGGGCGGCATGAATATCCTGATTCCTAATCCGCGTGATATTCCCGGACTGGTCAAGACACTGTCAAAGCACAAGTTCAATTTGTTCCCGGCCGTGAATACGCTTTACAACGGACTGCTCAATCATCCTGAATTTGCCAGTCTTGATTTTTCTGGACTGAAGTTGTGCAATGGTGGTGGCATGGCTGTGCAACGCGCGGTGAATGATCGCTGGCAGCAAGTTACGGGTAAAAGCATTGTCGAAGGTTATGGCCTCTCCGAAACTGCACCCGTGGCCACCGCCAACCCTGCAGATTCATCCGAATTCACCGGCACCATAGGCTTGCCTATCTCATCCACCGAAATCGCCATCCTTGACGACGATGGCAATGCTCTCGCGACTGGCGCCGTCGGTGAAATCGCCATTCGAGGGCCACAGGTCATGGAAGGCTATTGGCAGCGTCCGGAAGAAACCGCGCGTGTCATGACTGCCGACGGATTTTTTCGCTCAGGCGATATCGGTTTCATGGATGAGCGAGGGTATGTGAGCATTGTCGACCGCAAGAAAGACATGGTGCTCGTCTCCGGATTCAACGTCTACCCTAACGAGGTCGAAGGTGTCGTCGCCATGCATCCCGGTGTGCTTGAATGCGCGGTCGTGGGTGTGCCAGACCCAGGCTCAGGCGAAGCAGTCAAACTTTTTGTCGTGCGTCGTGATCCTGATCTCACTGCCGAAAGTCTCATGGCGTACTGCCATGAGCAGCTCACAGGCTACAAGCGGCCAAAGCATATCGAGTTTCGCAACGAGCTGCCCAAGACTAATGTGGGCAAAATCTTGCGCCGTGAGCTGCGTGACAGCAAGACCGCTTGAGCGCTCGGTTTATCAAGGTAATGGAGGCAACGGCCGCGGTCGACGATTGTCGTCCGTGGCGACATAGGTCAGCGTCGCTTCAGTGACTTTGACTACCTCGGCTTGCAATCGGTTTCTCTCGGCATACACCTCGACATTGACGGTAATGGAGGTGTTGCCGGTTTTCACGATCTTCGCGTAAAACGACAGCAGATCGCCAACGAATACCGGCTGCTTGAAAACAAAAGAATTCACCGCCACGGTACCCACCCGTCCATTGGCACGTCGCACCGCAGGCAATGCACCGGCGATATCGACTTGCGCCATGATCCATCCGCCAAACACATCACCATGAATATTGGCATCTGCCGGCATGGGCATCACCCGCAGTGTCGGCATGCCCTCTGGCAGGCTGGAGTTTTCAGTTGCACTCATCCTTGTTCCCTGTGTTGATCTGTCATAAACGCTACAATCCTCGATTACGCAAGCATAACGCAAGCAAGTGCACTCCCATCATCATCCGGCAGAATCCATAACCATCATGCGCCACCATGCCCGCCCGCCAGTCGATGCGCCCGCCAATCAGAGCACGCGCAATGACTGGGGCACGCTCAAGACCTTGCTGCCTTATCTTTGGGCTTACAAGTGGCGCGTGATCTTTGCCCTGCTGTGTCTGGTCTTCGCCAAAGTTGCGAACGTGGCGGTGCCGCTGGTTCTCAAAGAGCTCATTGATGGTCTGACCATCACGCCAGACAAGCCGGCATCCTTGCTCATACTGCCTGCCGGATTGCTGATTGTTTACGGCTTGTTGCGTCTGTCTACGACCGTATTCACCGAACTGCGCGAATTCTTTTTTGCAAAAGTGACCCAGCGTGCAGTTCGCACGGTCGCTCTCAAAGTTTTTCGTCATCTGCATGCACTATCGCTGCGGTTTCACCTGAATCGTCATACCGGCGGCATCACCCGCGACATTGAACGTGGCACGCGCGGCATTTCTTCTCTGGTGTCTTACACCCTGTTCAGCATACTGCCGACTGCCATTGAAATCACACTGGTGCTCAGTTATCTGGCACTGCAGTACGACGTTTGGTTTTCAGTAATTACGCTGGTTGCGCTTGTGACCTATGTGGTCTTCACCGTATTGGTTACGGAATGGCGCACCAATTTTCGCCGTACGATGAATGAATTGGATTCGAAAGCGAACACTCGCGCGATCGATTCATTGCTTAATTACGAAACTGTAAAATATTTCAGTAATGAAGAATACGAGGCCAAACGCTACGATGAGGGCTTGCAGCGTTACGAGCATGCGGCGGTGCGCTCGCAAACGTCGTTGACACTCCTGAATACGGGGCAATCGCTGATCATTGCTTCGGCAGTCACGCTCATCTTGTGGCGTGCCACGCTCGGCGTTATTGGCGGCACCATGACCTTGGGTGATCTGGTACTGGTGAACGCTTTTATGATCCAGTTGTACATTCCCCTGAATTTCCTCGGCGTGCTTTATCGCGAGATCAAGCAAAGTCTGGCGGACATGGAAAAAATGTTTACGCTGCTCGATCAACATCGCGAAGTAGCAGATTCACCGAAAGCGCAACCGCTGGCAATTCAACAAGCCGAGCTGCGTTTCAGTCAGATCGACTTCAGCTATGAAAAAAACCGGCAAATCTTGTTTGATGTTGATTTCACCATTGCCGCCGGTACTACGACTGCCGTAGTGGGTCACAGTGGCTCAGGTAAATCCACACTCGCGCGGCTGCTGTTCCGGTTTTACGATGTCGACAAGGGTGCGATCCTGATTGACGGCCAGGATATTCGCGATGTCACGCAATCGTCTTTGCGCAGCGCGATCGGCATCGTGCCTCAGGATACGGTGCTCTTCAACGATACGATTGCCTACAACATCGCCTATGGCCGGCCGAACGCGAGCCAGCAAGATATCATCGCCGCCGCACGCGCTGCCTGTATTCACGACTTCATTGAAAGCCTGCCGGACGGCTATAACACCATGGTCGGCGAGCGCGGCCTGAAACTCTCTGGCGGTGAAAAACAGCGTGTCGCCATCGCTCGCACCGTACTCAAAAATCCGGCCATCCTTGTCTTCGACGAAGCCACTTCCGCGCTGGATTCGCATGCCGAGCAGGCCATACAAGCGCAGCTCAAGGATATCGCCCGTGATCGCACGACCCTGGTGATTGCACATCGTCTGTCCACCATTGCCGACGCCACGCAGATTCTGGTGATGGCGCAGGGGCGCATCGTCGAGCGTGGCTCGCACGCAGAACTTCTGGCAAAGCAAGGACTGTATGCGGACATGTGGGAGCGTCAGCAAGCGCCCCAAGACGAGTCCACCGCTGCATCTGAAGCCGCCACACTACCCGATGGTGCCGCTTTCAACGTGAACCGGGCCTGACGGCCCGCAAAACTTTCAAGCGGCCTTGGGCGGTGCTCTTTTACAATGCGTCATTGCCCACAAAGCTCAGACCCAACGTCCAGCCATGAATCAAAGAACCTTACTCACCGACAGCTTCCACGCGGCCGTCGGCGCCGTTGATCCCCTCAAAATCGTCGCCGCGCACTTGCCCGCTCCGCCCAAGGGCCGCACCCTCGTCGTCGGTGCCGGCAAAGCTGCTGCGAGTATGGCCCGAGCTGTTGAGCAGGTCTGGCCGGCCAGTGCGCCGCTGGAGGGCTTAGTGGTCACACGCTATGCCCATGGCATGCCTACCGAGCGCATCCGCGTCCTGGAGGCTGGGCATCCGGTTCCTGACGGCGCAGGCGAGCAGGCCGCCGCCGAAATCCTCGCGTTGACCGCGGGCCTGACAGCGGATGATTTGCTGATTGCGCTGGTCTCGGGCGGTGGCTCCAGCCTGCTGTCGCTGCCGGTTGAAACCGTGCCCATGGCTGACCTCAAGGCGGTCACGAACAGCCTGTTGCGGTCCGGTGCCCCCATCACCGAAATGAACATCGTCAGAAAGCACCTGTCACGTGTGCAGGGTGGCCGACTGGCCGCTGCCTGTCGAGCGCCCGTGGTCACCCTCATCATCAGTGACGTTACTGGTGATGATCCGAGCGCGATCGCATCAGGCCCGACCTGCGCTGATCCGAGTACCTACCGCGATGCGCTCGATATTCTCAAACGCTTTCAGGTCGATGCGCCTGCCTCAGTGCTCGCCCATTTGGAAGCCGGCGCAGCGGGCAAGATTGATGAGACGCCCAAGCCCGGTGATCCATCGCTGGCGCATGTCATCAACACGGTGATTGGCACGCCGCATCAGAGCCTGCAGGCGGCTGCAGAATTCTTTCGCGCGCATCAGATCATGCCCGTTGTATTGGGTGATACCGTCACCGGCGAGGCGACCGAAGTCGCCAAGGTCTACGCGGCGCTGGTGCGAGAAATTCGTGATCATCAGCAGCCTTTCAAACCACCGGTCGCTTTGATTTCTGGCGGCGAGTGCACCGTTACCGTACGCGGCAATGGTCGCGGCGGTCGCTGTGTTGAATTCCTGACCTCGCTCGCTATTGAGCTCAATGGCATGCCCGAGGTCTACGCACTCGCTGCCGACACCGATGGCATAGACGGCACCGAAGACAACGCTGGCGCGCTGCTCTTCCCCGATACCGTAGCGCGTGCGACAGCCAAAGGTGTCAGCGCACAAAAAATGCTTGCCAATAATGACGGCTATAGTTATTTCGAAGCCATCGGTGATCTGCTTGTCACAGGCCCGACCCGCACGAACGTGAATGACTATCGCGTGATTCTGGTGCTGTAATTTATAGAACGTTTTTGTTGTCGAATGTTTTTTAAGGAAGCATCAATCCATGTCCAGCGCAGCACCGATCGACACACTGACCCTCACTCGCCCCGACGACTGGCATCTACATTTTCGTGACGGTGATGTGCTGCGCGATGTCGTGCCGCACACCGCGCGCCAGTTTGCGCGAGCGATCGTCATGCCCAATCTCAAGCCGCCGGTCACCACTACCGAGATGGCCGCTGCTTATCGGCAGCGCATCATCGCTGCGCTACCCGAAGGTGCAAGCTTCGAGCCGCTGATGGTGCTCTATCTGACTGACAACACAAGCCCCGATGAAATCCATCGTGCTGTCGATAGCGGCATCGTTCACGGTGTCAAGCTCTATCCGGCGGGTGCCACCACCAATTCCGATGCTGGCGTTACTGATATTCGTCGTTGCATGCCTACGCTCGAAGCGATGCAGAAGCTGGGTTTGCCCTTGCAGATTCATGGCGAAGTCACCGATGGCGATATTGATGTCTTCGATCGTGAAGCCGTTTTCATTGACCGTATATTGCAGCCGCTGCGGCGTGATCTGCCAGCACTGAGAGTCGTCTTCGAGCACATCACAACGCGCGAAGCAGCGCAGTATGTGCGTGATGCCGAAGGCGATATTGCTGCCACCATCACCGCGCATCATCTGCTCTACAACCGCAATGCGATTTTCAGAGGTGGCATACGCCCGCATTACTATTGCCTGCCGATTCTCAAACGAGAAACTCACCGTCTTGCATTGATCGAAGCCGCAACGTCGGGGAGCCCCAAGTTTTTCCTTGGCACCGACTCGGCACCGCATCCCAAGGGCTTGAAAGAACACGCCTGTGGTTGCGCCGGTTGCTATACCGCCTTGCATGCGATGGAGCTGTACGCACAAGCGTTTGAAGAAGCGGGTGCGCTTGATAAGCTTGAGGGATTCGCGAGTTTTTACGGCTCGGATTTTTACCGTCTGCCACGCAACACCAGCACCATTACCTTGCAGCGCCAGTCGTGGACGGTCCCAGATGAATTACCTATGGATGGAGCATCCGTTGTGCCTCTGGATGCAGGCAGCCAGCTGCGGTGGACGTTCGTCTGAACCTATTGTGTCGCTTTATGACATTGACTGGCAGCGACCTTGGCTCGCGCCATACAGGGAAACAGGACAGGCACTGATACGCAGCAGTGACTGGTTGCAGGCAGCGAATCAAATCGCTCATGCGCATGATCTCAAGACCGCAAGCGGTTGTCCGCTTGTGTTCGTACCGCAGGGCAGTCTGCCTGCCGATCTCACTTACGAAGCTCATATACACGCAACCGGTCAGGTGCCTACGCGTGACAATCTCCATGATTTCTTTAATGCGCTCATCTGGCTGCATTTCCCGCATACAAAAAAAACGTTGAATGCCTTGCATGCCGCAAATACCTTGATCGCAACGGCTACCGCTGGTGTTGGCAACGCGGTGAGTTCGGGGACGCGTGGTCGCGCGCGTGATGCGGCGACTTTGTTTGACGAGAACGCCGCGATTTTTATTTGCAGTGATGCGCACTTAGCCGACGCCTTGCGTCAGCATCAATGGTCATCTTTGTTGCAACGACCACCTGAGGATTTTTTTTCAAAGGTATCGGTGGTGCTCTTCGGACACGCATTGATGGAGAAGCTTGTCCAGCCCTACAAAGCCATCACCGCGCATGTTTGGATAACGATGGTCGAACCAGCGTGGTTTGCATTGACCGACAAGCAGCGCGATGAGGCGATGGATCGCAGCCTAGCTGTTGCCATCAGCACGGGCTTTTCATCCCGTGATTTTGCGCACTTGCCTGTGTTGGGTGTGCCGGGTTGGTGGTCGGAACAATCTGACGATTTTTATGCTGATCCATTCGTGTTCCGACCATTGCGCCCCACATCCAAAACCTCTTGAGTTGGCCCTTGCCCAGCCAGATACCGCTGACCGGGCAGTAGCAATAAAGAGAGACTCAGAAGCCTTTCTGCAATCCTAAAATCAGCGCATTCGATGAACCCGTCTGCGCCAGCGTCGCGTCCGCCGATCCATCTACCCAACCCGAGTAGGAAGAAGGCGCACCATCTGTACCGCGATTGAGTGCCGCGTAAAAATTCGTCGTTTTCGATAGCGCATACACAGCAGACAGATTAATGATCGAAGGATGGCCCGAGCTGTCATTGCGCGCATAGTTCAGGCCTACGCTGGTATTGGGCATCATTTTCATTTGCGCGCCCACGATCCAGGTATTGCTTGATCCGCCGATTTCAGGATTGAAGTGTACGTAATTCGCAGCTAGTTTGAATTGACCCATAGGGACACTTCCTCCCAACAGGTATTGCTGGTATTGCGCATCCCGATCAGAGACCGCCGCCACGATATTTAAATCACCGGTCGTATAACCCACATTGCCGGCCATGAAGCGATTGCGTCCGGAGTCGCCCGGCGTCCCACCGAATGCATACATCAAACTCGCCGTCACTCCACCCAGACCTTCTGTGGGTAAGCTATAGGTGATTGAATTTGGAATAAAGAAGCCGCCGGTTGTACTCAGCGAAGGATCGCCATCGGCGCCGCCGGTATACGCTGGCACAGTCGCAAGTGCAGCATTCAGCACGCTGCCATCCCGGTGCAGCAAGAGTGCCGGCACATAAAAGTTCTGGCCAACGAGTCCCAGTGTTGATGTGTAGGCCGAAATAAATGGCGATTGATTCAGACCCGCTGTGACTGAACCGAACCCACCATTGATTCCCACATTCGCCTGCCGACTGAACACACCCGTGGTGCCGCCATTGGCGATCGCGCCGTTGGCCGAACTGAAGCCACCCTCAAGCCGAAAGTGCGCATGCATGCCACCGCCCAGATCTTCAGTGCCTCTGACGCCCCACACCGATGGTGCCCAGTTACCCTCGCCAAAGCTGTTACGGTGACCCGAGGTTGTACCAATGCCGCTGGCAGTGACCAGTGACGCATCCACATTGCCATACAGGGTTACACCCGACTGCGCCAAAGCGGAGCCACAGGTCATCGTTGCAACAACAGTCGTTGCAAGCAGTGTTTTGTTCATCGCAAATTCTCCAGTGGTTGACAGGAATCTGATCAGTCTGGCGAGGTCTGGTTTTGCGAGGGGGTGGGGTGATCAAAGAGGGGTGGGCGGGGGATTGTGAGGGCTCAAGGGCTTGTCGTGATGCTGACTACTCGACTTGCTGATTGAAATTTTCAAACGATGAAAAGCGAGTTGCTCTGGGAGGAGGTCAGTGCTAAATTTGTATTATTCAAAGAGCGACTTCAGGAACAGAATTATCAAGCAGAGATGGCGCTGCCATAATTAAAATGATGTCTATGAATCGTACAGCTTACGTCACTACCTCTTGAGTAATACTGTCCTTTCGTCACCGATAAGCTGAGGAATTTGTGTCCTGCTGGACATAGAGGCTTGTCTCGCAACGTGCTCTGTCAGATAGCTAAACATTTCACCGACAGTTATTTGGCTATCACCATTTTTGTCGGCGTCGCCTTCCATGCCTTTCATCAGGTAATAGCTGAAAATGCCATGTTTTAGATCTGCGCTGCTACTGGATATTTGATCATTTTGGCTGGCAGTAATCACGGTGAAATTCGAGGGGAATACATTTGCTTCCGATTTAATGCTCACTGGCCGAGCATTTGCTAAAAGACTTTCTCCAGTGCGTGCCAGACCGCTATAGCAACTGTCCAGAAAAACCGTCACAGACCGGGGCTTCGCTATTTGTATGTAACTGTTGATATCGTCCTGCCGGATAGCTGTTTTTTCGATCAAATCCCTGTCCGCTCGGTGAGGTATCAAATACAAGCTCCGACCATTGTCTGCTGGCAGTCCATGTCCGCTATAAAAAACGTAAAGATCAGTAGATGAACGTACGCGACTCGGAAGCCAGGTTTTAAAAGCTTTATAGATTGCTACATCATCTGCCTCACTATCTACAAGGAGTTTGATGTTCTCCGCTTTTATGCCCAGACCCCGCGTCGCATAATCATAAAACATGCGAGCATCGTCGCTGGCAAACTCTGCCTTGGGTAGATTTTTGTAGTCAGTGATCCCAATGACGATGGCTACAGCATCACGTTCTGGTTGGGGTCTGATTTTCGCGGGGTCGAGCGCCGCGAATTTGGCTGGAGATTCAATAATTTTTCGGCTGACTGTGATTTTCTTGGATGCGGAATTACCTGAACCGTCTTTGACAATAACCGCAAAAGTCGATGTTTGCCCAACTCTGATAACACGCTTTATCGAGTAACTACCATCACGCCGCCCTCCGTACTCGATTCCATCGATGTTCAATGACTCTGTGCCGGCGCTGGCTTGAATCTGTACAGTGTATTCCCCGATAGCGTTTGGTTCTGTGCTTGTAACAACAAGATCGAATAGTGTTTTCGCACCCTGCTCAGGATGTTTAGTTTTTCCTTCTTCGGCGTGTTGTTGATCCGGCACTTGCTTCAGCGTTTTAGAGTCGGTGTAAGTAGGTGCAGTATCGCTGTTTTTCGTCGAGGTCGGTGGTACCGAGAAATTTCGATGCCAATTGTGGAAAAGATCCTCGTTAACCATTTTCCATTCTGATACGACTACATCACATCTACACCCGCTAGATTGGCAAAAATCGACTGCTTCCTGATCCCTCGAGGGGCGTAACGTATCTTGTAAGCCGCAAAAATTATCAAATCTTTTTGATACGCCGATGGCCTTGCATTTTTCGTCGTTCGATAAAGCAATTGACACACATTTAGATTTTTTAACGATATCGTCTAGCGTTGTCTTTTGTTGTGGAAGAACTTCATTAGCCAGCGAAAATTCTTTCAGGCACACTTTCTTCCTTTGGGAGGTTTCTATCTGGAATGCTGAAGGACATGTTTTTGCCTGTCCGAATACCATTGATGGCATATAGAACAGCAACGCAGCTGCAATAAGTTGGTAAATAGATCTCTTTGCCATATTAAAAAAAAAGCCATCCTTTCGGATGGCTTTTAAAGCGCGTGTTTTAGAAAATCGTTTAGAAATTCTTGACTGCACCAATTGCAAGGCCAACCATGCTGTCGCCGGCGCCTGTCGTGTTTGTGGCTCCGCCACTGTAGAACAGGTTTTGACCCGATGATGCGCGGTTGACGATTGCATACAGGCCGGCGGTGTTTGACAGCTTGTAGTGAGCGCCGATGCTGGTCAGGCTGTTATCCGCACCGCCGGAGCGATTTGCGTGTTGCAGCGAGAGAGTGATCGCCTCGGAGAAGGGGTAAGCAACACCGCCTTGGATTTGCTTGGTGGAATCGCTGCCATCTTTTGGCGAGTCTTTGGTGAAACGCAGATTCACTGTCAGGCCAGCGACTGGCATTGAGCCGCCGATGGTGTAGGCGCTAGACACGGTACCGCGAGTGATAGCAGCTGCCGACAGGTTAATATCGCCGAGGGCGTAGCTGGCAGAGCCGGAACTCATAGTCGCGCTATCCAAGCCTGCAGGGCCTTTCACTTGAGTCTGCAACGCTATATTCAGGCCGCTGATGCTAGGCAGAGCGTAAGTTACGGCGTTTGGTGTGAAGAAGCCACCGGCGATACCGCCAGCGCCGCCGTTCAGAATGCTGTTAACAGTGAACGAGCCGAATGCTGCGTTAGCCAGTTCGGTTCCCAGTGCGCCTGCAACATACTGATTCAGTTGCTGACCAACGGTTACCTTGCCGAAGTCACCGCTCAGGCTGATGTTGGCCTGACGGTTGAAGACGCTTTGGTTTGTTGTAGCCGTGCCGTCAGTTGCTGCGATCGTGCCGCCGTTCGCCATGGTGCCGTCGGTCATGTTCATACCGGTTTGCAGTGTAAAACCGACTTTCAAGCCGTTTCCAGCATCCTCTGAGCCCGCGATTGTGAAGTACGAACCACCGTTCCAGTTACCGTCGGCGAAAGCCATGCCACGGTTAGCGTTAGCAGCAGAGTTAGTTGCGGCAATACCTGCGTCCAGGCTACCAGACAGGGTCACGCCATCAGCCAGCGCCGCGGTCGATGCCACCAGAGCCAGTGCGGCCAGAGCAACTTGAGTCTTTTTCATTGAGTAATCTCCAAAATGTTGTAATGCAAAGATTTCCATTTCACTGCCCGGCCGATTTACGTCGGCTCGATCCGCGAAATAAGGGCTCCGAGACCATTGGATCTAGAGTCAGCATGCATTGAAGCAAAACTAAGTCTTCAGAGCAAAGTGAATTTTTTGTTCTTGGAAATTTTGCTAATATTCTGTGGCTTGTTTACAACGATTTTGTAAAAAAATTAGTAGGGTGACAATAAATGTCGGGATTTGACGATTTTATTTGTGCTTTTGATCGTGGCTTGCGTGTGATCACCGGCGTGTCGGTCGCTCATCGCCCTAACCCAGCCGCGAAAGTGTCTGAGCAGGCGTTAAGCGAACCAGAGCGGCGACATAGCGCGGGGTTGATGCGCGTGAATCATGTGGGGGAAGTGTGCGCCCAAGCCTTGTACGAGGCGCAGGCGCGATTTGCCCGCAATCCTGGCACGCAGGCGCAACTCCGTCAGGCCGGTGACGAAGAGCTCGACCATCTTGCGTGGACGGCTGCTCGTCTGACCGAGCTGGGTTCTCGGCCCAGTTTGCTCAATCCCTTGTGGTATGCCGGCTCGTTTGCATTGGGCGCTATTGCCGCGCGCATGGGAGATGCGCAAAGTCTGGGTTTTGTGGTTGAAACCGAGCGGCAGGTCGAAGCGCATCTGAATAGCCATCTTTCAGAATTGCCGACATCGGACCTGCGATCGCGGGCGATTGTGGCTCAGATGCGGGATGACGAGGCAGCGCATGGGGCCTCGGCCCAAGCCATGGGGGCCGCCGACTTGCCCTTGCCGGTACGCACGGCGATGCGGGGCATGGCAAAACTGATGACAGGAACTGCCTACTATATATAGAGGGCGTTACCCGGGGGCGCCGCCCCCATCGCAGTCCTGCGTTTGACCTGATCGAGGCCGAGGACTGGCAGGCGATTGGCGAGGGGCTGACAGGGGCGCTTCACTGGGTTCCGGCTCAGGTTCCTAATGAGATGCCCGGTTCCTCGGCTTGGTTAATTCATCCAGCCGAATCTGCAGTAAATCCGTTCGTCAAGCCGACGTTGTCTGCGCTGGCAGATCAGCAAGATCATCAATGATCTCGTAGGAGTGGGTCAGTTCCGCTGTTTTTTCCATCATGATCGAGGCCGAGCAATATTTTTCATGAGAGAGCTTGATCGCCCGCTCGACCAAGTTGGCTTTGAGATTCCGTCCCCGCACGATGAAATGAAAATGCACCTTGGTGAAGACCTTTGGGTCTTTCTCTGCGCGTTCCGATTTCAGGGTGACCTCGCAGCCTCGTATGTCTTGCCCGCTTTTGCGAAGGATGACCACGACGTCATAGGCGGTGCAGCCGCCGGTGCCGGCCAGCACGACTTCCATGGGGCGTGGGGCGAGATTGCGGCCGCCGCCGTCGGGCGCGCCATCCATCGTGACCAGATGACCGGAGCCGGTCTCTGCAACAAAGCTCATGCCTGACAAGCCGGTCCAGCGTACTGTGCATTCCATGGAAGTCTTCCTGCAAAAAAGATCGATATTGTAGGCCCGGATGCGTCAGTGCACTGATCGCGAAACATGATGCCGAGTCAGAAATCATGTCAAAAAGGCAGGTTTTTGAGAGTAAAACCGGCGTTTAAGGTGGTTTTGGTAGGTCTAATTGACGCCAAGTCCTTGAAAACACTATAATCGCCGGTTCTCCAGATTGCTCGAGGAGAAAATATAACAAGGGCGCGTCCGCCGACCGGCGGAACCACCACAGCGAGCACGACATCTTTTTTTAGGAACATCATGAAAACCTTTTCCGCAAAAGGACACGAAGTCCAGCGCGACTGGTTTGTGATCGACG
>JACCDK010907279.1_pt1 | contig 19167 bp, 20 predicted proteins | sample 7445871 | NCBI WGS metagenome assembly JACCDK01 (sample SAMN15323436, study PRJNA562643) | freshwater metagenome | isolation source: river surface water | place: USA:Blue River Watershed | collected 2017-08-15
CATCGACCTGCGTTGATCGATTCTCTTTCCTCCATCGTAAGAATGGGTTCGTCCATAGTCTGTCTTTTGAGTGACTGGGTTGCTGAAAAATGTCGCCTGAGAGACCCGGTCTTATTCGTAGCGCGGTATTTCTTTGTTCAAAAAAGCTGAAATGCCGATGCCTGCATTGGTGTGATGCAGGTTTTTGACAAAATGATCACGTTCTTGGTTGAGTTGGTGATGAAGTGTTGCGCTATCGGCTTCGTTCAGAAGCTCTTTAATACTGGCCAGTGCATTGGAGGCGCGCTGGTTCAATTTACTTGCAATGGAAAGTGCGGTTCCAAGGGACTGACCAGGCTCGCACAATACATTGACAACACCCAATTGGTTCAAGCGCTCTGCGCTAACGCGGTCGCCCAACATCAAAAGTTCGGTGGCCAATTGTCGCGGCATGACACGCGACAAGCTCCATGTACCACCGCCATCTGGCGATAAACCAATGTTGCTGTAGGCCATCACAAAAATGCTATTGCGTGCAGCAACAACAAGGTCACACGCCAGGGCTAACGAAAATCCAGCACCCGCCGCCGGGCCTTCAACGGCCGCAATAACGGGTTTTGGAAAAGTGCGAATGGCTTCGATCCAATTGTGCAAACCTTCGATGCTTTGTGCTTGATGCTCAGGCGGTTTTTGTCGGTTGTCATTCAGTCGTTGCAAGTTGCCACCCGCGCTGAACAAGCCACCACTGCCCGTGATGATGACGCTCTTCACATCAGGACTTGTCTCAGCAACGCTAAGGGCTTCAACCCCCGCGGCATACATTTCGGGACCAAGGGCATTCCTGTGTTCAGGATTGCTCAAGGTCAAGATGAGCGTGGCGCCTTCGCTGGTGCTGAGTAGTTGTGCTGACATCTTCTCAATCCTCAGTTTGCAGCAGCGACAAACCTATGGCACCACGGCGACGCAACCAGGGGCTAGGGCGATAACGTGGATCGCCATATACCGTTTGCAAATTGAACAACACTTCTAAAACATTGGTAGGGCCCAATTTATTGCCCAATGCCAATGGGCCTAAGGGGTACCCTAAGCCCAACGTGACTGCTGTGTCTAAGTCGCTTGGCGAGCACACGCGTTGTTGGCACATGTCGGCCGCAATGTTCACGATGTTGGCGACCACCCGTTGGGTAACGAACCCACCGCTGTCCCTTACGACGCTGACGGCTTTGCCATCTTTTGCAAAGAGGGCATGCGCTGCGTCGCGCATGTCACTGCGAGTGGCGGGGTTGGTTGCCAAGACACGACGCTTGGTGGCTGCGTCATCAAACAACATGTCGATCCCAATGGTACGAGCGGGGTCCAAGCGTTCGACCACCGCAACCGTGGTGACATCAAAGCCCAATGGCGCGACGATGGTCAAAGCTTGGGGTGAGGGGGAGGCGCCGGACTCGATGGTGGCACCTAGGTCCTTGAGCAACTGCAAAAGTTCAAGGCGTCTAGACGCGCGAGGTGAAACCCATACCGGTGGAAACTCTTTGACTTCTGGCACGGGTGGTTCTGCTTGTACCTCAGGTTTGCCTTCGGTATATTTATAAAAACCTTCACCGACCTTTTTACCCACCACGCCGCCTGCAAGCCGTTGTGCAGTGATCACGCTGGGCCTGTAACGTGGTTCTTGGTAGTACTGGTTGTATATGGACTCCATCACGGGGTGAGACACATCTAATGCAGTGAGATCAAACAACTCGAAGGGGCCAAGCTTGAATCCCACTTGGTCTTTCAAAATGCGATCGATGGTGGCAAAGTCAGCCACACCTTCAGACACAATGCGCAAAGCCTCGGTGCCATAACCACGACCTGCATGGTTGACAATAAAGCCGGGTGTGTCATTGGCTTGAACAGGCGTATGGCCCATTTGTGTGGCAAATGTTGTCAGTTTTTCGCACACCTCGGAATGGGTTTTCAAGCCTGCAATGACCTCTACAACCTTCATGAGCGGCACTGGATTGAAAAAGTGATAGCCCGCAAAGTTACCAGGCCGCTTTAAAGCAGCGGCAATGGCCGTCACAGACAGAGAAGACGTGTTGGTCACCAATACGGCAGATTCAGGTAGCAGATTTTCTAGCTCAGTGAACAATGATTTTTTGATGTCTAGGCGCTCGACAATGGCTTCGACAACCAACTCGCATGATTTCAAATCATTCAAAGCTGTGGCACTTTGCAATCGTGATTTGTAGGCACTGACGGTGTCCTGATCCAGACGTCCTTTGGTAGCCAGCGTGTCCCAAACTTGATGGACTGCAACGATGGCTTTTTGCATGGCTTCTGGCTGCGTGTCATAGAGCCAAACTTGGCTACCTGCTTGAGCCGCGATTTGAGCAATGCCGCGGCCCATAGCGCCCGCGCCAATAACCGCAACTTGGTTGAATGCAAGAGTCATGATGTCAAACTTTAACGACGAACCTGAAGCGCGCCTGGGTTAACGATGTTGGTGGGGGTGCCTTTGATAAAGTTCACGACGTTGTCGAAGGCTGCGCCAAAATACAGTTCGTAGTTGTCTTTTTCGACGTAGCCGATGTGGGGCGTACAGATGCAATTTTCTAAACGCAGTAAAGCGTGCCCTTGCAAAATGGGTTCGTGTTCGAAAACGTCAATTGCCGCTAAACCTGGGCGGCCACGGTTGAGGGCGCTGATTAATGCGTCGGTTTCTAATAGCTCGGCACGAGAAGTATTCACAAACATTGCGCTTGTCTTCATGCGAGACAGATCTTCCAATGTCACGATGCCACGAGTTGCATCGTTAAGACGTAAATGCACGGAGATCACATCGCATTGCTCAAAGAAGGCTTCTCGTGATGCTGCAGGAATAAAGCCATGTTGAACGGCTTTTTCACGAGAAGATTCGCTGCCCCATACAACGACTTGCATGCCAAAGGCTTTTGCATAGCCTGCAACCAATTGGCCAATTTTGCCGTAGCCCCAAATGCCCATGGTGCGTCCGCGCAAGACGGTTCCCAAGCCAAAATTGGCAGGCATGGATGCGGCCTTCAGCCCTGATTGTTGCCATGCCCCATGCTTAAGATTGCCAATATATTGCGGCAAGCGTCGTGCAGCAGCCATGACCAAAGCCCATGTCAGTTCGGCTGGTGCATAGGGCGAGCCTGTTCCTTGGGCAACTGCAATACCGCGTTCGGTACATGCTTCCAAATCAATGTGCGAGCCTGCATGACCTGTTTGAGAGATAAGCTTTAAGCGGGGAAGCTTTTCAATCAACTGACGGTTGAGGTGGGATCGCTCGCGTATGAGGACCAAAATGTCTGCATCTTTAAGACGAACTGACAGCTGCCCTAAACCTTTGACGGTATTGGTGTAGACCTTGGCGCTATAGGCATCTAGTTTGGATGCACAATCTAATTTTCGGACGACATCTTGGTAGTCGTCAAGGATCACAATGTTCATAGGCACTATTGTGCCTTGCCCAAAGGCTCTTGCTAAGCTTGCAATTCAAAAATTGAGGACCAAAATAAGTGGCGCTCAATTTTCGAACTGCGGAACACTCAGTGAGGCAAAGCAGGCTTATTTTGGCTTTCTAAAGCGACCAAACGGTCTAATTCTGCACAAACGTCTGCCATTTTTCCCGAAATGACCATGCGACCGGCGCATGAAGGTGTATCTCCTTGTTCGGAAATGCGTAAGACACGAAGTGCTTTTTGTTTGGGTTTGAAATGGATTGAATGCCCAGCGATTGACTGGACGGGTTGGCTTGCATGCTCATTTTCGACATGCAGAGCTGAGGCCATGAATCTTTGAAAACCGTTGTAAATGTTGGCAATGCCTAAAAGTGCGATGGTCATGGTAGTACTTGTTGGGTTGAATGTGGACAATGAGGCTGTGACGGTGATGGCACAGGAATTACATGAGGAGGGTGTTGCGAATGAGTCCCACGGCCAATCCTTCAATGTCGAAGGGCTCGCCGGGATGAACCAAGATGATGGGGTAATCGGGGTTTTCGGGCAGCAATTCGATGCGATCGGCTTGTCTGCGCAAACGCTTCACGGTGACTTCGTCTCCTAGCCGGGCCACCACGATTTGACCGTTGCGCACATCTTTGGTGGCTTTGACAGCTAACAAGTCGCCATCCATGATGCCGGCATCTCGCATGGACATGCCACGAACTCTAAGCAAATAATCGGGTTGTTCCTGAAAAAGGTGGGTTTCGACGTGGTAAGTGCGGTCGACGTGTTCTTGCGCCAAAATAGGCGAGCCTGCTGCAACACGGCCAATCAGGGGCAGCGCCAATTGGGCAAATCCTGGCAAAGGCATGCTGAACAAGTCGGCCGAATTGCGCATGTTGTCGCGGGAGGATCCTTTTAGGCGAATGCCGCGAGAGGTGCCACTGACCAAATCGATGGCACCTTTTCTTGCCAAAGCTTGAAGATGTTCTTCGGCAGCATTGGCAGACTTGAAACCCAAGACCTGAGCTATTTCGGCTCGTGTAGGCGGTGCACCCGTTTCAGCAATGGTTTTTTGAATAAGCTCCAAAATTTGCTGTTGACGGGCTGTGAGTTTAGGTTGATCGATCATGGTGACTTCCTTGAAAGGTGGCTGAGTTCACAGATAACTGTTTTCTTATCCAGTAACTGTATTTTTAACCAGTCTTTTTACAAATGCAAGCACAAATTAAAAAAATTGTTGTTTTAGGCACAGGCGGCACCATTGCTGGTGAATCCGGTTCTGCTTCTGAAGGGCTCAGTTACAAGGCAGCTCAAAGGGGAGTTGATGTATTGCTTCGATCTGTGGCGGAAATCGGACAAGGCTTGCCCAAATCAGTATCAGATTTTCAGTTTGAATCAGAACAGGTGGCTCAAATTGACAGCAAGGACATGAACTTTGCAACTTGGCGCCACTTGGCGCAACGCTGTCAAACTTGGCTTTCTTCAGATGAGGTGAAAGCTCTGGTGATCACTCACGGCACAGATACGCTTGAAGAAACCGCCTATTTTTTGTCTCGTGTGATTCACGCCAACAAGCCAATTGTGTTGACTTGCGCCATGCGGCCAGCCAACTTCAAAGATGCGGATGGCCCACAAAATTTACGCGATGCTTTGACAGTTGCATCTGTGGCGCAATTGACTGGCGTTTGGATGGTTGCGGCAGGAGAAATTCATCACAGTCAGTATGTTCAAAAAGTTCACCCAACTCGTCTGAATGCCTTTGATTCAGGTGAATGGGGTGCAGCCGGAACTGTGATCGATGATCATGTTGCTTGGTCTAACAACTTTCAAGCCATCAAGAAGAGTAAAACGGAAAGTTTTTTTAACTTGCCCGAGCCCGCCAACTGGCCTTGGGTCGAAATTATTGTCAATCACGTTCAGGCCAATTCAAAGTGTGTTGATCTTTTGGTAGCCGCGGGTGTTCAAGGCTTGGTCATTGCAGGTACTGGGAATGGCTCCATCAGCACTGAGTTAAAAGAAGGCTTGTTGCGTGCTCAATCGGCAGGCGTTCAAATTCGAGTGACCAGTCGTTGCAACCAAGGGCCCGTGATTGAAACTGAGTCGCATGTCTTCTCAGTTTCAGAAGGTTTGAATCCCTTTAAAACCAGAGTGGCCTTGATGTTGGACTTGATGTCCAATCAGCAAAGCCACTGATGATGCCCCAAAGGGCGCGTTAAGAAGCGCCCAGAGCCTTCATGGCGTGTTGTGTAATTTCTTCAACAGAGCCCATGCCACTGATGGCACGGTATTGAGGCGCTGCTTGAGGTTCGCGTTGTGCCCATTCCGAGTAGTAGGCCACCAAGGGCCGTGTTTGCTGGCTGTAAACGTCTAAACGCTTTTTGACGGTTTCTTCTTTGTCGTCTTCGCGTTGCACCAAGGGCTCGCCGGTGACGTCGTCTTTGCCTTCTACCTTGGGCGCATTGAATTTGACATGGTAAGTGCGGCCCGATGCGGGGTGTGAACGTCGACCGCTCATGCGTTCGATGATGGCCTCAAAGGGGACATCAATTTCGAGCACGTAATCGAGTTTGACGCCAGCGGCTTTCATGGCATCTGCTTGAGGAATGGTGCGGGGAAAACCATCGAACAAGAAACCATTGGTGCAATCAGATTGTGAAATGCGCTCTTTGACAAGATTGATGATGAGATCATCACTGACCAAGCCGCCAGATTCCATGACAGCTTTGGCTTGAAGCCCCAAAGGGGTACCGGCCTTGACTGCTGCTCGCAGCATATCGCCTGTTGAAATTTGAGGAATTGAAAATTTCTGGCAAATGAAGGCCGCTTGGGTACCTTTGCCTGCTCCGGGAGCACCTAAAAGAATCAGTCTCATGAAAGTTCCGAATAGTTGTTAAATCTTTCGCCACAGCCTACATGGCTCTCATTGGAGAATAGCACGGGAAACCCCAATCTTCCTGACGGCAAGACCTTGTAGCGATCAAGGTTTAAAAAGGGCTCTCACTCGCGCCAAATCTTCTGGCGTGTCTACACCCGGCCCTGGAACATGATTTGCAACGTGTACCGCAATTTTGTGGCCAAACCACATGGCCCTTAGCTGCTCTAAGGCTTCACAAGTTTCAACGGGTGCAGGTGGCAACTGAGGGAAAGTTTGTAAAAATCCAACCCGATAACCATAAATACCAATATGCCTTAAAGGGGCAGGAGAAGGCAATTGTTGAATACCTTGAGTGTTGCCATCGCGCCACCAAGGAATGGGTGCGCGGCTAAAGTACATGGCCAGTTGCGCTTGGTCAATGACCACTTTGACGACATTGGGGTTGGTGAAATCGGCTACATTGTCCAAGGCGTGGGCGGCTGTGCTCATACTGGCAGTAGGGCGCAGGTGAAGTAGCGTTGCTACTTGGTCGATCAATTCTGGCTCGATCAGCGGTTCATCGCCTTGGACATTCACGACCACTTCATCGTCCTTAAAGCCCAGTATGGCACTGGCTTCTGCCAGCCTGTCACTGCCACTAGGATGATCGACTTTGGTCAGTAAGGCGGGCACACCATGATTTTTGCAAGCCAGGACAATTTCAGGGCTATCAGCGGCAACCACCACCAGGGCCGCCTTAGACAAGGCGGCACGTTGTGCAACACGAACCACCATGGGTACGCCTTGAATCTCTGCCAAGGGTTTGTTGGGCAATCGTGTTGAGGCCAGGCGGGCAGGGATTATTACGGTAAACGAGGGCGTCATGTTATTTAAAGGGCAGGGTCGATCAGACCAGCGGCGATCTGGGTTTAAGCGCCTCTAATTCTTCATCACTTAAAGTGCGCGCTTCGTTTTCTAGCAAGATGGGAATGCCGTTGCGAATGGGGTATGCCAAACGAGCGCTTCGCGACCAGAGTTCCTGCAAGTCACGTTGTAAATCGAGCGGGCCTTTTGTGACAGGGCAAACCAACAATTCAAATAATTTAGTGTCCATGTTGTCAATGATAACGGTGACGGGATTCAAGAAGGGCATCGAATGCGAGCCAAAATTGTGGTTCTGGTTCAAACAACAATGGCACCGCAAAAGCCTGTGGCTGCTTTTTCCAGAGTTTGACGGCGTCTTTTTCAGTGCACAACAATTTAAGTTGTGATTGCATGGGTTGCCATTGCGCAAAGTCGTCGTGGTCAGGCAATGCAGTCAAATGTGAAATTTGTATATTGCAATCTTTGAGCATTTCAGCAAATGCTTCTGGCTTGGCAATACCGCAGACAACTTCGACAGCCTCTTGCTGAAGCGCTTTCAAAGTAAGCTCTTGGCCGAAGCCATTGATTGCCGTGAGGCTGAGTTGCCGGTTTGATTCGAAGCCTTCCGTCATGGATCGCTTGTGGGTGTGTAGCAAAAGATCAACTTTGCGCGGCCAAGCTTCTCGCAATGGCCCCGCGGGCAAAAGCCGACCGTTGCCAATGCCCATGCTGTCCATGACGCAAATTTCAATGTCACGTTGAAGTGCCCAATGTTGCAAGCCATCGTCGCACACAAGAATGTTGACTTCTGGATGCTCAATCAATAAGTGACGCGCAGCGTCAACTCGCTTGGCACCAACAACTACCGGTACTTGGCACTTTCTGTGGATCAGCAAAGGTTCATCACCGACTTGCTCGGGGCTGCTATTTGATTGAACCATTTGGACATATTGTGTTGATCGTCCATAGCCCCTCGAGACCACGCCTACTTGCAGGCCCTGTTGCTTTAATCGCTGAACCAAGGCAATGGTCAGTGGTGTTTTGCCACCACCTCCAGCCACAAGATTGCCCACGACAATGACAGTGGCATTGACAGTTTGTGATGAGCGTAAACCCAGTGCATACAAAAGATACCGAGTGAACAAAGCCAATCTGTAAAGCATTTCCATTGGCCACAAGGCGACAGTCAAGGCAGACTTTTTGTGCCAATGACGGGGCAGTTGATGAAGCCAATGCATGGTGTGATTTGCGCGACGGTAATCAGGGTTGGCTGGATTCAGTGATATTTGAAGCAGTGTTATTTTGCGTTGCAAAGGCAATTTTTGAAATGCCTTGTGCGCGCGCGGCTTCTAAGACGTTGACCACGGCTTGATGCGTTGCAGATGCATCTGCTTTAATGAGCAGCGTAGATTGTGCTTTGCTCAGATTGCCAAGTGCCAAAACCAAATCTTGTGGTGTACGTCCTTCAATTTTGTTGCCATTGACTGAATACATGCCCTGTGCATTGACCGACACCACCCAAGCTGGTAATTCAGCGGGAGATTCCGCAGCGTTGGCCTTTGGCAAACTCAAATTCATCTCATTGAACTTTGACCAAGTGGTGGTCAGCATGAGGAAAATAAGGATTACCAACAAAACATCAATGAAAGGAATCAGGTTTATGTCTGGCTCGGTAGGGGAGTTGGTTTTGAATCTCACAATGTGCCTTTTGAAAGATCAATCGCGCATGGCGGCCAAGTGTCTTGCAAAACGCTCTGCGGCCCATTCCATTTGTAGAACCAGGCGGTCCACTTTGGACTTGAAAAAACGCCAAGCCATCAGACAAGGAATGGCTACCAGCAAACCCAATGCGGTGTTGTAGAGGGCGATTGAAATGCCATTTGCCAGCTCTACGGGTTGTTGTTGTCCTGGTGCTTGAATGCCAAACAATTCAATCATGCCAATGACAGTGCCAAGCAAGCCAAGCAATGGCGCAGCTGAAGCCAACGTGGCCAAGGCCGTGAGGTAGCGTTCTAGTCCCTGCGCGGCCATGCGACCTTCCATTTCCATACTTTCACGCACATCCTGATGACTGGCCGCAGGATTGATTGACAAAGTTTGCAATCCTGCAGCAAAGACTGGGCCGACGGCCCCCATGAGGGCAATTTCTTGGATGGTGTCATCCGATGGAAAGCCTTGACGCGTGCTTTCTATGGCCTTTGCTAACGCGTCGTCTGGTATTACTTTCGCCGTTCTCAGTGCATACAGGCGCTCCAAAATAATGGCCACTGCCACGATGGAGCAAAGAATCAAGGGCCAAATAGGCCAGCCGGCGGCTTGTATGATGCTTAACAAAATCAATCTTTCTTCGTCTGGTTCAGTTTTGATTATGGCCGATGGATTTATTCTTGAATTCTGTGGATAACTTTGTGAAGAACCTTGTGTCTGCAACGATGTAGACCGCATGAATCCTGCATTTTGACCGATTGCCTCTTTTTTAAACAATAAATTATTCAATGAATTCAATGGCTTACATCTTTGTATGCGCTTGCAAGCGCGGTGATTGGCTTGGACAGCACGCTGCGTCAAAGCTGTGGACTCTTTGTCTTTGAAAATACAGGCGTATTCCACAAAATGTTGCTAGAACCCGCAAAAAATAAGGCTCTTTTATGTCCAGACTAAATTCTGAGCCGCGTGTCTGGTCAGTTGGTGCGTTGTGCCTTGCAATTGCAGACACGCTGAACGCTCGTTTCAACCCTGTCGCGGTCAAGGGCGAGATTTCTGGCTTTTCGCGTGCAGCCAGTGGCCATTGTTATTTCAACCTTAAGGACGACAGCGGTCAAATTCGCTGCGCCATGTTCAAAAGGGCAGCCAGTGCTTTGGGCTTTGTGCCACGCGATGGTGAGTCGGTGGAGGTGCGCGGAAAGCTCGGTGTTTATGAGGCCAGGGGCGATTTACAACTCGTTGTGGAAAGCATGCAACGTGCTGGGCAAGGTGACTTGTTTGCGCAATTCCTTAAGTTAAAAGCCACCTTAGAAGCAGAAGGCTTGTTTGACGCAACGCGCAAACAGCCCATTCCCGCCCAGCCAAGGGCTATCGGCTTGATAACTTCTTTAGGTGCGGCTGCACTGCACGATGTGGCCACAGCACTCCAGCGCAGGGTGCCACACATCCCTGTCATCTTGGCACCTGCATCTGTTCAGGGCGCCAATGCCCCCAGAGAGTTGCGCCACAGTCTTCATCAGTTGGTCGGTTGGCAAGGGTCACCCACGAATGCCTCGCCTCAAGGTTTGGCAATTGACGTGATCCTGATCGTACGAGGCGGCGGTGCCATGGAAGACCTTTGGGCTTTCAACGATGAATCTTTGGTGCGCGCTGTGGCGTCCTGTCCCATTCCAATTGTTTCGGGTGTGGGGCATGAAACAGATTTCACTTTGACTGATTTTGCAGCTGACTTGCGTGCGCCGACGCCTACCGCTGCAGCCGAAATGGTGGCCACAGAGCAATCTCAGCTTTTGGGTGAGTTGGCGGCTGTTCAGGATGCGCTGGAAGATGCCTTGCGCTTGTCTGTCGACCGAATGAGCCAGCGTCTCGATTGGATTGCTGGCCGACTTGGCCGGCCTTCCGCTCGATTGAGTGACCAAAGCAATCGATTGAACCGTTTGTCCCAATCCCTCAAATTTGGCTTGAAATCACATGTGCAGCGCAATGCGCAAAAGCTCAAGAGCTTGTCTGAAGCACTGCCTCGAATAAGGCAAATGAACCAGCAAGAACGCCAGCATCGCTTGCTGAACTTGGAGACGCGACTGGGCTTGTTAGATCCCCATTTGGTCTTAGATCGAGGCTATGCGTGGTTGACGGATGATTCGGGCCAAGCCCTCACCAAAGTAGGCGATTTTCAAGTGAATCAAGCCGTCACGGCCACCTTGGCAGATGGCCGGGTCGAGATGCAGGTGAGGGATAAAAATTGAACTCGCTTTGCCAGGCAACCCTTAAAGTGCTGCGTCTATTGCCATTGGGTTCCTGACAAAAGTCCCCGATCAACTTACAATGTGTTTTTGATTTTTTGCACTTTAACGAGGATCTCATGGAACACACCCTGCCAGCACTGCCTTATGCCATTGACGCATTGGCACCGCACTACAGCCAAGAAACTTTGGAATTTCACCACGGCAAGCACCACAACGCTTACGTTGTGAATTTGAACAATTTGCAAAAAGGCACTGAATTCGAATCAATGTCTTTGGAAGAAATCATCAAGAAATCCAGTGGCGGCGTTTACAACAATTCAGCTCAAATCTGGAACCATACATTTTTCTGGAATTGCATGAAGCCCAACGGCGGCGGCGAACCCACAGGCCCTTTGGCTGATGCAATCAATGCCAAGTTTGGCTCTTACGCAGCTTTCAAAGAAGCCTTCGTTAAAAGTGCCGTTGGTAACTTCGGTTCAGGCTGGACATGGTTGGTTAAAAAGGCTGACGGTAGCGTTGACATCGTCAACATGGGCGCTGCAGGCACACCTCTTACAACAGCCGACAAAGCATTGTTGACGGTTGACGTTTGGGAACATGCTTACTACATTGACTATCGCAACATGCGTCCTAAGTTTGTAGAAACATTCTTGGACAAATTGGTGAACTGGTCTTTTGCTGAAGCCAACTTTGCTTAAATTCACAGGTACAAATCAAAGCCTTCAGTGGCTTTGCTAGTCTCAAAAAAAACAGCCCTTCAGGGCTGTTTTTTTTCGACTGTTCCATTCATCGAATCATCATGCCACCATCGGCCACAATGGTTTGACCTGTGATGTATTTGCCCGCAGCACTGGCCAACAAAACGGCAATGCCACCAATGTCATCGGGTTCGCCAATTCGACGCAGTGGTGTTTCGTTTTCTACCATGCCGGCTTTGACAGGGTCGTCAGTCAATGCTTTGGCAAAGTCGGTGCGAATGAGGCCAGGCGCAATGCAGTTCACTCGGATGTTGTCAGGACCCCATTCCACAGCCAAGTTGCGCGCCAGTTGCATGTCTGCAGCTTTTGAGATGTTGTAGGCGCCAATCACAGCCGAGCCGTGCAAACCGCCCACAGATGACACCAGCACAATGGCACCATCTTTGCGCGCTTTCATGTCTGGATAGACCATGTTGCAGAGCCAGGTACTGGACAAGACGTTGTTATGCATGACCTTGTTGAAAATTTCGTCGCTCATGCCTATGGCCGGGCCGTAATAAGGATTGCTGGCAGCATTGCACACCAAGATGTCGATGGGGCCCCAAGTGTCTTTTGTTGTCTGGACCATGGCCATCAACTGGTCTTTGATGGCAATACTGGCGCTGATGGCCATGGCTGTGCCACCCTCAGCTTGAATTTCTTTGACGACGGCTTCACAGGCATCCAATTTACGGCTTGAGACCACAACCTTGGCGCCTGCTCGGGCCAATTGAAATGCGATAGAGCGGCCAATGCCGCGACTGGCACCTGTCACAATGGCCACTTTGCCAGTTAGGTTGAAGAGTTTCATAAGTCTCCTTTGTGGTGAACGGGGCTAACCCAAAAATCAAAAGTGTGCCTTTAAACTGGCCATTGAACTGTCGTGCTTGTGTCAGCGACAATGCAATCATGTCTTGTGCGTGGGTCAGACAAAGAAAAATTTGAGTGAAATGATGGATCAAATTCAGACAGTGGTCATCGGTGCTGGCGTTATTGGGCTTGCTGTTGCACGTCTTTTGGCCCTTGAAGGTCAAGAAGTCTTTTTGCTGGAATCGGCAGAGGCCTTTGGTACGGGCACCAGTTCTCGCAACAGTGAAGTCATCCACGCCGGCATTTATTACCCTGCTGGTTCGCTGAAAGCTCAACTGTGTGTCCAAGGACGCAAACAGTTGTATGCCTATTGCCGAGAACGCAGCATTCCCCACAAACAATGTGGCAAATTGATCGTTGCGACATCGACCGATCAAGTGGCGCAGTTGTCTGTCATCAAGAATAAAGCGGCTGCCAACGGACTGCTGGCTGAAGATGCGCTTGTGATGATGTCCAAGGCAGAAGCGCAAGTCATGGAGCCAGCCTTGCAGTGTGAGGCCGCTTTGTGGTCGCCCAGTACTGGCATTGTGGACAGCCATGCCCTGATGCTGAGCTACCTAGGTGATTTTGAAAATGCAGGTGGCTTGTTGGCGCTCAACACCTGCTTTGAATCAGCGCAAGTGGTGAATGAATCTGGCGCCACTCGGTTCGTGGTCCGAACCAGTGATGGCACCGAGTTGATGGCACAGCACGTGATCAACTCGGCTGGCTTAACTGCGCCTGATGTAGCGCAAAAATTCTCTGGCATGAACACCCATGGTTTGCCTAGAGCGCACTACGCAAAGGGTCACTATTTCAGCTTGTCTGGCAAGTCGCCTTTTTCGCGTTTGATTTATCCGGTGCCCGAATCAGCAGGCTTGGGAGTGCATTTGACCTTGGACATGGCGGGACAAGCCAAGTTTGGACCCGATGTGGAGTGGGTTGATTCCCCCGATCAGTTGCAGGTGGATCCGAGTCGTGGCGATGCTTTTTATGCAGAGGTTCGTAAATATTGGCCTGCCTTGGCTGATGGCGCACTCCAAGCAGCTTACGCTGGGATTCGGCCCAAGATTAATGCGCCCCACGAAGCTGCTGCAGATTTTTGTATTTTGGGTCCGAAAACGCTGGGCTTAACGGGCCTTGTGCATTTGCTTGGCATTGAGTCGCCCGGTCTGACCAGTTCGTTGGCCATTGCCGAGCGGGTGTTGTGCTTGTTAAATGAGCGCGAATAGATCTGATTTGGTGGGCTTGTGTCTTTGTAGCTTAGGGGTTCAGGGGCTTAGGCTTTTCCCAATTGCTTCAATGCTTTTGCCACTTCGTGAACCAATGCTGGGCCTTTGTAGATGAGGCCTGTGTAGATCTGGACCACATCGGCCCCTGCTTCAATTTTGCTAACTGCATCGTAGCCACTGAGGATGCCGCCAACCCCGATGATAGGGAATTGTGGGCCAAGATGTTGCCTTAGCAAGCGAATGACACGGTTGCTACCAGCCAGCACAGGTGCACCCGACAGCCCACCCATTTCGTCGCAGTGGGGCATGCCTTTGACAGCCTCTCGTGACAATGTTGTGTTGGTGGCAATGACGCCATCCATCTGATGTTTCAAGAGGCTGCTGGCAATGTCAGCCACTTGCTCGTCGTCTAAATCGGGGGCAATTTTGAGAAAAACGGGCACACGTTTTTGGTGCTTTTCGGCAAGGGCTTGTTTGCGTTCGTTCAGCGCCGACAACAGTTGGTCCAAGGCTTCGTCGGTTTGCAAGGCGCGCAAATTTTTGGTGTTGGGGCTTGAGATGTTGACCGTGACGTAGTCTGCATGTTCGTAAACGCCGCTGAGGCCAATAAGGTAGTCGTCGGTGGCGCGCTCAATTGGCGTGACGGCGTTCTTGCCGATGTTCAAACCCAATAACCGACCTTGACTTCTAAATTTGGATTTCTTGACGTTGGCCACAAAAGCTTCCAGGCCTTCGTTGTTAAAGCCTAGGCGGTTGATGAGGGCCTTGGCTTCAGGCAAACGAAACATGCGCGGTTTGTCGTTGCCAGGTTGGGGCAGAGGAGTGACTGTGCCCACTTCAACAAAGCCAAAACCCATGGCGCCCAGTCCGTCAATGCAGCGGGCATTTTTGTCGAGGCCGGCTGCCATGCCCACCCGGTTTGGAAAGCGAAGGCCAGCCAATTGCACGGGGTCTGCAACCCAATCTTGGCGGTAAGCACGATCAAGCAAGGTGTTTTGCGTGTTGGCCAGCTGTTGGATGGTGAGGTCGTGCGCAAGCTCAGGGTCTAGGCTGAATAAAATTGGGCGGGCAAGCGAATAGAGGTTCAGGGACATTGGATAATCTCGTTAATTACAAGCATTGTCGCAAAAAAGTTTATGAATCAAGACGAATTGAAAGCACTGGTAGGACAAGCCGCCCTGCAATACGTGGTGCCAGGTCAAATTGTGGGCGTTGGTACGGGCTCTACAGTGAATAAATTCATTGAGGCGCTCGCTTCAATGAAAGATCAAATCAAGGGTGCTGTGTCGAGTTCAGAAGCGTCAACACTGCGCTTGAAAGCCTTGGGTATTCCTGTGTTTGACAGCAACGCCGTGCCCGAATTGGCTGTGTACATTGATGGTGCAGATGAAATCAACGACCAAGGTCACATGATCAAAGGCGGCGGTGCTGCCCTTACACGGGAAAAAATCGTTGCGGCTCAATCTAAGATGTTTGTTTGCATTGCCGACGAATCCAAGCTGGTCAAAGAGCTAGGTGCTTTTCCGTTACCGGTTGAAGTCATTCCCATGTCCAGTGCGCGCATCATGGCGCAATTTGCCAAGATGGGCGGTCAGGCGCAAGTGCGCATGAAGGATGGACTGCCTTTGGTCACCGATAACGGACAACACATTGTCGATGTCAAAGGTTTGCGCATTGCCGACCCCGTGGCTTTTGAAGGGCAAGTGAGCCAGTGGCCGGGTGTGGTCACCGTCGGTGTGTTTGCTTATCAGAAGGCCCAGGTTTGTTTGCTGGGTACTTCTAACGGGGTTAGGACAATGAAGTTTGAAGCTTAAACAACAAGCTTGTTGTTCAAGCTTGAAGTTCAAGTCTGTGGCGCTGTCATGCCTTGATGGCGTAGCAGCGCATTCAAAGAGGGTTCACGACCTCTGAAGGCAACAAATGATGCCAGTGCTGGACGGCTGCCACCCGCTTCCAATATGGCCTCCCGGTAACGTCTGCCAGTTTCTAAATTAGGCGATCCATCGGGCAATGCAGTTTCTTCAAATGCCGCATAGGCATCGGCTGACAATACTTCGGCCCACTTATAGCTGTAGTAGCCGGCCGCGTAGCCCCCCGCAAAAATATGGCTGAAAGTATTTGCCATGCGGTTGAATTCAGGTGCTTGGATAACGGCAACTTCTGCGCGAACTTTTTTAAGAACAGGCATGAAGTCGGCTTTGGGGTTGTGCTCACTGTGTAGCAACATGTCCAGTAAGCCAAATTCAATTTGACGCAAAGTTTGAAGGCCACTCTGGAAGTTTTTGGCTTGAACCATTTTGTCAAACAATTCACGCGGCAAAGCTTCACCCGTTTTGACGTGGGACGTCATGTGTTTCAAGACAGACCATTCCCAGCAAAAGTTTTCCATGAACTGGCTAGGAAGCTCGACGGCATCCCATTCCACACCACTGATGCCTGACACATCCCGTTCGTTAACTTGCGTGAGCAGGTGATGCAAGCCGTGACCAAATTCATGGAATAAGGTGATGACATCGTCATGCGTCAGCAAAGGGGGTTGGCCATCGACTCCTTCTGCAAAGTTGCAAACCAAATGGGCCACTGGTGTTTGCAGCGCCTGATTGTCGGGTCTGAGCCAGCGTGCACGGACATCGTCCATCCATGCGCCTCCACGTTTGCCCGCGCGGGCAGGGGGGTCTAGGTAGAACTGACCCACCAAATGCCCATTGCGCTCAATGCGGTAGAAACCGACAGCAGGGTGCCACACGGGCGCCTTGTCTTCGCTGATGCTGACTTCGAACAAAGTCTCAATGATCTTGAACAAGCCTTGCAAGACCTTCGGCGCTGTGAAGTACTGTTTCACCTCTTGTTCACTGAAGCTGTAGCGTGCTTCTTTGAGTTTTTCGCCAATGTAAGGCCAGTCCCAGGCTTGTGGGTTTTGCAGCCCTAAGTGGTCTGCTGCAAATTGGCGCATGTCAGCCAAGTCTTTTTCTGCAAAGGGGCGCGCACGCTGCGCCAGGTCGCGCAGGAACGCAACGACTTTGGCTGGTGAGTCAGCCATCTTGGTGGCAACGGATACTTCCGCGTAATTATGGAAGCCCAAGAGTTTGGCTTCTTCCTCGCGTAACTGCAAAATTTCTTGAATGAGTGGACTGTTGTCGAGTTTCGCAAACTCTGGGCTGGCTTGATCAGATGCACGCGTCACATACGCGCGATAAAGCTGATGTCGCAACTCACTGCTCTTGGCAAATTGCATAACTGGCAAGTAACAAGGCATTTTGAGTGTCAGCTTGTAGCCCGTTTTGCCTTCTTTTTCTGCGGCAGCACGTGCGGTGTTGACGACATCTTCTGGCACGCCATCTAAAGCGTCTTTTTCAACGTAAAGCGCAAATTGGTCGGTAGCATCCAACGCGTTTTCACTGAATTTTTGACTGAGTTCTGCCATTCTTTCTTGGATGGCGGCATAGCGCGTCTTGGCCTCGCCTTGAAGTTCTGCGCCACCCAACACAAAGTTTCGCAAGGCGTTTTTGAGAGCCTGTTGTTGGGCCGTGTCCAGCGTCTCAGCATTGACGCCTTTGTATTTGGCATACAGTCGTTCGTCGGCGCCCAAGCGCGTCCAGAACTCGGTCACTTTAGGCAGCGCATCGTTGTAGGCAGCCCGTAATTCTGGGGTGTCTGCTACGCTGTTCAAATGGCTGACTGCGCCCCATGCACGGCTTAAACGCTCTGTGTTGACATCCAGTTCTTTGGAAATGGCATGCCAATCGCTTTGGAATGAGGGCGCTGTGACGGTCTCAAGTGATTTGACTGCATTTGCCAACAGCACATCGATGGCATCCTTGACATGTTCTGGTTGGATTTGATCAAAAAGTGGCAGGCCGCTGTGATGCAGCAAGGGATTGGTTTGAGGGATGGAGGCAGTCATATGAGGTGTTCGTCTTGAAAAAAATTAAGCTGAAGCGCGCTCAGCGGCTTCTAAGGTATTCACCAACAACATGGTGATGGTCATGGGTCCAACGCCGCCGGGCACCGGTGTGATGAAACTGGCCACCTGTTCAACGCCGGCAAAATCAACGTCGCCGCAAAGTTTGCCTTCGTCATTGCGATTCATGCCAACATCCAAGACAACGGCGCCTGGTTTAACCATGTCGGCTGTTAAGACATTTCTTTTGCCTACAGCTGCCAGAATCACATCTGCCTGAAGTGTCATGGCTTTGAGGTTGGCTGTGGCGCTGTGACAAATGGTGACAGTTGCATTTTTTTGTAACAGCATCATGGCCATGGGTTTACCAACAATGTTGCTGCGACCAATGACCACAGCATGTTTGCCTTTGAGGTCGTAGCCAATGCTTTCTAGCATTTTCATGCAACCGTAAGGTGTGCAAGGCCAAAAGCCAGGCATACCCGTCATGAGTGCGCCAGCACTGGCAATGTGAAAACCATCAACATCCTTTGCCGGTGATATGGCTTCAATCACTTTTTGTGCATCAATGTGTGGCGGCAATGGCAGTTGCACCAAAATGCCATGAATGCTGGCGTCATTGTTGAGTGCATGAACGCGCGCCAACAATTCGTTCTCTGTCAGGGTCTCAGGGTATTTTTCTAAGACAGAATGCAAGCCGCTATCTTGGCAGGCTTTAACCTTGTTGCGCACATAGACTTGACTGGCTGAGTTGTCACCCACCAAAACCACGGCCAAACCAGGCGTGATGCCTTTGGTTTTTAAAGCGGCTGTTCGGCTTGCAACGTCTGCACGTAATTGTTGGGAGAGGGCGTTGCCATCAATGCGTTGAGCGGTCATGGGGTGTCTTGCTTGTTGAGAATAGATGACGTCAAGTAAAAACGCCCGCGAGCTGAAGGATCACGGGCGTTGGGTGATATCTTGGTTGTTTAAGATTTGGGTGCGTTTTGTCCCAAAGCAATTTTGAGTAAATCGGCCACGGTGTTGGCGTTCAATTTCTCCATGATGTTGGCGCGATGGGCTTCAACTGTTTTGATGCTGATTCCCAAATCGTCGGCAATTTGCTTGTTCAAACGACCCGCCACAATGCGCTCCAAGACTTGGGCTTCACGGCCTGTAAGTTTGGACAACAATGCGTCACGGTTGGCCGCATTTTGGTAATCAGAGAAGGAGCCACGCGCGCTGTCTAACATGCGCTCGACCAAGCTGACCAATTCGTCTTCTTTGAAAGGCTTTTGGATAAAATCCATGGCGCCTTTTTTCATGGTGGTCACAGCCATGGGGACGTCACCGTGACCGGTGATAAACAC
>JACCDK012140033.1_pt1 | contig 19154 bp, 19 predicted proteins | sample 7445871 | NCBI WGS metagenome assembly JACCDK01 (sample SAMN15323436, study PRJNA562643) | freshwater metagenome | isolation source: river surface water | place: USA:Blue River Watershed | collected 2017-08-15
GCGAAGCTTGGCCGGGATACATTTGGCTTGTCAGAATCAGAACTCAAAATTTTCAAGCGCCTGTCATCACCCATAAAGATTCAGGATTTTTTGGACACGCTCGCGATCAATTGGGAAAAGGACGGAGAGACGGCCATGAGTCCGCGTTCGGTTCTTCGGGAACGCAAGGCGCATTGTTTCGAAGGTGCCCTTGTCGCGGTGCTTGCCCTCTGGCTTCATGGAGAAGAACCCGTATTGCTTGACCTGAGGACGCCAGGAGAACCGGGACATTCGCTTGCCCTCTACAAGCGCAATGGATATTGGGGTGCGATCAGCAAGACGAATCATGCCGCCCTCCGGTTTCGTGATCCCGTATATGCGAACATTCGCGAGCTGGTCATGTCGTATTTTCACGAATGCTGGAATGACGATACGAAGAAAAAAGGATTGCGCGGATATGTCGGGCCGCTCTATTTCAAATCCCGACTGAAAGCATGGGGGACAGGGTGGGCCATTTCGGATGAAGCAGCCAATGCAATTGCGGAGAGCAATTGCTATCTCGAGACGAAGCGCTTGTGGCCTGAACGAATTTGGAGGAAAAACGTCAGATATGTCCGCAAGCCTGACAAGATGGAAAGCCTGACTGGCACCATGATCGAATGGGACAAAAGCGATCCGAGGACGTAGGGCATGGAGTACGCTATGTACGGGTGATAGGCGTCATATTAATCGCAGGCATTGTTGACATAACACTTGATCGTGGTACTATTTTACCAGACAAGAACCGACTGAGGATGGATATGGCAGGGAGGGGCTTTCCGAGATTCATGCGGAGAGACGAGTGTCCGCATCAGCAAAGCCGATGCCTGCCGTATCGATCGCATCAGTCGCATTCCGCGACCGCGAGGAAATCCGGCATACCAACACCAGACATGAAATTCATAATCACGGGGGTGCCACCGGCATCCCCATTTCCGCCACGTTCTCAGGCCTTGAACCTCCGAGGGATTCTCGAAGGTTCAAACCCCGATCTCGGTCCCTGTTGTTGGCCTCATAGCGGCCAAGGACATGTTCTGGTGGGGGTGCGGCAGGCAGGTAGGCTGCAAGTTGCCTCACCTTCACAGGGTACCGATCCCGAAAGCGGGTTTGGCAACATCCGGCTCCGGCGTCAACCTGACGCTGAGCCGACATTGGAGCAGCTCGAGCAAGCAGCGGACTTGTGCTGAGAACGCTCCCGATAGCCAGCAAAGGCCAACAAGGCGCTGCGACACCATGTCGCAGCGCTTTTTCTCATACATGCGCTTAAAGCGGATAATCGGCATGATTTCACCAAAGACACAATGCCTGTACAACCCTGTCAACACGTGCTATGCTACTGCCAAGGGTATTTCGTGTTATCTCTTCAAGGGGCTTGACGTGCATGCGCTCATTTCGGCAGCATGATCTGCGAGTCTTGAGGAAGAGAGTAATGTTTCGGTTTCCCTTGCAATCGGTCTTGCTGATTGCGCGGCATGAGGCTGTAATTCTGGTCAATAATCAGGATCACATGCCAATCGCGGCGCGAGAGGCAGCGCAGGAGTGCAATTAAAAAGTTATATGCGGGAGGATCGATCCTTTCGCCATCAAAATAAAAAATGACAGACGAGAAAAAGCTATACGTAGGTGGATTGCCATATTCAACTACAGAGGATTCATTACGAGCAGCGTTTGGCCAGGCTGGAACAGTTACTGCTGCCCAGATCATCATGGACAAAATGACAGGCCGATCAAAGGGATTCGGATTCGTCGAGATGTCTTCTAACGAAGAGGCTCTTGCTGCAATCGAAATGTTCCACGGAAAGGATTTCGAAGGACGAAACCTTACAGTAAACATTGCACGACCTAAGGAAGAAGGAGGAGCGCGACGACCGTCATTTGGAGGAAACCGAGGCGGATTCGGCGGTGGATCACGAGGCGGTGACCGAGGAGGCCGAGATTTCGGCGGAAACGGTTACGGATCACGAGATCGACAGAGCTGGTAGTCGCTTCGGCCTGAATATTCTTTTCAGGCCAGCAGATTACAAAAAGCGCCCGCCGAAAGGCGGGCGCTTTTTATTTTGCTGCCAGCTCCATAATGCGGACTGGTGTACAGACTGGTGTATTGTCGTATTCTGGTTTACATATGCCATTTCTGGCACGTTTTGCTATAATGCATGGCATTAAACGCGAGTTTAACTTTATCATTAGGACACGCTAGACACATACACATGAAATCATTCTCAAATCAGGGTTTTGGACTTTTGCTCCTCAGGTTGGCAATCGGAGGCATTTTCCTGTATCACGGAATAAGCAAGCTGCAGAACATGCAGGGAACTATCGGATTCTTTGACAAGCTTGGTTTGCCGGCATTCATGGCATGGGCCGTGGCACTCATCGAGACGGTTGGCGGAGCGCTGATGGTTGTCGGTTTGTGGCCACTGGCTGTAGGGTTGCTTTTTGCAGTCATAATGGCCGTTGCGATACTGAAGACCAAGCTCGGCAGCGGGTTTGCAGGCGCTGAAAAAGAGCTTCTTATTCTCGTCGCGTCTCTCACATTGGCGTTCGGAGGATCGGGATCATGCTCTATCGTCCGATGTCTCAAGGATCATAAGCTCAAAGGCGCTTCGGCTCCAGAGCAAGGTCCGTCGTCATCATCCATGTAGGGAACGGGTCTTGGTTCGCCTGATAATTTGATATGATAGGCGAGTGAACGTATACAAGAAGTTTTTGCATATCATACGGCAGCATGCGGAAGCATTGCTCCTTTATGAAATACTGATGCGCTCGATCGGATTCCTGATCGGCGCACTTCTTGTTCTTATATTCGACCTGTCGGTCCGTCAAAGCAGCGGAGACATTCTGGTCAATACCGACCTGCTCGGGCTGTTCGAGGGCTATAGGCTGATTTTCCTGACCTTTGCCATATTTGCCGTGATGTATGTATCGCTCATGGAAATCGTGGGACTTTGCTACATATCGGCTCATGAGGAAAAAGGAGCCCATGTTCTCGCTGTCCTCAGGTATTCGGCAAAACGAAGCGCATCGATACTTCAGGCATACGGACTCCATGTCATCTCTGCCATATTCCTATGCGTATTCTTCTTTCCGGTATTCGATATAGGGCCGGCATATCTGCGAACGGTTGCCATACCGACATTCATAACCGATGAGATATCAAAATATGCGGTCTTGCCATACGCATATGCGGCGGTCGCCGGTTTCGTTTTTCTTTTCCTTTTCCGATCTGCGTTCACGTTCCATATATTCGCTCTCAATAAGCAGGATTTTTTCACGTCAATCAGGGATTCATGGCGTATTACGAGGAGGACCGTTCAGCTCAAAGGGCTTTTGCAATGGGGAGTGATCATGCCCTTTGCGATATTCGCATTCATGGTACTGCTGACCGGCGCCTTGTCATATGCGATGCTCTCGGCCGTGAACGCCCTCGCGGTAGCGACCATATTCATCTTCCCCGAGGGGATATCGCTTGTCCTTTATACCAGCTGGGTGTATTTTTTGAGCACATCAGTCTCTCTCATGATCGGACCGATTCTTATATGTCTGCTCACTGCATACCTTCTGGTCCGGTCTCCTTCGGCCCTGGACAAGTCCATAATTGAAGAGGCCAAGTCCTTTTCAAAGGCGACGGAGACGGCACTTCGCGAGAATATAAACGTCGCATCAAATGGCTATATGGATTCGCGGGCTGTGATCCGCATCATGCGCAAGCCCGCACTCATACTCGTATTCGGCGCCATATCCTTTCTCACGTTTTCATACGTATCAAGCAGGTTCATCTACGTATACGATGACAAGCCGCAGCGACCCGCCATCATTTCTCATCGAGGCGAGAGCGGACATGGAGCGTCGGCTGATGGCGAATCGGGACATGCGGTTTTGGAAAATAGCATCGAGGGATTTGCTGCGTTTATCGATTCGGCAAGCGGCACGAGAGAGGCGATCGTGACGGATCGTGGCACCGGAGATGTGGCAGGTGAAGCAGGTGAAAAAAATACAGGCTCTCGTCTGGGCATAGAGACGGATCTTCAAAGCCTCCGAGACGGCACGGTCATCGTATTTCACGATGAGGATTTCAAGAGGGTGTACGGCATCGACAAAAAAGTTGCAGATACGAGCCTGGCGGATTTTGACATGCTGTTCGGCTCGACGACGGCGGCAACGAGCACGCGACAGGGGACGTCGTCTCCCATGAATGTCATGCCTCGGCCAGTTCTTTTGTCAGAGTTGCTTCAATTCATTCAGGAAAAAAAGCCATGCCCAGCGCTATTGGAGATAAAGGCATATGGAGGTGCCGAAGCGGCACAGAACACCGTTCAGAGGTCCATAGAGGAGATACGAAAAAGGCATCTCGAGGCATGCGTGTATCTCGGATCCCTTGATCAGCGCGTTGTCGATCGGATAGAGGAGGCTGATCCAGGCATCATGTCAAATCAGTATATCTATACAAAGGCAGGGGATATTGGAAAATTCGAGATTGCCGATGCGGTCAGTATTGAATATTCTCTCGTTACGGAGCGGATCGTGCGTGATCTCAAGAAAGCGGGCAAAAAGACTTTCGTTTGGACTCTCAATGATCAAAAGATGGCCCGGCAAGTGTATGCCTATGGCATCGATGGGGTGATTACGGATGATCCTGCCGCGATTCGCGATTCATTCGATTCGTATGAGGATGTCTTGTCGCATGTTGATCCGAAGGTCGTGACCTTGTTCGGCAAGACCTTCCTTGTGAATCTAAATGACGTTTGGCAGTTCAGGCTCAAGTTTCCATTTTTATAAAACATAACGCAGGCCTGGTGTCTTCCGTCTGTCCTCATGCCCACAAAGTGCTATAATTACGTCATTACAAGCATGATTCGATAACTTAAAACGCTATGAATATAATCGTAAAAGGTTCACATATGGAAGTTACGGAATCCATCCGTGAGTATTTGGAAAAGAGGCTGAAGACCTTGGATAAATTTCTGGATGCCGATTCGATGATAGAGGCAGAGTTGGGAAAGACGACGAATCATCATAAGAATGGCGACATATTTCGAGCCGAATTGAATATCAGCAGCAATGGCAAGACTACATTCTTGAAATCAGAATTGGCTGATCTCTATGCCGCGATAGACAAGGTGAGGGACGAGGCGGCCGACATTTTGGCCTCAAAGAAAGACAAAAGGCAGTCGCTCTTCCGCAAGGGAGCTCAAAAGATGAAGAGTTTTTGGAGAAAGGGGAATTAGGCGGGTTGCAACAGTCTTCTCTGCGTCGCTTCGAAACCAGATCCAAAATATGAAAATACGGCCTGTATAGGCCGTATTTTCATATGTGATCGGCAAACGTCGGTCTCTGATCATGGTGTATATATTCACAATATCTATTGACGTATGTCAATATTGCTGCTATCATGTATATCGTAAGTGCCCAGCCTGAAAAGCTGGGATTTCGCTTATAAAAGTACTTTGACAGACGATTCTGCCAAAGAAGAAGCAAATCCAACACCAAGTCAACACCCATGAAGACACGAAACGTCGTGATCACCGCTTTTGCCGTCCTGCTTGCAGGCGGCGGAATCGCGGTGCTTACCCACAACCCAACCGAGATGCCCGAGAAAGGCGTTCGGGTCAAAGCCAAGGTCGCGAAAGCGACCAAGGATGCGACTCCGGTTGAAGTCAAACCTCAACCCGACGATGGCCTCATGACGGGGTCCATCGAATCGTTTGCTTTTTCCGACACGTTGTCGGAAGAGCCCGCTGCGCAATGATGCGCGAAAAACCAACACAGCTCAGAACAATCCATCATTCAGAAAACCCAACAGAAAAACCCATGAAAAAGATTCTCGCATCCATCATCGCGTCCATTCTCGGATGTGGCCTCGCACTCGCCCAAGTCGGCAACACACCAGTGGTTGTCGGCGGTGGCGGTGGTGGCGCTCTTCAGCCCGCTATCGCTCTCGATTCGGACGGTGCCCCGGTATCCCTGCCAATCGGTTCTCTCTCTCAGCTCAAAGGTTGGGCGCTGGAACAGGTTACGGCTGGGGAGATTGGGATGTCATGTCCCAGCCTGGCCGACGTGCCGGGTACCGTGACGAATTACGGTTTGCCCCGTGATCCGGCCGAAGTACCCAATCGGTTTGCCGCCCGCCTTCTGTCCCAGCGCTTCAGCTTCTCGCTGTTCGACGTCCGGGATTGGATTAACGTTCAGGCCCGGCTCTCATCCGACAGGAGTACACTGTTCGAAGGATCGTACCCAACAAAGGTATATGACATGCCCGGGGGCGGTACCGGCTTCCGAATTCAGGGTCTGGAGATGCGCCTCAGCGCCATGATCCGGTTCCCGGTCGGGAACGTCACCAATGCCTTGCTGTATCATCGCGATCAGTGGGGGAATGTCGAGTATGTGATTCCTCTCTATGTGTACGACGGCGGGCTCTACTTCCCGTCAAAGTACGCAGGGACCGATGGTCAAATCGTGACCTGGGTCAGGCGCCCGAACGGCGCCGGTTACTCACAAGTCGCATACGACCTGAAGGGGAATGGCAGTCGCATTCTTCCGACCGCAGCCAGTGGCACGACAAGTGGCGCTATCGAGAACTCCTTTGATCTCGATGTGACTGCGCAGGACGGAGTCATCCGGTATTTCTTCGTGACCGCCAAAGTCGGCTGGGGCAATACCCCGGCCGTCGTGCGCATCGTCGTTACCGGAACTCCGACAAGCAACGCCGCGATCATTGTTCCTTCAGTACTTGTCGGGTACGATGGCAGGTTGATGGGGGTTCCGACTTCCGCGACGCTTCGTCGTGAGGGTGCCGGACTCGATTCGACCCAAAGTGTCCCGGTGCGCCAGGATGGAAGCGTCCGCCTCGATCTGCCTCCCGGGACATATTACCTGGGGCTCGACAGCGAGATCTATCGCGAATACCTGCCGCAGCCGACCATCGAGGATGGCAATAACGACGGCAAGGGCGGTCCTCAGATCGAACCTGTCAAAGGCTAATCGTCATCGTCCAACTTCATGCATTCTGACTTTTGTCTGCATGAATCGCTCTTTCAATATATAAAAGTCCCATAGGACCCGCGCCAGCAATGGCGCGGGTTTTCTACTTCACAAAAAATAAAAAAATCACAAAAAAAAGCATATGTATGCTGCTCATATTGCGCCGTCATCCATTACATCAGCTTTTTCTTGAACTCATTCCACGATGTTTCCTTTTGCCCTTCGGGAATGACCTTGAGTATTTTCATTTCTCCCGCACCGTCGCATGCGTCACTGTCCCAGATCGCATCGGTTATCTTTATGCGCAGCGTTCCGCCAGTGTCGCTGGCATCGCTTGGCGTATCATTCGCGGACTTTGTCTTTGCTGTCTTTGCGAAAAAAAACGTCGTCGGCCATTCGCTATATGCATTGAATTTGAGGAATTGCCGGCGTCCCGTTTCGCCGCGAAGTGCGTCATCGGAGATATCGATTTCGCCATCAGCCTTGCTTATCTTTTTCGTAAATGTAGCGCGTGCATGGTCTTGCTCACGCGGTATCACCGTGTCTATGCCATTTGATCCAGCGGTCTTGAGGATTTTATGAATATTGTCGGCTATCATGCGTGCTCCTTGTCGGGCCATCTCGTTTTCGAATTCGGCATAGCGCTTTGGCCATGGTTCGGCAGGGTTTCTTTTTTCCTGAAAAAGTATAGGACCGTGATCCATCTTGGCATCGACATGCATGATCGTCACTCCGGTATCCCTTTTGTCATCCAGTATCGCTTGCTGCAGCGGTGTCGCGCCTCGGTATTCCGGAAGAAGGGAAGGGTGAATATTGAGCGTCCCGAATGGCGGCAGATCAAGTACGGCTTGGGGAATGATCAGCCCGTATGATGCGACCAGGAAATATTCAATCGGATGGGAGGCACTCGTCTTGTCGCTGGCAGTTTGGTCGCTCGTCGTCTTTGCCGTTCCGTCATGCACACGCTCGCTCATGAATGCTCGCAGCTGATCGATTGCCCCGGAATCGAGACGGTCGAACTGGAATGCGGGAATGCCATGCATGTCGGCAAATGTCTTTGCTTCGGGCGGTGTGAGGATGAGCTTGCGGCCTTTCGGCTTATCAGTCGAGGTGACTATTGCGCCGGGCAACATGCCATGCCGCATGAGCTCGTCGAGCACGGTCACGGACATCCTCGATGATCCGAAAAAAATGAAATTGTCAGTGGGTCGTATCGGGTTTGTCATATGTGTTGTATTGCGCTGTCTGGTTTCTCGAAACGGGCAACCTGAGCGATCTGTTAATTTTCAGGATCAGAATCTATCTCATTGTCAGAGAGGTCTATCTGGACCAGTCCGGAATCGGGCTTGTCGGATTGTGATTCGGATATCTCGAAGCGAGGCGTATTGAAATGTCCGTCTTTTCTCTTTGCGATTTCTTCTTTGATCTCTTCAGGATCGAATTCCTGGAGGTCCTTGGCCTTGTCGGTAAAGAGGATGCCGTTTAAGTGATCGACTTCATGCTGGAATATGTGAGCGAGAAGTCCTGCTGCGCCCCTGGATCGGAGGTTGCCCTGATAGTCATATGCCTCAAGGGTCACGCGGGTAGAACGGTAGACTTTGCCGTAGAGCCATCGGACCGATAGGCAGCCTTCACCGTCGAGCCATTTTTTCTCTTTTGATTCTTTGGTTATGACAGGGTTGATGTATATCTCATGAGGACTACCCGTCGTTTTCTTCATTCGGTCAAAGACGAACCCGGCGACTATGAATATGCGAAGCGGGATGCCGATTTGGGGAGCGGCAAGGCCGACGCCATCTGCCTGGGATTCGAGCGTGGCGATCATGTTCTTGATGACCTCCTGGATCTTGGGCGATCGTATGTCTTGGACGGGAACAGGAGCGGCTTTTTTGTGGAGCACGGGATGGCCTGACTGGAGGATTTCCTTGGCACCGGCATGATCATGCGTCATGTGCGTCGAATGCCCAGAAACCTCCCGTTTCGCTTTGGGTGAGGTCCTGGTTTTTGTTTCGGCATCCGATCTCGGTTCGGATTGCGCATGCGCTGGCTGTGGTCGCTTTTTGTCCATGGTATTCGTATGTATAAGGATAACAGACTATCCAATACATGCAATTATGGCATAATACCTGGTATGAACACATACGATCAATCAAACCAAGCGAATGTTTCCGCGGATGGCAATCCTGTAAAAAAGTCCATGCCGATAGTCGCGATACTTATCGGCATCGCGGTTATCGTCGGCGCGCGAATGATCCAGTCAAATACGGCTGTTGTCACATTGCCGGGCGGCATCAAGTCCGCAAAGATAGAAAATCTGAAGCCGATATCAGCGGCTGATCATTCGAGAGGCAATGTCGATGCCCCGATGAAGCTCATCGAATATTCTGACCTGCAGTGCCCGTTCTGCAAGATGTTCCACCAGTCCATGATGGCCATTTCTCCTGAATACATCGAATCTGGAAAGTTGCAGTGGGCATATCGCCATTTCCCATTGGTTTCCATACATGAGAACGCAAAGGAAATGTCGATTGCGGCTGAATGCGCGTTCAAGCTCGGAGGGCATGATGCGTTCTGGAAGATGATTGATGGCATTTTCTCAGATCCAGCACAGGAGTTTGACATGGCCAAGATTCCGGTCATGGCAAAGAATGCAGGCGTGCGCGTTTCAGAGCATTCGGCCTGCGTGAGGACAAAGCAGACTGTTGCCGCTGTCGATGCTGACATGCTTGATGCGACGAAGATCGGCATAAAGGGAACTCCGTATGCGGTCATCATAACACCGAAGGGAACCATGTATCCTTTGACAAGGGCATATTCTGCCGACGAGTTGCAGGAGATATTCGAGGCTGTCGCGGATCGATAATCTAGATAAAGGATTCCGGCTGGATATGGACGGGCGCGATATGCGATATGGCCACGAGCTTTCTGTAGAGCTCGTGGCTTGTTCGTTTTGCCGGATTTTTCCATATGTCCTGTGGCAGCTTGAAGAGGATATTGATCGTCACGCCGGCTGGACCTGCTGATTGCTGGCCGGGCGCTATTCGCTGGTTTGGGATGAATGCGGGGAAGACAGTGGGCTCGTAATCCTTGAGGGACTCCTCGACATCCTTTGCTTGTTTCGATATCGCATCGGCACTGCCGGAAATGCTGATCTTTCCCATAAGCGAAAAGGGCGGATAGTCGAGCTTTTTCCTGACCTCGAGTTCCTCATGGACGAAATCGGCAAATGTCCGCGAGAAGAATGCCTTGATAAGCGGGGATTCGGCATTGCGTGTCTGGATGAGCAGGTACGTGCTCGTGATCTCGAGGAGACGCAGGCAGATATGCGCGATGCGTTCATGAATGCGGAAATCAGGTATCGAGAACAGGCTATCCATCGACGCGACCGCAACGTAGGGCAATTGGTCGAGGTAGGAGAGCGCGAGCTCAGTGCCGATGAGGACGGCCGGACCTTCTTCGTTCTTGAAATCCTTCATATTTTTGCGAGCTTCCTTCTCGGTTTTGGAATTGTCCTTGTCGATCCTATAGAGCGGCACGTCCGGAAATCTCTTTTTCACTTCCTCGAATACGGTGTCGGTGCCGATGCCGAGCGTAACCAGGTTCCAGCTTTGGCATGAGATGCATGCTTCGAGCGCGCCGCGTTCCTTGCCGCAATGATGGCAGAGGAAATATCGCTCGCTGGTTTTCTGATTCCTGTGAAGGACGACCGGAGCCGCGCAATGCCTGCACGTGACTGTGGTGCCGCAATGTCCGCATATCGTCTGCGGAGAAAGGCCTCGCCTCGATGCGTATATGAACATCTTCTGTTTTTTCTGGATGGCATATTCGATCATGGATACGAGCTCTTCGCTCATGATCGCGAAATCATTCGCATGAGCCGGCCCTGGCGCCTCAGAAGATGCGGAAGATGCGCCTCCTGCCAGACGATCGCGGTCCTCTATGGTGCTGTCATTCGGCTCGGGATGCTTTTTCTGATCGATGATTATGACCTCGGCATCTTTTTGTATCCTGAACGAAAGAGGGAAGGGCTCGTTGATCTCCAATTCTTGTATCCTGTGAATGGTCTCGATGCTAAGAAGCTGGTCTCCGTACATCAGGCGTATGCCGAGTAGCCTGGCATATATTTCGGCAAAGGTCCTCCAGTCGAAATACGGTGATTGAAAGCTCTTGTACGCGCGTGAGCTTTCCTTTTCCATGATGATCGTCTCGATATCTGAGCGCGGCACGCACATGTATTGAGGCGTGCAGACGATGACCCGGCCTTGTCCCGTCCCTTTTTTCTTTTCGGACTTTGCGCCATCATCTGTCTCGCTGGAGAGCGCCTCTTTCCATGCCTCGTCCATTTTCTTTTTTGACAAGGACCCGTGAAGCATGATCGATACGTGACCGATGCCTTTTCTGATTGATTCGAATAGCTCCTCGACGATGCTTACGGTTGGTCCTACGAGTATGATGGTTTTCTTTCTCGCAAGCGTCTCGCGGATATGGCTCTTGTATACGCTCATGCGATCGTCCTTGTTTGTCGAAATTGCCACGATATCAGAAACCATGTCCCGCTCGGCATCGATTCGCGCATGGCCAGTTTCTGATTTCTTCGCCTCAGTCTTGATTGGGACGACATTGGTCAGCGCCACGGCAGGGATGACGGATTTCAACATCGATCCCATTGGCTGGACGAAATATGTGGATGCCTGGACGGCAGCCTGGACATATTCCTTGCGGACGATATCGATGGGTTCAGGCTTGTCGATTTTGCGGATCTTGAAATCGGCGCCCTTTATCTCGCTTTTGGCATCCTGGATGCTGGCAGACTTGAACACCAAGGCGAATATTTCCTTGCCTTTGAACGGGACTTTGATAAGGGATCCGGGAAGAATGTCTGATGTCGACCAGTACTGGAGCTCGCTTGCCCAATTGCCCTTGATTATCGGGTATACGGAGATGAGATGCACACCTTTATAGTGTCAGAAAAAGCTCGCATTAGAAATACTTGACAGATCTTAGATTGCAGATATATTAATCCACAAGAAAAGCACTTTGAAGCAGATGGCGGTAGGTTCGGTGCAGAATACGGGTCCGGGATGGCTGATATGCCATAGGACCGACCTCGTATCCTGCATCGAATCGGAATATCCGCCCCATGGGCGCGACGTCAACCGAGGGATGTGCGGGATCGAATCAAGCAAGAAAAAGCAAATGAAAATCCGAACGTGTGGCCAATCCAGCCGTAGTTTCAACTTTGAATTCTCCAGCTCTTCCGCCGCCGGCCGCGCCCTCCCGGGCCGATCGCGAGGCTCCGGCTCCGCCATGAGCTGCCGATCGGCCCGGACCGAAGTAATGGTCATTTAAATCACTGCCCCGGTGACCCTGGCCCCGCTCTTTAAGTCGTATATGTTCTGAGTAAATTTCGACCAAAAAGCGAGGCCCTGACCTTCGTTCCATAGACCCCGGACTGCATAACCGCAGTCCGGGGCTCTTCTTTTTTATGCGTAAACAGAGTAAGATAGCCGCATGGGATTTTTCTCCAAAAAGCTAGGGATCGACCTCGGAACCGCAAATACGCTGGTATTCCTGCCGGGCAAAGGCATAGTTCTCAATGAGCCATCGGTCGTCGCCGTCTCAGAACAGGACAATCAGATCCTCGCCGTCGGAAATGATGCCAAGGATATGATCGGAAAGACTCCAGACAGCATCATCGCATATCGTCCGATGCGCGACGGCGTCATCGCCGATTATCGCGTAACCGAAGCGATGCTCAGGTATTTCATCAACAAGGCACTCGGCAAATGGAATATCTGGAAGCCGGAAGTCATGATTTCCGTTCCTGCAGGAGTGACTTCGACCGAACGGCGCGCCGTCATCGAGGCGGCCATCAAGGCTGGAGCAAAGCAGGCATATGTCGTAAAGGAGCCTATCCTCGCGGCGATCGGTGCCGGAATATCGATTCAGGAAGCGATGGGCCATATGATCGTGGATATCGGCGGCGGCACGACGGATGTCGCCGTGATCTCACTCGGAGGAATCGTTTCGTGCACGTCAGTCAAATGCGCGGGCAACCGCGTCGATGCCGCGATCACCGATTACATCAAGAAGACATACAATCTCGCGATTGGCGATCGCACGGCCGAAGATATCAAGATCCAGATCGGATCCGCCGTTCCAGTCGAAGAGGAATTGGTCATGACGATCAAGGGACGAGACTTCCTGACAGGCCTTCCGCGATCAGTGGATATCAAGACGAATGAGATCGTCAAGGCAATCGCCAAGGAGCTGCGGGAGATGATCAAGGCGATCAAGGACGTGCTTCAGGAAACTCCTCCCGAACTCGCATCTGACATCATCGACAATGGCATCACCATGACTGGAGGCTCATCGATGCTGCGAAACCTGACCGAACTCGTGCTGAGACGCACCGGAGTAAAAGCCATCTTGGCAAAGGATGCCCTGTATTGCGTGGTGAAGGGAACCGGAGAGGCGCTCAATCATTTGGATACGTATAAGAAGACGATCATCAGCAAGCGCTAGATTTGATTAAAGAACATGAAAAGTATAATCGGCAAAGCTGTTATTGTCCTGCACTTGCTTGCGATCGTAGGCCTGATCCTGATCGCTTTCATGGAAAAAGGCATCGCAAATCGCATGTGGTGGTTTGGGACCATCATCTTCGTGCTTGGATTTCTTTCTATTGATCGCACGCTAGGAAATGGGAAAAGCCGCTTGGCTCTCGGGGGCAGGCTGATAATCCTCATTGCCGCAACGATATTTATTTTCTGTATCGTCATTGTGGTATTGAGTGATCTTGATTCTGAAGCCATGGAAGGCTTCAGCCTGACCTTGCCTTTCTTCCTTGCGGCATATGTGATTGCCGCCTCGCTTTATCTGGTCGATCAGAAAATATCAGCACAACACGGAGATAAGGTAATTCAATAGAGGGGAGAACCGTCAGTATTAGTGTCAAAATAAAATTCGGAATGCTACACCACCACGCACAACTTATTGCAGGCAATCATAAGGCATATGAAGCCTTGCTCAAAAAAATCGAGAAGGAACTCGGTCTTGGCAAGACGCATCCTGACTTGATGGCCTTTTCATTTGGTGCGACCGGTGAGAATGGCAGCCAGAAGCTCGGCGTGGAAGAGGCAGGCATGATCAGGGATGCTGTCATGCACAATCCCGCAGTCGCGCCTCAGATCGTCGTTGCCATATATGCCCATACGCTGACGGAGCAGGCACAGAACGCATTGCTCAAGATCTGCGAGGAACCGCCGAGACATTCATACATATTTCTCGTGACGGATTTCTTGCCGCATCTCATACCTACGCTCCGGTCCAGATTCGTTTCATTCGAATTCGATGCCGACGATGAGGCAGATATCTCTGGCATCGGTTCGGCGAAGCGCGAGGATGATGTTCTTGGCCGTGAGCCAGGCGACAAGGCATCTACGAAGCGCAAGGAAAAAGCCGCCGAGCTCCTTTCTGCTGATATGTTCCTGAAATCTTCCGTGGATCAGCGCCTTTCTATTGCTAAGGATCTGCATGCGGCCATGGACAAGGAATCTGTCGGAATAGCGGAGATCTGGAATTTTGCAAACCAGATAGAGCGGGCCATACATGCGAGGCTGATCGCGAGCCCCGCGGTTGCGGGCACATCCCCAGAAGACCTCGAAAGCCAGGAGCGGATGCGCGATGCGCTTGACGTTCTCAGCCGCACCCAGCAGTACATGCATGCCCCGGGAAATTCGGTGAAGATGCTACTCGAATATCTGGCCGTGCGATTGTAGGCATTGGCATATTGGCAGAGTGTGCCGGATACGCATCGGCGATTTGAAATAATGAAAAAAGCCGCCATGAGGTTCGCTCGTGGCGGCTTCTGATTCTTTGCTGACTTTTTCGGCGGTCAGCCGGGGTCGTTCGGCGGGTTGGCTGGAGGTGCCTCGCGGCTGCCGCCAGGATTTTGCATATCACCCAGGGCGGCGTCGCGCTGTTCTCGCAACCACCTCTGATACGCATTCCAGTTTCTGACCCCGTGGCGCATCAGCATTGCAACAAATGCGCAAAACGCGAGGGTTCCGAAGATCCATACTCCCAACAGCCTGAAGAAGTGTCCAGGGGTGTTGTTGGGAACATCCTGCACGTAAACCAGGATTGCCAATGCGAGGCACAGTAGGAAAATCAGGAAGACGATGATGTTATCCCGGTCAAATCGCAGGGTTTTTTTATCAGTTTTCATATTGACGGCCTTGTCCGTGTTGGTGTGAGGAACTATGTCCATCTGGCAGAATGCCATAGGTACGGTATATATAATGCGTATATATTGTATATTTGTCAAGTATGTGCAATGAATCATGATCCTGCCGGCGCGGAGGCGCAATCTCGGCATGGCGGGGCATTGGCCGATGCGAAAATCCGGGCGCCATGCTAGAATATGCCGCATACAAGCGATCGTTTTTACATATTTCATTTTGGCATCCGTCATGGCATACAATCTCACACAATTTCAGAACAAGTTAAAAGGCACCGAAGACTGGCTGGCGAAGGAGCTTTCCGGAATACGGACAGGAAGGGCGTCGATTTCGTTTCTCGATGGTGTAAAGGTCGAGTCATACGGATCGGAGATGCCGATATCTTCCGTCGCCTCTATCGGCAACGAGGATGCAAAGACGATACGGATCACCCCATGGGACAATAGCCAGATCAAGGCGATCGAGAAGGCGATTACAGTCAGCAATCTCGGCGTATCTACCGTTGTCGATGACAAGGGGGTGCGCGTAATCTTTCCGGAGCTTACGGGTGAGCGCCGAATCCAGCTCGTGAAGGTGGCCAAGGAAAAGATGGAGGAAGCGCGAGTGGCTCTCCGACGCGAGCGCAACGAAGTCATGGACGATCTCAACTCTCAGAAAAAAGAAGGATCGATGAGCGAAGACGATGTCGAACGAACGAAAGTCGAGATCGAAAAGAAAGTAAAGGAGGCAAGCGAGAGGCTTGAGGCATTGTTCGCAAAGAAAGAGACGGAGATCACGCAGTAGGTCATGCGGCAATCGGCCGATGAACTGCGACGCCGAAGGATTTTTTCACATATAAAACATACATAATGCTCACAACAATCATATTTCTCCTCGTGCTGACGCTGCTCGTATTCATACATGAGCTCGGGCATTTTCTCGCGGCGCGCCTGTTCAAGATCCGCGTCGACGAATTCGCTGTAGGGTTTCCGCCACGGATATGGAGCTTCATGCGAAAGGGCACGCGTTTTGCCATCAATATCGTTCCACTCGGAGGGTATGTGAAGATTCATGGGGAAAATGGCGATGACAGCCATATCGGTCCAGATGGCAAGCCGAAGCCCGGAGTCGCACTCGATGCTTCCGGCATGCCAATTCCTGATTCGGACAGCATTCTCGCAAAGCCAAGGTGGCAGCAGGCAATAGTGCTTGTAGCCGGCGTGACATTCAACGTTCTGCTGACATGGATGCTTTTGTCTCTTTCGTTCATGATCGGCACGAGATCCTCAACCGAAGGCTTCCCAGCTGACAAGGTATTCGACAGGGCGGTGATGGTGATGTATGTCGCCGATGGTAGCCCTGCAAAGGAGGCAGGATTGAGGAACGGAGATATCATTTTGGGGGTAACGAATACTCGCGAGGTGGATCAGAATAATGCCGGCAAAAAGAGCTTGGCATCCGGACAAAAAGAGGTCGGCACATTTGCAGTCGAAACGACGGTAAAGGATATTCAGGAGGCCATTGCCGTATCTCAAGGACCGGTTACGTTCAGCGTATATCATGCGCTTGATGAAAAAGGGAAGCCCGTTCAGAATCCGATTGATATCCATAAGGCATCAATCGACGAACGCATGGCTGCTGCGACACATGTGACGGTAATGCCAAAAGAGGGCGTCGTCATCGGCAAGAAGGCAGTCGGCATCTCGATGGAAGAAGTGGGTACCGTAAAGCTCGGATTTTTCGGCGCGATCGGATATGGCGCAAAGGCCACATGGGTGATGCTCGATAATATCGCGACAGGACTTGGGCAATTCGCCAAAGGATTGTTCGTTGCCGAAGGCGGAGCTAAAGAGGCATTGCAGACAGTTACGGGCCCGGTCGGCATCGCATCGATTGTCGGTTCATCTGCACGACAAGGGTTCTCATCGCTCCTCCTCATCGTCGCGATCATCTCGGCAAACCTTGCCGTTATCAACCTCGTTCCATTCCCTGCGCTAGACGGTGGACGGCTCGTCATCGTCGGAATCGAAGGGACGATACGCCGCAGGCTCAATCCCAAGGTGGTCAATTGGATAAACGTCGTTGGGTTTTTCCTCCTTATCGGACTCATGCTCGTCGTTACGTTCAAGGATGTCTTCATGATGTTCAAATAGTCAGACAGGGCGTCAAATTCGCCAGAAAGGGCTTTTTCCTATAAAATGGACCCGTTCACGGCATTTGTCGTCCCTTATGACCACGACAGGGTGCCTTAACATATCTCCATACCATCATGCGACAATCACATCTGTTCACAAAGACCCGCCGAGAGGCCCCAAAGGACGAGACGGCAAAGAATGCCGATCTGCTCATACGAGCAGGTTTTATTCACAAGGAAATGGCAGGGGTATATTCTCTTTTGCCACTCGGATTGCGGGTAATTAATAAGATCAAGCGCATCGTCGCTGAAGAAATGGAAAAGCTCGGCTCGACCGAGATTCTGATGTCGTCTTTGCAGACAAAGGAAATCTGGGAAACCACAAAGCGCTGGGATGATGAAGCGGTAGATGTCTGGTTCAAATCTGCGCTAAAGAACGGAACAGAAGTCGGATTAGGCTGGTCGCACGAAGAGCCTATTACCGAGATGATGAAGTCGCATATCGTCAGCTATCACGATACGCCGCGATACGTGCATCAGTTTCAGAACAAATTGCGCAACGAGGTTCGGGCGAAAAGCGGTATCATGCGATGCAGGGAATTCATCATGAAGGACATGTATTCATTCTGTTCTACGGAAGAAGCGCATATGGCCTTTTATAATGCATCGATTGATGCGTATATGAATGTGTACAAGCGGGTCGGATTGGGGGATCTCACATTCGTCACCTCTGCGTCCGGCGGGGTCTTTACAGACAAGTTCAGCCATGAATTTCAGACAATTTGTGATGCGGGCGAGGATGTTATCTATGTGAATAGGGAAAAGAAGGTCGCGATAAACGAAGAGGTTTGGAACGAAAAGACTTTAAGCGGTCTTGGCATGACAGAAAGCGATTTTGAAAAAGTTAAGGCGGCTGAAGTAGGGAACATTTTTACGTTTGGAACGAAGAAATGCGAGGAACTAGGATTATACTTCACCGATACAGACGGAATCAAGAAGCCTGTTTATCTCGGCTCGTATGGAATTGGCATCACGCGATTGATGGGGGTTTTGGCAGAAATCTGTTCTGATGAAAAAGGCATGAATTGGCCAGATGCGGTCGCGCCATTTCAGGTGCATCTCATCGGCATTGGCACTACGTCGGAAAGCCTGGCTCGTATCGACGGGGTGTATGAAGCTCTGTCTTCGAAAGGACTCGATGTTCTGCTGGATGATCGATCCGCGCGTCCTGGAGAAAAATTTGCAGATGCAGATCTCATAGGCATTCCGCACCGTATCGTCGTAAGCGACAAGGTTCCAGAAGGAAGCGTTGAGTACAAAAACCGCAAAGATGCTGAAGCTAAGATCATTGCGATCGATGAGCTGCTTGATTTGTTGAAATAAATAATGATAAAAAAATTCAGGCAAAAATTTCACAAGATTACCTCGAATGAGATCGGCATCGATCTCGGCACGGCCAATACGCTCGTCTATGTTTCAGGGCGAGGCGTTGTCATCAATGAGCCTTCCGTCGTCGCCATCAACCAGAAGACTGGCCGCGTCGTCGCGGTAGGACAGGTTGCCAAGGACATGCTCGGCAGGACGCCTGCCCATATCGTCGCGGTGCGTCCGCTTGTGGATGGCGTCATCTCAGATTTCGAGATAACGCAGGAGATGCTCTCGTATCTCATCCGCAAGGCCGAGGGGATTTCCAAAAAGATGTTCGGTCCAAAAGTCGTAATCGGCGTTCCGTATGGCGTCACGAATGTGGAGCGACGCGCCGTCAGGGATGCCGCCCGCAATGCCGGAGCGAGGGAAGTATA
>JACCDK010259183.1_pt1 | contig 19139 bp, 19 predicted proteins | sample 7445871 | NCBI WGS metagenome assembly JACCDK01 (sample SAMN15323436, study PRJNA562643) | freshwater metagenome | isolation source: river surface water | place: USA:Blue River Watershed | collected 2017-08-15
AACCACCTCGAGGTGGAGCCAGATGCGCCACCGAGAAAGACCCAGATGATGGGAAGTAGAGAAGTCAGGAGGTGACTTTCTTGAAGATCTTCGAGGTGAACCAATTCATAACTGATATGACAATCGCAGCAAAGAGCGCTGACCAGAAATCCTTCACATCAAGGACATCACTCACTCGTGCAGTCAGGGCCAACATCGCAGCATTGACGACAACAAGGAAGAAGCCGAGCGAGATGATGACTGCAGGAAGGGTCAAGAACTTTACGAGTGAACCGATCGTCACGTTGATCGCACCGAAGAGGAGCGCAACCCAGAAATAACTCCAGGCGCTCCCGTTAACTGTGATTCCAGGGACCAATTGCGTCGCGACCCAGAAGGCGAGCGCCATTGAGGCCCAGCGAAGCAAGAGGCGCATCTCTAGAGGCCTTCGCGCTTTCGAATCTTCGATCCCAACCACCGAAGTGGATCGTATTTCACATCGACAACACGTTCCTTCATCGGGATGATCGCATTGTCGGTGATCTTGATGTGCTCTGGGCAAACCTCGGTACAGCACTTGGTGATGTTGCACATTCCAAGTCCGTGTTGCTCCTGTGCCATCTCTTTACGGTTCTTGATCTGATCGAGTGGGTGCATATCCAACTCAGCCATGCGGATGAAGAAGCGAGGTCCGGCAAAGGACTCCTTGTTCTCTTCGTGATCGCGAATTACGTGGCAGGTGTCTTGGCAGAGGAAGCACTCGATGCACTTACGGAACTCTTGGCTCCGTTCGACATCGACTTGTTGCATCCGATATTCACCAGGTTGAAGATCTGCAGGAGGCTCGAATGCTGGAACTTCCATCGCCTTCTTGTAGTTGAAGGAGACATCGGTGACGAGGTCCTTGATGACCGGGAACGCACGAAGCGGAGTGACCGTGATGGTCTCGCCCTCTTCGAAGGAATTCATTCGAGTCATACAGGCAAGACGCGGCTTTCCGTTGATCTCCATCGAGCAGGAGCCACACTTTCCAGCCTTACAGTTCCAACGAACCGCTAAGTCAGACATCTGAGTCGCCTGGACTCGGTGGATCACATCGAGAACGACTTCACCCTCGTTGACTTCGACCTCAGTATCTTTGAAGCCGCCACTGGTGGCATCTCCTCGCCAGATGTGGAATTTGAAGTTACGTGACATCTCTACTTACCGCCCTTCGCGAGTTCCTTCTCGGAGAAGTACTTCTTCAATTCATCCATCTCGAAGAGTTCCAAGAGCTCTGCAGGCATTGGTTTTGCCTCTTCGCTCTTCACCTCGACAGCAGAACCATTCCACTTGGTGAGGTGGTTGAACTGACGCCACTCTGGATCCATCTTCGGATAGTCATCGCGAGTATGTCCGCCGCGAGACTCTTTTCGCTGCAGAGCGGAGAGTGCGATCGATTCGGAGACTAAGAGCATGTTCTCGAGATCGAGAGCGAGGTGGAATCCTGGGTTGAATGCTCGTCCGCCTTCAGCTTTGACCTTATTCGCACGTTCACGAATGGATGCAAGCTTCACAAGAGCATCTTTGAGTTCTGATTCGGTACGAATGATTCCAACCAGATCCTGAGTCACTTGCTGCAACTCTTGATGCAAGGAGTATGGATTCTCGCCACCAGAACCTTCGAATGGGGAGTTAAGTCGATGCTGTGCGCGGTTGATCTCACCATCGGTGACAGTTGGCTTCGCAGAGAGAGCCTTCACATATGCAGCAGCACCCGCACCGGCTCTACGTCCGAAGACGAGAAGGTCAGAGAGTGAGTTTCCACCGAGACGATTCGAACCATGCATTCCGCCAGCGACTTCACCGGCGGCGAAGAGTCCATCAACGCCCACTGCGGCAGCGGTATCGGGATCGACCTTCACGCCGCCCATGACGTAGTGACAGGTCGGACCGACCTCCATCGCCTCCTTGGTGATATCGACATCAGCCAACTCTTTGAACTGATGCCACATGGAAGGAAGACGACGCTTGATCTCTTCCGCTGGAAGACGTGAGGAGACATCGAGGTAGACACCGCCATGTGGTGATCCGCGGCCAGCCTTCACTTCTGCATTGATCGCACGAGCTACCTCATCGCGAGGCAACAGCTCGGGTGGACGACGATTGTTGTTCTGATCGGTATACCAACGATCTGCCTCAGCTTCGTTATCCGCATACTTATCTTTGAAGACCTCAGGGATGTAGTCGAACATGAAGCGACGGCCTTCGGAGTTGGTAAGGACTCCACCATCGCCACGAACGGATTCGGTCACCAAGATTCCGCGGACAGACGGTGGCCAGACCATGCCTGTTGGATGGAATTGAACGAATTCCATATCAACGAGCGCGCTTCCCGCTTTGAGGGCGAGTGCATGGCCATCGCCAGTTCCTTCCCATGAATTGGAAGTGATCTTGAATGACTTGCCGATTCCACCTGTTGCAAGGACGACTGCGGATGATTCAAAGAGGACTTCATCGCCACTCTCGCGCCAATATCCATAGGCGCCGGAGATGCGATTGCCATCTTTCAGAAGGTCAGTGATGGTGAGCTCTGCAAAGACCTTGATGTACTTCTCTGCGTCGCCGAATTCCTTCTTATCCTTCTGCTGCATCGCGACGATTCGCTGTTGCATGGTGCGGATCAATTCCAAACCTGTGCGGTCACCGACATGCGCAAGACGTGGAAATTCATGTCCACCGAAGTTACGTTGCGAGATCTTTCCTTCTTTGGTGCGATCGAAGAGCGCGCCCCATGATTCCAATTCCCAAATTCGATCCGGAGATTCCTTGGCGTGGAGCTCTGCCATCCGCCAGTTGTTGAGGAACTTTCCTCCGCGCATCGTGTCGCGGAAGTGGACCTTCCAACCATCATTGGAGTTGACATTACCCATCGCTGCGGCAGCGCCGCCTTCAGCCATAACGGTGTGCGCTTTACCAAAGAGGGACTTACAGATGATCGCGACCGAAAGTCCGGCCTGGCGCGCTTCTACTGCGGCACGTAGACCTGCGCCACCAGCGCCAACCACCAAGACGTCGTACTTGAATCTCTCGCTCATCAGTTATCTCTCCCGTGAGGTTTAGAAGAAGTAGTAGTTATCGATGGTGCCAGAGGCGACCAAGCGGACATAGAAATCAGCGAAAGCCACGCCAATCAAAGAGATCCACGCGAAGAGTGGGTGGCGGCTGTTGAGAGCCGATACCCAAGTCCATGCCTTGTAGCGAACTGGGTGAGCGGAGAAGTTCTTCAAACGTCCACCGATCGTGTGACGGCAGGTGTGGCAGGAGAGCGAGTAGAGCCAGAGAAGAGTCGCGTTAAGCGTCAGGATCAGAGTTCCAACGCTCATATGTCCCCACTCGCCTTCGGCATTGCGGAATGCGATGACTGCGTCGTAGGTGAGGATGACGTTGAGTACGAGACCGAGATAGAAGAACCAGCGATGGCCGTTCTGCAAGATCAGCGGCGCTCGTGTCTCACCGGTGTACTTCTTATGTGGCTCGGCGACAGCACATGCTGGCGGCGACATCCAGAAGGAGCGGTAGTAAGCCTTTCGGTAGTAATAACAAGTGAGTCGGAAACCTAGAGGCACAACGAGAATGAAGAATGCCGGCGAGAGCATGAAGCCCGCGATGACGATGGTTCCGATCGGCTGACCGAAGTGCGATGCACCTTCAACGCATGCGGTTGAAAGACATGGCGAATAGAAAGGTGAGATCAGCGGCTCTGCCCAGTAGTACTGCTTCTCGAATGCACGGAACGTGGAGTAGATGACGAAGGAGAAGAGGACTCCGAATGTCACCGCTGGTTGTAGCCACCACTTATCGGTACGGAGCGTTCTTTCCTTGATCGATGCACGACCATTTGAGAAGACACCTGTCGCCACTGAAGATCCTCCAGTCGATCCTTGAACTCCCTTTACTCGGGCCTGAGTACGAGGGTCTTAAACCTGGGCAAAGTCTCGCCCCTTCATTCTTATGACGCTAGGGCAGAGGCTATGAATTCAGCCACAGGTGAGGTTCTAGAGCGGAGGGCGTGGGATTTGAACCCACGAGACTTTCGTCTGCCGGTTTTCAAGACCGGTGCACTCGGCCGCTATGCGAGCCCTCCGTGGGGGAATTTACCGGTTGGGTTCTGGGTCATCAAAATCCAGAGCCTCAACCGCTGGCTTCATGTGGAGCTTGAAGCGAATCGAGAGCATGTGGATCGTGACAATCGTGATCACAGTGATCACAACGGCCAGATCTCGATTGAGATCGAGCGCGTCGAGGATGACGAAGAGTGAGGAACCGATGAATGTTGCAGTGGCATAGAGCGGTCCACCGGTGAAGATCTGTGGCGTACTTCGTGCGATGACATCTCGCAATACACCACCACCGACCGCAGTGATCACACCAAGCAGGATCGCAACCGTCACGGGCGCGTTATAGATCAGCGCTTTATAGGTTCCAGCGACGGTGAAGAATCCCATCGAGATCGAATCGAGAACAGTAAGGACCTTCGTCGCCAACTTTCGTGAGGAGTGATACCAACGACCCAAGAGCAATGCGAGGACGACAGCGACGATGACTGTGACGATGTAGTTGTTATCTTGTAGCGCTGAAGGTCGTCCGGTTGCGAGGAAGAGATCGCGGATCAATCCACCACCGAGTCCGGTCATGATCGCGATTGCGATCACTCCTATGAAATCGAACTTCTTATTGAATATCGCAAAGAGTGCCCCGGCGAATGCACCAACACCGACGGCCGCGAGATCGACCCATAGTGGTAATGCGCTCATTCTGGTAACTCCAACAACTTCTCGATCTCGATTGCAACGCCATCGTCCTCATGAGGAGCTGCGACAGATTTGGCATGAAGTTTCGCATCGGGATGGCCATCCGCCATCGCCCAGGAGCGTCCTGCCCAACGGAGCATCGAGAAATCATTCGGGTTATCACCAAAGGAGACCGACTCTTCTGCAGTGATCCCTAGACGTGATGCGAGGAGCGAGAGCGTCGCGCCTTTACTCACGCCAGCAGCCGATATCTCAAGGAGCGAATCCCAGGCATTGGAGTGGGTAACGGTCACAATTCCCTCTAATTCACGCTCAGCGATCTCGAGCATCTCATCGGATGTGAAGTCTTGCGCTGCACAACGAGCCAGGATCTTCGCGACGGGCTCTGTCATCGCCGCTTCGATCAGATCATGTGGCTCTTCATCGACACCGACATCCCACTTCGGTTCATATCGCTTCTCGCGATGGAATTGATGTGCGGTATCGACTGCAAAAGTGATGTTGGGGATGACCTTGCGAAGTCGCTGCGCCACTTGAAGTTGATTCTCAACTGGGATGAACCACTTCTCCAAGATCTCCTGCTTGTAGATCTCGTAGTGCATCGCACCATTACCGAGGATTCCGTGACCGAAAGAGAAGTTCTCTCGAAGCTCACTAGTCCACCTTGGTGGTCTACCTGTGACGAAGAAGATCTCGATACCAAGTTCATGTGCGCGGTGGAATGCCTCGATGGTTCGCTGGGAGATCGATCCATAATGAGCAACGATCGTGCCGTCGAGATCGGTAGCGATCAACTTCGGTCGCTTAAGCAACGGGTTCAAAGCGATCCATATTCAAGAAAGGGCGAAGGGCCTTGGGAACTGTCACTGAACCGTCAGGGTTCTGATGGTTCTCGAGGATGGCAACCACCATACGAGTGATCGCAACCAGGGTTCCATTGAGGGTGGCAACTGGCTTGGTTCCATCGGAGTCCTTCATCCTGATGTTGAGGCGACGCGCTTGGAACTCAGTGCAATTCGAAGTCGAAGTGACCTCTCTATATGTACCTTGGGTTGGGATCCACGCTTCACAATCGAACTTTCGTGCGGCGGATGAACCTAGATCGCCGGTGGCAACATCGATGACGCGATATGGCACCTCCATCGCATCCAAGAAATCCTTCTCCCACTGCAGAATTCGAAGGTGTTCCGCCTCTGCCTCCTCTGGCCGACAAAAGGAGAACATCTCGACCTTGTCGAATTGATGGACGCGAATGATTCCCTTTGTGTCCTTGCCATAGCTTCCTGCTTCACGACGGAAACATGAAGAGTATCCAGCCATTCGAATCGGCAACCTCGATCCGTCGAGGATCTCATCCATGTGATACGCCGCCAATGGAACTTCACTCGTTCCAACGAGATAGAACTCATCACGTTCAAGATGAAAGACATTCTCCGCTGCTTGACCTAGAAATCCTGTTCCCTCCATCGCTGCAGGCTTGACGAGAACCGGTGGAATCACTGGAGTGAAACCATTCTTCAGTGCACTGGTGATCGCGTAGTTGACGAGAGCGAACTCAAGGAGCGCACCGACGCCGGTGAGGTAATAGAAGCGAGCGCCCGAGACCTTTGCTCCTCTATCGGTATCGATAGCTCCAAGGATCTTGCCGAGTTCGACGTGATCCTTCGGTTCGAAACCTTCCTTTGTGAAATCTCTAGGTGTTCCAACCCGCTCGATCTCCTTGAAATCCTCTTCACCGCCGATCGGGGCTTCGGCGCTGACAAGGTTGGAGATGAGTTTTGCAAGAGCTAGAAAAGCCTCTTCCATCTCGGCGCGCTTTGCATCAGCGCTCTTTACTTGAGCAGCAAGATCTTTTGCCTTTCCGAGCAATTCGTTCTTCTCGTCACCCTTAGCCGCGCCAACGGACTTCGAGAGGATGTTCTGTTCGGACCTGAGGCGCTCGAATTCATTGATCGCACTCCTGCGCGCTTCATCAGCGACGAGGATCTGATCGATGACGCCTTCATCTTCGCGACGAGCACGGGCAGAGGCGCGGAAAAGCTCTGGTTTCTCGCGTAGTTCTTTGATATCGATCATGATGTGGTGAGTCTATCTTTCTAGATCTTCTTGCCTGAACGGACGGCAGTAAGCCAATCACTTGCCTCATTGAAGCTCTCATCATGGGCACTTCGATTGGTCGTTGGTGCGACTCTGTCTGCTCGCGGATAGGAGCCGAGGAAGCGGACATCTGCGCAGATGCGACGAAGACCCATCATCGCTTCGCCAACTCGCTCATCATTGATATGACCTTCGGCATCGATGATGAAGTGATAATCCCCGAGCCCTGCTCCTGTTGGCCTCGATTGAATGAATGTCAGGTTGACTCCCCGCACCGAGAACTCGGTGAGTACTTCCAAGAGTGCGCCAGCATGGTCTGCGCCAATGAAAGCAACGAGCGAGGTCCGGTCATATCCACTTCGCTCCGGCAATCTTCCTGGCTTCGTGACCAGAACGAATCGAGTCTGCGCCCCCTGGATATCACCAATACCTTCTGCAAGCGTTTCCAATCCATACCGTGATGCGGCATTGGGAGAGGCGATCGCTGCGTCATATTCGCCGCGAGCAACTGCCTCCGCTGCGGTCGCAGTCGATGCAACCGGGATGATCTCTGCATGCGGATAGCTCTTCGCGATGTAATTTCGACATTGTGATTCGGCATGTGGGTGGGTTGCGATCCGTTTGATCTCTACACCCTTCTTTCCAACGAGCGAGAAATTAACAGTGAGAGTCGTCTCGGCAGTGATCACCAAGGGTTCGCCGATAGCGAGTTCATCCAGGGTTCGCGCAACCACACCTTCAATGGAATTCTCGATTGGAACCAGCGCAAAATCCGCTTCACCAGTACGGACCGCATCAAGGGTCGCAGTGACATTGGCATAGGGGATCCTCTGATCAGAGTCGGAGGTGATTCCCTCTAAGGCAGATTCGGTGAATGTGCCTTGCGGGCCAAGATATGCGTATTTCGCCACCGGCTAAGGGTAGCCGAGCACCTTCTTGGCCTGTGCAGGAATATCAGTGATGATCCCAGTTACTCCCTCTGCTGCAAGGGATTGGAACTCTGCATCATCATTGACAGTCCAGATATAGATCTTCTTGCCTTGCTTATGTAGCGAATCAATCAAGGTTCGATCCTTCCTGATCAATTCGATATCCACGCCAACGATCTTCGTCTGTGCAAGCGGAAGAAGCGTGGCATGTTGGATCAATTGAACATGTTCACTCCCAGGAAGAAGTCCTTCTGCTCTTCTAATTGCAGTGAATGCAAAGGACAGGACCTGAACTTCGATTCCATATCTCTTCGCAATCCGTGCCACCTCTACTTCAACACGGGAGCCAGAGAGGACGGGATGTTTCGTCTCAACAAGTAACTTCATCTTCGAATCTGCAGCCAGCCTTGCTAACTCTTCAAAGGTAACCGGGGTTCCATTGAATCCTCGATCCTTGATCAACAACTTCTTCAGGTCTGTGCTACTCACTTTTGAAATCGGTAAGGGCTGACCGGTAAGGCGCATCAGGTCGCGATCGTGCCAACAGAATGCAACGCCATCAGATGTGATCCGGACATCGCATTCGATGCCGTCAGCTCCTTCATCGATCGCAGCCGTGAAGGATTCCAGGGACTGCTCCGCATGATGAAAGCTCGAACCTCGGTGAGCGAAAATTGCTGTCGGCACGTGCGCGAGAGGGGACTTGAACCCCTACACCCTTGCGAGTACTGGCACCTGAAGCCAGCGCGTCTGCCATTCCGCCACTCGCGCCTATCTATGGCGACATTATCAGCATTAGGCTATTTCTATGTTCTTCACTTCGATCGCTGCACGCACTGACCTCGGTCTGGTGCGCCAAGGCAATGAAGACTCTGCGCTCCACCATCCCTCGCTCATTGCCGTCGCTGATGGCATGGGCGGTGCAGTTGGTGGTGAAGTGGCATCGAAGATCGCGATCAGGACACTTGCAGAGCGAATCGAGATCCTGCGCTCTGTTGAACTCGATGATGATTCCCGAGTGGATCTCTTGCAAAGCGTCGTCTCTGAGATTGAAGCCTCACTTCTTGAAAGAATCGAAGCGAAGAGTGAATTGCAGGGAATGGGCACCACCTTGACCGCGCTCGCACCTTTATCTGGAGCGATTGCGATGCTGCATATCGGTGATTCACGTGCCTATCGGATTCGATCGGGCGAGATGACCAGGCTCAGTCATGATCACACCGTCGTACAGGAGTTGATCGATCAAGGGAAACTCACACCTTCTGAAGCGGAGGAACATCCGACACGATCGATGTTGACCCAGGCTCTTATGGGTAAGAGTGGAAGAGAATTCGAGAGCTACCCGATTCAGATCTTCCCTGCGGAAAAGAGCGATATCTATCTCGTCGCGAGCGACGGATTGACAGCGGTGGTCAGTGAAGAGTTGATCAGAAAGATCGTCTCGGTATCAGATATGGAGCAGGCTGCCAATAACCTCATCGCTGCTGCGCGTGATGGTGGCGCTCCAGATAATGTGACCATCATCCTTGCTCGCATCGAAGAGAAAGAGTTGGGGTCAGAGCCAATCTCCTTCCTAGGGGCAGCCCATGAGTAAGCGGTTACTGGGAGGCCGATATGAGATCGGCAAGATGATCGGCACTGGTGGCATGGCTGATGTCTACCTTGCGAAAGATAAGCGCCTCTCTCGAGATGTCGCCATCAAAGTGCTTCGAAGCGAACTCCTTCGTGACGCGACCTTCGTCTCGCGTTTCAGGAAAGAGGCGCTCTCGGCTGCCGGGCTCAATCATCCGGGGATCGTTGCTGTCTATGACTCCGGTGAAGAAGAGAATTCGAATGGCAGTAAGACTCCTTACATCGTCATGGAATATGTCAGTGGCCAGACACTGCGCGAGATCATCCAGCGCGGTGAAAGGTTGGATCTCAATCGAGTGGTTGCGATCACCACCGGCATCCTCGATGCTTTGGATTACTCCCATAAGAAGGGCATCATCCATAGGGATATCAAGCCGGGTAACGTGATGATCACTGATGCCGGCGATGTGAAGGTGATGGATTTCGGTATCGCTCGCGCACTTGATGAGAGCGCCACGATGACCAATACGTGGAATGTCGTAGGGACGGCGCAATACCTTGCACCTGAGCAGGCAACTGGAAGCAGCGCAGATGCCAGAAGTGATCTCTATGCGCTCGGCTGTGTCTTCTACGAACTTGTAACGGGACGCCCTCCCTTCACTGGCGATACCCCGGTTGCGATCGCATACCAACATGTCTCTGCAGAGCTACCAAAGCCTTCCACTCTTCAACCAACGCTTCCCGAAGCGGTGGATGACTTCTTAACCGTTGCACTAGCAAAGAATCCTGATCATCGCTATCAGAGCGCATCAGCGATGATGAAGGATCTCGCGAAGTTATCTCGCGGCGAAGAGATCACTACTCAGATCCCATTGACCAAACTTCCACGTAGAAAGGTTGTGATTGGAGCAGCGCTCGGCGTCGTTCTCCTGATTGCAGGGTCATTCTTGGTACGAAGTGGTGAGCCCTCTCTCATCTCAGTTCCCAATGTTGTCGGGCTTACTGAGAACGAGGCTCGCGCGCTCCTTGACGACTTCACGATCACCATTCAACGTGCACCAGATCAACGGATCCCCAAGGATCGAATCGCCGCACAACTTCCAGTTGCGACCTCTCGCGTTGAGAAGGGTAGTGCGATCACCCTGACCATCTCTGATGGTGCTGGTGATACGACCGTTCCTGCAGAGATCGTTGGAAAGACCTTGGAAGAGGCGCGAGCACTTCTCTCTGCTGCAGGATTGAGAGTGCTTCGAACCATTCCAGTCGATTCAGAGTTGAGTCCTGGGTCCGTCATCTCAGTAACGCCCTCTGCAGGAAGCACGCTTCCTGCAGGAAGTGCAGTGACGCTTGAGATCGCGAGTGGAAATGTGAAGGTTCCAAATCTCATTGGTGCGAGTGAGATTCAGGCAAGAACCACGCTCACACAAGCTGGATTCTTGGTCCGTATCGTCGAAGCATCCGATCCGACCCAACCTGAGGGAATCGTCCTCGCTCAGGCACCACAAGCGGGAGAAACCAAGACTCTTGGAAGTTATGTAACAGTGACGATCAATCGAATCAGTGAAACAACAATTCCTGAGGAAGAGAGCAATCCGTAGCTAGGAATCGATCTACTGAGCGATCGAGTCGAGCCAGTTCTGAAGCAGTTGATATCCGTGTTCGGTAAGTACTGATTCTGGATGGAATTGCACACCGTGAATCGGTGCGCTCTCGTGCATCAACCCCATGACTTCACCATCTTCACTTCGTGCAGTCGTTACCAAGTGATCCGGCATCTCCCTCACAGAAAGTGAGTGATAGCGCGTTGCACGGAATGGAGTTGGGATACCGACAAAGATCCCTTGACTTGAGTGTTCTACCTCTGATGTCTCACCATGGATCAGGCGCTTCGCTCCAGCAACCTTGCCGCCGAAATACTCTGCGATTGCTTGATGACCGAGACAGACACCGAGTAAGGGCTTCGAACTCTTGTATGCCCAATCGATGATCTCAAGTGAGTTCCCTGCAGTGGAAGGATTTCCGGGTCCTGGAGAGATCATCACTGCGTCGAACTTGGCGAGCGCTGACGGGGGAGTCGAGTTCTCAAGGACAGAACACTCAGCACCGAGCTCTTCAAGATAGCGGACCAGGTTGAAGACGAAGGAGTCTCGATTGTCGATCACAGCTACCTGCAATCGATTCCCCGCTTGAGTCATGGCGAAATACTCTCGCAAGCGTGTAACCTTCGCCCCATGCCAGTTTCGAAGAAGCGCAAGAAGAAGGATGAGAAGCCAGCGGTCATTGATGTAGCTCCGTTGGATGAAACCGTAGAGAGCCCTAAGTGGCTGGTTCCGGTCATGCTCGCCTCCTTCCTGATCGGTCTCATCTGGATCGTCATCTTCTATATGACCGAGACCCTCTACCCAATCCCGAATATCGGAGCTTGGAACATGTTGGTCGGCTTCGGATTCATCGGCGTTGGCTTCACCCTCGCTACTCGCTGGCGTTAACGAACTACACCGTTGTAATTCTCCACAATCGTGGATAACCCTGTGGATAACCTTTCCAGCCCTACGCTTTCCATATGAATCCCGATCCACTCGGCCTTTTCCCAGACGCGCTCGCCCTTCTCGCCTACCTCCTCACGCTCGTTGGCGTCGCCTTCTTCGCCTTCCGACTTCGTGAGCTCGTAGCTCGGATTCGTCGCGGACAACCCGACTCAACCCGTTCCGGTGATCGATCGCTTCGTCTTCGACGAACCCTCTCTGAAGTCTTCGGCCACAGCAAGATGCTCAACTTCTCCGCGAGTGGAATCGCGCATTGGTTCGTGATGATCGGATTCGGTGCACTCTTTGGAACCCTCGTCACTGCATATGGTCAAACCATCTCACCAGATTTCTATCTGCCGATCATCGGTCACTTCGTTGGTTATGAACTCTTCGTTGATGCGATCGCGTGGCTCACTGGAATCGGAATCGTCACACTGATCGCAGTTCGGCAAGTAACTCGTTTTGTAAAGAAGGGGAAGAGTTCGCGCTTCTATGGATCGGGACAAGGTAAGGCCTACTTCGTCGAGTTCGTCATCCTTGCAATCGTCTTCTGCGTTATCGCACTCCGTGGACTCGAAGGTGCGCTCGCTGGCGTCACTGCTTTCGATTGGAACTATGCGCTCGCAATGCCAGCGGTCTATGCCTTCAATGGCCTAGATCAATTGACCATCGAAGCTCTCATCACCCTCATCGCTTCAATCAAGATCATCGTCTCGATGAGTTGGTTCGTTGTCGTTGCGGCAAATCTCACGATGGGTGTCGCGTGGCACCGATTCCTCGCACCCTTCAATATCTATTTCAAACGTAACCCCGGTTCTGAGCCGACTCTCGGCGCACTACCTCCGATGCTCAGCCATGGAAAAGAGATCGATTTCGAAGATCCCAAAGAAGATGATGTCTTCGGTATCGGAACCGCTGCCGATATCTCTTGGAAGGGCCTGCTGGATATGGCGAGCTGCACCGAGTGCGGTCGCTGCCAATCACAATGCCCTGCCTGGCATACGGAGAAACCATTGAGTCCAAAGCTTCTGGTGATGGCGATGCGCGCTCATGCACTCGCGAAGATCCCATCTGATGGGCCGATCGTTGGCCTCGAAGGCGCTCCCATCTCGCCCGATGTCCTCTGGTCGTGCACCAGTTGTGGCGCCTGCGTCAATGAATGTCCCGTCGATATCGAACATGTCGATCATATCGTCAACATGCGCCGCTTCCAAGTCCTCGTCGAATCCGAGTTCCCAACAGAACTCGGCGGCACTTTTCGAAATCTCGAGAAGGCAGGCAATCCTTGGGGCGCAAATCGCACGGATCGCGATGCTTGGATCAATGAGTGCGACTTCCCGATCACCAAGATCGAAGGTGAGATCCCTGACGATGTCGAGTATCTCTTCTGGGTTGGTTGTGCAGGCGCCTTCGAAGAACGCGGCAAGAAGACGACGAAAGCGGTCGCGGAACTTCTCTACATGGCAGGGGTTTCCTTTGGTGTACTTGGCAAGCGAGAGACTTGTACTGGTGATCCAGCACGTCGGGCCGGAAATGAATTCCTCTATCAAATCCTCTCGAAAGAGAATATGGAGACCTTGAGTGAAGTCTTTGGCACGCGTGGTGTGAAGAAAGTCGTCGTTACCTGCCCTCATTGCTTCACAACGATCGGCCGTGATTACAGACAGAGCGGCTACGAATTCGAGATGGTCCATCACACACAACTTCTCAACCAACTCGTTCGCGATGGAAAACTCAAGCCAGTCTCGAAGTCCACGAAGAAACTCACCTATCACGACCCTTGTTACCTTGGTCGACACAATCAGATCTATGAACCACCGCGGGAACTCCTCGCTTCAACTGGAGCCCAGATGGTGGAGATGCCGCGCAACAAGGAACGCTCATTCTGTTGTGGCGCCGGTGGTGGCCGTATGTGGATGGAAGAGAAATTGGGTACGCGGATCAATCTCAATCGCGTCGATGAAGCGATTGAAACTGGCGCCGAGGAGATCGCGGTCGGCTGTCCGTTCTGTCGCGTCATGGTCTCGGATGGCGTCACGGGGCGGGGAGCTGAGGTTGAAGTACTCGATGTGGCTCAAACCCTGCTCCGCTCGGTTAAATCCCTCCCCTAGGATTCAACTTCTTCCCAGAAATCTCCCAGATTCGAGAGGGATGCTCTCCTTTGAGAGAAGCCGGAAAACCGGATTCGAAATCATTGAGAGTTAAAAAGAGGTGAACCAATGGCTATCGCTACAGATCAACGAGTACTCGTCGTCGACGACGAGAAGAGCATCAGTGAATTGATCTCCACCAGCCTTAAGTTCGTGGGATTCGATGTTCGCACCGCTGCTTCAGGGGCTGAAGCGCTCCGTGAGGCAGAGGATTTCAAACCACATGCCCTCATCCTCGACGTGATGCTTCCTGACCTCGACGGTTTCGAGGTCTGCCGCCAACTTCGTGCTGATGGTCAAGATGTCGGAGTTCTCTTCCTCACTGCGAAAGATACGACCGAAGACAAGATTAAAGGATTGACCTTGGGTGGCGATGATTACGTCACTAAGCCATTCAGTCTCGAAGAGCTCGTCGCTCGTCTTCGCGCCCTTCTTCGTCGAACTGGTGCAACCGATACCAAAGTCGATGATGAAGTCATTCGATTCGCAGATCTCGAACTCAATGAAGCCACTCACGAAGTTCGTCGCGCTGGAAACCTCATCGATCTCTCACCGACAGAATTCATCTTGCTTCGCTATCTGATGATCAACGCCGATCGTGTCGTCAGCAAGTCTCAGATCCTCGATCACGTCTGGTAGTATGACTTCCGTGGTGATGCTGGAATCGTGGAGACATACATCTCGTATCTTCGAAAGAAGATCGATATCTATGAACCTGCTTTGATTCACACTGTTCGCGGCGTCGGATACCGAATGCGACTACCCGCGAAGAAGTGATGAACCTTCCCAAGCCACCAAGAAACACTTCCTGGCGTCCGAGTGAATGGACGCTCAAGAATCGTCTCGTCCTTGGTATTTCGATCTTGGTGGCATTGGGATTCTTCCTCTCTGGTTTTGCAGCGCAGAGCGCTTATCGCACCTTCCTCATCGAAGAAGTCGATGGCCAACTCGTCACCATCGTCGATAGCACTCTCATCCGCCTTGATAGAGCAGGTATTGACGATGAGAATGAAATAAGCGCACAACCATTTCGACCACTAGAACCGATTCGAGGAGTTCCCTCGCAAGCAGCCATCACACTCATTGATTTCGAAGGAAATGTCATAGGAAGCGTGGGTGGTGATCTCAGCGCTGCCAAGATCGAACGGACTCTTGATCGCGTCGTTGATCGAATCTCTTATGGCTCTCCCTTTACCTTGAGAACCGATGGTGAGGATTATCGGATTCTTGCCTTGGAGCTCCCTTCTGGCTTTGGCATCGTCGTCGCCTCACAATCACTCGAATCAGTCCAGCAAAATATCGCTCAGCTTCGATATCTCCTCACTCTGATCGGCATCGTCGTTCTGATCTTGATCGCCGCCCTCTCTCGTCGCGCAATCCGAATCAGTCTCCGTCCGCTCGCAGCAGTGGAATCGACTGCCGGCGCAATCGCAGAGGGCGATCTCTCGGCCCGTCTTCCAGAGGCAAAGCCACACACGGAAGTTGGAAAGCTTGTCCGTTCGCTCAATCAGATGCTCACCCGAATCGAAGAATCATTCGCAGTTCGTGTTGAGAGTGAGAAGAAGCTTCGTCGATTCGTCGCTGACGCAAGTCATGAGCTTCGCACCCCTCTCACCGCAATCCGCGGCTTCTCAGAGCTCTACAGACAAGGCGCAGTCAAAGGCGAAGAGAAGACCAAGGAATTGGTACAACGGATCGAGGATGAATCGATTCGGATGGGAACTCTCGTCGAGGATCTCTTGCTCTTGGCAAGACTTGATCAAGCACCTCAAATTGAAAAGCTCCCAGTCAATCTCAATGATGTCGTTTCGGATGCCGTAACTTCCGCGCGCGTCTCCGGACCAGAGCACGGAATCGAGATGAAGATCCTTGCGGATGATGCCTACGTCCTTGGTGATCGGAATCGAATCCATCAAGTCATCGCAAATATTCTCGAAAATGCCAGGTCCCATACGCCTAAAGGCACGAAGATCCGAGTAGATCTCCGAGAAACGGATTCAGCGATTGAGGTCGTAATCTCCGATAACGGTCCAGGACTTGCACAAGAGGATCAAGAGCGGATCTTCGAACGCTTCTATCGGGCTGATTCCTCGCGAACTCGCGCGGTCAAGACCGAAGGAAGTGGACTGGGACTTTCCATCGTGAAGGCGATCATGCAAGCTCACGGTGGGGATGTTTCAGTCTCATCATCTCTTGGCGAGGGAGCGACATTCACCTTGAGATTTCCCATCCAAGAGGATTAAACGCCACCGCTCTCTAGTCGACGAAGCGTTGCTATCCGCTCTTCGATCGGTGGATGAGTTGAGAAGAGTTTTGAGACTGCCTTCGAATCCAAGGGGGATTCGATCCAAATGTGTGCAACTGCGGTCGATCTCTGTCTGACAACAGTCGAATCTCGAGCCAAGACTTCAAGTGCCTTTCGAAGTCCCGTCGGATTTCGGGTGAATTCAACGGCGGTCGCATCAGCGAGCGACTCACGCTTCCTGGAAATGGCTGACTTAAGAAGAAGAGCAGCGAGTGGCGCCAGCAAGATCACGATGAATGAGGCAAGAAGTGCCAAGGGATTCGAATGGTGATCGTTTCTACGGCCACCAAACCAGAAGATGCGCATCAAGAAATCACTGACCAGGGCGATCGCTCCTGCAGTGGTCGCTGCAACAGCAGAGACCAAGGTGTCGCGATTTCCAACATGTGCCATCTCATGTGCCACAACACCCTGTAGTTCGTCTCGATCCATCGCATTCAGGATGCCCGTGGTGAATGCGATGAGCGCATGCTCAGGATCTCGACCGGTCGCAAAGGCATTCGGCGCTTCATCGACAACGATTGCAACTTTCGGCATCGGAAGTCCTGATGCGATACAGACTTCCTGCACCAAATCGAAGAGTTTTGGGTTATCACTCTCTTGAATCACATGTGCACCCGTCATCGTGATCACCAGACGATCAGAGGCGTAATAGGAGCCCCAAACCGAGATCAGCGAGATCGCAACTGCAAAAGGAATGACACCTGCACCAGTTCCACCGAAGTATGTGATTGCTGCATAACTGATCAACCAGAGCAAGACTCCAAAGCCAAGGAGGAGACCGATGGTCTTCCGGCGATTCGCGGTTTGAAGAGTTCTAAAAGATGCCATCGCTCTAAGTTCTAGAACGAGACTTTTGGAACGTTACGCGCCATCGGATCATCGACCTCATAGAACTCTCGCTCAGTGATCTTGGCAAAGCCCGCGAAGAAATTGGTCGGGACTGTCTTCACCGCAGTGTTGAGGGTTCGAACATTGTCGTTATAGAACTGACGCGCGAAAGCGACCTTGTTCTCAGTCGTAGAGAGCTCTTCTTGGAGCTGTATGAAGTTCGCAGAAGCCTTCAAATCTGGATATGCCTCAGCGACCGCAAGTAACTTGCTGAGCGCTTGGGTCAACATATTGTCCGCGGCGGCAACATCGGCGAGACCAGTAGCGGTCGTCGATTTGGCGCGAGCTTCTGTCACTTTCTCAAGTGTTTCACGCTCATGGCTCGCATAACCCTTGACTGTTTCAACCAGGTTCGGAATCAGATCCGCTCGACGCTGCAGTTGTACTTCGATCTGCGCGAAAGCTTCATCGACCTGGACATTGAGTCGAATCAACTTGTTGTACTGGGAGATGAAGAAAAGCGCGAGTACTGCAATGACACCGAGAGCGATCCAGATTTCCATCGTTACCTACTTAATCTTTTCGAATTACTTGATCTTGGACTTATGGAAGTTGAGCCACGACTTGCTTGGAGTCGGACCCCGCTGTCCCTGGTACCTCGAACCATAGACTGCCGAGCCATACGGATGCTCAGCAGGAGATGAGAGTTTGATGAGGCAGAGCTGACCGATCTTCATCCCTGGGAAGAGCTTGACCGGAAGGTTTGCGACATTCGAGAGCTCAAGCGTGATGTGTCCAGAGAATCCAGGATCGATGAACCCCGCTGTGGAATGTGTGAGCAATCCGAGACGTCCCAATGAGGATTTACCTTCAAGGCGACCTGCGATGTCATCAGGCAAGGTGATCACTTCGTAAGTGCTCGCTAGGACGAACTCACCTGGGTGAAGGATGAAATGCTCATCGGGTTCGACCGTAACCTCGCGCGTCAACTCTGGTTGTTCGATGGAGGGGTCGATCTCTGAATATTTGTGATTCTCGAAGACCCGAAAGATCCGATCCAATCGGACATCAACTGATGAAGGTTGGACCATGGCAGGGTCGAATGGCTCGACCCCCACACGATTAAGTGAGATCTGTTCTTTGATGTCGCGGTCACTCAGTAGCACGGTTGGCGAACCTACCTTCCCCATCTATTCTTTGACCACATCACACGGCCGGCGGGCGTAGTGAAATGGCATCACGTCAGCTTCCCAAGCTGACAGCGCGGGTTCGATTCCCGTCGCCCGCTCCAAGGGGCTATCTCTTGCGTAAGTTACTACTCAGTAGCATCCTTTGCCCATGAGCCATTACCGCGCAAACCTCAAAGATATCGAGTTCTGCCTCTTCGACCTCCTAGGGCGTGACTCCATCCTCGGCACCTCCATCTACTCCGATCTCGATCGTGAGACTGCGATGGGAATGCTCGAAGAAGTAAAACGACTTACCGAGAACGATCTCGCTGCGTCCTTCGTCGAAGGTGATCGCATCGGAACCACATTCGACAAGGCGACAGGAAGTGTGACACTTCCTGAAAGTTTCAAGAAGTCTTATCGCGCCTATGTCGATGGTGAGTGGGGAAAGATCGATGTACCAGCAGAACTCGGCGGAACATTGATCCCACCATCAGTTCGTTGGGCGATTGCGGAGATGGTCCTTGGTTCCAATCCAGCAGTACATATCTACGCATCTGGCTTCGCATTCGCACAGGTTGCTTATGTACTCGGAAATGATTTCCAAAAGCAGATGGCAAAGTTCATGGTCGATCGCGAATGGGGTGCGACCATGATGCTCACTGAACCAGATGCAGGTTCAGATGTCGGTGCTGGTCGTTCCAAGGCTGTGCAACAACCTGATGGAACTTGGCATATCACCGGTACGAAGCGATTCATCACATCAGGTGATGCGGATATCTTCGA
>JACCDK010483115.1_pt1 | contig 19131 bp, 17 predicted proteins | sample 7445871 | NCBI WGS metagenome assembly JACCDK01 (sample SAMN15323436, study PRJNA562643) | freshwater metagenome | isolation source: river surface water | place: USA:Blue River Watershed | collected 2017-08-15
ATTTCGACACATACTCTTTTTTTATTTGTTCTATTTTGCCATCCTTTAATATCAAATACCACGATTCAAGGGAATCAAACAGTCGCCACACCAGATCATTGATTGAATATTCGATTCCTGAAAGCTGTTTCATGGATACCGCATTGGCAGCTTTACTGCTAAAAGTTAACTGGTTTACATTAAGCCCTATGCCGATGATGCTGGTTTTTAAATAATTAGCTTGTAGGCTATTTTCAATGAGGATGCCTGCAATTTTATGTTGCTTTATGTATATGTCATTAGGCCATTTCACTTGGACCTTGCATTTTAATTCTGCTTCTAAAAAGTTACAAATGCCCATGCTGATAGCCATCGAAAGGTAAAATTGTTTATCAATAGTGAGGAATTCGGGCCTATACAATAGGCTAAGGCATATATTCTTTCCAGCTTCCGACTCCCAATAGCTCCCTAATTGTCCTCTACCCTCCGTTTGTTCTACTGCCATTATTACCGAGCCCTCTGCTAATGGCTTGGAATTTGACAACATTTCGGAGAGAACATTGTTAGTGGAAGTAACACGGTTGAATTGAAGTAAATTTTTACCTGTGAATATTGCCGACATCATGCAGATGTAAATGTATAAATTTTTATTTTTGTGTAAATTAATCGCTTTTAATGCTTAGAAACAAACAGCTTAAACAAACAAGCAACCAACTTGAAGAATCAAAACGCATCACCGAAGTAATAGTACACGGTATGCAAGAAAAAAAGGCAAAAGATATTGTGAGCCTCGATTTACGCAACATCAGCAGTTCTGTCAGTGATTTTTTTGTAGTCTGCCACGCCGACTCTTCCACACAAGTAAAAGCCATTGCCGATTCTGTAGAAGATGAGATGATGAAAGCTTTTGGTGAAGAACCTTGGCACAAGGAAGGATTTCAAAATTCAGAATGGATATTATTAGACTTTGTAAGTGTAGTCGTGCATATTTTCAGAACAGAAAAAAGAGAACATTACGGTGTTGAGGATTTGTGGGGCGATGCTGAGGTAGTTAATTACCAATCAGCTTAACAATTAAAAAACAGAATTAAACACATGGAAGATCATAACAAAATGAATAAGGGGAACAACAACGGAAAACCTAAACGAACATTACCTAAACCGCCTAAATTTAACTTTTATTGGATATATGCCATTTTACTCGTTGGTATTTTAGCTTTTAACATTATGTATTCTGGTAACTCGGCGAAAGAAATTTCGTTCCAACGATTTACCAATGAAATGTTATTAAGCCATGATGTAGAAAAATTAATTGCATATCAACAAGGAAATATTTACATCGTAGAAATTTATTTACAAAAAGACAAACTTCAGAACCCGAAGTATAAAGATATTAATACTAGTAAATTCTTATCGGGTTCAGGCCCTCATTATTATTTCACCGAAGCCTCTAGCTCCGTGAGCGATCTCAAAGAACAATTGCGTGAACTACAAAAAGGCTTTACCCCTAATGAACAAGTTAATATTCAATTTATCGAGCGTTCAAACTGGGGAAGAGATTTCTTGTTAACATGGATTTTACCTTTAGCTATCATGGTAGCCGTGTGGATTTTCATCATGAGAAGAATATCTGGAGGTGGTTCGGGTCCAGGTGGACAAATATTCAACATCGGAAAATCGAAAGCTACCTTGTTCGATAAAGAATCGCAAGTCAGTATCACCTTTAATGATGTTGCAGGGTTAGAAGAAGCGAAAACTGAAGTGATGGAGGTCGTTGACTTTCTTAAGAATCCTAAGAAATATACAGCTTTGGGAGGTAAAATTCCGAAAGGTGTTTTATTAGTGGGCTCACCGGGTACAGGTAAGACTTTGTTAGCCAAGGCAGTAGCAGGCGAAGCACAAGTTCCTTTCTTCTCGCTTTCGGGTTCAGATTTCGTAGAGATGTTTGTGGGGGTGGGTGCTTCACGAGTGAGAGATTTATTTAAACAAGCAAAAGAAAAAGCTCCTTGTATTATTTTCATCGATGAGATTGATGCAGTAGGCCGTGCTCGTGGGAAGAATCAAATCATGGGGGGGAATGATGAGCGCGAAAATACATTAAACCAATTGTTGGTAGAGATGGATGGTTTTGGTACCGACTCAGGTGTTATTATCATGGCTGCTACTAACAGACCGGATGTACTTGATCCAGCCTTGTTACGTCCCGGTCGTTTCGACAGACAAATAGCCATTGATAGACCTGATTTAATTGGTCGTGAACAAATATTTAAAGTACACATGAAGCCACTAACCTTGGCTCCAGAAGTAGACACTAAAAAGTTAGCAGCACAAACCCCAGGTTTTGCAGGCGCGGAAATTGCAAACGTATGTAACGAAGCTGCGTTAATTGCTGCACGTCGCGATAAAAAATCGATTGACATGCAAGATTTTCAAGATGCTATTGATCGTGTTATTGGTGGATTAGAAAAGAAAAACAAAATCATTTCACCAGAAGAGAAACGAATTGTGGCTTACCACGAATCGGGTCACGCGATTGCTGGTTGGTTCTTAGAACATGCTGATCCATTGGTAAAAGTATCGATTGTGCCTCGTGGAATTGCAGCATTAGGTTACGCACAATACTTACCAAAAGAACAATACTTATATACTACCGAACAATTGTTGGATAGTATTAAAATGACTTTAGGTGGTAGAGCCGCCGAAGAAATAGTGTTTGGTAAAATTTCTACCGGTGCTCAAAACGATTTAGAACGTATCACCAAATTAGCTTATGCGATGGTTACTATGTACGGTATGAATTCAAATGTTGGCAATGTTTCATTTAATGATCCTCAAGGTGAATACGGATTTGGAAAACCATATTCAGATAAAACTGCTGAGATGATTGACATTGAAGTTCGTGTATTAATCAGTAAAGTATACGAAGAAACAAAAGCCTTATTAACACAACACAGAGAAGGTTTAGAGAAAATTGCTCAAGCATTATTGCAAAAAGAAATTATCTTCCAAACCGACTTAGAAGAGTTATTGGGCAAACGTCCTTTTGATACTCGTACTACATACGATGAATTTGTGAATGGTAAAACAGAGGAGATTACGGCTGAAGTTATAGAATCCGAAACGAACCATCAAAATACTGTAGAACAACCTACAACAGAAGAACTAGAATAGATATAAAGGACGCTAAGGCGTCCTTTTCTATTAATTTACTAAATTTGTAGAATGAGAGAAGCTACTCCCAAGGAACGGATGCTAAAACAGATCAGAAAAGCACTGATCGAAAAAACGGATAATCCATACCCTCGTTTAGAAGAACAAGGCCCTATTTATAAACAAAGCGATGATTTGTTGGAAATACAGTTCGCACAGGAATTTGCAAAAATCAATGGTCAGTTTTTATTCTGTGAAAATAAAAATCAATGCATCGAAGATCTTCAACAGTTAATTAAAGAACGCAACTGGATCAACATTTATCTTTGGGAACAAGCATTAGCTTGGCTTGGAGGTGCCATCGATGGAATTAAAGAAAACGATATAACTTTTGAAGATGCCCATGTAGGAATTACGACTTGCGAAGCCTTAGTAGCAAGAACTGGAAGCGTAATCATTACAAATGCCTCGGATGCAGGTCGCCGTTTATCCATCTATCCTCATATACACGTTGTGGTTGCCTTTACTTCTCAACTGTGTGCCGATATTTCAGATGCATTAACTTTGTTGCAAAATAAATACGGCGAAAAGTTACCAAGCATGATTAGTAATACTACCGGACCAAGCAGAACTGCCGACATAGAGAAAACCCTAGTGTTAGGCGCTCACGGTCCACGAGAAATATTTGTAATTCTTATCGATGACCTAGAAAATTAATGCAAACACAAAAATCAATCTATTTTGCATCCGATTTTCATTTAGGGGTGCCAACGCCAGAAAGTTCGAGAGCTCGAGAACTGGCGATTGTTCGTTGGTTAGATTTTGTAAAACAAGATGCACTTGAGATTTATTTAGTAGGCGATATATTCGATTTTTGGTTCGAGTACAATAAAGTTATTCCGAAAGGCTTTGCACGCTTGCAAGGTAAAATTGCAGAGATAGTAGACAGTGGAATTCCCATTTATTTTTTCACTGGCAACCATGATATGTGGATGTTCGATTATTTTGAAAAAGAACTCGGTGTAAAAATTTACAGAGATAATGTTACAAGAGAACACTTTGGGCACAAAGTATTTATTGGCCATGGCGATGGCTTAGGCCCTGGCGACTATTCTTACAAACTTTTGAAAAAGGTTTTTGCTAGTAAACTTTGTCAATGGTTGTTTGCTCGCATTCACCCAAATTTAGGCATATGGATTGCCGATAAATGGTCGAGAAGCAGTAGAATTGCCAACGATAGTAAAGAACAATTTTTAGGGGAAGAAAAAGAATGGTTAGCCATTTATGCAAAAGAAGTATTAACAAAAGAACATTTTGATTACTTCATTTTCGGTCATCGTCATTTACCATTAACAATACAATTACAAGATAAAAGCCGTTATATAAATTTAGGCGAATGGGTGCATCATCAAACCTATGCGCGATGGAATGAACAAGGAATTGAATTACTGAGTTTCGAAAAATAAATAATGAAAAAGGTACTCATTGTTTTCTTTTTTTTATGTAGCTCGATGAGTACGTTTTCTCAAAGCATTTTGAAAATTGCCGACGACGTACGTGATTACAAAGTAGATAGAATTGGCAATGTGTATTACTATGATGCACAAAATATTTTAACTAAATACGAGACTGCAATTAAACGATATACCCGTTTTGCTGATTTAAAGAGCGGTAAAATTTCTTCTATTGATGTAAGCAATCCCCTAAGAGTATTGGTATTTTATGCAGATCAAGGAGTGGTGAAATTTTTAGATGTAAACCTCACCGAAATAAATTCATTGCAAATAAGAAATACCTATCCGGATGGTTGGGTTTCACTCACTTCATCATCCAACAATAATGGAATTTGGATGTACGATAATTTGAATCGTAAATTAATTAAACTCGATGAACAATTAAATCAGGTATTCATTAGTGGCGATTTATTTTTAGTACTTGGAAAAAAAATTAAACCTTCTTTCTTGTTTGAATATGCAGATGAGTTATTCTTAGCCGATGCGAAATACGGAGTGTTTGTATTTGATTTGTTTGGTGGGTATAAACGCACACTGCCGATTTATTCTGAGAATATTTTACAGGTGGAAAGCAGTAAAATATACTACCAAAAAAATAATCAATGGTTACGTTTTCAAGCATTAAAAATGGATACATTAGCCAGCTCTCTTAATGAAATAAATAAACCTTATTTATTTTCCAGCGACATACAATTCTATTTAATCAATAATCGGCTCTATTTACAAGCTAAGTAAGCGATTCTCAAAATCAACTTTCGTCTATTTTTGGGAATAATAGTTTATTCGTTGGATAATATTTTATTATTCAAAAAATCCTTTTTTAGCAAAATCTGCTTTTTTGGTATCATTAACACATATAATTTAAAATATTTTATTCCTATTGAGTGTCGGCATGTATATTGTAAAATCCATATCGAACTCAAATATTTAAACGTATGTACACATTTATCACCTTAAAGCAATTAAGAGAATTGCGAAATTATACTCAAAAAGAGGTTGCCATGAAAATAGGTTTAACACAATCGGCTTATTCTAAAATCGAAAATTTCGACAGTCAAACCACCATGGACAATTACAATAAGTTGGCGAATTTATTTGATGTGGAGGTAGATCAAATCATTACAAACAGAATACAGGCCTTGATACACATCAAATCGGCAACTACGACTCGTGATCAGTTCATTGAGAAAAACGCTCCAATGGTCGGTGAGATAATCAAGAACATAAAGGAGCAAGAGTTTAAGTTAAACATGTTATTACAAGGTATTCGTCCAGCATAGTTTTTTTTGAATTTTTTTATTTTTTGGCCAGTAGTTTACTACTGGCTTTTTTTGTGTAGGGCCCGGAGGGGATAAGCAAAAAAAGAATACTGGATAGCGTTACTTAGCTGATTTTTACTTAATTTTGCAAACTTTAAAAGAAGGAAGTCCCGTTATGAACGACATGTTAGATAAGCTTTTGGCCATTAAAAATCGCTATGAGGATGTAGAGAAAGAACTATCCAATCCTGATGCCATGAGCGACATGAAGCGTTTTGCTCAGTTGAACAAAGAATATAAAGATTTATCGAAAATAGTAGAGCAATACACCATTTACAGCAATGTAATGAGCAATATTGATTCTAACAAAGAAATATTGGCTACGGAGAAAGACGAGGAGTTTAGAGAGATGGCCAAGCAAGAATTGGACATGTTGTTAGAGCAACGAGATAAAATGGAGGAAGACATACGTTTAATGCTAATTCCAAAGGATCCAGAAGATGCCAAAAACGCCATTGTGGAAATTAGAGCGGGTACAGGAGGTGATGAGGCGAGTTTATTTGCAGGAGATTTATTTAGAATGTACCAACGCTACTGCGAAACCAAAGGTTGGAAAGTAGATTTAGTAGATTATACACCAGGTACAGCAGGTGGATACAAAGAAATTGTATTAAACGTGTCGGGGGAAGATGTATATGGAACCTTAAAATATGAATCGGGTGTACACCGTGTACAACGCGTACCAGCAACAGAAACACAAGGTAGAGTTCACACCTCGGCAGCATCGGTAGTGGTATTACCAGAGGCCGATGAGTTCGATATTGAGTTAAAAACAAACGATATCCGTAAAGACTTATTCTGTTCTTCGGGTCCTGGAGGGCAGTCGGTAAATACAACTTACTCTGCCGTGCGTTTGACGCACATACCTACGGGTATCGTGGCGCAATGCCAAGACGAGAAGTCACAGCATAAGAATTACGAAAAAGCCTTAGGGGTATTACGCTCGAGGATATACGAAATGGAATATGCAAAGCATTTAGAAGAAGTTTCTAAAAAGCGTAAAACGATGGTAGCAACTGGCGACCGTTCGGCGAAGATTAGAACCTATAATTTCCCACAAAGTAGGTTAACGGAACATCGTATTGGATTAACATCATACAACCTTCCAGGAGTAATGAACGGCGATATTCAGGATATTATTGATGGATTACAGTTTGCAGAGAATGCAGAACGAATGAAGGAAGGTACGGTATAAGAGCCGTTTATCACTTTTTTTCATTTTTTTGTTGATAAAACAACATAAGACTGTATATTTGCAGTCCGGTAAAAAACGGAGTGGTAGTTCAGCTGGTTAGAATGCCTGCCTGTCACGCAGGAGGTCGCGGGTTCGAGTCCCGTCCATTCCGCAAGAAGCCTTAGAGAGATCTAAGGCTTCTTTGTTTTTAATCTATTTTGAATTTTTCAGCTGGTTCGAATGCTAGTCCCGATTTCATCTGGAAGGTCGTGAGACCGTCCTTCCGATAGCTATCGGAACCGCAAAGCCTCACAGAAATGTGGGGCTTTTTGCTTTTTATAAAAATCCATAAATATTTTTTAAAATGCCTAGTCCCGATTACATCGGGAAGGTCGCGAGACCGTCCTTCCGATAGCTATCGGAACCGCAAAAGCCTCATAAAAATCTAAGGATTTTTTATACCCCAAACTGCCTCAAGTGGTGGTCTAAATGTTTCCAAAGTAAATTGTTCCACTCTTGTGCAGTTAATTTACCTAAACTTATTTGGTATTTATTTTCGAAATGCGCTTCACCTAACTCCAAAGGCTTGCGAACATAGTGTATCAGTCGCTGCTTCTCCTTTTCAAAATCACGTTGATCTACAATAATAAATGACGGAGCAGTGGGTAAATTCGGTTTGTATGGAACTTCGTTGATCATGCTACTTTTAAAAAACAGTCGTAACAAAATCCTCATCATCATATTAGGGCCATCATTGCGTTCACCTAATACTTGCTCAAATGGCACACAACAATGCGCCAACATTTGTGATACATTCATTTTGCCCCAGCGGCGCTGACTAATGGGGCTCAATTGGTTGATTCGAGCTATTAATGCCTCTGTTCCTTGCGAAGTGTATAGGTTTGGTAATACCATATTATTATTAATTTGTTACAAGTTACTTATTTTTAGAATTTCGTTGAAATTCTATGCAGGATGTAATTAATTAAGTAATTCTGAAATAAATCTATTTTAATTAAAATTTATCTATTTAATCTGAAAAGTCGTATCAAATGCTAGAATTATTTTAGAATTATGAAATCGACCATCGGTGAACGCATACGTATTTTAAGAGTTATTAAAAGTCTAAGCCAAGAAAATATGGCCAATGAACTTGATATCTCCGTTGCTTCTTACTCTAACATCGAACGCGACGTTACAGAACTTACTGTTTCGCGTTTGATGAAAATCGCTAAAATTTTGGGCGTTAAACCGAGCGATATCCTTGAATATGATAACCCAAGCATGGTCGCAGAAAGTGAACAAATCACCCTAAAGGCTAGAGAAAATATAAAACTTTCGATCGAGGAGTTAAAAAGTCAAATAGCTAAAATAAATAACGACCTTGAAAAAATGAAGCCATCTAAACCATCGCAAAACAAAAAAAGAAACTAAGAGAGTAATTTCTGACGGAGTAAAAATTCCAGCTGTTCGTTGGCTCTAATCAAACTTTTCAATAACTCTTTATTCTCTTGTCGTAGAGAAAAGATTTCGTAGGCATTGTTAATAATTACGCGCATTTGTTGCTCGTCCCAAGGCTTAGTAATATACTGATAAATCTGCCCTTTGTTAATAGCGTCTATCACAGCTTGTATATCGGCATACCCAGTTAGTAACATTCGAATTGGTTCTGGGTAATCTTTTATTATACTCGCTAAAAAATCTACTCCTGTTATGCCAGGCATACGTTGGTCGGTAATGATAATTTCGAAGGTATTGCTTTTAATTAGCTCTTTAGCTTCTGATGCAGATATCGCAACAGTAACCTCGTAATCTCTTCTAAAGGCTGCTTTAAAAGAATTTAGGTTATTCTCTTCATCATCGATATACAGAATTTTTATTTTAGGTGTTGCCATAGCGAATGGACCATATTTTAAGTGTTATACTATAACTAAACTGAGAATAAACGATTATTTTTCCTAAATATCGGATTTTATTTGGATATTTATTACTAATTTAAGTAATAGTAATTTTTTTTATAATAAAATAGATGTTACAATTTAGGGAAAGCATAGGGAATGAAGACTATTTACCAAGAATATTTAACATCAATAACTTTCAGGATAGACTTGAAGTTCAAGGCATAATTAATGAGCATCAAGATGTTTTAGTGATTGACCAAATAGAAAGTCAGTTACGCGAATTAATAAAAATACGTCATCCTCAAGTCCAATTTTCAGAGGCTGAGTATAATGAGCAGCTACAACAGTTGCTTAACGGTCAATCGGCGCATTTTTATGGTTGTTGGGTATATTTTCCTTGGAATAAAAAAATTGTTCATCTTTTAGATAAGGAGGAGTTTGTAGAACTACGCACCAGCAGAAATCTATATAAAATAACACCCCAGGAACGATCTCAATTACTTCGCAAAAAGATTGCCATAATTGGTTTATCTGTAGGTCAGATGATCGCATTGACCATTGCCATGGAACGTATATGTGATGAGATACGATTGGCAGATTTTGATTTGATCGAGTTGAGTAATATGAATCGCATTAGAACATCGGTAAGTAATATTGGTGTTTCTAAAGCCATCGTAGCAGCGCGCGAAATTGCGGAATTAGATCCCTACATTACTGTTAAATTATATACCGAAGGAATTACTGAAAATAACATCGATCATTTTTTAACACACGATGGTAAAATAGATTTACTTATCGAGGAATGTGATGGACTGGATGTGAAAATACTAAGTAGAATAAAAGCAAGAGCGTTTGGTATACCAGTAGTTATGGAAACTAATGATAGAGGCTTAATTGACATAGAGCGTTATGATTTGGAACCAGAACGTGCTTTATTGCATGGATTAATCCCAGAAAACTTTGGCGACCTGAAAGCATTGCAAAATTTAACGAATCAAGAGAAAGTACCATTGTTAGGAGCAATGGTTGGTATCGATAAAATTTCTGAACGGATGAAAATGTCGCTGGCGGAAATGGGTAAAACTATTTCTACTTGGCCTCAACTTGCTTCGTCGGTTGTGTTAGGTGGTGCAATGGTAACCGACGTCTCGAGAAGAATTTTGTTGAATGAATTTAATAATTCGGGCCGGTATTATGTTGATTTTAACGAACTCATTAAGTAATTGCTTATTCTCATGATAAAAATCAGAGCATTTAGAGCAATTGATGATCCAGGAGCCTGCTCAAAGTTTATTGATGGTCATAGACGTTTATTGGAAATACATTTTGGATTAGCAAAAGTGACCTCAACACATATTGAATGGATGAACAGTGAGAATACAATTGTTATTATTGTGGAAGATGAGAGCGGAGAGAAAGTGTACGGAGGTGCACGTGTACAAATGGTTGATGGCAAAATATTGTTACCTATAGAACATGCATTGGGACATTATGATCCTAGGATTTTCGAATTTGTAAAGGAAGGATGCGCAGAAATTTGTGGTATGTGGAATTCGATGGAAGTTGCAGGGATGGGCATAGGTAGTTTAATATTATGTAGAGTTTGCGTTTCTATTGTTACTCAATTGCCCATTAATAAAATTTATGTATTGTGTGCTCCTGTTACAACCCGCATGGGTAAACGTGTAGGTGCTGTAGTAGAAGAATCGCTTGGCAATAAAGGAATTTTTTTCTACCCTAAAGACGATTTCGTTGCTACTGCAATGACTATTTTAGATGTAGATGTTTTGTCGCATGCGGAAGAAAATGAACGAACGAACATATTTGAATTAAGAAAGACACCCAACCAAATTAAAATAGAAAAAGGTCCTAAAGGGGAGTTTGAAGTAATGTACCAATTAGAAATACCCAACCTAAAGAATCATTAAAATATGAATAAGCTACATCTCTTGTTCCTGTTTTTACTTATCTCCCCACAAGCCTTTTCTATAAAGAGCGTAGATACTATACGCATCGAGCACGAACGATTGATTAAATCGATTGGAACTAACATCTACCTTTTAAAAGATGAAACCAACACTTTAATGTTGGATGATGTTATTGAGTCTGATGAGTTTATAAAAAGCACAAAAAATGTTCCTAATCTTGGAATTAGTAAAAGCACCTTTTGGATTAAATTTACTGTTCATAATAAAATTCCAAATCGGAGAATTCTATTACAATTACAATACCCAATCATTGACAGGATTGAATTTTACGTACCATCGCTAAAAAATAAATTCGACACTTTGTATGCGGGTGAATTCATCCCTTTTAATAATAGAATCATTAATAATCAGAATTATTTATTTTACCTCGATATTCCTTTAAATGAAACACGCACCTACTTCATGAAAGTAAAAAGCGGAGAACAAATTCAGTTGCCTCTTTTAATTGGTGAACATCAAACTGTCTATGAAGATTTAATACAGAAAGATTTAGTATTTGGGCTATACATTGGTATTATTATAGTAATGGCCATATATAATCTCTTTGTATTTTTTACTGTGCGTGATAAAAGTTATTTATACTATGTGCTCTATATTGTATTTGTAGGTTTAACACAAGCAGTACTACAAGGCTATGGATTTAAATATTTATGGCCAAATTCTACCTGGCTAGTGTTGCAAAGTACTTTTTTAGTTCCTGTGTTAAATGGTTGGGCTGCCATTGCATTTGTAAAACATTTTTTAGATACAAAGAAAAATTATCCATTAGGCGATAAAATATTAAGTATTATATTCTTCTTTTATATTTTATGTTTCTTTTTGAGCATAATGGATCAATATTACTATGCGCAAAATTTAGTACAGTTAACCGCAATGTTTGGCTCTTTATTAACCATTTATATTGCATATAAAATTGGTAAACAAGGGTATCGTCCTGCAAAATATTTTTTAGTTGCCTGGACTATCTTCTTATTAAGTGTGGTAGTTTTTGTACTCAGAAATTTTAATATTTTACCTTATAATAATTTAACATTTTATGCATTGCAAATTGGTTCGGCACTTGAAGTAACCTTACTTTCATTTGCGCTTGCAGATAAAATAAATATTTATCGCAAAGAGAAAGAAGAATCACAAATGCAAGCATTTAGAGTCTTGCAAGAAAATGAAAAAATAATTAGAGAACAGAATTTACTTTTGGAAGTTAAAGTTGAAGAACGAACACAAGAATTAAATCGATCTAATATAGAATTAAATACGGCACTTACCGATTTAAAGAACGCACAAACTCAATTGGTTGATGCAGAGAAGATGGCATCCCTGGGTCAACTTACCGCTGGTATTGCACATGAAATTAATAATCCAATAAATTTTGTTAGTTCTAATATAAAACCACTTAGGAGAGATATAGAAGATATACAAGATTTAATCAAGAAATTCGAAGAAGTGATAAGGCAGAAAAATTTAACAGAACAATTTGATGAGGTAGATAAATTTAAAAGACAACTCGATTATGACTATTTAACACACGAAATAGATGTGTTGTTAAAAGGTATGGCCGATGGAGCAGGGCGCACCGTAGAAATTGTAAAAGGGTTAAAGAGCTTCTCACGTCTCGATGAGTCTGATTTAAAATATGCAAATATTAATGAATGCATCGAATCAACACTCATTATCTTAAGCAGTACATTCCGAGGGAGAGTAAGCATCATTAAAGAATTAAGTATTATTCCTGAAGTAGAGTGTTTTGCTGGGAAATTAAATCAAGTGTTTATGAATATCATTAATAATGCTGCACAAGCAGTCTTATCTGTACATGGTAATGATGATCAGGGGGAAGTATTGATTAAAACAAAAAGTAGTGGTGAAACCGTAAGTATCCACATTATTGATAATGGCATCGGTATGACAGAGGAAGTGAAGTCTAAAATTTTCGATCCGTTTTTCACGACTAAAAAGGCTGGCGAAGGGACTGGTTTAGGATTATCAATTGTATATAGCATCATAGAGTTGCATAAAGGCAGCATAGAGGTAAAATCAGAAGTAGGAAAAGGCTCGGAGTTTATTATTATACTCCCATTAAATCAGTAACATGAATAAGGATAGGATTAAAGTATTATATATTGATGATGAACTAAACAATCTTCATGCATTTAAAGCTTTATTTAGAAAAGATTACGAAATATTTATCGCAGAGTCTGCAGAAAAAGGAATGGCCTTGTTAGCAGAGGAAGAGATACATGTAATTATTTGCGATCAGCGAATGCCAGGAATGACGGGAGTAGAATTTTTCGAATCTATCTTACAGAAATATCCTCATCCAATTCGAATTTTACTAACAGGTTATACTGATATACAAGCAGTGGTGGAGGCAATTAACCGTGGTCAGATTTACCGTTTTATAGACAAACCATGGGATCAGCAAGTATTATCAATCGCTATTCAAAATGCTCATGAAATTTATCACACTAAATTTTTACTCAGACATCAAAACGTTCAATTGCAAAAGGCATATGAAGAGCTTGATAAATTTATATATTCTGCATCGCATGATTTAAGAGCACCATTGGCATCAATCTTAGGTATTATTAAAGTTGCTAAAACCGACGATATGAAAAAAATACCTGATTATATCGACATGATTGACCATACTGTGAATAAAATGGATGCTTTTGTACAAAATATAATCAAGTACTACAGAAGCAATCGTATAGATGTTGAGATCAATCACATTAATTTCGAAAATATAATTAACTATTTATGGTTTGACTTAGATGTTCATATGAGAGATACCAACATTAAATACCTTAAAGAAATTATAGAGCCCATATATATTAGTTCAGATGAAAGTAGGGTTCGAATTATTATCAATAATATATTGTTAAATGCCATAAAATTTCACGATGAATATGCGCAATCAAAAACCATATGTGTTCGAGTGAAAACTAATTTAACTGGATCTACCATTGAAATTGAAGATAACGGTATTGGTATAGAACCAGAATTTCAGGATAAGATTTATGACATGTTCTTTAGAGGAGTTCACAAGAACGCCGGCTCTGGAGTAGGCTTATATGTTGCGAAGGAAGCCGTCAAAAAAATTAATGGCACCATACATATGGAGTCAACACCAGGTGTAGGTACCAAATTTATTGTACAAATTCCGAATTTATTACAGGAGTAATCCGGCGATAGTAGCAGATAGATACGATGCGAATGTTCCGCAGATAAGCGCTTTAAATCCAAGCTTTGCAAGGTCGGCTCTTCTGTTTGGGGCTAATTCACCAATACCACCCACTTGTATGGCAATGGAACTAAAATTGGCAAAACCACACAGCGCAAAGCTTACAATAACTATTGACTTTGGTTGAAGTAATTTTGCAGCAATCATTGGCGATAAATCTGAGTAAGCCACAAACTCGTTGATGACAAGTTTTGTTCCCATAAGTGAACCCACAATGTGAGTATCTTGAGATGGCACTCCCATTGCATATGCGAAGATTGAGAAGAGAGAACCTAAAATTTCTTTTAAACTTAATTCTTTTAATGATATACCTACAAAGCTTAAATCCATACTGGTGTGGTAATATAAATAGTTTCCTAGCCAACCTAAGCCAGCATCGACCATGGCAATTAAAGCAATAAAACCGAGCAACATGGCAATAACGTTTAATGAGATACGCATTCCATCGCTAGCTCCGTGTGAAATGGCATCCATTAAATTCGCATGTGCTTTTTTAATCTCTAATTTTACATTTCCTTTTGTTTCCGATGCTTCAGTTTCTGGGTACACAATTTTTGAAATAACCAAGGCTCCAGGAGCTGCCATGATACTCGCCGCAATTAAATACTCTGCCGGAACACCCATCGATATATACACCGCCATAACACCACCTGCAATACATGCCATACTTCCGGCCATACTCGCTAATAATTCCGACATTGTCATTCCGCTGATGTAAGGTTTAATCATAATCTGTGCTTCCACTTGTCCAACAAAAGCACTTCCTACATTCGACAATGCTTCTGAACCACTCACTCCCATTAGCCAATGCACTGCTTTAGCGAAAACCGCTACAATTCTTTGCATCAAACCAATATGATAGGCAATGCTAACTAAAACAGAAACAAAGATGATGGTAGGGATTATTTTAAAGAAAAAAATGAATGTATTGTTAGGACCAAATAATGGAGAAAGTAAATTAGAATTCACTAATGGTCCGAAAACAAAATCGGCACCTTTGTTAGAAAAGTCTAAGATCTTTGTAATAAAATGTCCAATGTGTGCAAATAACGATTGACCTAATGGAACTTTTAAAATGAAAATCGCAAGCAATAGCTGAATAGCTAATCCTGTGAATACTAATCTATAGTTGATGGCTTTTCTATTGTTGGACAATAAAAAAGATAAGCCAAGAATAAGGATAATACCAACGATTCCGAAATAACGCTCCATAGTTTATTTTTTTTCTAAAATTAAGATAAATTTAATTACTTGATAATTTATTTACACTTACTTTTAATTTCCCTGTAGATTGTATAATCACTTGTATACCCCGCTCCGAAAGTGATATTCCGTACGGATTAATTTTTTCGACTTTCCCCTCTAACTTTACATTCGGTATTTTAGCGTTCTTTAATGCATCATCTGCTGTTTTTACTGCTTTCTCAATTTCATCTTTCATCGAATATTTTAGACGCGCTTCGATATTTTTACGGAAGCTGCCTTTTAATAACCATTCGGCAGTGCCAATTAAAGCATCCTTTGATTGTATGTCGAAGTCGAAATCTTTTATACGTATAGTTTGTGTACTATCATTGTAAACGGGTGTTCCCAAAGCATAAATGGTTCCCTTGAATTTTTTCTTGAAAAACCCATTTCGAAAATATCCATCCATATTAATCATCATACCTAACTTGTTTCCATTATTAAAAAAATTCAGGTCGTTAATGGTAACCACTTGTGTCTCATTATCAAAGGTTAATGTACGACCAACGAATTGCTCTTTCGCAAGTTTTGTTGCATAATCGTAATTTAAAGTAGCCGCAAAATATAAATTGAAGGTGCTATCCGTTCGAGTTTGTTGCTGAAGTTTGGGTAAAGGTTTTGTCTCTGCTACATCAGGTTTCATCCCCACAATAAATGAAATATCCGAGCGAAAGCCTAAGTTAACATCTAATGTATTTCCATCGCTTGTGATGTTCGATAGAGAAATAAATTCTGGGATTATTTTTAAATAAGTTTGGTAACGCTCACTTACTGTTATTGGTGCTTGCAGTTGATTCCACAACTGATTCGCCATGGGTTTTATTTTAATATTTCGCGTGATTTCTAAATCAAGTTTTTTATTGATGTCGGAAATCTGATTGTTTACAATGGTTTCAATAATACTGCCTATAGGGATTTTTATGGGGCCTAGTTCTAAATATGGCTGTTCTCTCCATGAAAAACCCGTTTCTGATTTTGTAATAATATCCCAATCTTGATTTACACTAATTTTTGAATTTATAGCAACATCAATTTTAAAAGTAGCGTCTTTACTTTTTTCAATTCCATAATCCTCATCAAACATACTGAAGAAATCTTTTTTCAATCGTCCGCTCACATAAATCTCTAAAGGTGCAATAACTTTAATTTTATCACCCATTGCGGAAATTTTAAATGCATCGATTTTTTTAACCCGCAAGATGAGATTGTCGTTGTTATTATTTTCGTATGAATCATCATTGTACAAAACTCCATTGAACTGTTTATTAATAGACAATTCAAGTTCTTTAATAGATAAACTGATGGGAATATTTATGGTCGATAATGGCCTATTTACTTGTTGCGCTACCTGCTTAGTAGGAATAGGTGCTTCTGCTGTTTTAACCTTACACGACTGAACAATTAATAAAGGAATTGTCAGTAATAGGTAAAATCTTGGTATAAATATTGGGGTTTTCATGCCCAAATGTAACAAAATCTTATTTTCAGTTTACAAAATCAGTATTTTTCGTACTTTTATATTCCACTGAAAATTATTAATTTATGAAGATAAATTTACACCTTAAAAGAACATTATTACTAAGTGTTGCATTTTTGACTTTATCAAATGCCAACGCACAAGAGCAAAGTGTTACCAGGTCGCAAGGAGTTGCTGATGTGAAAGCAGAAGTTAATTTCATGCAGATAGCACTTAAAGACGCTTACAATAAACCGGCACCAAAGCCAATTCAGTTTATTGGCAACAAAAAAGCAAGAGAAATTCCAGAAATGGATCCTGCAGATTTATCAAATGTAAAAATGGATCCATTCGGTAAATATACGGACCAAAACAGAACAAGTGCTGGTATTGCATCTCCAGGGCCTATTAGTAATTTTAATGGCTTAAACGATAACAATACTTCAATCCCTCCAGATGTGAACGGTGCTGTCGGTCCGAACCATATCATGGTTACGCTGAATACTCAGGTAAGAATTATGGATAGGTCGGGTTTAGTCATTAGCACAGTATCATTAAACTCATTTTGGTCGCCATTAGGTGGTTTATCTACTACATACGATCCAAAAATTTTATATGATCACGTGGCAGGTCGTTGGATGTTTTGTTCATCGGCAAATCCGCAAGCTACTACTTCAAGTACTTTGCTAGCAGTTTCTAAGTCGTCGGATCCAACACAAGGTTGAAACATGTACAAAATAGATGTTGATGCCACAGATACTAAGTGGGTAGATTACCCAAGCATTGGTTTTAACGATCGTTGGATTACCGTTCAAATGAACTTGTTCTCAATGCCAAATTCTACAGCAACATCACACCAAATTTATGTTTGGGATAAAGCAGATATTTATAACAATGGTGCTGGAGTATATACAAAGTTTGAAATCACCAATGAATCAACAGCCATCGTTTGCCCTTCTATACACTATGATAATTCAACCAGTAAAATGTTTTTATTAAGAGTTTCAAGTGGAAACAGTGCCGGCAAAGGTACTTTAACCATGAGAACGCTTAGTGGAACAGCTACCACGCCTGTATTATCAACACCAACAACTATTCAAACAAATAACACATGGGCAAGTTCAGGGGCTAATAACACCAACTTTGCACCTCAATTAGGGGTATCGAGTCTTATCGCTACCAATGATCATCGAATGAGACACGTAGTGGTACGTAATGGAAAAGTATGGGCGGTACATTCTGTGTTCTTACCATTAGCAGGTGCTACACGTAGTGCTGTTCAATGGTGGCAGTTCGATACTCTAGGAAATGTTCAACAACGTAGTCTTATTGAAGATCCAACAGGTCAACGATTCTATTCTTTCCCAAGTATTGCCGTAAATAATAAAAACGATGCGTTAATTGGTTACGCAAGTTTTGCTTCAACACAATATGCTTCTGGCGCGTATTCTTTTAGAAAAAGTACTGACCCTATCAATACATTTAGAGATGAATATGTTTTTAAATATGGTGAAAATACTTACTTCAAAGATTTTGGTGGGACACGTAATCGTTGGGGAGATTATACCAACACAGTGATTGACCCTACCAACGACTCTACGTTTTGGACGATTCAAGAATATGCTGGAGCAACAATTAATACTTGGGCAACTTGGTGGGCACATGTTAATCCGTATATCGATATTCCTGACTTCAGCGCTGATAATAATTATGTTTGTCCTGGTGAATCAGTAACTTTTTCGAATAAATCTAATTTCACGGGCTCTACATTCCAATGGACTTTCCAAGGGGGTGTGCCTGCAACATCAACCTTAGAAAATCCAACCGTAACTTATCCTTCACCTGGTCGATATAGAGTTACCTTAACCGTTGATGGTAAAACTCAACTCAGAGATGGTTACATTATTGTATTAGCAACATCAGTAAGAACCATTAACAAAAACAATGTTGCACCATGTGCGGGTAATACCATTACGTTAACCGCAGGTCAAGCATCGGGTATTTATTTATGGAATACAGGAGCAACCACACGTGCCATCCAAGTTACACAATCGGGCACCTACTATTGCGATGTTACAGCACCTAACGGTTTATGCAGCCGACGAAGCGATTCGGTAGAAATTACATTTGTTCCTGCACCAACAGTTACACTATCAGATTTTAA
>JACCDK010409495.1_pt1 | contig 19123 bp, 19 predicted proteins | sample 7445871 | NCBI WGS metagenome assembly JACCDK01 (sample SAMN15323436, study PRJNA562643) | freshwater metagenome | isolation source: river surface water | place: USA:Blue River Watershed | collected 2017-08-15
ATGACTCTACTGCTGTTGCCAGCCCGCCCCAGCGACAAGACGGTGTAGAGCTAAGAAGTTATTAAGTTCCTAGGGGTTTACGCTGCGAGAGCGTAAGATTCATCGTTTGCATTTAAGCATTTCCGGTTGGATTTACGAGGTGACCAGTCCTCGGTATGCCCTGCTCTGCTTTGCAACCCCTGTCGAAACCAGGTCGCCCCCAATGCAGTGCTGCCATTGTAATCCCATAGCTTGGGTCACAGCGAACAAATTCAAGTACGCAGCAGCGTGAGCAAATCGAGAGGTTGCGCAGCCGTTACATCGGCTTGCCAGCTGTGTGGCTCGGTATTTCCACAATAGCCCCAGGCGGCGGCGATGGTGGGCATGCTGGCGGCTTTGCCGGCTTGTATGTCGCGCAAGTCGTCACCGACGTACCAGCAATCTTCCGGTGCTAGTTGCAATCGCCGCGCGGCTTCCAGCAAAGGTTCGGGATGGGGTTTGGCATGCGGCGTGGTGTCGCCCGAGATGATGCATCCCGCATGTCCCAATCGTATCAGAGGCACCAGCGCATCGGTGTAGAGGGCAGGCTTGTTGGTGACTATGCCCCACTGCAGTCCTCGCATCTCTATGCCGCCAAGCAGGTCATGCACGCCATCAAACAGGTTTGTGTGGACAGCGATGCTGGCAGCATAGTTGGCAAGAAATTCCACGCGCATCGCATCGTAGTCGTCATCGCCCGGGGCAATGCCAAACGCGGCACCGATCAGGCCACGAGCACCCGCCGAAGCAAGCGGTCGCAGCAATTCAAAGGCAGTTGGCTCCAGCCCGCGGTCAAGACGCATTTTATTGACGGCGGCTGCGAGATCGGGGGCGGTATCAGCGAGCGTGCCATCCAGATCAAACAGTAGCGCTTTCGGCGCGGGCAGATTCAGGTGCATTGAAAGTTGACTCAGACGGGCTTGCTGCAGGCAATCAGATAATTCACATCGGTGTCCTGATTGAGCGAGTAAATCTTGGTGAAGGGGTTGTAGGTCATGCCCTTTACGCCCTCTACCTGCAGTCCTGCATTACGGCTGTACTGCGACAACTCGGCAGGGGTGATGAACTTTGCATAATCGTGCGTCCCGCGTGGCAGCAGGCGTAGTACATACTCTGCACCGATGATGGCGAAAAGGTAGGATTTTGGATTGCGATTGAGTGTCGAAAAAAATACCTGCCCACCGGGCTTGGCCAGGGTGGCGCATGCTTTCACGACCGCCGAAGGATCAGGTACGTGCTCGAGCATTTCCATGCAGGTGACGACATCGTATTGTCCCGCTTCGCGCGCAGCGAGATCTTCTGCTGAGGTCAGTTCGTAGCGTACCGCCACGCCTGATTCGAGGCTGTGAAGATCGGCGACTTTGAGCGCTTTTTCAGAGAGATCAATGCCGGTGACCGTTGCGCCTTTTTGGGCGATAGCTTCAGCGAGTATGCCGCCCCCACATCCGACATCAACGACTCGCTTGCCGGCGACGGGGGCGAGTGCATTGATCCATTCCAGTCGCAGCGGATTGATTTCATGCAGTGGGCGGAACTCGGAGTTGGGGTCCCACCAGCGGTGAGCGAGTTCGCTGAATTTTTGTAACTCGAGAGGATCGGCATTCATCCCCGCATCATAGCGGAAAGTGGCAAGTCAGAAGTTTCGAGGCGAATGCATAAAAAAAAGCCCCCGCACTGCGGGGGCAATTCCTGAATGGTATTGCTTATTTTTTCCGGTTGCCTACGACTTCAACGTCAACGCGACGATTTTTTGCGCGACCTTCAGAGGTCTTGTTGCTTGCAACAGGCTTGGACTCGCCTTTGCCTTCGGTGAATACGCGATCAGCCGGTATGCCTTTTGATACCAGGAAAGCTTTGACAGCATTGGCACGACGCATGGACAGCTTCTGGTTGTAGGCCTCTGTGCCGACTGAATCGGTGTGCCCAGTGGCGACGACAACTTCGATATCCGTACCGGTGAGTTTGGATACCAAATCTTCGAGCTTCGCCTTGCCAGCAGGCTTGAGGGTGAATTTGTCAAAGTCGAAGAAGGTGTCTGCTTCGAACGTGACTTTTTCGGCTGATGGCGCGGCAGCGGCGGCAGGTGCGGGCGCAGGCGCTGCAGCCGCAGCGGGTGCCGGGGCTGGCACTGGCTCAGGCTCAGGTGCGGCGGCTGGAGCCTCGGCGGAAGCTTCGGCGGCTGCTGGTGCTGGTGCTGGTTCGGCCGCTTCAACTTTCGGTGCGGGTGCTGGCTCAGGTGAAGGTTCTGGTGCACGTACGGGCACTGGCGCAGGCGCAGGCTTCAGTAGGTCATCGCAGCCTTCAACGACCGCATCGGCAGGTGTCCACGTGCCAGTGTGCCAGCACAGGCCAAAGCCGCTTTTGACAGGCTTGTTGGCAGAATCGACGAGATAGCCTTTAGGCGCGACGTTGCCGGCAAAGGCAAGGCTGCTGGTAAGGATCAGCGTGCAGCCTATTAGGATGTTGCGACTTGTGTGTTTCATCATGTTTTCCCGGAAATTGACTATCGTGCACGGGCTGGTGGACGCGAGGTGGTTGATGTCAGCCACGCTCCCGCACAAGCCGGCAGGGTGGAGATTTTAACCGTTTCGATAGATTCCTTGGGAAAAGACCTAGCTGGGCAGTGCGCTATTCCGCGCGCGCCCGAGTTCCGACAACCTCCACTTCGACACGGCGGTTTTTCGCCCGACCATCGCGAGTGGCGTTGCTTGCGATCGGTTGGCTTTCGCCTTTGCCATCAATGTGAATTCTGTCTGACGGAAAGCCCCGGCTTTCGAAGAAGATCTTAACGGCCTCGGCCCTGCGCCGGGACAAACTTTCGTTGTATTCCGCTTTGCCGGTTGCATCTGCGTGCCCTACCGCGACCATTACTTCCAGCTTCAGCTCCTTGAGACGTGAGGCGATCACGTCCAGCTTGCGCTCTCCATCCGGCTTCAATTCCGCCTTGTCAAAATCAAAATAGGCGTCGGTGTCGATCGTGATTTTTTCGATGACGGGACGGCTGGCGCTGACGGGTTCGGGTGGCGGCAAAACTAATGGTGGTTGCTCGGTGACGGGGGGCGCTGCTGGTTCGGCCGCAGCCGTCGCTGGGGGCGGTGGAATAGGTACCGCCTTGGCCAGCACACCATCACAGCCCAAGACCACGGACTTTGCCGGTGTCCAGTCACTGGTATGCCAGCAAGCGCCGCTGCCACTCATCACCACCTTGCCGTTGGCATCTTGCACGTAGCCGGGCCCGGCGACCGGAGGCTCGGCGCTCAAGGCTGGCAAGCTCGAACTTGCGATAACCGCCATTATCAAATTTGATCGTACGCGCATGCCTGTGCTCCTTCTATCGTCGCCTTTCAGCGCGGGTTGTGAATTGCCGTGCAGTGCTCACCAGAATGCCGGTCCGGGAAACGATTTCAGTCTCGCATTGGAGCGAAAAAGCGCTTTTAAAAAAATCAAAAAGTCAACTGTAATAGCTCAAAAACCCCGGATGATCCGGTTTGCAAGCGAAGGCAGAAGGAAGCCTCTAGGACAGGGGCGGCATGGTAAAATTTCGGGTTTACAAGTCTGGACAAGGCGCTGTTGATTGCGCCCGGAGCCACCGCAAGAAACCGCGTCAATTTTTAGTCTGCCAATGGATCAATTCGCAAAAGAAACCATACCGATTTCTCTCGAAGAAGAGATGCGCAAAAGCTACCTCGATTATGCAATGAGCGTGATCGTGGGCCGAGCGCTACCTGATGTGCGTGATGGTCTCAAGCCGGTGCATCGACGTGTTTTGTTCGCGATGCATGAAACCAGCAATGTGTGGAACCGGCCGTATGTGAAATGTGCGCGTGTAGTCGGCGAAGTCATGGGTAAATATCACCCCCATGGTGACCAGGCCATCTACGACACCTTGGTGCGGATGGCGCAGGATTTCTCTTTGCGCTACACACTGGTGGATGGACAGGGCAATTTTGGTTCGATCGATGGCGACAATGCGGCCGCCATGCGTTACACCGAGTGCCGACTCGACAAGATTGCGAGCGAATTACTGGCGGATATCGACAAGGAAACTGTCGACTTTGTCCCGAATTACGACGGCAAGGAAAAAGAACCCTCGGTTCTGCCCACACGCATCCCCAACCTGCTGATTAACGGCTCGTCGGGTATCGCCGTGGGCATGGCGACCAATATCCCTCCGCACAATATTACCGAAGTCATCAATGGTGCGTTGCATGTGCTGAGTACACCGACATGCACGATCGATGAACTCATCGAGATCATTCCTGCACCTGACTTCCCGACAGCGGGCATCATTTACGGCGTATCCGGTGTGCGTGATGGATACCGCACGGGTCGCGGTCGCGTGGTCATGCGCGCGCGTACGCATTTCGAAGAAATTCGCGATGGTCGTTTTGCCATCATCGTTGATGAGCTGCCCTATCAGGTGAATAAAAAATCCCTGCTGGAGCGCATTGCCGAGATCGTGCGCGACAAGAAGCTCGAAGGCATCTCTGATATCCGCGATGAGTCCGACAAGTCCGGTATGCGCGTCGTGATCGAACTCAAGCGCGGTGAGCTGCCGGAAGTCGTTCTAAATAATTTGTACAAGCAGACCCAGCTGCAGGATACCTTTGGCATGAACATGGTGGCGCTGGTGGATGGTCAGCCCAAGCTGCTCAACCTCAAGCAGATGCTCGAGTGCTTCCTGTCCCATCGTCGCGAAGTCGTGACGCGCCGTACCGTGTTCGAATTGCGCAAGGCGCGCGAGCGCGGTCATGTGCTCGAAGGCCTTGCTGTGGCGCTGGCCAATATCGACGAGTTCATTGCGATCATTAAAGCGGCGCCGACGCCGCCGGTTGCAAAATCCGAATTGATGGCGCGCTCCTGGGATTCGTCGCTGGTGCGCGAGATGCTGGCTCGTACCGGTGATGAAAATGTGGGTGGTATCAATGCCTTCCGCCCTGAGAATCTGCCACGCCATTACGGACTGCAGGCTGACGGACTTTACAAGCTCTCAGATGATCAGGCGCAGGAAATCCTGCAAATGCGTCTGCAGCGTTTGACAGGTCTTGAGCAGGACAAGATTGTTAATGAATACAAAGATGTGATGTCGCAGATCGCTGATCTGCTCGATATTCTTGCTCGGCCCGATCGCGTTACAACGATCATCAGTGATGAGCTCATCGCCGCGCGCAATGAATACGGCGAGGGTAACAAGGATGTGCGTCGCTCGCAGATCGAAATCAATGCCACCGACCTCGGTACCGAAGATCTGATCGCGCCACAGGACATGGTGGTCACGCTCTCGCATACGGGTTACATGAAATCTCAGCCGTTGTCGGAGTATCGCGCGCAAAAACGCGGTGGTCGTGGCAAGCAGGCGGCGGCAACCAAGGAAGACGACTGGATCGAGCAACTGTTCATCGCCAACACCCACGATTACATGTTGTGCTTCTCCAATCGTGGTCGCATGTACTGGCTCAAAGTCTGGGAAGTACCTCAGGGTTCGCGCACATCGCGCGGCAAGCCCATCGTGAATATGTTCCCGCTGCAGGAAGGTGAAAAAATCACGGTAGTGCTGCCGCTCTCCGGTGAAAACAGTACTTTCCCTGAAGATCGTTATGTGTTTATGGCGACTTCGCTGGGCACGGTTAAAAAGACGCCACTGTCTGATTTCAGTAATCCACGCAAGGCAGGCATTATTGCGGTCGATCTCGATGACGGCGATTTTCTGATTGGTGCAGCGCTCACGGATGGTAAAAATGATGTGATGCTGTTCTCCGATTCCGGCAAGGCCGTACGATTTGACGAGAATGACGTACGTCCTATGGGTCGCACAGCGCGCGGCGTGCGCGGCATGAATCTGGAAGAAGGTCAGCTGGTCATTGCTTTGCTGGTCGCGCAAAATGAACAGCAATCAGTGCTGACTGCGACCGAGAATGGTTTTGGTAAACGTACGCCGATTACCGAGTACACCCGTCATGGCCGCGGTACCAAGGGCATGATCGCGATCCAGACCAGCGATCGTAACGGCAAGGTGGTCGCTGCAACGCTGGTGGAGCCCACGGACGAGATCATGATGATTACGACCGGTGGTGTAATGATCCGCACGCGGGTATCCGAGATTCGTGAAATGGGTCGCGCAACACAAGGTGTGACGCTGATTGCAGTTGAAGATGGCGCAAAACTGTCCGGCTTGCAGCGCATTCTTGAGGCTGATAGCGAGGATGACAACGGTACGGATGAGGCTGACGCGAGCTGATCGCGGCAACCGCATTCGTGCGATGAACTGTCAGCGCCGTACAATATAACAACACAGGCAGGCTGCCATGAGCGACGACAAACTCAAACCGCTGCGCGACCAGATCGATGCGATCGATGCGCAATTGCTCGCTTTGCTTAATGAGCGTGCGCGTGTCGCACAGCAGGTGGGTCACGTGAAGGCTGAAACCAATGCGCCGGTATTTCGTCCGGAACGTGAAGCGCAGGTGCTTGCGCGTATTGCAGACACTAATCCTGGCCCCTTGTTCTCGTCTGATTTGCAGTCGATTTTTCGCGAGGTGATGTCAGCTTGTCGTGCACTGGAAAATCGCGTTACGGTGGCTTTTCTCGGACCCGTTGGTACCTACAGTGAGCAAGCAGTTTGGCGGCAGTTTGGTCAGGCCGTCGATGCGCTGCCTTGCGTGTCCATCGACGAAGTTTTCCGTTCGGTTGAGGCAGGTACGGCCGGATTTGGTGTCGTGCCTGTTGAAAATTCCACCGAAGGCACCATCAACCGCACGCTCGACTTGCTGCTGCAAACCACGCTGTCCATCAGCGGCGAAGTCGCGCTGCCGGTGCATCACAGCCTGATGACTCGCAGCGGCAATATGGAACAAGTCACGCGCATCTGCGCGCACTCCCAGGCATTGGCGCAATGTCAGTCCTGGTTGAATCAGCATTACCCGAACGTCGAGCGTCAGGCGGTTGCTTCCAATGGCGAGGCCGCACGCATGGCAAGCGAAGATGGTCAAGTCGCTGCGATTGCCAGTGAAATGGCCGCCAAGCGCTATGGGCTCTCGATTGTGCATGCCCATATTCAGGATGATCCGCACAACCGTACTCGATTTTTTGTCGTGGGTCGTCTGATGCCCTCCGCATCGGGCAAGGATCAGACCTCACTGGTACTGTCTGTGCCGAACAAGCCGGGTGCCGTGTATGAGTTGCTTGCGCCACTGTCTCGTCATGGCGTGTCGATGACGCGCTTTGAATCGCGCCCGGCACGCACTGGCCGCTGGGATTATTACTTCTACGTCGACATTGAAGGTCATGCCAAAGACACCAAAGTTGCGCAGGCGCTTGCCGAATTGCAGGCGCAAGCGGCGTTCTTCAAAGTGCTTGGCTCTTATCCCCACGCATCCTGATTTCCGTTTATTTGATTGGCCATGCCCATGAATTTTGGTCCTGATTACGTTCGCGCGATTGCACCCTATCAGGGTGGTAAACCGATATCCGAAGTGGCTCGCGAGTTCGGGCTTGATGAGGCGCGCATCGTCAAGCTCGCGTCGAATGAAAACCCGCTCGGCATTCCTGAATCAGCGAAGCGCGCTATGAGTGCTGCCATGGCGGATCTCGCACGCTATCCGGATTCGAATGGTTTTGATCTGAAGGCAGCGATCAGTGCCAAATTTGGTGTGCCGACTGACTGGATTACGCTGGGAAATGGCAGTAACGATATTCTTGAGCTGGCGGCACGTTCGCTGGTGTCGGCAGGACAAAGCGTGGTGTATTCGCAGTATTCCTTTGCTGTTTATCCACTGGCCACGCAGGCCATCGGTGCGCGTGCGATTGTGGTGGCTGCCAAAGATTTCGGTCATGATCTGCCGGCCATGCGCGCTGCGATCACCGATGATACGCGTCTGGTTTTTGTTGCCAATCCAAATAATCCCACCGGCACCTTCATTGATGGCGAGCAGATCGCTGCGTTCATACGCTCGGTACCGTCCCATGTCGTTATTGTTTTGGATGAGGCATACACCGAATATCTGTCGCCCTCGCAGCGTTATGACGCCTTTGCGTGGGTTGTGCAGCATCCCAATCTGATTATTTCTCGCAGTTTTTCGAAAGCCTATGGGCTTGCCGGTTTGCGTATTGGTTTTGGGATTGCGCAGCCACCATTGACGGATCTGATGAATCGGCTGCGTCAGCCATTTAATGTCAATTCACTCGCGCAAGCGGCTGCGATTGCTGCCTTGCAGGATGAGGCATTTCTGAAGAAGAGCGCGGAGATCAATGCGCAAGGGTATAGCCAGCTCACTGCAGCTTTTGATCAGATGGGTATTGCCTACGTGCCCTCGGTCGGTAACTTTGTGTTGTTCCGCGCTGGTGATGATGACAATGCCGGCGCCCAGATCAATCTCGCATTGCTCAAGCAAGGCATTATCGTGCGGCCGGTAGGAAATTATGGTTTGCCGCAATGGCTGCGCGTATCGATTGGACTGCCAGAAGAAAATGAGGCCTTCCTCGCAGCGCTGAAATCCGTACTTGCCTGATCATGGCTGCTTTTAAAAAAATCGCCATCTTTGGCGTTGGTCTGATTGGTGGCTCATTCGCACTGGCCTTGAAAAAATCAGGCACTGTCAGCGAAGTCATCGGCGTAGGTAGACGACCTGAAACGCTGGTGCGTGCGGCTTCGCTGGGCATTATCGACAGTCACACCGATGATATTGCGCAAGCAGTAGCCGGTGCTGATCTGGTGTTGATTGCTGCGCCGGTCGCACAAACTGCATCGCTTCTACAAGCCATTGCGCCGCATTTGCAACCAGACACTGTGGTCACCGATGCAGGCAGCACCAAGACCGATGTGGTGGTGGCAGCGCGCGCCGCGCTCGGCAGCAAAATTTATCAGTTCGTGCCCGGTCACCCGATTGCGGGGCGTGAACAGAATGGTCCCGAAGCCGCGTTATCCGATCTGTATGTAGGCAAGAAAATCATCCTCACGGCCTTGCCCGAAAATCCTGCAGCAGCCGTTGATCGCGTCAGCGATGCCTGGCAGCGCTGCGGCGCGCTGGTTCATCATCTGACTGCCGAAGAACACGATGCGGTGTTTGCAGCCGTCAGTCATTTACCCCACGTGCTTGCCTATGCGTTGGTAGCAGATATCGCTGCTCGTCCGGATGCGGCAAGATTGTTTCAATACGCGGCCAGTGGCTTTCGTGACTTCACGCGGATTGCCGGATCGTCTCCGGAAATGTGGCGCGATATTGCTTTGGCTAACCGTACCGCCTTGCTTGGTGAGTTGGATGCCTACATAGCCCAGCTGACACAGGTTCGCGCCTTGCTTGATCAAGGCGATGGACCCGCACTGGAAAAAACATTTGCGACCGCGCAAGCGGCGCGACAGGCATGGATCGCTGCAATTGAAGCAGCTGAACAAGCGCGATCCTTTGAGCAGGGCGGAGACTGATGTCATGAAAACCTATCCTCACGAACTCTTACTCACGCCGGGATCTGTCGCGCGTGGTGTCGTAACACTGCCGGGCTCGAAAAGTATTTCCAACCGCATACTCTTGCTGGCAGCGCTCGCGAATGGCACGACCGAGATTCGCGAGCTTCTGTCCTCTGATGACACCCAAGTCATGCTGGCTGCTTTGCAAAAGCTCGGTGTGCCATGGCAGCAGCATGGTCAGAGCCAGCACTATGTTGTGACCGGCGTCGCTGGTCGATTCCCTACGCAATCCGCGGATCTGTTCATGGGCAATGCGGGTACGGCTATTCGTCCGCTGACTGCAGCGTTGGCTGCCATCGGTGGTGATTACACCATTCATGGTGTGCCGCGCATGCATGAGCGGCCTATCGGTGATCTGGTGGATGCGCTCAATGCCGCCGGTGCGCGTATTGATTACACCGGTCAATCCGGCTTCCCGCCCTTGCATATTCATGCGGGCAATCTGCATCCTGAAGTTATGCAGGTGCGTGGCAATGTCTCGAGCCAGTTTCTGACGGCCTTGCTGATGGCTTCACCACTGATTGCGCTTGATCATGCGCTGCGCATCGACGTGGTGGGTGAACTGATTTCCAAGCCTTACATTGAAATCACCCTGAATCTCATGCAACGTTTTGGTGTGGCTGTGGAACGCGAGGGCTGGGCAGCGTTTCGTATCGCGCCCGGCCAGAAATATCAGAGTCCGGGTGTGTTGCATGTCGAAGGGGATGCATCGTCGGCCTCGTATTTCCTTGCAGCCGGCGCGATTGCTGGCGGCCCGGTACGGGTTGAGGGTGTGGGTAAATCCAGCATTCAGGGTGATGTGCGATTTGTCGAGGCGCTCGAGCGCATGGGCGCGCACATCACGATGGGCGACAACTGGATTGAAGTGCGCTCGGCTGGCGGGCTGAAAGCCATTGATGCCGATTTCAATCACATTCCCGATGCGGCAATGACGATTGCGGTCGCGGCCTTGTATGCCGACGGCACCAGTATCCTGCGCAACATCGGCAGCTGGCGCGTAAAGGAGACCGACAGGCTCAGCGCCATGGCCACCGAGCTGCGCAAGCTAGGTGCGGTAGTGGAAGAGGGCAGTGATTATCTTCAAGTCACCCCACCCGCAGTTCTGCAGCCTGCGACTATTGACACCTATGATGACCACCGCATGGCCATGTGCTTTTCGCTCGCCAGCCTAGATGGTGTCGCGCGCAAAGGAACATCGGTACGCATCAATGATCCGGCGTGCGTGGCCAAGACTTTCCCCGATTACTTCGATGCCTTTGCCGCCATCGTTCACCACGACTGAATTCCCATGAACACCATCCCCGTCATCACCATTGATGGCCCGACGGCCTCCGGCAAAGGCACGGTCGCCAGCCGGGTAGCGCAGACCTTGGGTTTTGCTTTTCTGGATTCGGGGGCGCTTTATCGCCTCACAGCACTGGCGGCGATAGAGTCGGGCATGGATCTGGGTGATGAGTCCGTGCTGGCGCGCATTGCAGCGGCGCTGGATATCCGGTTCGAAGGTGAGCGCATACTTCTGTCAGGGCGCGAGGTTTCTGATGAGATTCGCGCCGAAGCCGTGGGCGTTGCGGCTTCTCGGATCGCGACACTGCCCGGCGTGCGCGGTGCACTGGTGGGTCTGCAGCATGGTTTCCGGCAGGCCCCCGGTCTGGTTGCGGATGGTCGGGACATGGGTACCGTGATTTTTCCTGATGCCGGCCTGAAGGTCTTTCTGACGGCGAGCGTTGAAGCGCGGGCGGATAGGCGCTATAAGCAATTGATTGGCAAAGGTTTTCCTGCTAATATGCGTGCCCTTTTGCAGGATTTGCAAGAGCGCGACGCGCGCGATACCGAGCGTGCCGTGGCTCCCTTGAAACCCGCCGAAGGCGCTCATTTGCTTGATACGTCAAATATGACCATCGAGCAGGCGGTCGAAAAAGTACTGGGCTGGTATCAGTCAGTGCCGCAGTAAATGCTGTACCCGGTGCCTCGTGATGCGCAACGCGTCACAAGGTGTTGAAAAACCTAACCCAGCCCCGGCAATTCCGCTTTGGTTGGCTAACCTTCCTAATTTATGTCTACTGCTACTCAATCCCCTGCATCTTCCGGCATGGAAAGCTTTGCCGCATTATTTGCTGAATCGCTGCAACGCCAGGATATGCGCTCTGGTGAGGTCATCTCGGCTGAAGTCGTTCGCCTTGACCACAATTTCGTGATCGTTAACGCCGGACTGAAGTCCGAAGCGTTTATTCCTATCGAAGAATTCAAGAATGACAATGGTGAGCTCGAAGTCACTGTCGGTGACTTTATCTCCGTTGCCATCGAGTCGCTCGAAAATGGTTTCGGCGACACCATCCTCTCGCGTGACAAGGCAAAGCGCCTGGCAAGCTGGCTCTCGCTCGAAAAAGCGATGGAGTCGGGTGAGCTGGTGACCGGTACTGTCAGCGGCAAGGTCAAAGGCGGCCTGACCGTGCTGACCAACGGCATCCGTGCCTTCCTGCCGGGTTCGTTGGTCGACACCCGTCCGGTCAAGGACACCACGCCGTACGAAGGCAAGACCATGGAATTTCGGGTCATCAAGCTCGATCGCAAGCGCAACAACGTCGTGCTGTCGCGCCGCGCTGTTATCGAAGCGTCGATGGGTGAAGAGCGTGCGAAGCTGATGGAAACCCTGAAAGAAGGCACCATCGTCACCGGTATCGTCAAGAACATCACCGACTACGGCGCATTCGTCGACCTCGGTGGCATCGATGGCCTGCTGCACATCACCGACCTCGCATGGCGTCGTGTACGTCATCCGTCCGAGGTGCTGCAAGTGGGTCAGGAAATCACGGCCAAGGTCCTCAAGTACGATCAGGAAAAGAATCGCGTCTCGCTGGGCGTCAAGCAACTGGGCGACGATCCATGGACAGGTCTGTCACGTCGTTATCCGCAAGGCACACGCCTGTTCGGCAAAGTGACCAATCTGACCGACTACGGCGCATTCGTGGAAGTCGAGCAGGGTATCGAAGGCTTGGTACACGTCTCCGAAATGGACTGGACCAACAAAAACGTCGCACCTTCCAAAGTGGTACAGCTGGGCGATGAAGTTGAAGTCATGGTTCTGGAAATCGACGAAGAGCGTCGCCGTATCAGCCTCGGCATGAAGCAGTGCAAGGCAAACCCTTGGGATGATTTTGCGATCACCCACAAGAAGGGCGACAAAGTCTCTGGCGCGATCAAATCGATCACGGACTTCGGTGTCTTTATCGGTTTGGCCGGTAACATCGATGGCTTGGTTCACCTCTCCGATCTCTCATGGACTGAAACCGGCGAAGAAGCCGTGCGCAGGTTCAAGAAGGGTGACGAACTCGAAGCCGTCGTGCTGGCTATCGATGTCGAGCGTGAGCGTGTCTCGCTGGGCGTCAAGCAGCTCGAAGGTGATCCGTTCAATAACTATTGCGCAATGAATGACAAAGGCGCACTAGTCCATGGCGTGGTCAAGTCGGTTGAGGCCAAAGGCGCTGTGATCACCTTGTCTGAAGAAGTCGAAGGCTATCTGCGCGCATCTGAAATTTCGCGTGATCGCGTGGAAGATGCCACGACTCAGCTGAAGGAAGGCGACCAGATCGAAGCTTTGATCATCAACCTCGATCGCAAGGCTCGCAGCATTCAGTTGTCGATCAAGGCAAAAGACAGTGCAGAGACACAGGACGCCATGCAAAAAATGTCCAATGACTCGGCGGCTGCTTCCGGCACCACCAGCCTGGGCGCGCTGCTCAAGGCCAAGCTCGATAACAAGAGCTGATTCGGAAGTCATTGATGACCAAATCGGAGCTGATTGCCCGTCTGGCCGAGCGTTATCCGCAACTGGTAGCCAAGGATGCGGATTTCGCGGTGAAGACGCTGCTGGATGCGATGAGCGATGCGCTGACGACAGGTCAGCGCATCGAGATTCGTGGTTTTGGCAGCTTTTCGCTCAACAGCCGGCCACCCAGAATTGGTCGCAATCCCAAGTCCGGTGATACGGTGATGGTGCCTGAAAAGCGGGTACCTCACTTCAAGCCGGGCAAGGAGTTGCGCGAAAGGGTGGATGCGATGGTCGGGCAACCCATCATCGACAATTAACGTCTTTGTCATCAGGCTGCTGGCCGCTCGTTACTGACTCGCCGTATAAGTCCACTGCCTGGCCGGCGGGTCTTCCAAGCGATCTGGAAAGACGGACTTCATGTTTCTGGTGTTTTATTCGAATGGCATCCGTCTGGATGCCATTTTTTTTGGCGTAAAATGCCTGCAGGTATTCAATAGCTCATCTGCCCGCTCTCATGAAGATAATTTTCAGGCTGTTTGCGATAGGCTTGTTCCTGGTATTTTTTGGCTTTGCGCTGAAAAATACCGATGAGGTGATTTTGCATCTTTTCTGGAGCACGACCGCCAAGGCGCCGCTGATTTTGCTGCTACTGATATTTTTTATCTCGGGTGCTGTGCTCGGTGTGCTGGCCATGACGGGTACCGTTCTGCGTTACCGCCGCACGCTGATGCGGCACAAAAAAGAATACGAACAACAGCAAAAAACGGCAGAGAGCCTCGCGCGGGTTCGCGCTCAGCCGCCCATGCCCGATGCCGTCATGGAGCAAATCGGCTTGTGATACCCCCATTTTTCTCACTCGGATACCGCGATGGAATTTGAAGTTTGGTGGCTGCTGGTCATCCCTGCTTGCTTTGGTCTCGGCTGGATTGCGGCTCGTGTCGATATCCGTCACGTTATCGCCGAATCACGCAGCTTGCCGCGCAGCTATTACAAAGCACTTAATGCCCTGCTTGATGAGCAGCCCGACAAGGCGATTGATATCTTTGTCGAGATCGCACGTCTGGATCCGGAAACAGCTGAACTGCATTTCGCGTTGGGTAATCTGTTTCGCCGGCGCGGCGACATCGAGCGCGCGGTACGAGTCCACCAGAACTTGCTGGCGCGTGCGGATTTGTCGCCCGAGCTGGCCAGCCAGGCCCGCTATGAACTTGGTCAGGATTATCTGAAAGCCGGTCTGCTGGACAGGGCCGAAGAAACTTTTGATCAGCTCGCCCAATCGCAATACGGTACGCAGGCGCGCAGGGCGCTGCTGGAAATCTATCAGCGCGAAAAGGAATGGAAGCGAGCCATGCTGGCAGCCCTCGCTTTGCAGGAATCCGGTGCCGGTGCCTATCAAAAAGAAATCGCGCAGTTTCATTGCGAGCTCGCGCAAGATGAATTGGTGCACGCAAATCCGGATGTGGCGCTGGCTACCCTCGATAAAGCTCTTTCCTACGATCGTAATAATGTGCGAGCCATGATTTTGATCGGCGATTGTCTGCGCGCGAAGGAGGACGTCGAAGGTGCACTGCTGGCCTGGCGTCGAGTGGAGCAGCAAAGTGTGCCTCATGTGGCTCTGGTCGCGCAGCGACTCATGGACGGCTACCGTGCAGTCCATCGCACGCGCGAGGGCTTGAATCTTCTCAAAGGCTATCTGGCTGAAGCCCCCTCGATTGATTTGCTGGAAGTCACCTTCAAGGCGGTACTGGAACTCGATGGCCCGGACAGTGCAAATCAGCTCGTCGGCGATGAATTGCGCAGAACGCCAACACTCCTAGGCTTGGACAAGCTGATCGAAGCACGTCTGATGTATGCGCCTCCGGAAAGCCGCGCAGAACTCTCGCTTATCAAGAGCCTTGTCGGCGGGTATGCTCAAAAGCTGGCGCGATACCAGTGTAATCATTGCGGATTCAAAGCCAAACAGTTTTACTGGCAATGCCCCGGCTGCAGTCATTGGGAAAGCTATGCGCCGCGTCGTACCGAAGAACTGTCGGTGATGAATTAAAAACTCCCCACTAAATATCGTGGTCAGCGTTGATGTCCCTCGCAGGGTACAAACTGGATTTCAAGTCAGTGGCGCTCCGCGTATGGGCTGCCCGAGTTCCCTGCTACACCCTTGCCTTGCTTGGTGGTCCTGTCTGCTACAGCTCACCTGACTGGCGACCGGGCATTCCATGCAAGTGGATTTTTCTGATTTGATGTCGAAAAAATTCCGACAAGAGGCCCTCATTGCATCGTCAGATGCCGGTCAGCGAAAATCTGATCGAAGTTCGCTTCATGCGTATTAATCATAATTTTTTCAGTCGAGTTGCACTCATTCTTCGCGTTTAATCCGTATGTGGCCAATGTGTTGGTCGCGTTTATTCAATTTACTCAAACGGAGAAACGGAATGCTCAAAAAATTTTTCTTGCTGGTTGCGGGTGTATTTTTTGTGACCGCATCAGCCTGGGCTGTTGTCGAGATTAATACGGCTGATCAGGCGGCACTTGATGGTATTGCCGGTATTGGTCCGGCGACATCAAAAGCCATACTAGACGAGCGCAACAAGCATGGCAATTTCAGAGATTGGGCTGATCTTGAGAAGCGGGTACGCGGTATCGGTGAGAAAAACTCGGTCAAGTTGTCGGCGGCTGGCCTGGTGGTTAATGGGCAACCCCGCAATCCGGGCGCCACGTCCGCAAAACCGCCTGCCAAACCCGTCAAAATGCCAGCCGAACCAGCAAAGCCGGGCGACGCAAAAAATTGAGTTTTTGCGCGCTACACCTGGGGCAGGGATGCGACCATCCCTCCCCTGACTATCAGGGCAACGCAGCTTGGGCTCAGCGATTAAAATGGCGGTCTCTACTTTTGAAGATGAGCTGACTCCGCCATGCATTACCTCGCAATCGAAGACCTGATCGGCAATACGCCTCTGGTGCAACTCAAGCGCATCCCCGGTGAGGACGCCCGGCAACGCAACAACATCATTCTGGGCAAGATGGAAGGCAACAATCCGGCAGGATCGGTCAAGGACCGGCCGGCAATGTCCATGATCCGTCATGCCGAAGAGCGAGGCGATATCAAGGCGGGCGACACGCTGATCGAGGCCACCAGCGGCAATACCGGGATTGCCTTGGCGATGGCGGCCGCTATGCGTGGTTTCAAGATGATTTTGCTGATGCCGGAAAATCTCAGCCTTGAACGTCGCCAGAGCATGGCCGCTTATGGTGCTGAGATTATTCTGACCCCCAAAACGGGTGGTATGGAATATGCGCGTGATCTGGCCGAGCAGATGCAAAAAGAAGGTAAGGGCATCATCCTGGACCAGTTTGCCAATCCCGATAATCCCCGGGCACATTACGAAGGTACTGGGCCGGAAGTCTGGCGCGACACCGAAGGGCGAGTCACGCATTTTGTCAGCGCGATGGGCACGACCGGAACCATCATGGGCGTGTCAAAGTTTTTGAAAGAAAAAAATCCGGATATCCGAATCATTGGGGCTCAACCCGAAGAGGGTTCCCAGATTCCTGGTATTCGCAAATGGCCTGAAGCTTATCTGCCGAAAATCTATGACCGCAGCAGGGTCGATCAGGTCGAAAACGTCAGTCAAGCGGCCGCAGAACAGATGGCGCGCAGAATGGCTGTGGAAGAGGGTATTTTTGCCGGTATTTCAGCCGCAGGCGCCTGCGAAGTTGCACTGCGTATTTCCCAGACCACTGAAAATGCGGTGATCGTTTTTATTGTATGTGATCGTGGCGATCGTTATCTGTCGACTGGGGTGTTTCCTGCGTAGTCATTGCAGCGGATAAACCGCACCAGTGAGAGATCAATGCATGCTTTTGCATCAGCACTGCCGCGGTTGGCGGATGTATTTGCAGAACAGCGCTTTTAGGTAGACCAAGAACCTATCTCGTTAGTTCGGTGGCAGGGCGTGCCGATGCAGACAGTACGACCTGTACGGCAAGTGGGCAACGCTGCCAGCGGCCTAACGAGATAGGTTCTAAGGACTTGCTGCTCACGCGTTGTGTTTGGGTTTGAATTGTTTGTCGCTGATACGGAATTTCTCTCTTCGGTCGCCCATCAGCACGCGTAGTTCCCGTATAGTCAGATTGCTGACTTCGTGCATGCGGATCAGCAACGATGCACCCACCGGTAATCGGCGGTGTCGGATTTTGCTGATCACCGGCGGCGCTACCTCCAGAGCGCGAGACAGCGCGGCGTCATTTTTAAGGTGCAGCTTCTCAATGAGTGAATCGAGCAGATTGTTGGGATCATATGCCACCTGATCGGATAGTCTATTGCTGTCTTGATGTTCAAACTGTGTCGTCATTTGAGTAGGCATTCCCTAAAGCTGATGATGAATCAAACGCGCCGGTTGGTTGCATCTAGACATACTGCCGTCCCCCAATGTTCCCGTCCAACCAGTGCAACCTGTATCTATAATTTATTTTGGTTTGCTAAAAAATTTCAGGTAGATCTGATAACAAAGCAAGATTTTTGAAACTTTACGACTGGCGAACCTCTTTCGTTGACTGCAATGCTGATACGTTTAGGCCTCATGGTCTTGTGATTTGTCGATATTTAACAAAACAGCCGATAATTCACCTTCGTATCTCCAAAGGTACTCTCTATCAGCAATTTATGGCTGTCAGTAAATTTCCAAATCACAAGTTTATTGTAGTTAATATAAAAATATTTGATTTTGAGAATACGCAAGTCTGCAAAGTAATTAGTTTTCCCATTCGAAAAACGCATTCTTTTATCCGATGATTTTTGCGGGACAAAGTTTCTATCCGCCGGTGCGATTATGAGTACTAAGGAAGAGGGTGCAAGGCAATGATCTGTGGCTTATCGGTAAAAAACGACCGTTCACAGATCATAGAGTGCAGAAGATGATGCGTTCAGATGACTGGTATTGCGTGCTTGAGTGCAGGCGTCAGCGGCAGAATTTTATTGCGATGACTTCGCCAAGTCATGAATGCGCTGGTTTAATGCATCCCAGCCATCAGTACCTAAATCACGCAAGGTATCTAGATTTTTTTCGACCAATTGTGCGGCTTCCGGCAATGCTGTCAGCGCTGCATCGACACTGGCTTCCCGCAACAGGTGCAGCATAGGAAAAGGAGATCGGTTGGTGCAATTGGTAACATCCTCGGGCGAGGTGCCGGCAAACCGATAGTCGGGATGAAAGCCTGCAATCTGCACTAGGGCCTCAAGGCCACTTTCAGCCAGAAAATCGGTTGCCCAGGCTGTAAACTCGTTGTACTGCTCAAAATCTTCAAGCGCATGGGGATGAATCAGCAAAGTCGTATCGATCTCTTCAGGGGCGGTGCTCATCAGTGTATCAATTGCTGCAATCAAGTCATCCATCAGCGTACCCTCATCGTCTGCACGACTGACGCGGTAGGCAATCTGCCCTTTACGATGGACTGATTCGGCAAATGGACATAAATTCAATCCGATCACGGCTTCTTCAAGCCATGCTCTTGTCAGCGCAATAATCTGATTATCGGTCATCTTATCTTCTGTTGCCGTCGAAGAAGGTGGGCAAGAAGTCAAAGGCGTTGGCGATGTTGCCGGACTGCCTTGCCTAGTTCGATGACAGTCATGGCATAAAAAAAACTGCGATTGTACTGTGCAATCGCAAAAAAATTGGTGGTGCCCAGCCAGTACAGCGTAGGCCGCTCACCGTCTTGCAGATCAACCAGTCCATAACTGATCGCAGCAGGAATGTCGTTGCTGGTTGTGACGCCGGCTTGTTCGAATTCTTCTCGAGTGAATTTCGCTTCCAGGCTCTGACCTATCATGCCTGGCCAAGTGGCGTCGGTTTGAGGTGACACTTTGACCGGGAAGA
>JACCDK010458945.1_pt1 | contig 19120 bp, 17 predicted proteins | sample 7445871 | NCBI WGS metagenome assembly JACCDK01 (sample SAMN15323436, study PRJNA562643) | freshwater metagenome | isolation source: river surface water | place: USA:Blue River Watershed | collected 2017-08-15
AGGTATTTGATCTCAGACCAGCGGCAATCATTCGAGAACTGGACCTCAAGCGTCCGATTTATGCCAAGACCGCGGCCTATGGACACTTTGGTCGCGAACTTCCAGATTTCACCTGGGAACGCACCGACCGAGCCGATGCGCTTCGCGAGGCAGCAGGTCGCTAAGTGTCCAGCTACGCGAGCGTAGTTGTGGAATCCGACCTGCTCCAGTTAGATCGAGAGTTCGACTTTGTAGTTCCCGGCGAGCTCGAAAACCATGTAAAAGTCGGTCAGCGGGTCAAGTTTCAACTTGGTAGGACCAAGAAGCTCGCGACGGGATTCATCACGAACCTTCCAGACAGCAGCGCCTTTGCAACATCGGAGCTGTCCGAGATCGTCGATTTGGAGCCGGTTCTGCACCCGGACATACTGCGACTAGCAAGGCTGGTGGCGAATCGCCAGGCGGTTGCGCTCGGTGAGATTCTGCAGCAGGCGGTAGTTGAACACATGCCCAGAATCAGCAAGCCGGCGATTACTGAAAATGCCTTGGTAACTCCTGAATTGCCAGCCATACCCGGCGTCACCAATTTCACGGATCGACAGGCGGTGCTGACCTCAGCTCGTTGCATAACTTTCAATGGGCTTCGTTATCCAGACTGGTGCTGGCTTTTCGCTAACGCTGCCCGCGAGAGCCTAAAGTCCGGCAAGTCTGCAATCTTCGTTCTGCCAGAGCGGGATCAGATTGCCCAACTTAGCGAGCTTTTTGTGGCAATTGGTTTGGGGGAGTTCACCAGCACTTGGCTTCCTGGCGCAAAGAAATCCGAGCGCTTCACTAAGTTCCACGAGGTGTTGGCTCGTGAGCACTCGATTGTGATTGGCAGCAGATCCGCCATATACGCACCGGCGAATAATCTCGGTCTTATTGCGATGTTCGATGATGGCGATGATTCACTAAGGGAACAGGGCTCTCCATTTACTCACGCCAGAGAGATAGCGCTAATGCGTGCTGGAACCGAACTAAACCTGCTCTTTGCGTCAAACTACCGCTCACTAGAAATCCAACGCTTGGTCGAGATCGGATATCTCAAAGATGCGGCGATCCAACTTCCGCCGCCAAGAATTTCCTTTTCGCCACCTGCTCAGCGATTAGATGCCGCAAGCTTCAAGCTCATGCGGGATGCTTTGGAGACTGGCCCCGTGTTGGTGCTGATACCGAGAAAGGGCAATTCTGCCACGGTCTATTGCGCAGGTTGCGACGAACGCCTTACTTGCAATAACTGCAAAGGGCCGATCTGGGAGACTGAAAAAGGCGAGTATCGTTGCCGAGTTTGCCAAGGCATCAGCCATGGCTGTGCAAAATGCGGATCAACCAAACTGCGCCGTGGAAGAACAGGGAGCACTAGAACTGCAGCGGAATTCGGCAAAGCCTTTCCGGGGATTACCATCTCTGAGTTCACATCAGACACCAAAGTAACCGCCGTCAAGAAGAACAAACATCTTGTGTTGGCTACGCCGGGGTCTGCCCCTAGAGTGTCAGGTGGTTACGCTGCACTTTTGATACTGGATTGCGATGTCTGGCTGGCTATGCCGGTATTGCGCTCCGAACAAAATGCCATCCGAGATTGGATGGAGGCCATCGAGCTGCTTTCAGATTCCGGTCGAGCTCATATAACCGGGTTGGATCCTGATTTTGGGCAGGCTCTGTCCCTCGGCCAGCACCGTGAATTGGCTAGCACCGCCTTTAGGGACATAAACGCGCTTTCACTACCGCCAGCTAGTCGCGTGGCCTACCTAGAAGGTGCTCAGGAAACCATTTCGCTAGCACTCGACCTTGTTACCAAGCTTGGGGCTGTGGTGCTCAGGAGCAATTTGGCCGAGAGTGCTTCGGCACTTATCCGATTTAGTTACAGCCAAGGGGCAGAGGTATCCGCTAGCCTCAAGGCGCTAGCGCTGAAAACGAACGCTCGTTTGGTTGGTGCAAATAAGCGAAGGGGTCTGAAAATCGTTATGGACGACCCGGGAGCACTGTAGGTGGCATGTCGATGAGAATCATTTTTGCTGGAACGCCGGAGAACGCAGCGCAGGGCCTCGAACTGGTTGCAAGACACCACGAGGTCGTCCTGGTGATTACCAGGGAGGATGCAGAAGTAGGAAGAAAGAAAATTCTGACCCCCTCTCCGGTTGCTCAAAAAGCGCAGGAACTTGGCCTGAGGTTGCTAAAAACAAATCGCGTCACCAAAGATGCGCTAGCGGAGATCGAGGCTGCAGATGCAGAGTTAGCGCTGGTGATTGCCTATGGCAGCCTGATCCCACAGGCCGCCCTTGACCTCTTGAAATGGTGGAATATTCACTTCAGCCTGTTGCCACTTTGGCGCGGTGCGTCACCACTTCAGCAATCCATTAGATCTGGCGGAATAGGTGCCGGAGTCACGCTCTTTGAGTTGGACGCCGGCATGGACACCGGTCCTATCATTTCCCAGCTTCCAATTGAACTCGGTGAAAACGAAACGACAGGCAACGCCCTCAGAAGATTCACCGAGGCAGGAATAGCGCTTTTCAACACGTCGTTGTTTTCAAAGAACGATGCGATGCCGCAGTCAGGCGAAGCTACTTATGCACCAAAGCTAACTCGCAGTATTGCTCGATTAGACCTAGGTCAAAATGCCCTCGATGTCCATCGAGCAGTCATGGCATTCAACCCAGAACCGATGGCGTGGTGTGAATTTGCTGGCAACCCAATTCGTATTATCGAAAGTCGTTCGCTAGGAGCTACCGCTTGGGTAAGAGCGGATATGCAAGTTGGCAGAGTCTCGCGATCAGGCGAGCGAGTACTGCTGGAGTGTGGCGGAGGAAGTCAGTTGGAACTCACCACTGTGCAGCCTGCAGGTAAGCAGCCAATGTCTGCAGCAGATTGGTTTAGAGGGCTAAGCGGCGAGGTGCGTCTTGCCTAATCCAAGAATGGTGGCTGTCGATCTTTTGGCGCGCGTAGCCGAGAGCGATAGCTATATAAATCTGCTGCTTCCAAGTTTTCTCACCAAAGCGCAAGTGCCGGATAGCGACCGCGGGTTGATTCAGGAACTGAGCTATGGCACTCTGCGTTGGCAGTTGCAATATGACACTTTCATCGATCATTTCACCGCCGGCAAAACGCTGTCACCCAAACTTAGGATCGCTATGCGACTTGGCTTACACCAGCTGTTCCGGATGCGAATTCCAGCTCACGCGGCGATCCACGAGACCGTGGAGTTGGTAAAGATTTTCGAAAAAAGCGCAGCTGGCATGGCGAATGCCGTCTTGCGAAATGCCGATCGGGCAGGTTTCGAGACGCTGATATCGGAGACAACGGCTGGCAAACGAATTGAGGAAGCGCTCGCCATAAAGCACTCACACCCGTCCTGGGTGATTAGCGCATTAAAGAGCGCTCTCGAGCTGGATGGCAAACAAGATCAACTGGAAGCTCTTTTAGAAGCCAACAACGAAACCCCGGTAATCAATCTGGCAGCACTTCCAAATACCTCAGCCATGGAGTTTTTACTTAGCCAAGGTTTGCAAAGAGGCGAGGCGGCCCCGACAGCTTTTCTGGCGGCTGGAAACCCGGAGAGTTACCTGTCTACTCCAGGTGTAAGGGTTCAAGATCAGGGCTCACAGCTGGTAGCGCTAGCGCTACTGGAGGTCGCGAACAAGTCCGGTCGCTGGTTGGACATGTGCTCAGGCCCAGGCGGAAAAGCAGCTCTGCTGCAGGCGGGCATTGCACCATTTGGTGGGCAGTTGGACTGTCTCGAGCCAATTCCTGCAAGAGCAGAGTTGGTTAGACAAGCCTTGAATCCGAAACTTGCCGGCAAGGTAACTGTTGGATATGGCCAAGAAGCCAAACCGGCAACCTACGATGCCGTGCTGCTAGATGCGCCTTGTTCTGGGCTTGGTTCGGTGCGCAGGAAACCAGAGTCTCGCTGGCGGAAAACCACCGACCAGCTCTCCGGTCTAACAAAGATCCAAGGCGAGCTACTAGATGCTGCAGTAAAGTCACTGAAGCCCGGGGGATACCTGTTGTATTCAACCTGTTCTCCACTGGTGATAGAGACCAACACTCAAATCAAGCTGGCACTTGAGAAACACCCCGAGCTCGAATTGATTAATGCAAATCAGGTACTGAACCAGATCTCCCCGAGACTTGAGATGCCAACCAATCGCAAGACCGCTCAGCTTTGGACACACCTGCACGCCACCGATGCGATGTTTATCGCAATCCTGCGCAAGAAGTAAGCTCGCGGTATGAAGATTCATCCCTCGATACTCAGCGCGGACTTCGCAAACCTGGAAGCTGAATTAGCGACCATCTCGCAGGCTGACGCTGCTCATGTCGATGTTATGGATAACCACTTTGTGCCGAATCTAACGCTGGGGCTGCCGATTGTCTCCAGGCTGTTTGAGGTCTCGAAATTGCCACTCGATATTCACCTGATGATTGACAATCCGGATCGCTGGGCACCTGCCTACGCCGAAGTTGGTTGCGACTCGATTACTTTTCATTTGGAAGCAGCTAACTACCCGATTGCCCTTGCCAGAAGGATTAGGGAGATTGGCTCTAAGGTGGCGATTGCCATAAAGCCAAACACTCCTTTTGCCAACGTTGAGCAGTTGCTCAGCGAGATTGACATGTTACTTGTGATGACTGTGGAACCTGGTTTTGGAGGGCAGAAGCTGATTCCGGAGACTATTTCAAAAGTTACCCAGGCTAAAGAGTCAGCAAGGAAGCATGGACTCAGCATTGCAATTCAGGTTGATGGTGGCGTTACAGAGTCAAACATCGCTGCGCTAGCTCAGGCCGGCGCAGATGTTTTTGTTGCTGGTAGCGCAGTCTTCAATGCTGACAATCGCAACCTCGAAATCGCCAAGCTCAGAGATCTAGCCCACGCCCACTAGCTCTAGGGCGGTAACCTAGAGCTATGAAATCCTTCAACCAGCTCTATGAAGAGCTCAGCATTCGCAATCTAGAGCGCCCGGTGGGCTCGCGCTCGACCGAATTGTTGGAGCTGGGGGTTCATGCGATCGGAAAGAAAGTAGTCGAAGAAGCGGCTGAGGTCTGGATGGCCGCCGAGCACGAGTCCGATGAGCAATTGGCACTCGAAGCATCCCAGTTGATTTATCACCTGCAGTTGATCTTGATTGCCAGAGGGATTCCACTTTCCAAAGTAGAGGAGCAGCTCTGATGCTAAAGGTAGCTATTCCAAACAAGGGGATTCTGTCAGACTCCGCCATTTCAATGCTAAAAGAGGCTGGCTACGCCGTCAGGCGAGACTCAGCAGAGCTGCACCTGGTTGACGAACAGAATCAAATTGAGTTCTTTTACCTTCGTCCGCGCGACATCGCAACCTACGTAGGTTCCGGCTCGTTAGACGTTGGCCTTACCGGCCTTGATCTTCTTAAGGATGCTCAGTCCAAAGCTGACGAGGTGGCGGATCTTGGTTTTGGTGGTTCAACTTTTAGATTTGCCGCGCCAATTGACGCAGGCTTCACCAAGGTCTCAGATTTGCAAGGCAAAAGACTTGCCACAGCATATCCAAATCTCATCTCTGACTACCTAGCAGAGCACGGCATCAGCGCAGAAATTATCAAGCTGGATGGTGCAGTCGAATCTGCGGTCAAGCTAGGAGTTGCGGATGCAGTTGCGGATGTGGTTTCAACTGGAAACACCCTTCGCAAGGCAGGGCTTGCAATCTTTGGTCCTGTGATTCTCCGGTCAACAGCAAGGTTGATTTGCGCACCCGGTAAGGCATCCGACGCAGCGAAATTGCTTCGCCGATTGCAGGGTGTAATTGTTGCCCGTGAGTACGTGATTTTTGACTACGACTGCCCGATTGAACTGGTTGAAGCAGCTAGCAAGCTAACTCCAGGAATTGAATCACCCACCATCTCGCCTTTGGCAGATAAAAACTGGGTGGCAGTTCGTGCTCTGGTTAAGGCCGACCAAACCAACGAGATTATGGATCAGCTGTACGAGATTGGTGCCCGAGCGATCCTGGTCAGTGCAATCCACGCCGCGAGAATCTAGTGCCGGCAATTCGCGTCATACCCTGTCTCGATGTTGCTGCTGGTCGAGTGGTCAAGGGTGTGAATTTTCAGAACCTAAGGGACTCCGGAGACCCTGTCGAATTAGCAAATCGCTACTACCTTCAAGGTGCTGACGAGATCACCTTCTTAGATGTGGCGGCAACAAACGAGAATCGTGGCACGACCATGGACATGGTCACCAGATGTGCCGAGCAAGTCTTTATTCCGCTGACCGTGGGTGGAGGAATTCGGGAAGTCTCTGATGTCTCGCGATTATTAGCAAGTGGTGCAGACAAGGTTTCGGTTGGTTCCGCGGGAATTCGCAGACCGCAGTTGCTTGCCGAAATAGCAGCTGAGCACGGCAATCAGGTGTTGGTTATATCACTAGACCTCAAACGAGCGGATACAAGATCGGGGTTTGGTGTTACCTCAAACGGAGGCCGGGAACTAACACAGCTTGACGCCATGGAATGGATTAGAGAGGTTCAGGATCTCGGCGCTGGAGAGCTTTTGGTAAACAGCATCGATGCCGATGGAACAAGAGACGGCTTTGACCTCGAGATGATTGAGCAGGTAAAACGCATCTCGGCTGTGCCGGTGATTGCTTCCGGTGGCGCTGGCAAGCTGGAAGATTTCATCGAGGCGGCCAATGTCGGTGCTGATGCACTTTTGGCTGCGAGTGTTTTTCACGAAGGGTTGTTTACGATTTCAGATGTGAAAGAAAGCATGCGGTCTGCTGGCTTGGAGGTGCGATGAGAAATTTAGATCTGGCCAAGGTGAAATTTGATTCCAGCGGACTAGTTGCTGTAATCGCACAGGATTTTGAGTCGAAGGCCGTTTTGATGTTGGCATATGCGTCCAGGCAAACTCTTCAGGAGACACAGGAACTTGGCAAGATGGTCTACTTCTCCAGGTCCCGAAACGCCCGCTGGCTCAAAGGTGAGACATCTGGTAACTATCAAGAAGTAGTTAGCCTAAGTCTGGATTGCGATGGTGATACCGTGCTCGCGCAGGTAAGAACTCATGGTCCGGCCTGCCACAACGGCACTGCCACCTGCTTTGAGGAGAACAAATGCTGAGTCTTGATCAGGTGCGCGAGCTAGCCAAAGACTTCAATGTGATTCCGATTAGTCGAAGACTCTTTGCCGGCACCGAGACCCCACTGGGCATCTACCAGAAGCTATGCGATCAAAAACCAAACACGTTCCTGCTTGAATCTGCAGAGCAGGGCGTATGGGGTCGCTACTCATTTATCGGAGTGCGATCTCGTGGCCAGTTGGTTGCGACCGAGAACACCGTGAGCTGGAATTCCGAACACAGTGCACTCCCAACCGGCGATTTACCAAATAACCCGCTGGATGCTCTCGAGGCCTTGCAATCCAGTTGGCATTCTGCTCCGATGGACTTTCCACTTAGTTCCGGCCTGGTTGGATTCGTGAGCTGGGGGGCAGTCAACTTACTAGAGAGACTTCCGCAGCCAAAGCCAGCCGATTATCAGGCACCGCTTCTAGCCTTCAATCAATTCAGTCAGCTGATTGTTATGGATCACCTGAGTGCGGAGCTAATTCTGGTCGGTGTGGTGTTTGTTGATGGCTCAGATATCAAGGCCAACTACGAGCGAGTGTTGGCTGAACTCTCCGAGGTTGAGGCTGCGCTTAGGGAGCCGACTCCAGCACTTATCTCCGAACCCAAATGGCCAGACCCTGAGTTTCAAAAGCGCACCGCACAAGCCGATTTCCTGACCCAAGTTGAGAAGGCCAAGCATCACGTTAGGTTGGGCGACGTCTTTCAAGTGGTGCTATCCCAGCGCTTCGACCAGAAAGTCGATGTGGATGCGATTGAGGTGTATCGCGCACTTAGAGCGCTAAATCCAAGTCCTTATATGTACCTGACTCGCTGGCAGGATTCCGATGGCGATTTCACCATTGTCGGCTCCAGCCCGGAGGCTTTGGTGAAAGTTTCTGACGGCAAGGCGATTATGCATCCGATTGCTGGCTCCAGACCTAGGGGAGTGGACACCTCCTCGGACATTCAGCTAGCAGAAGAGCTCTTGGCGGATGCCAAGGAGCAGAGCGAGCACCTGATGTTGGTTGATCTTGCCAGAAACGATTTACTGAAGGTTTGTGAACCTGCAAGTTTGCAGGTGACAGAATTCATGCAGATTCATCGCTTTAGCCACATCATGCACTTAGTGTCGACCGTTGAGGGCGAGCTACGAAAGGACCAGGGTCCAGTTTCTGCGCTTCGAGCCACATTCCCGGCGGGTACCTTATCGGGTGCGCCAAAACCAAGAGCACTCGAAATCATTCACGACCTTGAACCCAGCTATCGTGGGCTGTTTGGCGGCGTGGTTGGATACTTCGATTTCCGGGGCAACTCAGATTTGGCGATCGCCATTCGCACCGCGTTTATTCGCGATGGAATTGCCAGAATTCAAGCGGGAGCTGGAATTGTGCTGGACTCTGTTCCAGAAAGTGAATACGCCGAGACTGGAGCGAAAGCTGCAGTGATGCTGAAGGCGATCGCGGCTGCGAATGCGATGGGTCATGCGAACTAAGAATTTCATGCTTGCCACCAGCCTTGCGCTGTGGTGGATCTTTGTGAATCTTCCTTGGCTAAAGGTGGGGGATGTTGAGTTCACCGGCGGTCAACTGCTTCCGGTCCTAAACCTGCTGCCGGCGATCGCTTTAACAGCGCTGTTTATCTCGCTATACGGGAAACTGCGGCGAGTATTGGTAATCGCTATGGCAGGAATCTTGGCAATCGGGATTTACCTAACTTTCTCCAGTGACCTCCAGCAGAGCGCTGTTGTGATTGCGGAGCTGGAAAGACTAAGTGGTGTACTAAACGCTCAATCCCATCAGGCTGGGGTTACTATCACCGAGAACTGGGCAAAGTATGCGGCGGCAGGATTAGCTGTGCTGTCAATTGCGGCCGCATTATTCAACCTAAGAGCTAAGAGTTCGGAAGGTACCAACCCGGATACAGCTGCAGTGGCCAGCGACAACCGCTCGCTTTGGGACGAACAGAACTGATGGTTGCTAGACTTTAGGGGTCGAAAGAGAACAACATGTCACAGAACTCAACTGATCCTGGCCACGGAAACTCGGTAGCGTCTTGGACCACCGTCATCATCGTGATGGTCGCATTTAGCATTGGCACCTTGTTCTTCTGGCTAGACAATGCCCCTATGGTCTGGGCTTCAGCCGTGCTGGCAGCTATTGGTCCAGCTGTTGGATGGTACCTAAAGCGTGCGGGCTACGGCGTCGGCGGCGAGCACACCAAAGCTCACTAGTGCTGAATCAACTCTTTGACGCAGCTCTAGCGGCATCTCAAAGACGAGAACGCACGATAAGCGAGCAGGATCTGCTCGAAAGAATTTCTCAACTTCCAAAACCTATTGACGTTTACGCTGCCCTCGCGAAATCCAGCCACATCAAACTCATAGCTGAAATTAAGCGTCGCAGTCCTTCGCGGGGATTTTTGGCAGACATTCCTTCTGCGGCCAATCAGGCCCAGATCTACCAAGAGTCTGGAGCTCATGCGATTTCGGTGCTTACCGAGGAATCGGGCTTCGGGGGTAGCTTGGATGATCTTGCTGAGGCGAGGTCAGCGGCCACCATTCCATTGCTTCGCAAGGATTTCATAAGCACCGAGTACCAGATTCTTGAGGCTCGAGCAGCTGGGGCAGACTTCGTGTTGCTGATTCTGGCCTGGTTGTCCAAAGAGCGTTTCATTGAGCTTCAGGCATTTGCTGCAGAACTGGGGCTCGGTGTATTAGTGGAAACCCACACCCTGGATGAGATTGAGATTGCCAACCAAGCAGAATCTCGTCTAATTGGAATCAATACTCGTGACCTTCAGACCTTTAAAACCGACCTCGGTCTATTTGAACAAATGGCTCAGTCGCTCAACCCTGAGGCCATCAAGGTTGCTGAGTCTTCTGTGAAGAGCGTTGCAGATGTCATTCGCTACCGAGAGGCTGGAGCTGACGTCGCTCTTGTCGGGGAAGCTCTAGTGACAGAGGATCCGCGGATATTGATCCCAGAGTTCACAAGTGTTGCTTAGGATTTAGGGCATGCAATCATATCTTCGTTCTCAGGCTGGGCCATACTTCGGTGAATTCGGCGGGAGATTCGTTGCGGAGCCTTTGATTGCAGCCTTAGATGAGCTGGAAGCCACCTATCTTGCCGCCAAGGCAGACCCAAGCTTCGAGCTCGAACTGAGTGAACTTCACAAAAACTACACTGGGCGCCCCTCAATCATTACTGAGGCACCGAGATTCGCAAAGCACTTCGGTGACCTGCGAATCTTCCTCAAGCGCGAAGATCTCAACCACACCGGCAGCCACAAAATCAACAATGTGATGGGCCAAGCGCTACTTGCCAAGCGCATGGGTAAAAAGCGCATCATCGCAGAGACCGGAGCGGGCCAACACGGCGTCGCAAGCGCTACAGCGGCTGCATACTTTGGCCTGGAGTGTGTTGTGTACATGGGTGAGGTTGATACCGAGCGCCAAGCTCTCAACGTTGCGCGTATGAAGCTACTTGGCGCCCAGGTTGTGCCAGTGACCACTGGATCTCGAACCCTCAAGGATGCCATCAATGAGGCACTTCGCGACTGGGTCGCAAATGTGGACACCACTCACTACCTTTTGGGCACCGTAGCTGGACCGCACCCTTTCCCTACCATGGTGCGAGATTTCCACTCTGTGATTGGCATCGAAGCAAGAGCACAAATGTTGGAGCTAACCGGAAGGCTTCCGGATGCCGTGGCCGCCTGCATCGGTGGCGGATCAAATGCCATTGGCATTTTCCACCCATTCCTTGACGATCAGGATGTCGCGCTCTGGGGCTTCGAAGCAGCGGGGGACGGAATCGATACCCCTAAGCACGCGGCGACACTGTCCAAGGGAAGACCGGGTGTTCTTCACGGGGCACGTTCCTACATGCTGCAAGACGAAGATGGTCAGACCATGGAGTCACACTCAATTTCTGCAGGCCTGGATTACCCAGGAGTTGGGCCGGAACATTCTTGGCTGAAGGATTTGGGTAGAGCCAACTACTTCGGCATTAGCGACGCTGAGGCGATGGAAGCGATGCGACTGCTGTCGCAAACCGAAGGCATTATTCCCGCAATTGAAACCGCGCACGCCCTAGCCGGCATTAGACACCTCTCGACAGTGCTTCCGGCCGGAGCTCACATTCTGGTCAACCTCTCCGGAAGAGGCGATAAAGACATGGAAACAGCAGGTCGTTACTTTGGATTGCTGGGGGACAAGTGAGCATCACAAACGAAGTTCTTGAGCGAAATCGAGCTTCCGGTCGCGGGACGCTGGTTGGCTACTATCCAGCTGGCTACCCAACCAAGCAGGACAGCATCGACTCGTTGGTAGCGATGGCCGAAAACGGTTGTGACATTCTCGAGATTGGTGTGCCTTACAGCGATCCGGTGATGGACGGCTTGGTGATTCAGCAGGCAACTGAAGCCGCGATTTCAAACGGTTTTAGATTGCGTGACCTGTTCGAGATCATCAAAGGGGTCCGTGAAAAGGTTGACACCCCGCTATTGGTAATGAGCTACTGGAATCCTGTGCTCTCCTACGGCGTCGAGCGATTCAGTGAAGATCTAGTTTCTGCAGGCGCGCAGGGCATGATCACGCCAGACCTAATTCCGGATGAGGCTAAAGACTGGATCAAGCTCTCTGAGCAGCATGGTCTAGATCGAGTATTCCTAGTTGCCCCTTCCAGTTCAGATGCCCGCGTGGAAAACAATTCCAAGTCTTCCAAGGGATTCGTATACTCGGTCTCGACCATGGGCATTACAGGGGAGCGAGCTGAGCTCGATCGACTTGCTCGAGCCGTTGTTTCCCGGGTGAAAAGCCTAGGCTCAACTCCCACCTGCGTTGGAGTTGGCATCTCCACCGCCGACCAGGTTCGAGAGGTAAACAGCTACGCAGATGGTGCCATCGTGGGTACCGCGTTTGTTAAGGCCTATCAGCAGGGTGGGCTGCCGGGCTTGGTGGCAAAAACTAAAGAGCTTGCCAGCGGATTAGGATAGGCCAGTGAATTTTCTTACCAGCATTCCGTCTCCAGAGATTAGCTTCATCGATCTAGGTCCGCTACGCATTCATTTTTATGCACTCTTCATTCTGACCGGCATTGTGATTGCTTCCTGGCTTGCTGACACCAGATTGCACGCACGAGGCGCTGAGCGCGGTCTATTTCTAGACATCGCGCTGTGGGCGGTGCCAGCCGGAATCATTGGTGGTCGTTTTTATCACGTCATAACTCACCCAAAGGATTATTTCTACCCAGGTGCTGACTTCCTATCGGTCTTCCGAATCTGGGAGGGTGGTATGGCCATCTACGGGGCTTTGATGTTTGGCGCCTTGGGTGTTTGGTATGGGGCAAAGCAAGCTGGGCTGAACTTCTGGTCAGTTGCCGATGCGCTCGCACCTGGACTACTGATTGCGCAGGGAATTGGACGACTGGGCAACTATTTCAATCAAGAGCTCTATGGTCTACCAACCGATCTGCCCTGGGGATTAGAGATTCCATTTGGCAACCCTGCTTATCCAGCAGGTTTGCCAGCCGGTCTTACTTTCCACCCGACATTTCTTTACGAAATGATTTGGAACTTTGCAGCCGCTGCTGCCCTGATTTACCTTGGCAAGCGTTTTGCTCTGCAGTGGGGTAAGCAACTTGCGGTCTATTTCATTTTGTATTCAACCGGACGACTTTGGATTGAAAGTATCCGAATTGACCCGAGTGAGATTATTCTTGGACTACGAGTAAACATCTGGTCAGCGCTGATCGGAATTGCCATCGGAGTGACCCTCCTGATAGTTCAGTCCCGCCGCCACCCCGGCCTAGAACCGAGCATCTGGCTTGAAGGCCGTGAACCTGTCGCGGAATCGGCGAAAAAGCCGCGCAAGACAGCAAAAGAGCCAAAAGAAACCTAGTTTTTAGCCACCCGGGCCGATGATGTCCCTTTTGATTTTTCGATAGGAGACAAGCATGTCGGCTGTTAGCCCGTTCCAGCGCTTCAACGCTGGTCCATCCGCGCAGGGGCTCTATGACCCAAGCGCTGAAAAGGATGCCTGTGGTCTGGCCATGGTGGCAACCCTTAGGGGAACTCCGGGACATGACATTGTTGACATGGCACTGTCTTCACTTCGCAACCTTGAGCACCGCGGAGCAGTTGGCTCTGATGCTGGAACCGGTGACGGTGCCGGAATCCTGACTCAAATTCCTGATCGATTCTTTAGGAAGACGGTTTCTTTCCAGCTTCCAAAGCTTGGCAGTTACGGTGCTGGACTCGTCTTCCTCGCCGAAGCAGATGCAGCTAAGGACAAGGCTCAGTTTGCCAAGATCGCAGCAGAGGAAAAGCTTTCGGTTTTAGGTTGGCGCACCCCACCGACCAGACCCGAGGTATTGGGAGATCTCGCTCGGGCCGCAATGCCGCTTATTGAGCAGGTTTTTGTTGCAGCCGAAGATCAGGCTAGCGGACTTGAACTAGAGCGTCGGCTATTCAGGTTGCGCAAGCGCAGTGAGCGTGAAATCGGCATCTATCACCCATCACTTTCGATGCGCACTTTGGTTTACAAAGGCATGGTTACCACTTTGCAGCTGGAGCCGTTCTACCCGGATCTATCCGATGAAGACTTCGAGTCTCAGTTAGCTTTGGTGCACTCTCGCTTTTCGACCAACACCTTCCCATCTTGGCCACTAGCGCACCCATTCCGTTTCATTGCCCACAACGGCGAGATCAATACGGTTAAGGGAAACGCTAACTGGATGCGAGCTCGAGAGTCGCAGCTAAAGAGCGAGATTTTGGGCAACATTGAGCAACTCAAGCCAATTGTCACCCAAGGTGCCTCAGACTCCGCGACCTTCGACGAGGTTCTGGAGTTACTTGTACTTTCAGGTCGTTCACTTCCTCACGCCATGATGATGATGATTCCTGGTGCTTGGGAGAAGCAGCTTGATCTAGACCCGCAGCTCAGAGACTTCTTTGAATACCACTCCATGATTATGGAACCGTGGGATGGACCGGCAGCAGTCATCTTTACTGATGGAACCCTGGTTGGCGCTACTTTGGATAGAAATGGACTTCGTCCAGGTCGCTTTGTGGTTACCGAGGATGGCTTCATCATCTTGGCCTCGGAGATCGGTGTTGCAAACATCCCTGCCGAGAAGATCGTGCGCAAGGGCAGATTGCAGCCCGGCAAAATGTTCCTGATTGATACAGCCGCCGGTCAGATCATCGAGGACGAGCAAATCAAGAGCGAGGTCGCAGCCGCTCAGCCATGGGGAACCTGGTTGGAAGAGAACATGATCAACCTGCGTGATCTGCCAGAGCGCGAGCACGTTCGCTACTCCAGCTCATCGGTGAATCGTCGTCAGCGTGTTTTCGGTTACACCGAGGAAGATCTAAAGGAGTTCATTGCCCCGATGGCAAGAACCGGTCAAGAGCCAATCGGAGCAATGGGAACCGACACCCCGATTGCAGCGATTTCTCAGCACTCCAGGCTTTTGTTTGACTACTTCACCCAGCAATTCGCGCAGGTTACCAACCCGCCACTAGATGCCATTCGTGAAGAGGTTGTTACTTCGATGACCGCTTCAATCGGTCCGGTACTGAACCTGCTCGAAGCCACCCCGGAACATGCCAAGCAATTGGTCATGGACTTCCCGATCTTGACCAATGATGAAATTGCCCGCATCAAGCACATTGACAAGGGAAACAACATTGGTAAGGCGGTCACTATCTCCGCGCTCTACAGAGTGGACGATGGGGCAGAGGCACTTGAAGAGCGCCTGGCTGAAATGGCAGCCGAAGTTGATGAGGCGATCTCAGCCGGCACCACATTCATCATCATCAGTGACCGTGATTCAAATCGCGAACTGGCTCCAATTCCTTCGCTTTTGGCCCTCAGTAGCGTTCATCACCACCTGATCCGCAAGGGCACCCGCCTACAGGCCGGCTTGGTTGTGGAGTGTGGTGACGCTAGAGATGTTCACCATGTTGCGACCTTGATTGGTTATGGAGCCTCTGCCATCAACCCATACCTAGCGTTAGAAACTGCTGAGGATTTAGTAGTCAAGGGCCTGATTACCGGCATTACGCCAGAGCGTTCCAGCAAGAACATGGTTAAAGCCCTCGGTAAGGGCATCCTGAAGATTATGTCCAAGATGGGCATCTCAACTGTGGCTTCATATGGTGGAGCTCAGTGTTTTGAGGCGATTGGATTGAGCCAGGACCTGGTTGACAAGTATTTCACCGGCACTACCACCAAGCTCGGTGGTGTTGGCCTTGACATCCTGCACCAGGAGATTGAGAAGCGTCACCAAGCCGCATATCCAATTGAGGGTGCTTCAAAGATTCACTTGCCACTTGAAGTTGGTGGTGAGATGAAGTGGCGCCGTGAGGGGCCGCCGCACCTGTTTAATCCTGAGACTATCTTCAAGCTGCAGCACTCCACAAAGCAAAAGCGCTACGACGTCTTCAAGGAGTACACCAATGCGGTTGATGACCAGTCCGAGCGCTTGATGACAATCCGCGGACTCTTTGCATTCAAGAAGGGTCTTCGTCCTTCGATTCCAATCGAAGAGGTTGAGCCAGTATCTGAGATCGTAAAGCGATTTTCTACCGGTGCAATGTCGATGGGCGCAATCTCCCCGGAAGCTCACGAGGTCTTGGCGATTGCCATGAACCGTTTAGGGGCGAAGAGCAACACCGGAGAAGGCGGAGAAGCTGTCGAGCGCCTGTTGGATCGCAATCGTCGCAGTGCTGTAAAGCAGGTGGCCTCTGGGCGATTTGGTGTCACCTCGATGTATCTGACCCACGCTGATGACATTCAGATCAAGATGGCTCAAGGTGCCAAGCCGGGTGAGGGTGGTCAGTTACCTCCACACAAGGTTTACCCGTGGATTGCTCAGCTACGTCACTCGACTCCCGGCGTCGGTCTAATTTCACCGCCACCTCACCACGACATCTACTCGATTGAAGACCTCAAGCAATTGATCTTTGACCTCAAGCGCGCCAACCGTGCCGCGAGAGTCCACGTCAAATTAGTGAGCCAATTCGGCGTCGGCACCGTGGCTGCTGGTGTGGCAAAAGCGAAAGCTGATGTCGTGCTGATCTCTGGGCACGACGGCGGCACCGGCGCTAGCCCACTGAACTCATTGAAGCACGCTGGAACACCTTGGGAACTTGGTCTTGCCGAGGCTCAGCAGACTCTGCTGCTCAATGGCTTGCGCGATCGCATCGTGGTTCAGGTTGATGGTTCGATGAAGACCGGCCGCGATGTGGTGATTGCTGCCTTGCTGGGCGCCGAGGAATATGGCTTTGCCACCGCACCGCTAGTGGTTGAGGGTTGCATTCTGATGCGCGTTTGCCACCTTGACACCTGCCCGGTTGGAGTCGCGACTCAGAACCCCGACCTGCGCGCCAGGTTTAGGGGACAGGCAGACCACGTAGTTAATTTCTTCGAGTTCCTAGCCCAAGAGGTGCGCGAGTACCTTGCGGAGCTTGGCTTAAGAAGCCTCGCCGAAGCAGTTGGTCGTGTCGACCTACTAGATGTAAATCGCGCCGTTTCTCATTACAAAGCTGACGGTTTGGACCTAACCCCGATCTTTGCGGCCAAAGACCTTGACCTTAGCCAGAACCTGCGCAACACAACCGTGCAGGATCACGAGCTGGAATCACACTTTGACTACCCGCTTATCGCTCAGAGCGCTTTGGCACTCCGTGAGGGTAAACCGGTTGTGCACAATATTGAGATCAACAACACCAACCAGGCAATTGGCACGATGCTCGGCAATGAGCTCACCAAGCGCTGGGGCGAGCAAGGTCTCGAGCCTGGAACTTTGACCCTAAATCTTCGAGGATCGGCGGGCCAATCCCTAGGCGCGTTCGTGCCGCGTGGCATAACCATCACAGTAGAAGGCGACTGCAACGACTATGTCGGCAAGGGACTGTCTGGCGGAAGAATCGTTGTAAAGCCAGAGGCAAATGCTGGATTCGTGCCAGAACAGAACGTGATTGCTGGAAACGTAATTGGATATGGCGCAACCAGTGGAGAGATCTTCCTAAACGGTGTCGTGGGGGAGCGATTCCTAGTTCGCAACTCCGGTGTTGAAGCCGTTGTTGAAGGCGTCGGGGACCATGCTCTGGAGTATATGACCGGTGGCACCGCAGTGATTCTAGGTAAGACTGGAGTCAACCTCGGCGCAGGCATGTCAGGTGGAGTGGCTTATGTCTATCGCCTCTCCGAGGCTCGCGTGAACCGTGAGGCATTGGCATCCGGCGAAATCTCGCTAGGCAACCTGGAAGCTCACGACGCCGAAAAGCTGCGCACTTTGCTTGCGAGCCATGTTGCTCTCACTGGTTCGCAGCTTGGACAGCGGTTGCTCGCAGATTTCGATTCCGAGTTGACCAATTTTGTGAGAGTGCTACCGCGCGATTACGCAAGAGTCATGGAGATTCAGCGCAGTGCGAGTGCGGATGGCATCGATCTCGATGGCGAAGAAGTTTGGACCCAGATTCTGGAGGTGACCGGTGGCTGACCCAAAGGGCTTTATCAAGGTAACCGAGCGCGAAACTGCGCCTAGAAGACCAGTGCCAGTTCGAATTAAGGACTGGAAAGAGGTTTATGCCGAACGCAGTGGTGAAACCATCGTGCGTCAGGCATCGCGCTGCATGGACTGCGGTATCCCGTTCTGTCATCAAGGCTGCCCGCTGGGTAATTTGATTCCTGAGTGGAATGACCTAACTCATCGTGGACGCAATCGAGAAGCTATTGATCGTCTTCACGCCACTAACAACTTCCCAGAGTTCACCGGCAGGCTTTGTCCAGCACCTTGCGAAAGCTCCTGCGTGCTCGGCATCAACCAGCCGGCAGTCACGATCAAGGAAATCGAAGTTTCGATCATTGATGATGCATTCGACAATGGGTTTGTTACGCCGAGCGTTCCGGAGCGACTTACCGGCAAGACCATTGCAGTGGTCGGTTCGGGGCCTGCTGGTCTAGCTGCCGCCCAGCAGCTAACTAGAGCTGGGCACACCGTTGCGGTTTACGAGCGTGACGATCGGATCGGTGGATTGCTGCGCTACGGCATTCCTGATTTCAAGATGGAAAAGCACCACATTGATCGTCGTGTGGCCCAGATGGAGGCCGAAGGCACTCGCTTTAGAACTTCGGTGAATGTTGGCGTTGACATCAGCTGGGATGAGCTTCAGAAGCGCTATGACGCCGTGCTGATTGCGACCGGTGCAATGGTTCCTAGAGATTTGAATGTGGCTGGTAGGGATCTCAATGGCGTTCACTTTGCCATGGAGTATTTGTCGCAGGCGAATAAGGCAGTTGCCGGCGACGAACTCTCGCAGCAAATCAGCGCTGAGGGAAAGCACGTCATCATCCTTGGTGGTGGTGACACCGGGGCTGACTGTCTTGGAACTGCGACTCGCCAAGGGGCTTTGAGTGTCACCACATTGGCAATCGGAACCAAGCCACCGAGCGAGCGTACCGATGACCAGCCTTGGCCAATGATGCCTAACCTTTTCGAGGTGGCCTCCGCACACGAAGAATTCGGCGAGCGCAAGTATCTGCACTCAACAGTGGAATTCGTTGGTGAATCCGGAGTATTAACCGGGGTCAAGGTTGCAGATACTGAATTTGTTGACGGCAAGCGTGTTCCCAAGCCAGGCACTGAGCGAATTTTGCCAGCGGATTTGGTTTTCTTGGCGCTTGGCTTTGTTGGACCCGAGACTAGTGAACTGACTTCTCAACTACAGACCCCCCTGGACAACAGGGGAAATGTGGCCAGAGACGGGCGTTACAAGGTGGCAGACGGATTGTTTGTCGCAGGTGACGCCGGAAGAGGGCAAAGCCTGATAGTTTGGGCTATAGCCGAAGGTCGTGACGCCGCTGCCGCGATCGACGAATATCTCGAAGGTGAGACAGGGCTTCCCTTCCCAGTGAAGCCAACTGATAGACCAATTTCGGTTTACAGCTAACCAATTTGAAAAGGTAAGTAGTTATAAATGAGACGCGCCAAAATTGTGGCAACATTCGGCCCTGCAAT
>JACCDK011303579.1_pt1 | contig 19113 bp, 17 predicted proteins | sample 7445871 | NCBI WGS metagenome assembly JACCDK01 (sample SAMN15323436, study PRJNA562643) | freshwater metagenome | isolation source: river surface water | place: USA:Blue River Watershed | collected 2017-08-15
CACTTCATAACTGCTAGCGTAGGCTCGACCACTAGGTATAGCCCTGTCGCACAACAGTACTGGCTTGGGTAGTTTTTTTAACCGTGCATATTCTAATGCTAGGTTTTCGTGGTGTAAACCTTCTTTGATAAGTAGGTCTTGAAATAGGGGGTCGTAGCGGTCAAGGCCCATATTGATTAAAATAGTGGCTGACTCGGGGACTATAAGGGGGTTAAAACCTTTGTCTGATAGTTCCTCTGAGGCATCGGCCATAAGTGAGCTTTTGCCTGCACATATACCGCCATCAATGGGTACAATAGGGATGTCTGTTTCGTTGTCAATTTCTATGTCTTTCATATTAAATACTTTTCTAATCTCATTAAATACTAAAAAGCTGATAAATACAAATTTGTGCTATATTATAAAAATGAAACTAAACTACTTCGACATTCATTCACACCTAAACTTAAAACCTTTACTTGATGATCAAGAAGGGGTAATTGGGCGCATGAACGAGGCTGGGGTAGGGACTATTAGTGTTGGGGTTGATTATGATACCTCAAAATTAGCGATTGATCTGGCTACAAAGTATGAAAATTTGTATGCATGTGTAGGTTTGCACCCGGCCGATAATGCAACTGAAATTTTTGACTATGAAAAATATTTAGAGCTAGCTAGAAATGAAAAAGTTGTCGCAGTGGGTGAAACAGGTCTGGACTATTTTAGACTAGCTGGTACTGAAACCGAAATTGAAGATCAAAAAAACAAACAAAAAGAAATTTTTATAAAACATATACAACTAGCACTCGAGGTAAACAAACCCCTAATGATTCACGCGCGCCCTGCAAAAAATTCGATGGATGCATATAGTGATGCACTAGATATTCTAGAAAGTTATAAATTAAAGCCCGAGGGTAATAACCTAGTGGCTAATTTTCATTTTTTTGTTGGTGATATAAATATTGCAAAACGAATTGTAAAAAATGGCTGGACCATGTCATTCGACGGGCCAATAACGTTTGTTAGTGATTATGACGAAGTCATTAAATCAATACCAATTGAAAACATTATGGCTGAAACTGATGCGCCTTTTGCGGCACCCGCACCATACCGTGGCAAAACTTGCGAACCATACATGGTTACCGAAATTTATAAAAAAATCGCTGAAATAAAGGGGCTTGATGCCGAAACTTGCCAAAATTTGATAAATCAAAATGTTGCAAGGGTTTTTGGTATAGGTTTTTAGGCTTAATATTAAAGCCTAGACGGGGAGGGGGTTTTGTGCTAATATCTACATAACTTCTATTCAAGGCCTTTCGGGGCCTTGCGACGTCCGAAATAGAAGGCTTATTTTAAGAATATAAATAAATAATAATGGATACAGAAAATGACAAGGAATTGAGAGTTTATGAATTCTCATACCTACTTGTACCAGGTTTAGCCGAAGAAGACGTAACTGCCAAGGTAGACAGTCTTAAAAAGCTTTTTACCGATAATGGTGCAACAATCATTGCCGACGAAGCGCCTGAATATATTGGCCTAGCGTACACAATGATTCACAAGGTTAACAACAAAAACGAGCGTGTAAATTCAGCTTATTTTGGCTGGTTTAAATTTAGCGCCGAGACTGACATACTAGAAAAAGTTAAAGTTGCGATCGATCGCGATGTACAACTAGTACGTTACCTATTAATCAAGACTGTGGCTGAAAATACAATGATGCCTAAAAAGCTTGGTCAAAAGCGTGATATGCGCAAGCATACACCTGATGCTGAAATCGCGTCAGATATCGAAGTTGCCGAAATTCCAGAATCAGAACCAATATTGGCTGATGATGACGTGACTGGTGACGAGCTAGTTACAGAGGACCTGGTTGAATTAGGTGAAGATTCACACGAAGATGTAGCAGAATCTGAGACAAAATAGTAAAATAGTTACAAGGCAAGAATTGCTTTAAAAGTAAGAAAGAAAATAAATTATGTATATAAACAAAGTAACAATTCTAGGTAACTTGACTCGTGACCCTGAGATGAAATCGTTACCAACTGGTTTAAAAGTTGTAACTTTTTCACTAGCAACAAATCGTTCATGGAAAGATCAACAAGGTATGAAAAAAGACTCTGTCGAATACCACAATGTTGTAGCTTTTGGTAAGCCGGCTGAAATTATAAATCAATACTCAAAAAAGGGTAGCAGTTTATATGTTGAAGGCCGCCTACAAACTCGCAGTTGGGACGACGCCTCTGGTGTTAAAAAATACCGAACCGAAATCGTTCTTGAAAACTTCCAATTTGGGCCAAAAGCTCAGGGTACAGGTAGTTACCAAGAGGGTTCACAGTCAACACCTGCTAATCAATCAACACCTGAATCAAAAAATGATTTTGATCAAAGCGGTTCAAGCAACCAAATGGATCAAATCGACACAATCGAATACCCAACCGAGGATTTCGAAAACATTAATATAGAAGACATTCCATTCTAGTGTCTAATTTTCCAACCCGTAATGACGGGCAATCGAATTATAGAACACAAAACAATAACAATAAATTTATTATGAAACAAGATTTTTTTGCAACAAACAATATAAAACATATTGACTACAAAGATATTGAAATTTTAAAAAAGTTTCTAGCCCCAAATGCTCGTATGCTTGCTCGCAAGCGCACAGGCTTGTCGGCCGGTAATCAACGTACTGTATCGATGGCTATAAAACGTGCTCGATTCATGGGCTTGCTACCATTCGTAGCTAAATAGGTCTTATAAAACACACCAAAACCCCTCAGAAATGAGGGGTTTTGGTGTGTTGACTTATACAGTAAAAAATGTTATTATAATATTAGAAAATTAAAAAAAAGAAAATGAAAACTACCTTAAACTGTATCGTACGGATTGCGATAATAGTCCTCTTGATTTATCAAGTAGGAGTATTTAAATTTTTAGGTAGTCTTCCAAACGAAGAGAGGCTACCTATAGAACGAGAAAGATTCCTAATCGATTCACTGCGTGAGGTTGCAAAACCAATCGTTGCCAGAGCTGACAGCTTAGCCAACAAAAATCAGTATACTGTGTACATGTATTTTGACGACATGACAAACCTCAGGCTTATTGAAAACAAAGTCGGCTTTAAGGCATATTCTGTAGTACTTGCTTTGGGTACAATTAATCACTTGCTTAATCTGTCTTACAAGACGAATTATTCGCGAGAAGAGCTTAAAAAAGCGCAAGATGCATTTTTACCTAGAATTGACCCTGATTACGGCAAACCTGTACCACCCATTAACTGGCCAAATGTTTTTATGACAATTTTGTTTTGGTTAATTACTTGGTATTTAAAGTTTTTGCCTTATGCGCTAACTTGGTACGGTACGCAATTGGTTGCCGACAAAGATCGAATTCTGTATTTGCGAAAACACCCTTTACGGGTATTGGCCATGTTGCTAATTTACCCGTACACATTATTGTGGGGTATACTTCGCAGGGCGGGCGATACTTATGCTCAAACAGTTGTTATGGCCGAACTTGGTCGTCGTGGTATCAAGGCTAGTCGTAAAGACGTTAAGTACTTTTTATCGATTTATCAAAGTAGTGGTTTAAAATCGCTACGAGAATTTTTCGATGATAGAGGTATTGTTGCGCAGAGGAGTTTGTTAGTTGGTTTGTGTGTTACTATTTTTAGTAATATCTGCCTACCAAAAAACTTTAATAGCTTTTCCATCGAGCGCAAGTTTGATAGATCTGTTATTGAAAATACAAAAGGGCCTCCGGTGGTATATTCTTTTACCGAAAGTGGTGATAGTCACTCTGTTGTATTTTTTGCCGAAACCGTTTGTGATGAAATTGTCATTTATTTGACTGGCTGCATAACTTTGGTTAGACGGGGATTGTTTAAATTATTATATGGTTTTCCTAATAAAATAGGGCATGTGCCTTTGTGTAATGTATTTTTTTCGAAGAATGCATTTTTAAAAACACAAACACATGAAAAAAATAAAAACAATAATAACAATAATAATTTCCTGTGCAACCTTTTCGGTTTACGCACAGAAGGATTCTATTACTTGGAGCAAGTCTTTAAGTCTAGAGTCGCGCCCTTATGCGCCACTTAGTGGTAACACTCTTAGTAAAAACATTGGAGCTAATTTTTCAATGTTTGGGCAATACAAACACACAAGTCTGTTGGTTTTAAAGGGGGTTGACCTTGTTGACGAGAAAAGCAGTGCAAACTATCTGTTTGTAGAATACGCTTATAAAAAAGCCTATAAACATGCAAAGTTGCGCTATAGTTTGTTAACATCGATAAACCACCCGGCATTTATATTTGACCCAAAAGGTTCAATGTCGGGCGCTAGTTTTGGGCTCTCTTGTGGTAAATACCCAAGGTTTGAAGTAAGTGGTTTTTACATAGTGCCATGGCATTATGATCCAAACTATATACTTAGACCAAGACTTGTTTGGGAGAAGTCTAATGAAGAAAGTTTTTCAATTTGTGGTTGGTACAATTCTGGAATGTTTGGCAAAAAAATTGGTCTTTCGACCGGTGTCGAATATGCTTCTAAGAAAATTGTATTGAATAATGATATGCACGCAAAAATTTCGATAGTGTATAACTACGATATTGCTGGCAACATACTGCATATTGAAAATCAATCATCAAAAGACGTTTTCTCAATTAGAACCTTTTTAAACTTTTAATAAAAACCCCTCAGAAATGAGGGGTTTTATATATTACGAAACTCGTTCGACGTACTCGCTAGTTTCAGTGTTAACCATGATTCGGTCACCTTGGTTTAAAAATAGGGGAACGTTTACTGAAGTACCGTTTTCAAGTAATGCTGGCTTGTTACCACCACTGGCAGTGCTACCTTTTATGTTTGGTGCACACTCTTTGATTGTAAATTCCATTTTAACTGGCAATTTAATACCAATAATTTTCTCTTCGCCATCGTATTCAAATACTAGTGCACTAACGATTGAATTGTCTTTTAAAAACTTTGGTGCATTACCTAATAGTTCAGCTGACAGGGTATAGCGTTCGGCTGGCTTGTCAGGGTTACAAAACCAATATTCGCCTTTGTTCGTGTACAAATACTTTACGTCTTGTTTTGAAATTTCAGCTTCTTGTATTGAATCAGTTACATGAAATGTTTCATTAACTGCACGGCCATTTATTAGACTGCGCATTTTAACTTGGTTTTGAGGTTTGCGTTGTTGAGTTCGGGCTACGTGGTTATCAAGTACCTCGTACGGTTCGTCTTTGTAGATTATGTATTTACCGGTTTTAACCTCGTTATAGTCAAGTAGTGCCATATGTATTTAGTAATTAATTATAATATATATGCAATTTAATGCTTTTATTGTTGTAATACTGCGATTTTAGCAGAAAAAGCCCTATTTTCCAAGCCGACAAAACAAAAACCCATAAAATGGGCCTTTTAAAAAATATTCAAATACAAGGTTTGTTTGGGGGTGTGAACACATTACCCACCCCCAAAAAACCAAGCAATTAATCTTTATGACCTACACCCGCCGTCGGGCTAGCCTATTAATTGCAATAATCGCTACACTACTCATAAAACTATAACAAAAAACACCCGGTCTAGCAATAGGCGAGTGTTTTTTGTTTAAGTTGTGTAATTTCTATTCTCCGCTTGATTCCATAACAACTTCTTTCATGCGCTTGCGAATTGATTTAAGTATTTCATCGCGTAGTTTAGGGTTTTCGCGCATAAATGTGCGAGTTGCATCATAACCTCGGCCTAGCTTGACTTCGTTTGAGTCTTCATCGTCCTCACCGGCTTTTGCTTTTTTGGTCTTACCTTCGACGGCACCTGCTTTTGCTGGTTTTTCCTCGCGTACAAATGAATAACTTGTACCGCTTTTAACAATATTACCTAGTTTCTCTCCAAGTGCTATTAGTTCACCCTCTAAACTTATACCTTCACCATAAATAATATCAAATTCAGTTTGTTTAAATGGGGCAGCGACTTTGTTTTTAACAACCTTTACACGCGTACGAGAGCCGACAATTTCTTCGCCTTTTTTAATTTGAGCGATACGGCGAATATCTAGTCGTAGTGATGTATAGAATTTCAAGGCTTTACCACCAGGGGTAGTTTCAGGGTTGCCAAACATAACACCAATTTGCATACGAATTTGGTTTATAAAAATAACTACAGTTTTAGATCGTGATACGATGGCTGTTAGTTTACGTAGCGCTTGAGACATCAAACGAGCTTGTTTACCCATATGTTGCGCACCCATGTCACCCTCGATTTCGTCACGTGGTGTAAGGGCTGCCACCGAGTCAACAACAACAACGTCAATTTTGCCTGATCGCACTAGGCTTTCAACAATTTCCAAGCCTTGCTCGCCAGTGTCGGGTTGTGATATTAGTAATTGGTTTATGTTCACGCCAATATTTTTAGCGTAGTCTGGGTCCATTGCGTGTTCGGCGTCAACGTATGCACAAATACCACCTAGCTTTTGAGCCTCGGCAACAATATGTAGTGCAAGGGTAGTTTTACCCGATGATTCAGGCCCAAAAATTTCAATAATACGGCCACGGGGTACACCGCCTATACCTAGCGCAATGTCTAAACCGATTGAACCAGTGGGTATAACGCTAATATCAACCTTTGGTGTTTCGCCCAAACGCATAATCGAACCCTCGCCAAACTTGGTTTGAATCGCTTTGATTGTGTCTTCGACTGATGTTGTGCCAATCTCGGCACGTGGAGCCTTTTTTGCTTTTGCCATGTGTGATTTTGATTAATTAATTAATAAATTATCGTCTATTTTTGTAACAGTTCCAACTTCGCCATCTACTACGCTTACTTTCATTGTCTCACTGCTTGCTTTGCCAAATTTGTCTACTGCTGTAATTGTAACTATGTTGTAACCATTAGGCAACGCTATGGCGTCTTCGAATTCACCACTTTTGGTCACCGAAGTGCTTTTGCCGTTAATATATAAATTTGTGGCCCTTTTTGCATTGCCAAATATTTTAACAATACCTGTGCTAACTGTCTCGCCGTCTTTGATAGACGCAGTGTCTATGCTGATTTTTGTTAGCATTGGGTAAAATCGACTGCCTACAAAAAATAGGGCAATAAACAATAGGCCAGTATAAACATATGTGCTGTACGCAAATCCTTTTTCTTTTTTCATATTTTTTGTTCTATACATATATTATACTCTATTAAATGATATTTTAAATAATTACCTAGATGACATTATTGCCATCTTCATCTCGACTAACTGAACCCTCTAATACTTCGCGAGGTTTAGCTCCGTTGCCGGCACCTACAACGCCACGCTCTTCTAATATATCGATCAATCGGGCAGCGCGGGCATAACCAATACCTAGCTTGCGTTGTAGAAATGATGTCGAGGCTTTGTTGTTTTCAATTACTATTTGGCGGGCTTCTTCGTACAATTCGTCGTCTTCTTTGGTTTTTTCATCGTCCAAAACTGATTCAAAAATTGATTTTTCGGTATTGGCTGTACCCATAAGTTCAATTTGTTCGTTTAATTCGTCTTTGTATTGATCTTTTAGGTATTTAGCCACGCGTTTAACCTCTTCTTCTGATATATATGATGACTGTAAACGACGTGGTTGACCCTCGCCCGATGAATACAACATGTCACCTGAACCTAGTAATTTTTCAGCACCCGATGTGTCTAATATGGTACGTGAATCAATTTGCGTAGGCACACGCAAGGCAATACGAGTAGGGATGTTAGCCTTGATCAAGCCTGTAATAACGTTAACCTCGGGGCGTTGGGTCGATAGAACTAGGTGTATACCAACCGCACGCGACATTTGGGCCAAACGCACAATCGCCGCCTCTAGTTCGCGAGGGTAGGCCTGCATAATGTCGGCTAATTCATCGATTAATATAACTATGTAAGGCATTCGGTCAATGTCGTCAGATTTTGAAACCTTAACAATATTTTCGTGATATGACTGGATGTCACGAACCGATTGGCTTTGCAATAGGTCGTAACGTCGTTCCATTTCTTTGGCGGCCCACTTCAGTGCCAAAATAGATTTTTTAGCATCGGTAATAACCGGGGTTAATAGGTGGGGTATGTTGTTATATAGTGTTAACTCAACGCGTTTTGGGTCAACCATAATAAACTTCATGTCGTCAGGGCCGTTACGGTAAATCAATGACGTAATAATCGAATGCATTGTAACCGACTTACCCGAACCGGTAGTGCCGGCAATTAGGGCATGCGGAGCCTTGGCCAAATCCATATAATGTGGTTTGCCCGCAACGTCGCGACCCAATGCTACATACAAAGGTTTTGGGCTTTTGTTAAATAATTCATCACCCATCAATGTGCCGATACTAACGGTTGATTTTGACTTGTTAGGTATTTCAATACCAACCAAAGATTTGCCAGGTATAGGTGCTTCAACACGCACGGGGTGGGCAGCGAGCGCTAGTGACAGATCATTTTGCAATCCAACAATACGCGAGATTTTAACACCTTGCGCTGGCTTCATTGCGTAACGAGTAAATGTTGGGCCAATTGTTATTTCATCCATTTCAACTTCGATACCAAAATCCATCAATGTTCGGCGAATGATATTTGAATTAGCTTTCACGTCACCAACTTGGGCTTTGCCGCGGTCAGCATCTAGCAGGTCAATTGGCGGTGGGGTATAACCTCCGGTCGAATGGTGTGGTTTGCGATTTTCATTAACCACAAAATCATTTAGTTCATTTTTAGGTTCAATTTTTTGGTAGCTAGAAGGTATGACTTCGGCTACGGTTTTGTTTTCAGTTTCAGACACTTCTAGTGTCGAACCTTCTTCGTATTCAATATCGCTAACGATCATCGAATCGTCTCGTTTTTTAAACAGGTTTAAGAATCGATTTTGCATCGCCAACCAAAAAGCCTTTAGTGTTGGGTGGTGATCAAAAATTAAAATACCACCAACGACCAATGTAACAAATAGTATTAAAATACTTGCAACTGTTTCAAATAAATAAATCAGTGGTGAGCCAATAATAAAACCAATAAACCCGCCCGCTCGTGCATCGGCATTTATAATTTGTAGCAGTGCAAGGGCTGATAATGAAAACGTAAACACACCGATGGCCTGCAATAGGTTAGGGAATATTTTGCGCATGCGCACCAAATTCGCCCCCGCTCCAATTAGACCTAATGGTAATAAAAAGGCTCCATAGCCTAGCAACGATTTAGCGCCATTTTTTAAACCAGCTCCGGCAATACCGGCACTACCAAATAAACCCAATGTAAACAATGCACCAAATAATATTAAAAATATGCCTAGTATTAGGTTGCGCACAGTGTTGTTTTCTGGGTTGTTTGGTGGTCTGCCTACGTGACCTTTTTGGCCATTTGTTTGGTCTGTATCAGAGTCTTTGCCGCCTTTTGTTTGATCTTTTTTGTTAGTGATTTTGTCAGCCATTGTATAACCATTATCGCAAATAACCCATAAAAAATAAAGGGAAAAACTACTTTGAAGGTAAATTAAAAGACATTTTTTAAAAACTTTACAAAACGAAAGCAGGGAGTATAATGGACACATTACAAATTCAATTTTTCGAAACACTAATAAACATAAAGGACATGTCTAATACTGAAAGTAACAAAAAAGTAATCAATAAGACAAAAAATATAGTTTCAGCAACTATATTAATAATGTCCGTTAATGAAGACGTTCATAATACAAATATGGTGCGCGAACGTACAATTGAAACCGCCCTAAACTTGCTAGATACTGCTCAAAAAATTCGCACCTTAACTCCAGTTTATAAAAGTCAGTTTTTAATCGAGTCAAAAAATCAAATAGACACATTACTAGATTATTTACATATTGGTTATTCGGTTGGAGCCGTATCGCGCATGAATGTTGATATTTTAGCCAAAGAACTGCATGCCCTTTTTGACATAATAAACAGTGCTACAAACATAACGGTTATGCAAAACGATGGGGCCCATATTGAAATCCCAGATTCATTTTTTAGTGATTTATTAGTTGACCCTCAGGAAAATAAAAAGACCGAAAATAAAATCAATGAACTAAAAACTGAGATTACTAAAACTGAAAATCATAACCATAACCACGGTCAAAATATTTCTCAAAAGGACATTTCAAAAGGACACAATATTTCAAATATGTCTGATAGAAAACAGACCTCAATAACGACCCATTCATCGAATATTCAAAAACCAAAAACTTATATTTCAAACACCGATAAAAGACAAAATCGTAAAGACTTGATCCTAAATTTCATTACTGAAAAAAGGATAGATGGTCAAACCGATGGTGTCATGATAAAGGACATAATGGGCAAGATAAAGGACATTTCTGAGAAGACGTTGCAGCGCGAACTTTCAGCCCTAGTAGCCAAAGGTGTCCTTAAAAAAATCGGCGACAAACGTTGGAGCCGTTATATGATTAAATAGGCAAGTTTCTTTGTTCTTGTAGGTATACATATCCGGCAGGGGAGGGGAAACACCTGGGTCGAAGGGTCTGTAATTAAACCCTTTATATTGCGTCATATATATTGAATGGTCGACTATAGATTTTGCTTACAAAAGGCGCGACTATTCGGTATCCACAACTAGTCCACAGATCATTTTGATTCGGGCCCCGGTTGTGGTACAATGGCAGTACTGTTAGTGCATAGGCTATCGATTATGTGCAGCAGTTCGATATGGAAAGTTCGTTGATAATTTAATAGAATTCTAAACCTATGATGCCGATAGGTTGAATTCCTCATTATTTGTCACGAATCTTCCGTGTATCGGCCATGTCGACACGGCAGATAACACGATGTATTAGTTTGTCGAAAACTACATAAATACATCACCTTATATATAGTCAATCTATCGATGACTATTAATATAAGTAATTTTAAATTTAAAGTTAATTATGAGTACAAACTCAAAAACTTTGAAAGCTTTTGCTAGTATTGCATTTGCTCTTGCTCTAACTGTTTCAACAGTTGCATCAGCTGCTATTACTTCAAACCTTTCATTAGGTTCAAAGGGGGCACAAGTTAAAGAATTGCAACAATTCCTTAACAACTGTTCAGCTGAAACCAAAGTTGCTTCAACTGGCGCAGGTTCACCTGGCTACGAGACTTCAACATTTGGTCCAGCAACAAAGAGAGCAGTTATTGCTTTCCAAAACAAATTCGGTGTTGCGACAACAGCTACTTCAGCTGGTCGCGTAGGTCCTGCAACTCGTGCTGCTATCGCAGCTGGTTGTGGTACAAACAACAACAATAACAACAATAATAACAATAACAACAACCAAACTGGTCCAGTTACTGTTTCATTATCAACAACAAACCCTGCTTCAGGAACATTGGTTACATCACAAGCAGCTGCAGACTTAGCACACTTTACCTTCACAGGTTCAGGTACTGTTAACTCTATAACTTTTGCTCGTGGTGGTTATTCTGACCAAGGTACACTTACAAATGTTTATCTATATGATGGTGCAACTCGCCTAACAGACGGATACTCATTTAATAATACTGGTGTATTAACAATGAATAATGTTAACTTAATGGTAAGTGGTTCACGAACCATTTCTGTAAAAGCTGACATTGCTGGTACATCAGGACAAACGATTTCAGTAGCGCTTACTGGATTTACAGTGTCTGGGTCTACTTCATCTACAACCGCAAACCTTTCTGGAAACTTGATGAGTCTTGCTAACGGTTCTGGTCTTTTGGGAACAGCCGCTCTAACAATAGCTTCACCTTCACCAGCAGCTGCAACAATCAACTCTGGTTCAATGAATCAAAATCTTTGGACAAATACATTAAGTATTGGGCTACACGCTTCACAACTTAAGAGTATGACAGTTAAAATGATTGGTTCAGCTCCTTCAAATACATTAGCTAATGTAGCATTGTATGTTGACGGTGTGAACATTGCTTCTTCATCAATCAATGCTAATAATCAATTTGTGTTTACGCCTTCTGTGCCACTTAACTTGGCAACAGGCCCACACAACATTGAAGTACGTGGTGATGTGGTTGGAGGTGCATACAGAAACTTCTACTTATCTCTTGAAAAATCTGCTGATCTTATGATCATGGATGGTCAAGTTAACGGTGGTGGTGTTGTTGGAATCACTCCAACTTACTCTTCTTTTGCTATTAACAACATGCTTGGTGGTCTAGTTACTATCAACAATGGTACTCTTACAATTAATCAAGACCCTGCATTCAATAACACAACAACACTAGTTGGTGGTGCTACTAATGTAAAAATGGCTGCGTATAAGTTTACTGCTTATGGTGAAGATGTGAAAGTTAATTCTCTTTCATTTACCCCTACTCTAACACTTAGTACTCCAGCTTCTCCTGATTCACTTGTAAACGTAGGCCTATACGTTAATGGTGGTCAAGTTGGTTCAAACCAAACTGCAACTACAGTAACCCAGCTTGTATTTAACAGCTTAGGCTCAAACTTAATTATTCCTGCTGGATCTTCTGCGATCGTAGAAATTCGTGGCGATGTAGTAAACGGAGGTAACGTTACTGTTACAGCTGGTACTGTTAAGTTTGATCTTGACGCGGGCTCAAGTAATGCACAAGGTGTAGGCTCAGGTCAACTGACTTCAACAGCTGCTGCTGGTGGTCAGTCTCTAACAGTTTCATCTACAAATGTTACTTTTGCTCAAACATCAGGATGGTCAGCTTCTTCTGTTGCTCCAAACAGGCAAGGTGTTAAAATTGGTACATTCAGAGTTTCAACAGGATCTGCTGAAGGTATTACAATCAACAACGTTGCTGTAGGAATTACAGGGACAATGATCACAAACAACCAAATCACTAACATAACTGTTAAGGATGGTTCTTCTAATGTTGGTAACCCTATCGGAAATCCAACAGCTACAAATAACTTCTCAACAAACTTGCCAGTTCCAATGTCTTCATCAAAAACATTTGATGTTTACGCTGATATCGGCTCAAGTGCTGCGACATACACTGTAATCCCAGCGATGACAATCACATACCGTGGTAATACATCAATGGTTACATCAACTGCGGGCGCAATAACTGGTTCTACAATCACAGCTAACGTTGCAAGTATCGTTGCGGGTGGAGTAACTTTCGTTCCTTCATCATCAATGGTTGCTCAATTCCTAGTTGGTGGTCAATCATCAGTTTCTATTGGTACATTCAATATAAAAGCTAACACTCTAATCGGTGGTGCTGTTATCAAGGATGTTACAGTTACAGTTCCAGCTGACACAATTGGTTCAGTTACATTAAATGGTGTAACAGGTCAAGTTAGCGGTACAACTGCTACACTTTACAATGTGGGTATTACTGTACCAGCAGATGCTTCTGGGGTTAACGTTCCAATGACAGTGTCTCTTGTATGTGTAACTGCCTCAGGTGGTGGATGTGCTGGCGTATCTAACTCAACAGTAACAGCTGCTATTACAACAGTTACATACTTTGACGGTTCAGCTACACAAACAATCTCACCAGTTACTGCAAACATTACACCTAGTCACAAACTTGTAGCCTCAAAGCCTACAATAACAATGGCTGATCAAAATGTTTCTGGTTTAGCAACAGCTAATATCAAGCTTGGTGAGTTTACTATCTCAGCAGACAATGCTGGTGATATAAAACTTGAGACTCTTCCAATAACTCTTTCTGCGTCAACAGGTACAGGTACAATTACCTTCACTGGTGTTTCATTGTACAATGCAGCTGGTGATACAGTTATCGTTGGTTCAGGTGGTGTAAACGGTACTACTGTTCTTACAGGTTCAGGAACCTTTACATTCTCAACACCTCGCACAATTACACATGGTACATCTGAAACATTCAGTGTTTGGGGTACTGTAGTTGATGTTTCAGGTTTGGGAGCTTCAGGTACATCTAGCGTTACATTTGGACTAGGAGCTAAGGCTTCATTCACATGGACAGATGTTATCGGTGCTCAAACAGGAATCACAGGCGCTCTATTGAACACATATCCAAATACTAACTACACAAAACATAACTAATAGTTATTTAATTGTAGAAGCTTAGGATAGTTTATCGAAACTTAAAATCGAAAACAAAAACCCCCAAAAGGGGTTTTTGTTTTTATATACCTAATGATTAGTATAACTAAGGCACAACCAATGCCATGTAGATATATTTATCAAGGGTATTCCAAAAAAGCTTATTTTGTGATATAATGTTGGTCTACCAACTTAAACTTATAAATCATTAAACCCTATGCAAAAAAATAAAAATACTATTCTTGCGATCGTCGGTCTTGTCGTCGTTGCGCTAATCGTACTAATGGTTGTTAAAAACAATAAAAAGGCTGTCCAACCAGTTGTTGTAAATGACCAACCAATTGAACAAGTTGATGAAGACACTACTACTGGTGCCGTTGTCGTTAAGCCAGCTAAAAATTCAATCAGCTACCAAAATGCCTTAATCAAATACAAAGACCACCGCATACAATTGGGTCAAGATTGTCAGGCAACACCAACTAATGTTACCTACAAAAATGGTACATCTATAATGATCGACAACCGCTCAAACGTGGCTCGTACAGTCAAGGTTGGCTCTAACTATACAATTGCGGCGTGGAGCTTCAAAATCGTAAACATAACTAGTTCAACACTACCGGCTACATGGTTGGTTGACTGCGGTGCTCAACAAAACGTTGCCACTATCCTAATCCAAAAATAATCCAAACTCACTCACGATAAAACAAAAGTCCCTAAATGGGATTTTTGTTTTATTTGATAGGTAACCGGGTTCGTCCTTGGCTAAAACAAAAAAAGCCGCCCGTTTGGGTGGCTTTGGTGGTGGGTGTTTTTAGGGTATTTCTTTGCCGATTCTATACTCGGCTTTAGGTATGGTGACAATTTTGGTTTCGCCAAGCTTGCTGACCGCTTTTGCCACCATTTCGTCTGGCATGATTAGTTCTTCGTTTATCTGCGACTCTCGCAGTTCGGTTAGGGTCGGGGTGCCGGTAATTGTGTACTGCTCGCTTTTGACAAGGCTGTAGCCAATTAGTAGCAGTACGGCAACTATCAAGAGGGCGGGGTAAGTTCTCTTTTGTATTTTCATGGTTACTGTTTTAATTAGTGTACACTTAAAAATACATATTGTCAAATAGATAAAAATATTTTTACTAACTAGGTCAATCTTTCTGGGCGACAATGAAATGGGCAAAGCCTAATACGTCCCAAAACAATGTGGCGCTGATTTTTTTGTCTCGAATTAGCATGAATATTGCATAAAGGGGTAGAAATATAATTTTTTTTAAATTATGCCGAATGCGTGATTTTAATATGATACAACCGTTTTGTTTTAAAACTTCAGTCATTTCGGCCAAACTATATACACGAGTATGTGTAGAGTCGTCATAAAAATTTAAGGTACCGTAATATGATGGCAGGTGCAGGCTGCGCTCGCTAGGTGTTTCAATATATATAATGCCACCGCTTTTTAATTTGCCTGCTAGTGTTGCAAGTAGTTTTGCGCCATGGTGTACATGTTCTATTATGTGCGACAGTATAATAACATCATATTCATTGTTGGGTATTTCGTCCAAATTGTTATCGTCAATATTGTATTGGTAAAAGCTGTGCATGTCGGCAATGCCAGGGACCTCGCGGTAATCAATACCTGAATATTCTACGTTAGGGTAGTATTTATAGGTTGAATAGGGTGCTTTGTCGCCACAGCCTACATCTAGTATTTTAACACCACCAGGGCCTTTTTTAGACATATATTTGCCAATATGGTCATACGGTACCGGCCTTTCAAACCATTTCTTAATGTCAGACAGTGTCTTTACAGGTAGTTTTTTGGGCAATTTCATGGGTGTATTATAGCAAGGCTTTAGCTTTAGGGTAAGGCTTCTTGTATGGTTTTGTCTTTTAATATGTATAAAGCCACAACATATAAAATCATGGCTATTATGGCTGTATATACAGCATTAATATTTACGTACTTCAGGCCAATAACGGCAGTAGCCATAATTGCCGTGGCTGTCAAAATTTTACCTAATTTAAAACCGGCCTTGAAGTTATTGGCTTTTCTAAATTGCATAAAAACAATGCCCATACCTAACAGGCTTGAAATTAGTGTTGAAATGGCGGCTCCGGTTGAGCCATAAATTGGTATTAAAAAGTAGTTAAGCACAACATTTAAAACAACTGCAAGTAGTGTGTATTTTAAAAACCTTTTTTGTTGATCATGGGCTAGTATTGCATTGTCCATAATTATTTTAGGGAAGTTAATTAAAACTAAAAATAGCATTATAGATAAAGTTTTTGCCGCGCCGGCGTATTCGCCACCAAAAATCAGTATTAGTATATTTTTTGACAATAAGGCTCCGCCAATAACAATAGGGAAGCCAAACAATAACAATAGTCTAATTATTTTAGTAAAAATTAATTCAAACCGCTCATCGCCGGCTTCGACTAGTTTTGAAAACATGGGGAAGACCGCAACTGAAATAAGTGCCGGCACTAAATATAAAAACTGTGTAAGTTTTTGAGCCACCGAATAAAGACCAATACTCTCTGGTGTTGAAAGCCAGCCCAGCATTAATATGTCGGTATTTGTCATGATGGTATTAAAAAATATTAAAATTGCAAATGGCCACGCAAAATCAAAAATAGGCTTTAACAGCTTTTTTGAAAAGCCACTAAATAATCCATGTAAATATTGTCTAATAATATAAAAAGTCGTTAAGCAACCCAAAACGCTCCCTATTGTATAAATAATAAAAACATTTTTGACCGATGGTAAACTGAAAACTATAAATATACCAGCTATTGCAATTGAGCCGTTCATGATTATTTTAACTAGTGCCTCACGACCCATTTTTTCATAGGCCCTATTTAAGCCAAAGCCAAAATCTCGCATCGAATCAAAAACAAGCATTATTGCCATTAAAAGTAATAAGTTATTTATGCCCGGCATTTTCGAAACATAAGGTGCAACTATTAGTAAAATACAAACACTTGTAAAAGTTAGAATCAACTTTAAAATAAAAATCGTAGACAAATATTGCGAACGATCTGGCCCATTTTTGGCAAGTTCGCGTGTTAATAGGTTGCTTAAACCAAAGTCTGAAAATATACCAAACAGCCCCGCAAGACCTAAAACATATGAAAAAACGCCCCAATCGCCTGCCCCCAAAATTCTAGCAGCGTATATGACTAGGGCCATTTTTAAAAGGCGGCCAGCTATTTCGCCTAAAAACAGCCACATTGTGTTTTTTACAACCGTGTGTTTTAAATTTTTATTGTTTAAAATAAGGTTTTTTAGTCGTCTAAACATGTTTGCAATTTAGGGGTAAAACAAGCATAATAAGGTTAATTTATGGCCAACAAGGCTATTGTACAGGCAATCTGGGGTGTTTTCAATAAGCTTTTTGCATAATATTATGAAACAAAAAAATAAACAAAATTTAAACGTTTTCAAAACCTTAGTGTATAAAATTACTTACCCGATTAGGGTTGTAAAAAAAATTGGTTTTTGGGCTGTTGTAGCAGAACTTAAGCGTCGAGTATTATTATATGTTGATTTTATTTTTTACCCATACTTGATAAACAAATTAAAAAAGTCTGAATTTGGTAGTATCGACAAGGTGCTCGATTTTTCTTACAACAAGTCTTGCGGGCTACTAATACCAGGGCAGATTGTATCAGAAATAACTAAGTTTTTAGAAATCGCTAAAAAAATTGAACCTAAAAATGTTTTAGAAGTTGGCACTGCGCACGGAGGTAATTTGTTTTTATTAACTAAGATTGCGCATGATGGTGGCAAAATAATTAGCATCGATTTGCCAGGGGGTGAATTTGGGGGAGGCTATTTTGCGCGTAAAAAGAGATTATATAATAATTTTGTAACCGGGGCGCAAAAAATGTTTTTAATTCGGGGCGATTCGCACAGTCAAAATTCACTAAATGAAGTTGTTAAAAATCTTGGGGGCGAAAAGGTTGATGTGTTGTTCATTGACGGTGATCATACATACAACGGGGTCAAGTCTGATTTTGAAATGTATAGCCCCTTGGTTCGCCCGGGTGGTATAATTGCAATGCATGATATTGGCAAAACTCCATCATCTGAATATGGTACAGAGCAATTTTGGAACGAGGTTAAAAATAATTTTGAACATATCGAGATTATTGATGATCAAAATAGACTAGGGTATGGTATTGGTGTTTTATTTCTATAATTTCAGTGTAATAATTTATGCAAAACACAAACGAAAAAATACTATCAATAATTACCGTAACCTATAATTCGATCAATGAAATAGGCGAGTGTTTAGATGCTTTAGTTAAATCAGCGCCAGGGATTTATGATGACAAGTTTGAAGTTATCGTTATTGATAACGCTTCGGCCGATGGCACGTTTACATATTTAGAAAAGAATTATTCAAACAATAAATTAGTTAAATTAATTTACAATAATCAAAATACTGGTTTTGCTCTGGCGTGTAATCAGGGCGCACAAATGGCGCAGGGTAAATACGTAATGCTGTTAAACCCTGACACCGTGGCAAATATTAATGCTGTTTTCGAATTAGTTGAATACATGGAAGGCAATTCTGATGTTGGCATTATTGGCCCACGAATAATTGACGAACTTGGTACTGCCCAAGAATCGTACGGCAATCAACTAACTATAAAAGACGAATTTGTCGGTAAGGTGCTTTACTCTAGGTATTTAGAAATATTTCCTTTTATTAAAAAATGGAAGCATAAAAAACTAACAAGTAATGAAATAGCTGAGGTTGGTTGGATAGGGGGCGCCTGCATGTTAACACAAAAAGATTTGTACATAAAAACAGGAGGCATCGATAAGGAATTTTTTCTTTGTCATGCTGATATGATCGATTTTGCCAAAAAAGTTAAAAATTTAAATTATAAGGTTGTTTTAAATCCACTCGTTAAAATCATACACAAAGGTAGCAAGTCGGTTGTTAACAATCGTGACCGAGTGTTGCGTGTGGCTTATGCGGGGACACTGTATTTCTTTAAAAAATATTATTCGCCGGTCACCGTATTTGGAGTTAAGTGTTTATATGTGACGATGTCACTACTTAAGGCTTTATTTGCCTTCCCGATATCAATATTTAAACCCGACC
>JACCDK011629920.1_pt1 | contig 19112 bp, 17 predicted proteins | sample 7445871 | NCBI WGS metagenome assembly JACCDK01 (sample SAMN15323436, study PRJNA562643) | freshwater metagenome | isolation source: river surface water | place: USA:Blue River Watershed | collected 2017-08-15
AAAGGTAATCAATTCATGGTTTGGCGGAGGCCAAGATTTAACACCGTATTATTTGTTTGAAGAAGATGCCATTCATTTTCATCAAACGTGTAAAACCGCTTGCGACAAACACAATCCAGAGTTCTATCCGAAATACAAAAAACAATGCGATGACTATTTTTGGAACGCTCATAGAAACGAAGCTAGGGGAATAGGCGGATTGTTCTTCGATTATTGCAAAGAAAATGAGCAAATGTCAATGGAAGATTGGTACAATTTTGTTACAGAAGTCGGGAATTCATTCCTTAATGCATATGTTCCAATTGTTACAAAAAGAAAAGACTTACCTTATACCGCTGAGCAAAGAACTTGGCAAGAAATACGCCGTGGTCGTTATGTCGAATTTAATTTGGTGCACGACAAAGGCACCTTATTTGGCTTAAAAACCAATGGAAGAATCGAATCGATTTTAATGAGTTTGCCGCCCCACGTGCAATGGCATTACGACCATCATCCAGTGGCTGGAAGCGAAGAAGAAAAAGTAATTAATATATTGAAATCACCTATTAATTGGGTTTAAAAAGAATAAATAAACATCAAAAGTTAAAATAATTGAAATAAAATTAATAATTAGTAGAATAAAAATTTGTTCATTGAGTTTGAATTTTTCCTTAGCTAAATAGAATAAGCTATGAAAAAAAAGCACAAAAGAAATTATAACAAATAATGGAACTCCTATATAAATTAATAATGTAGCAGAACCAATATCACCTGTTTCAAAATTTGTAATTTTATATAAACTTAAATAAACAAGCGCAAATAGACTAAGGATTATTCTTTTTTTCATAAAACAAATATAAAAAATATGTTCCCATTACAAAGAGGTAGAAGATTACGAGTAAACGAAAGCATTCGTTCATTGGTTCGTGAAACTACATTAAGTCCGGCTGATTTTATGTTTCCGATGTTTATTGCCGAAGGAGAAAATAGCCAAGTCGAAATTCCATCGATGCCGGGAATTTACCGTCGTTCGATAGATTTAACCGTAAAAGAAGTCCAAGAATTATTCAATTTAGGGATTCGTGCCGTGAATATCTATGTGAAAGTTAGCGAAGATTTAAAAGACAATACTGGAAAAGAAGCTTGGAATCCAAACGGATTGATGCAACAAGCGATTCGTGCTATAAAAACAGCTTGCCCTGAAATGATTGTGATGCCTGATGTGGCTTTGGACCCCTATTCCATTTATGGTCACGACGGAATTATTGAAAACGGCGATGTGGCTAATGATGCTACCAACGATGCCTTAGTAAAAATGGCCGTTTCGCACGCCCAAGCAGGAGCCGATTTTGTGGCACCGAGCGATATGATGGACGGACGAGTTTTGCGTTTGCGCCAAGGATTGGATGCGGCAGGATTTGAAAACGTAGGTATCATGAGTTATTCGGCGAAGTATGCCTCTGCCTTTTATGGCCCTTTTCGTGATGCGTTGGACAGTGCGCCAAGAGAAGCAGCTGTAGTCGTTCCGAAAGACAAAAAAACCTATCAAATGGATTATGCCAATCGCATCGAAGCGGTCAAAGAGGCGCTTTGGGATGTTGAAGAAGGCGCCGATATGGTTATGGTAAAACCTGGCATTGCCTATTTGGATATTGTTCGCGAAGTAAAAAATGCAGTGAATGTCCCAGTAACTGTTTTTCACGTTTCGGGTGAATACGCCATGATAAAAGCTGCCGCCGAAAGAGGTTGGCTCGACCACGATAAAATCATGATGGAACAATTGATGTGCATCAAAAGAGCAGGTGCCAGTTTGATTTCGACTTATTTTGCGAAAGAAGCTGCAGTTTTATTGAATAACCAATAGCATGCGTATGAAAATGTATCTTCAACTTATTTTTGTAATTCTCGTTTCCTTAAACATGATTAGTTGTAACGACAAAACAGCGGTACAACATTCTACTGATCAAAAAGAAACTACGGCACAAACGCCTAAAGAATTAGGAAAAGCACTTTTTGAAGGAAAGGGAATGTGTGCAAGTTGTCATAAAGCCGATATAAAAGTGATAGGCCCATCCATTCAAGAGATTGCTAAAATATACCGTGAAAAGGGCGCAAGTATCGCCGCTTTTATTAACGAAGAAGGAGCACCACTTGTTGATCCCTCGCAATATGAAATTATGAAAACTAATTTTGCCGTTACTAAAGCCATGTCGGAAGAGGAACGAAAAGCCTTAGAAGTGTATATGATGCATTTTGAATAATTGCGTTAATCAACTACCAATTTAAAGCCCACACGCGGAATATTTTCAATGCGAACGTGGGTTTCTTCTTTTATGATTTTACGCAATCTCGAAATAAATACGTCTAAACTTCTGCCTAAAAAATAATCATCACTTCCCCACAATTCCAATAAGATTTTTTCCCGTTTTAAAACCGTATTAGGATTGTCTAGAAACAATTTCAATAAAGACGCTTCGCGCTCGGTAAGCGTGACACTTTGTGTGTCAGATTTCAAGGAATAGTTTTCGGGCTCAAACTGAAAAGACCCAAAAGCATATTGTTTTTGTAGCGTGTTTTCAACTGATTTTTGACTCCGGTGTAAAAATATTTCAATTTTTAAAATGAGCTCTTCTATTGAGTATGGCTTAATCAAATAGTCGTCGGCACCTAATTTTAAACCTTTTATTCGGTCTTCTTTTAAGGTTTTTGCAGATAAAAAAATGATCGGAATTTCTTGATTGCGTTTTCTAATTTCTGTCGCCATTTCAAAGCCATCCATATCGGGCAACATGATGTCCAAGACACACAAATCAAAAGATTCGGTGCAAAATAAATGAAAGGCGTCTTTCCCATTATTGCAATGCAACACATCGAAATGTTGTTCTAAATTATCGGTCGTTAAAAACGCCAACGTTTCGTCGTCTTCTACATATAAAATGCGCTTTTTACTCATAATCATTTTTGTTTATTTGTACCGAAACCGTAATGCCCTGCTCTTCATTATTTTTTACCCCAATTTCCCATTTGTGCCAATCACAAACGCGTTTTACATAAGAAAGTCCAATACCAAATCCTTCAATATCTTTATTGTCTTGACGTGCTACTCTATAAAATTTATCAAAAATAAAAGGCAAATCTTTTTCGGGAATTCCACCGCCTTCGTCGATAAATTCCAACAACAATCCTTTGGTATTTTCGGTGGTTTTAATTGTAATGGAAGCCGAATTATCAGAATATTTTACGGCGTTATCTATAATATTATAAATCAAATTGTAAAAGTGAAATTCATCGACCAAAATTGAGTAGGGTTTTGCAACAACTAATATTATCTCAATCGCTTTATGATGTTTCAAAAGGATGTTTTCCTTTACCAATTCGAGTACGGCCTTCACATCCACTTTGGTTTTTTCAAGTGCAATTTGATTGCTGTCTGTTTTGGCTACATATAAAATTTTCTCAATATGTTGATTCAATTTATTGCTCTGATTGATGATAATTTGCATGTATTTTGAGAGCTTTGGATGACTTAAAATTTCATTTTGAGAATTGGCATAATTAGCTGCAATTAAAATAGACGCTAAAGGTGTTTTGAATTCATGCGTCATATTATTGATGAAGTCTTTTTGTAATTCGGTATATCGCTTTTGTTGTAACATCAAGAAAACCGAATACACATAAATAATCAAAACCAAAAACAACACTCCTGTAAAAACCCAATACTGACTCAAACTCGTAAAATAGCTTTTTTGTAAATGAGGGAAACGAATGGCAAAATAATAGGTTAATTCGGTGTTTTTTGGGAAACAATCGGTACACATTTTTGACGGTTTGCCGTTTACTGAAATATAATTCCCATATACCATAGACTCCGAACTGCAGTCATAGATAGCATATTCAAAATCCAATTCCAACTTTACACGATCAAACTCAGTCTTTAAATAATGTTCGAGTAATCGGTTTTCAAACACATCGTTTACATTGACAATAAAATAATTGGCCGAGACTTTTTTGATGGGATTGGCAACCGGCATCTCAGAATTATTATCCTGATATATTTTTTCAACGACATCCTGTAAAGCAAAGTGTATTTTGTCTTCCGTATCTCTTTTTTCAAAAATATACGCCTGATTGAGTAAAAACAATTGCATGATAATTACCCCTACAATGGCCAAAAACCCAATAAAAATGACGGTATTTAATTTATTAAACTTCATAATGATCCCGATATTACAAAAAAATAATGGCATTAAGCCCCATTAACAAGTTGTTAACAATCATTTGAATGTGATTAACAACTCCCCAACTGCGATTGTTTAGCTTTGTAACACAAAATTAAAATAACTAAAAATAATATACGCATGAAATCTATTAAATTATCAATTGTAGCTTTATTTATAGCAAGTGCTTCATTTGCTCAAGTAAAAGACGCCAAATCAGACAAAGCTCCAGCTCCAGTAGCTGTTCCGGCTCCACCTCCAGCGCCGAAACAATCTGTTGTAAAATGGGATCAAGAAATGCATGATTTTGGTGATATTCCAAAAGGAATTCCTGCAACTTATGAATTTACTTTCACTAACAATACGAAAGAAACTATTCTAATCACTAGTGTAAAACCAGCTTGTGGTTGTACTGCAGCAAACTACACTAAAACTCCTATTAAACCAGGAGAAAAAGGGATGGTTGCCGCAACTTTTAATGCAGCGTCTGCCGCTCCATTTCAAAAATCAGTTACAGTAATGACCAATGAAGGTGGTGCTGAAGCTATCAAAACCTTGTCTTTTAAAGGAAAAGTAATTGAAACAGCTGCTCCTGCTGAAACTGACAAAAAAACAGACATTAAATCATAATTATAATTCAACTTTTTTTCATCTTGAAAAAACCATCTGAACAATCAGATGGTTTTTTTTATATTTACGAAATGGAAAAGGCTATCATTCAATCTCCTCTTGGGACTACCATAATTTATGGGGATGAAATTGGTGTTACAAAAATTGAAGTTGTCGAAGACGCCCTAGAAATTTCGTCAGAAATTCCAGTGACATTAAAAGATGCTGTGCTCCAACTTCAAGAATATTTCGAAGGAAAAAGAACACATTTTTCGTTTACAATTCACCCGAAAGGAACGGCATTCCAACAAAAAGTATGGACTGAATTAGAAAAAATCCCTTATGGCACAACTTGCTCCTATCTTGATGTAGCAAAAAAACTGGGAGATGTAAAGGCTATTCGAGCGGTTGCGGTAGCTAACGGGAAAAATCCGCTTTGGATTGTGGTGCCTTGCCATCGTGTAATTGGTTCAAACGGTTCACTCACAGGATATGCTGGGGGACTCTGGCGTAAGAAATGGTTGCTTGAACATGAAAATCCTTCGGCTCAAAAAAGTTTGTTCTCGTTTTTATAAAACCAATCCAACTTTTTTCTATTTTTATATCTCAATATCACACCTATTTGTCGATGAAATTCCTCCAAAAAATACTAAAATGGACCAGTATAGTTTTTACGGTTCTAATTGTTTTACTGTATGTTTTTGATGTTGATTATTTGCTTCGCGCTGTAAAAACAATTTATTTTAAAGGGTATACCACCGCTTTTTTAGAAGATTATAAAGAGTTTCCAAATCGCGAAATAAAAAAAGGCAATGCCCAACCATGGGCCATAGCCAAAGACTATAATTCCGTTCAGGCAACTGCGTCCCTACTAAAAACCCACCAAGAATTAAAAACGGTAGCCTTTGTTATCATAAAAAAAGATAGTATTTGGCACGAAAGCTATTTTGATGGCTTTTCAAAAAATTCGAAAACCAATTCGTTTTCTATGGCCAAAAGTGTGGTAACTATGGCGCTCGGGAAAGCCATTATGGAAGGAAAAATCAAAAATTTAGATCAAAAAGTCATTGCTTTTTATCCGGAACTAAAAGGAAAATATGCTCAAGAAGTAACCGTTGGCGATTTGGCTTCTATGGCGTCAGGCTTGAGTTGGGACGAAAAATACTATAGCCCATTTTCAATAGTTACGCGCGCGTATTTTGACGATGATTTAAACCCCCTCATTCTAGGATTGAACATCCATGAAAAACCTGGGCAATCTTTTAAATACTTAAGTGGAGCCACCCAATTACTTGCCATGTGCATTCAAAAAGCAACGGGAGAACACCTGTCTCACTATGTCTCAAAACACTTTTGGCAACCCATGGGTGCCGAAAATGAAGCTTTATGGCAATTGGATCATGCTCCAGATGGCATTGAAAAAGCCTATTGCTGCATTGCTAGTAATGCTCGTGATTTTGCACGATTTGGCAAATTGTATTTACAAAATGGAAGATGGAACGGACAGCAACTTTTGGATGCTTCTTTTGTAAAAAAATGCATAACGCCTCGTTTTAAAGCATCGACTCATTATGGTTATGGTTGGTGGATGCATACTGTAATGGGCAAAAAATTATACTACATGCGAGGTCACCTAGGGCAATTTGTTATTGTAATACCCGAAGACGAATTGATCATTGTACGACTCGGCCATTTAAAAGGAAAACAAACAAAAAAAGACCCTCACAGTAATGATTTATATACCTATGTAGCTGAAACGTATGCCATGCTTGGTCGCAAAAAATAAATTCGATAACCCCCTAAAATAGTAACTATGATTCAAAAAACACCCCTCAATAATATCTTATTTTTAGATATTGAAACCGTTCCTGAACAGGAACAATATGACCAATTAGATCCCGATATGCGTCAGCTTTGGGAACAAAAAACACAATACCAAAGAAAAGACGATGTTTCAGGAGAAGACTTTTATGAAAGGGCTGGTATTTGGGCCGAATTTGGCAAAATCATCACCATTTCTGTAGGCTATTTTGTCAACAAAGCCGACATCCGAAATTTTAGGGTGACTAGTTTTTGGGGCGATGAAAAGAAAATTCTAAACGATTTTTCAAATTTATTAAACACCCACTTTAATGGTGCTCAACATCTACTTTGTGGTCATAACGCCAAAGAATTTGACATTCCATTTATTGCCAGAAGAATGATTATTAACGGCATAGCGTTGCCCAATAAACTCGATTTATTTGGGAAAAAACCTTGGGAAGTACCGCACCTTGACACCTTGGAATTATGGAAATTTGGCGATTTTAAACATTTTACCTCTTTGAAATTATTAACGAAGGTTCTCGGAGTGCCTTCTCCAAAAGATGATATTGATGGCAGTGAAGTGGCACGTGTCTTTTATGAAGAAAAAGATATCGATCGTATTATCACTTATTGTGAGAAAGATGTCATTGCTGTGGCCCAAATTTTTCTTCGCTTTCGTAGAGAAGAATTACTAATTGAAGATGAAATCATTCATGTATAAAAAAAGGGAGCTAAAATGCTCCCTTTTTTTGTAGTATCGATAATTGTTATTTCGTAACAATCACTTTTTTAGTGGTCTTATTGCTTCCGTTTTGGAGTGTTAGCATGTAAATTCCATCCGATAAATTTTCAATATTCAATGTTTCTAAATTTGAAGAAGAAACTTTTGAAATTACTTTTCTTCCTTGCACGTCAAATAATTCATAGGTAGTTTCTCCATTTACACTTCCAGCTAAATCAATTGTCACAAATCCTTTGGCGGGATTAGGGTAAATTTTTAAAGCAGTAAACACATTGTCGTTTGAATGTAATGTGGAAGGCGTCACTTTGCAAAAATTCAAAGAAACAGCATTAATTACACCCCCATCTTGATTTCCAACATCCAAAACATTTAATGTCCAAGTTCCATCCGCTACTAATCCATTAATACTTGATAAGCTTTCAAAAGGCCTAATCGTTCCACTTACAATAGGCGCAACTTCTGCACAACTAATAGCTTGTCCTGAATCATCAAGTGTTGCTTGAATGTCTGGGTATGTTGGTCCGGTGCCAACACAAGGCTGGTTGAATAAAGTAATTTCTGGTCTTCCAATTGAAGCTGGGCCAGATAATGTAATGATCATGTCACCTATCCATGTATGTGTAATATTTAAAGTTACGTTCAAATCGGCAACAGTAACTCCTCCAGTAACCACAATTGGAACAGAAGCCGAACTATTGGCTACCACATCAATTGCAGCATTTGAAAAATCTGTCGCAGCAAACACTAAATTACAAGTAATAATCCCTGTGTTAAAAGTTTGAGAAGCTACATTTGTAGCAGTATTACATCTATTAGAAGGGATCACTCTCCAAAAATATCTAGTTTCAGAACTCAATCCTGTAAGTAAATAGGTTGATTCTGTTAAATCAATATTTGTATGAAACGAGTTAAAATCAGGTCTTGTAGAAACTTGTAGGTTGTAATTTTCTGAATTGAAATTAGAAGACCAATCCAAAACTACTGAACTTCCAATACTATTTGAATTATTTGTTGGAGTTAGTAAAGCAATGGGTTCAAAAGTAGTAGAATAAACGGTTAATTTTTTAAATCTCGTTTCTGTTTCAGTTCCATTGGATGCTTGAATTCCAATATCATAAATTCCAGGCTGTACAGCTGTTACATTATTAATAGTCATTGTAACTACACCATTTGTACTTAATGATTGAGGAGAAATAGTAGCCGTGGCTCCTGCAGGTAATCCAACTGCAGAAAAATTAGTCGTTGTTGAACCCACTTGCTTGTAATCAAAAGTATATACAGCCGGTTGATTTGAACAAGCAACTACATCAGCTGATTTTGAAGTAATTGCAATACTAGAGGCCGCTCCGGTAACCACTAAAGAATAATTTTGAGATCCCGAACTTAAATTCCCTTTATGGCTTATTGTGATAGTATAATTGCCGGCGGTTGGAGCATCAATTTTGATAACTTCTACATTGTCTACATCATTATCACCAGTTCTTATGGCTAAATCTGAAGGAATAGGTTGCAACTTCCAGGGAAAATAAGTTGTAGATCCATTGGAAATTCGAATATCTAGGTCATTAACTAGTGCCTTGGTTAGATCGTTTGCTGGTCGAGTACCGTCATTCGGAACTCCTGCTAGATCGGTCCATGTGATCGATGCAATCAAAGGATTGTTTGGCCCGCCAGCAGAATTAACGGTCATTGTATATGTTTGTCCTTGATTTAAAACATTTTCTGAAACCCAAGAATTTAATCCATTATCTCTTAGCGTCTCAGCAGCTTTTTTAGCATTTAATAATCCCCATCCAAATCTGGCATCGGGACCAACATTTCCGGCATCATCGGCAGTATGACAAGCAATACCTTTTAAAGTTGCCGCCTTCATAAAAACATTGTGCAAAGAATAGTGATACTGTTGTAATAACAATAAGGTTCCTGAAACATTAGGTGCTGCCATAGACGTTCCTGAAAATGTCGCTACAGAAGTATTGTTTGTGGCTGTCAAAGACGTTAATCCTTGACCGTTTCCAGCAATGTCTGGTTTAATTCTTCTATCGTCTGTGGGTCCTTGGCTACTGTCGCTACTAATATTTACACTTGCTAATGTGCCATCTGGGAATATAATTGCATCACTAGAATTAGCAACTGTTAAAACATTTTTTGCTACTTTATCCCCAATTAATTTATCAAAACCCGGTGCAATCGGCGTCGCGTTTAAATTGTTGTTTCCGTCATTTCCTGCCGAAAAAACAGGTAAATAGTACGGTGCTAAATACGCGATTCGATCCCAATCTCTCGAAGAATCAACATAAGAACCAATATACCAAGCAGGAACAGATGCTGCAACTGCAACACCATAGGAGTGGTTTGAAACCAACATCCCTAGGGATACTTCAGACAATGCTTCAGACTCGTCATTTGTCCAATTAAATGTTTTTGCGTTTGCTAACGGCGCCATTCCTTTTATGTTCTCTGTAGCAACACTCCAAGGCGTAGCGATAATTGTTCCGGTAACATGTGTAGCGTGATCGCTAAAAGTTGTCCCACTAGCATCATCAACGGTTTGAACGCGTGATCCAAATCCATTGTGGGTGCGTCTAACGGTTCCACCATCCCAAACACGAGCTACCATCCCTTGCCCATCTATACTCAATCCTAAACCACCACCCGAATTAATGAAATTCGTTCGTGTTGATACCGCCGCATCTACATTATCCGTTCTTCTGTAAATGGGAAACCCTTTTGGATCAATCTTTATTAACTCTTCAAAGCCCCCATTCTCTAATTCAATGCGAATTGGCCAGCCATTCTTGTTTGCTGTTTCAACCGCAAATTGTCGATCTTTATCTTCAATGTCTTTTGTTTTCTTTTGAAGGGTCGAAATAGTCGGTAAATCATAATCCTTAATTATTTCTTGAATTTGCTTTGTGTTTTGAGCATTTCCAAGCAACCCAGAAAAGATAAAAATTATAAATAAATATGGTTTCATGGTTCTATTTTTATTGGTTTAAAAAATGAAAAGCTAAGTTACTCTCTTTTTTAGACATTTTGAAAAAAATCTACATTTTATATGTGATTTTTATCTATATGATTTTTTAATTTTACATTTACAAAAAATACATCTCATGGTTTTAAGCAGATTTTGGTTAGTGATATTTATATCTTCTATCTTTTTTATTGTTTTCGGATTGTTTTCTTCGCAATACTATTCCATCGATTATGTTTTGAATGGAAAACAAGGCGAACCCCTTTTAATAGCCGAAAGATATTTAAATGAAGTGCCCCAATTTGTTCAAGACAGTGTACAAAAAGCGGAAGACAAAACGTTCATTAGTAATAAAAATGAAGCTGATATCGATACCACTTATGTCTATAATAATCAAACTGTAAAAATCTATAGCGGAAAACAAAAGGCCGATGGTTTATTGCCCATGACAAAAAGCAGTTTGTTTGATTTGATTCTTCCATTAATGGCGTATTTGTCCTTTTTCTGTGGAATTATGGAATTGCTGATTATTTCTGGCGCCTCCGAACGCTTGGCCAGAAAATTAAGTCCGTTTTTTGCCAAAGTGTTCCCTAGTATCCCTAAAAATCACGAATCCATATCGTACATGACGTTGAATTTTGCGGCTAATTTTTTAGGTCTGGATTCTGCTGCTACTCCATTTGGATTAAAAGCCATGCAAAGCTTACAAGAACTCAACGAAGATAAAGACCGAGCAAGTGATGCGCAAATCATGTTCATGTGCTTGCACGCAGCAGGTTTGACCTTGATTCCAACCTCTATTATTGGTTACCGTGCCGCCGAAAACGCGGCCAATCCAGCCGATGTCATGTTGCCGTGTATTATTACGTCTTTTGTTGGCACCATTGCCGCTTTTGTATTGGTGGGTATCAAACAGAAAGTAAATTTTAAAAGTGCTTCTTTACTTGCTGTATTAATGGGAGTAATTGGAGCCATTGTGGGACTGTTGTTTTACGTAAACCAATTAGATTTAATTGGGAAAAATTATTTTACCTCTAATCTTTCGGGCTTGTTACTGCTGCTAATCATCGGTGGAACTTTGATATTTTCCTTTGTTCAAGAAAAGAAATTTGTGGCCCAAAAAACGACTATTTTCGACACGTTTGTATCAGGTGCCAATAACGGTTTAAAAACAGGAGTAACCATTTTCCCATATGTAATGGGTATGTTGGTCGCCATATCGTTATTTAGAAACAGTGGTTTGTTTGAAATTATAGCCAACGGAATTTCCTTTTTATTTGCGCATTTGGGTGTCGCTAAAGAAATTACAGATTCGCTCCCAGTAGCCATGTTGCGCCCTTTTAGTTCAGGAGGTTCGCGTGGTTTTATGATTGATGCGATGAAACAATTTGGCCCCGATTCCTTAACGGGAAGATTGAGCTGTATATTCCAATGCAGTGCCGAAACGACTTTCTATGTGATTGCGGTATACTTTGGAAGCATTAACATTAAAAATACGCGTTATACCTTAGGTATGATGCTTTTGGTGGATTTAATTTGTGTGATCACGGCCGTTTTTGTGGCAAGTTGGTTTTTTTAACGATTTGAATTCCTCAAAGTTTTAAAAACCTTACAGATTAGAAAAACAAAAATCCGTAACTTTACCTCTCAAAACTACACACAAATGGACTTTTTATATCAAGACCCGTATCCTTTATTAAAAGACGATACAACCTACAAAAAATTAACTTCCGATTACGTAAAAGTGGAGCAACTTGGCGGCAGAGAAATCTTAGTGGTTGACCCAAAAGGATTGGAATTATTGGCACAAGAAGCCATGGACGACGTTTCGTTTATGTTGCGTTCGGCCCATTTACAAAAATTAAGAAACATTATCGAAGATCCTGAAGCGACTGACAACGACCGTTTTGTGGCTTATAATTTATTGCAAAATGCTGCCGTAGCGGTAGAAGGGCAATTGCCTTCTTGCCAAGATACAGGAACTGCGATTGTAGTGGCCAAAAAAGGGGAAAACGTTTATACCGGTGTGGATGATGGCGAATGGTTGTCCAAAGGAATTTTCAATACCTATCAAAATAAAAACTTACGTTACTCCCAAATTGTTCCGATTTCGATGTTTGAAGAAAAAAACTCTGGTTCAAACTTACCCGCGCAGATTGATATCTATGCGAAAAAAGGAAGTTCGTACGAGTTTTTATTTTTAACAAAAGGAGGCGGATCGGCCAACAAAACGTTTTTATATCAAAAAACAAAATCGCTATTAAATGAAAAATCGTTGGACGAATTTGTTCGTGAACGCATCATGGATTTAGGAACAGCGGCTTGTCCTCCGTACCATTTGGCTTTAGTAATTGGCGGCACTTCTGCGGAAGCCAATTTAGCAGCCGTGAAAAAAGCATCTGCAGGTTATTACGACAATCTTCCTACGTCTGGAAATATGGCGGGTCAAGCGTTTCGCGATTTAGAATGGGAAAAGAGAGTACAACAAATTTGTCAAGAAAGTCAAATTGGGGCGCAATTTGGCGGTAAATATTTAACCCATGATGTGCGGGTCATTCGTTTACCACGTCATGCAGCTTCTTGCCCCGTGGGAATGGGAGTTTCATGTTCGGCAGATCGAAATATCAAAGGAAAGATCACGAAAGACGGTATTTTTTTAGAACAATTGGAAACCAATCCGGCACAATTTTTACCTGCAACAGCCCCTCATTTAGAACCAGCAGTAGAAGTTGATTTGAACAAACCCATGGCAGAGATTTTAGCCGAATTATCAAAATACCCCATCAAAACGCGTTTGAAATTAAACGGAACGTTGATTGTGGCTCGTGATATTGCACATGCCAAAATCAAAGAATTATTAGACGCTGGAAAACCCATGCCCGAGTATTTCAAAAATCATCCGGTTTATTATGCAGGCCCAGCAAAAACACCAGACGGCATGCCATCGGGAAGTTTTGGGCCTACTACCGCAGGACGAATGGACGTGTATGTAGACGAGTTCCAAGCGGCTGGCGGAAGCATGATTATGTTGGCCAAAGGAAACCGAAGCAAAGACGTGATGAATGCGTGCAACAAATACGGTGGATTCTATTTGGGTTCGATTGGTGGTCCTGCTGCCATTTTAGCCAAAGAAAACATCTTATCGGTAGAAGTGGTAGATTTTGAAGAATTAGGCATGGAAGCCGTACGAAAAATTGAAGTGAAAGATTTCCCTGCATTTATTATTACAGATGATAAAGGGAATGATTTCTTTTCGGCATTAAGCCATTAGAAATAAAGAGAAAAAATAGAAAAAAGAAAACCTGTAAGTTAAAACGCTTACAGGTTTTTATGCTCCTGCAAGGTTTCCAAAACCTTGTAGGTGTTTGTTTATGAATACCTACAAGGTCAAAAAAAGACCTTGCAGGAAAACATACTAATTTTTAATAATAGTATACCCTTTATCTATATCGTTAACTTTTACCAAATAGGTGCCTTGGGCTAGTTTTTCAATATTAATGGCGCCTTCTAAAGCATTTACTTTTTCTTGTTGCACTAATTGACCTAACATATTGTAAATGGCAATTGTTTCCACTGCTACCAACGACTTAAAATTTAAAATACTTGTTATTGGGTTAGGGTAAATATGTATAGTATTAATTGCAAAATCTTCCGTAGATAATGATGCGTTAAACAAATTAGTAATTTCTTGTTGGGTTAAAGCACGATTCCAAATACCAATGTCGTCAAGGTTACCTGTTAAAAAATTTGGCCCACTTGGTAAGGTTACTGTAGGATGTTCTACTCCAAAAAATAATTGGCCATTATTATTATAATTTTGTGGATTTGATACTATTTGTGATGAACTTGTTAATAAACCATTAATGTAAATTGACATCAAATTAGTAGTAGAATTGTAAACTCCAACAATATGATTCCAATTAGAAAGATTGGTTAAACTACCTGTAGAAACAGTTCCATTTCCGTTTGATGCATTGCCTGATCCGATAAATGTAATTCTATTTTGTTCATGTCTTAATATATAACTGGAAACAGCATTAGGCCATGATGAAATTTCATTTCTTGTCACTAAATGCTGAAAAGTTCCTGTTCCTGTTTTAATTGACCAACAACTAATAGTAAATGAGCCCGAACCAACATTTAAAATAGCGTTATGGTTACATTGTATCCAATTATTACCTAAAAACCGATATGCAGAAGATTGATTTCCAAATCTATCTGTTGTTAATGTCGCTCCGTTTACAATCCCATTATTTCCATTTCCGCTTAAATCATTTGCATTTCCCGTAAAAGGCCACCAACCTAATAATCCATTTGTGGGAACATAACTTGGCACTTGGCTAAAAATTGTACTTGTAGCAAAAATTAATAGTAGCGTAATTGTTTTTTTCATAAACTCTTTTTTTGATTAATAATTAAACATGCTACATATGGGCAAGTTTTTTTGTTTTATAAATTTCAAAGTTAAATTGATAGAACAGATAGTGCTCAAAAAATACTGGAAATCATAATTTCCAGTATTTTTAACTGTATTTATTTAGTCTATTTTTGTAAAATAATATAAAATAATGAAAAACGTTTTTATTTATCTATTAGCTTTTACCTGCAGTAACTTTAATTTAGCTCAAGAATTAAAATTTAGTCAAAAACCTAAATTAATTTACGACTATAATCATAAAGAAGCATTGTTGTTTAAAAACGATTCTGTAGTATTTAAAACCAAACAAAAAAAAGAAGTTTCTATTTTTAAAGAGGCTTACCCAGGTAATTTTTCTGAATATATTCATGTTAATATTGGAGGTAGAACTATTTTAGTTCATGAAGGCTGTGGCCCCGTATTAGAATTCAGAAACGATAGTTTAGTGCGTTTAGACAAATCTTATTTACACAGAAACCAATTTTTAGGTAATTTATTTGCCTATCAAAATGAAATTTACTTTTTAGGCGGTTATGGTTTATTTACCCATAAAAAAATACTAACCAAATTTGATTTTGAAAACCAAGAATGGAATCTTGTTAAAACTAATGATAAAAATATTCCAACATTTTCGAGTTGTCTTTCAAAAGTGATTGATGACAAATTATATGTTTTTGGTGGTTTTACAAATGAAACTGCCAACCCTAATCTTTATATTTTAAATCTAAAAACTAAAGAATGGAATGTTTTTAAATCGAATATTTTGAAAAATTTTGAAACAATAACACAAAATCAACAAACCATACTTGAAGAAAATAACGGATTTTATTTCATTGGAAAATACTATTTGTTTTACTTAGATTTAAAAAATAATAGTATAAGAAAATATAAAAACAATCTGGCAAAATGTTTCCAAGGAAACTTCGTTTTTAAGGACACAATTTATGGTATATTTGAATTCAAAACTGATCCAAATTACAATTTTATCTTCGAAAAATACCCTTTAAAAAATCATATAGATAACAAAAATGATTTTATAGTACTAGATCAAATTTATTATGAAGACCACACAGAATTATATAGTACCCTTAGTGTTATTTTCATATTATTAGTCATCACAATGTATTTGATGATTAGAAAAAAATATTGGTTTATTTCAATCATTTATAAAACCCCTTTTATTTATTCTATTAAAAAAAATAAATTGTTTTATAAGGGCAAATTTGTTTCTGTTTTAAATAAATATGATATTTTACTACTTGAAAAACAATTTTTATCTAAAAATAATTTTTTCCCATTAAGTGATTTAAATGACTTATTTTCAAACAGTAAACAGCAAGATACGATAGATGTTTTAATAAAAAGAAGGGAAAACAAACTTAATAGTTTCATAAAAACCATTGCTGCAGTTTCTGGTTTAAATTCAGATGAAATTTGTGCCTTTAAAAAGAACGAGGCTGATAAAAGGATAAGAGAAATTCAAATTTTACCAAATGCAATTACTTTTATTTCGTAGAATTGCAGTACTGAAATTATTAATGGATAAATAATAGATCCTGAGACAAGTTCAGGATGACAAACTATTCGCAAACCACTGAACACTCTAAACTGAATACTGACCACTCTAAACTGAATACTGACCACTCAAAATCTACTCCACAAACAACACCAATCCTTTCAAATAATGCCCTTCTGGATGGTAAATATTGGTTGGATGGTCGGGCCCTTGTTCTAATTTGTGTAACACTCTGATGTTTCTTCCCGTTTCAATAGCTGCTGCGGCAACGGTATTGTAAAACAACACATCGTCAATGACTTGTGAGCACGAAAACGTAAATAAAATTCCGTTGGGCGCTAAGGCTTTTAAACCAGCTATGTTTAAACGTTTATAGGCTTGCGTTGCGGTATGTTTACTTTTGATACTTTTCGCGAAAGCGGGTGGATCTAATACAATAATATCGTATTGTTGTGTGTGTTCTTTCATAAAGTTGAACACGTCATCAGCTACAGCTTTGTGATTGGCTTTTGGAAAATTCAATTCCATATTGCTGGCAGCTAAATCCACTGCTTTTTGAGAAATATCAACCGAAGTTACTAATTCTGCTCCAGCGTTCATGGCGTAAATGGAAAATCCGCCGGTATAACAAAAGGTGTTTAATACTTTTTTGCCTTTTGAGAATTCGCCTAATAATTTTCGGTTATCGCGTTGGTCCAAGAAGAAGCCGGTTTTTTGGCCTTCTACCCAATTTACTGAAAACAAAATATTGTTTTCTTTCGCAACTACTTCTGCTTTGTTTCCAAACAAGAAATAATCGGTTCCTGTATTCGGTAAAGTTCCTGAACTTTTACAATAAATGGTTTCACAATACTCCGGAAAATTCGATTGAATGGCTTCAGCGATTTGCTCCATTTGAAGAAAAACACCGGTTGAATGGGCTTGAATGACCCAATTTTTATCGTAATAATCAATAATTAAACCCGAAATTCCATCGCCTTCTCCGTGGATGACACGGAACGCATTGGTCACTTCAAAATCTAATAATTGGGTCCGTAAATACCATGCCGATTGTAATTTCGCTGCCCAAAAGTTTTCAGAAAAAGTTTCATCGCCGAAAGTCAAAATACGCACCACAATACTTCCTTTGTTGCTGAAATAGCCTGTGCCTAAATGCTGGTTTTTTGAATCCACTACATCGACCATTTCGCCGTCGTTAATTTCGCGACTCACGCCATATACCGCACCGCTGAAAATCCATGGGTGGCGTCGTTGAATGGATTTTTCTTTACCTGATTTTAGAATTACTTTTGGAAACATAGTTTGATTTGAAAATGAAAAAATTTGAAAATTTGAAAATAAACGAACAGTCCATTATCAAATTCTCAAATCTTCAAATTGATTAATTATATACTCATTTCAGGAATTTCTCCTTCAATAATTAAATCGGCTTCTGTGGCGTTGATGATGTCTTCAACTGTAACTCCTGGTGCGCGTTCTAACAATTTAAATCCTTTTGGTGTTATTTCTAAAACGGCTAATTCGGTAACGACTTTTTTCACGCAACCTACACCGGTTAAAGGCAATGTACATTGCTTTAAGATTTTTGATTCGCCTGCTTTATTGACGTGCATCATGGCGACGATAATATTTTCGGCAGAAGCCACTAAATCCATCGCACCCCCCATGCCTTTTACCATTTTCCCTGGAATTTTCCAATTGGCAATATCGCCATTTTCAGAAACTTCCATCGCGCCTAAAATCGTCAAATCTACTTTTTGCGCACGAATCATTCCAAAACTAAATGCCGAGTCAAAAAAACTGGCGCCTGGCAACGTAGTAATCGTTTGTTTTCCTGCGTTGATAATATCAGCATCTTCTTCTCCTTCAAAAGGGAAAGGTCCCATGCCTAATACGCCATTTTCGGATTGAAATTCAACCGAAATATCCGTACGAACATAATTCGCAACTAAAGTGGGAATTCCGATTCCTAAATTAACGTAGTACCCGTCTTTTACTTCTTGGGCGATTCGCTGTGCGATTTGATTTTTATCTAATGCCATATATTATTTGATGATTTGAAAATTTGATGATTTGACAATTAGCGCTTCTTTGAAGAAGATATAATCTTGGAAATTATCAAATTTATCGATTGTAACTTTTTAAATAATTCTTCATTAGGACTTGGATAAAATTCTGATTTTTGGCAAAGTTCTAACCAAAATTGTAATTCATCTGTTTCCTTTGCTGAGATTTTAAACTTGTGTATAAAATCAGCTTTGCTTTCTGCGTTTTGGGCTTCTCTTATATTAGCGCCAATTGAAGTTCCGCTTCTGAAAATTTGAGAGGCCATTTCAAAACGATTTGTTTTTCTAATTTCTTCTGAAAAACTAATTATTTCAAGAGCTAAATCGAATGTTAATTTTACAATTAAATTATCTTTATCGCTTCTCATCTTCAAATTTTCAAATTAAAAAATCTTCAAATTACTTTTGTCTCACCGTTCTTTGTTCAATTCTTTTTTCAAATTTCTCTCCTTGAAAAATACGATTTACCATAATTCCTGGGATATGAATTTCGTTTGGATTCAAGGTTCCTGCTGGCACTAATTCTTCTACCTCAGCAATCGTAATTTTTGCGGCACCTGCCATACAAGCATTAAAATTTCGAGCGGTTCCTTTAAAAATTAAATTACCTGCTTCGTCACCTTTCCATGCTTTTACGATAGAAAAATCGGCTTTATAGGCCAATTCCATTACGTGCATTTTTCCGTTGAATTCGCGTGTTTCTTTTCCTTCTGCTACTTCCGTTCCGAAACCAGCAGGTGTAAAAAACGCAGGAATTCCTGCTTGAGCAGCACGGCATTTTTCAGC
>JACCDK012196497.1_pt1 | contig 19063 bp, 16 predicted proteins | sample 7445871 | NCBI WGS metagenome assembly JACCDK01 (sample SAMN15323436, study PRJNA562643) | freshwater metagenome | isolation source: river surface water | place: USA:Blue River Watershed | collected 2017-08-15
AATTGCAGGGTCAGCGAAAATCACATAGCCTAGATTGCTTGAACCTTGACCGTTTTCAATTGAGGCGACATCTAAGTTTCTAAGTTGAGCATTACCAAAAACTACAAATATTTCTTCTTGGGTATGGGTTGCGTTGTTCGCGGCAAATGAATTAGCAATTGCAATATCACCGTATCCATCACCGTTACTATCACCTAAATAAGCGACAGCCTGGCCAAAAGAAACGTTCTGATCTTGATTGGAGTTGGTTATTTGTATCCCGTTTCCATTCGAACTTATATCTATGTCGGACTGAATGCCTGTTAAGTTTTTATTGCCAAACATGACATAGACTATTTGACCGGTTGGGGCATAACAATCGTCAAGATAGAAATCTGAATATCCATCCCCATTTATGTCACCTGAAGACCCGGTGCTGTATCCCACGAAATAGTTGCTGGCTGCGCTATTTGTATTAGTAGATATAACTCTTAGGACGCGTGGTGACGCTTGTTCTAATACATCGACATAATTGGATTGAGAAAAACCTCTTTGCGTGGCAAATGCCACTTCGCCTTTGCCATTTCCATTTGTATCGCCAGCAATAATTGGCAGCATGTTTACATTGGTCGAGTACATAGGGAGTAGGCTTGTGCCCATCATTCCCTCGTCCAGCGTAAACATCAAATTTGCAGATGATGCGTTGTTGACTGGGCTACTTAGATCGAAATCTGCACTGGTGTTTCCATACATGACATAGGCTTTGCCAACTAGACCGCCATTGCTAGGGTCGCCACCATTGAATGTAAACAGCCAATCTGAAATGCCATCAGCATTTAAGTCGCCTGCGGCAAAAGATTGTGTGGCACCTAATTGCGTAACTGTCTGGGTGGAAGGTAAGACTGTGGTAGTTGGCGCGCTGTTTATCGACTCTAATGCGCCGAAGTGATCAGTGTAGGTGGCGACAACGCGCACGAGTTTGCTGACTTGGGCTTGGGTTAATGTGAAGGTGTTGAAAGTAGAAGCTGGGCCCGAGGCTCCTTCAATGTCTGACCAATCAATTCCGTTAAGGGAAGTCTGCCAATGTAAAGTTAGAGTGCCAATACCTGTGGTTGGAATGCCATCATTGTCTTCGATGGTATGGGTTGCCGTGAGGACTTGGCCTGGGGTAGCAAGAGCTTGGTTCAGTGGCTGGCCATTTGCATCTGTAATAGTCAATGCACCAGTGGGCAAATCATTTGTAATAATTTTTGAACCAAAAGCATAAATTAAATCATTCCAACTGAAGCTATCAGCACCTGACCCTTCAGACCAATCTTTATATAGGGTGTTATCTGCTAAAGATTTGAGGGCATCTTTCATTTGCATGCTGGGGTTGTTATCTAAGACAGATTTAATAGCTAGTGCAACTCCGTAGACATTGAAATTGGGGTTGATTGCAGCATTCGTGTCAATCAGTAATTCAGGTTTTTCTGTGAGAAACTCATCAAGGGATGATGAGTCTGAAATGCCATACTTGGTAGCAACAGCTAAATTTTGGGAGCTGATATCGTCGCCAGTAGCTTGTGTTAATTGGTCTCCAACATGGGCTAATATATTTTTAGCTGCTTCAGTAGTGAGAGTGTTGACGTTAAGGTTGAGTTTGGATTGACCTGTGGGTACATTGAAAATAGTGATGAGCGGGTCTGCGCCTAAACTCTTTGCTTGACCACTCGCCTCATCCATAAAGTTGACATCGCTTCCATTGGTGTCGCTCACAACAAGTTTGATAACACCCGCAAAGGGTTTGTCCAAAGTGACAGAGAAAGTGCCGTCTTCTTGAATATTGCTTGTAGACGCTAAGAGGGTGCCATTTGCATCAAAGGCTTCAAGCTTGAGGCCACCGCTGTTGATTACCGGACCCGCAGCAATGAATCCAGATAAGGCAAGTGGAGTAGCTGGCGTTGTTGGTGGTGTAGCTCCACCGCTAGCCGAGCCACCTTTACTGCCGCCTAATGCCACAGCAGCGCCGACTCCAGCGCCTAATCCTGCCAAGCTAAATGATGGGGTTGAGGCTGATGCTGATGCATAAGTTGCGGAGCTGGTCAGTGGCGCTTGCGCAACGATAGTGTCAGATTGGCTGAAAGAGTAAGCGTTAGAAGTTTTATCGAAATCTGTTGGTTCACTGATCGATAAGCTCGCAATACTGACATTGTTGGGGGTGGATGTAATGCTTTGAGCGTTTGCAGGTGCGCCTTCTTGGTTGTCTGTTAGTTGGGGGTTTGAAAAACTAGCCAATTTGCTTTTTTCTGCACTACCTTGAACGCTGTCTTTCAAGCTGTCTTGCTCCTCTTCTGGGGCGAGGCGCTTTGCTTTGGGCGCCTGTAGCTTCGTTTCTGAAGGCTTGTTGGTAATGGTTACTGTGTCAAAGACGCTAACAGTCTTAGACGGCTTTCTGGTATTGGATGTGCTGGAAAGCTTTTTGAGTTGGCTTTTTAAGTTTTGCGGATTGATCGCGTTCAACTCTGATAGATTGGCTTCTTTATTCATATTAAAGTACTCCTACAATATATATAACTATAAACAAAGTATTATCTTTCTGTCAAGGCCCCATTAAATGCCTTGTAAACCGGCTTGATTAGGTACTTGAGTACCGAGCGGCCGCCCGTTTTCAGGTCTACCGTCGCCGTCATGCCTGGCTTGAGCATGGCCAAGGTGAGTTTGGAAGAGCTCTTGGCATCAACCGCATTCAAGCTGACTTGGGCGCGGTAGAAGGTATTGGTTTGGCCGTTTGGCCCTTGCTCGGTGAGAGTGTCAGAACTGATGTAGCGCAAGGTGCCGTTCAACACCCCATAAATGGAGTTGTCAAATGCGTCTAACCTTATGGTTGCAGGCAGACCAGCTTTGACTTGACCAATATCTGCAGGGTTGATGTTGACTTCTATGACTGCATCGGCTTGTGTCGGAGAGATTTGCATCAATTCATCACCTTGACGAAGCACACCGCCAATCGTGGTGACTCTTTGGTATTTGACAATCCCCGCTACGGGTGCTGTGATGGTGGTGTGATCTAAAACGCTTTGGCGCTCTTCTAATTTATAGAAATTGGTAGATAGTTCATCAGCAATCTTTGCTGCTTCGGCGCGAGCGTCTTGCAGGTATTTATTACGTGTCGAATTGATTCGGCCTTGAAGATCTGTAACTTGTCGCTGCGCGCGCATCACTTCTAGTTGACTGGTATCTCCGGTTAGTAAGAGTTTTATGTTGAGTTCTAGTTCTTTTTGAGCGGAAATCAAAGTTTCATTGAGGTTTTCAAGGTCTTGCGCAAGGCTTCGCTTACGCTGGTGAAAGAAAGCCATTTGCAAGGTCTGGAACTGAGGGAAGTCAGCATAGTTTTTGCCAAAGTAAGGGGTTGTTTGTTCTGCCTCAGCTTGTGCGCGAATCAATGCAATTTCAAGTGAGGCTTGTTTGGTACGGCTCTCGGTTACCGATGCGCTAGCACGGTCCTTTTCAAGCTCTGCCAGAGGCTGACCACTGACAACAAGATCACCCTCTTGGACCAGCATCTTGGAGAGAACACCTCCATCGGCAACTTGAATAATTTGCGTACGTTCTGAAGGTATCAACTTTCCTTGCGCGCGAACAGTTTGGTCTAACTCAAACAGTGAGGCCCACCCTAAAAACACTAGTAGCAGCAAAAATAAGATGTTGGTAGCTGTGAGATATTGCTTGATTGAGGGAAAACGAAAAAAATTCATCTTGATGCTCCTGGTTTAGGCTTGCCGTAAGTGGGTGGAGTGGTTAGCTGCCGCAGGTTTAGGCTGATGCAGTTGATGAAGAACCTCTTGTTTTGGTCCATCTAGTGCAATTTGATGGTTGTAGACCACTATTAAGCGATCTACTAAATCGAGCATTTCAGATTTATGGGTGACTAACACCAGGGTATCTGTTGGGCTAATCGCTTCTTTTAGGGTTTGCATCGTTTGGGTTTCGGTATTGCGATCCATGGAAGCGGTTGGCTCATCTAGTAACCAGATACTGGGTTGGCGTAAGAGAGTGCGCGTGAGGTTGACTAACTGGCGTTGTCCGCCAGAGAGTCCCGAGCCTCCCTCATAAATTGGGCGTTGTAGCCCTTGAGGGTGGGGAGTGATAACTGCTTGCATCAAGCCAGTTCGTCGAGCGGCCTCTAGGATGGCTTGATCGCCGGGATCGACTTGCCCCAAGATAAGGTTGTCACGCAAAGTGCCAGAAAAAAGTCGCCCGTCTTGTTGTACGTAACCGATGTGTTCTGCAAGCAATGGTTTATCGATATGTGCAATGTCAATGCCATCTAGCAATACGCGGCCTTCTTGAGGTTTATACATACCCGATAACGCCCGTAGCAAAGTGGTTTTGCCTGAACCGACTGGACCTAAGATACCTATTTTTTCTCCGGGTCGAATGATGAGTTGTGGTACGGAGAGTGCACGGTTTCCTTGGTAATAGCTGGTAACTTTTTCTAGCCGAAACTCGCCTCGAATGTTCTCTATGGTGATGGGGTGAGCCTGTCCATGGTGATCGTCTTCTAACGACCAAATTTTGTCTAAGCTTTGCAATGAGGCCTTAGCATGCGACCACTGCACAATTTGATTGGGAATGATGGCCACTGCTGATAACACACGACTAGATAGGATGGAGCAGGCTATCAGTGCCCCTTGGCTTATATCGCTACGGGTGACTAGGTAAGCACCTATAGCGACGAGCAATACATATGAAACTTGTTGAAATGTGGCGGCGAGGTGTTGCGATTGCTCGCTAATGCGTCGCATTTCAAGTTCGCATTCACGGGCTGTATTGGAGGTGCGCATCCAACGCGTTAGCATGCGCCAACCACCTTGACCAGCTTTGATTGTTTCAGCACCTTCAATGGTTTCAACCAAGATGCCTGTTTTTAGATTGCCTGCGGCCATCCCTTCTTTTGCGGTGTTTTCCAAGCGTTTGCGGTAGTACAAACCGATCGCAATCGACAGCACAAAGAAAAATGTCGGTATCCATGCAACAACGCCTGCAATTAATCCAATGACACATGCAAAAAATAGTGCAAATGGCGCATCTACCATCAGGTTGGTAGTCGTAGAGGTCATGAAACTACGAATCGTTTCGTAGCCACGCATTTGTGATGCCAATGCGCCTACGCTGCTGGGCATTTGGTCTAGGCGCACTGATAAAAATCGCAAATACACGTTACGTGCTAACCGCTGATCGACCTGATCGATCAATGTTTCATACAGTTGGCTGCGTACATGCTTGATGAGCCACTCAAAAAAGATAGCGATTAAGACTCCTGATGTCAAAACCAATAAGGTTTGCATGGCAGACGAAGGAATGACTCGGTCATAGACCTGCATACTGAAAAATGAGATTCCAAGCGCCAAAAAGGTGGCCATCAAGCTTGCCAAGACCGTTTCCCTAAGAATTACTCGGTGCGAAAGCAATTCATCGAGTATGAGACGAAATAGTGGACTTTTACTCGCAACATAAGGTTGACTAAGTTTGAGTGCAATGGTGTGATGGTCTGGTAGCGCGTCGTCGGCGCGCTCAATCCAACGGCTGGCGTTTTTGTCCCACCATTCAGAGATCCATTGGTTTTGTGCGTTTTTACCGCGCAATAAACCCCATTCGATTCCTAAATAAGGCTCTGTTCTGCACAAAAGTGCGGGTGAACTGTCAAGATGCGGTTGAGGTTTCCAGCTCGCTTTAGGAAGTCGAAGTTGCTTGGTGATTCGACGAATTTGTGCTCTTGCATCATCGGGGGCGTTAATCTGAGCTGCCTCTACGGCCTCTCGCAACGCTAGCCGATCTAAGTTGTCTGATTGCAATTGGGCCAACCTGATGAGGCAAGGCAATAGGTGGGTATTGGTTAGTTCTTCCATGGTTGTCTCCTAAAAATTATGGGGAAGCTTGGACAACGTCCAGCCCTTTGACAAATAATCCCAATCGCCAAGACACAGCGATATGGTTGGCTTTGACGTCACTCAGTTGTGTTTGGGCTTGCGCAAGTTCTCTTGCTGCGTTCAAAACTTCAGTCCAGCTCTTGCGGCCTGCTAAAAATTGACGGTCGTGTGAGAGCATGACTTGCTCTTGCGACCGCAGCGCTGATTCAAGTGCTTGGGTTTGTTCCGCTAGTCGAACAACTTGTGTGTAATCAGTGAGTACTTGTTCGTTGATTAACAAAATTTGTGTTTGCACTTCCTCTTTAGCAGAAAGACTTTTAGCTTGCGCAACTTTGACGTTGGTAAGAGCCGATAGACCTGCGCCTAGCTGTGTACTTAGCCCTAAAAAAATTCGATCCTGAAATGCGTTACTGGTAGTGGTGGAGAAGACTCCGTATTGGCGTTCCGCGCGCACATATACCTCTGGATACCACGCCGAGCGACTCTCGGCCACCAGTGCCTCTTGCAGTTGTGATTGCGCAAGTGCTTTTTGAATACTCGGGTTGATGGCAATTGCCGTTGCTAGGGCTTGGTCTTGTGAGAGCGGTGGCGAAAGAGGGTCTGAAACATGCCTTAGCAAGTTAGAAATTTGAAATACTTGGCCGACCAATTGTTGGAGTCGAACTAAAAGGCTTTCGACGCGAGAGCGGAGAACGCTGAGCTCTGATTTGACAGAATCCAAACGCGTTTGTGCTAGTTGCAAATCGGCATCGGGTTGTACACCTAAGTCAACTCGGCGTTGAACTTGCTCGCGCAGTTTCTGGTGCGTTGCAAGACTCTGCTCAGTGGCTTGCATTCGCCAATACGCTGCAAGTAATTCCGCATAGGTTTGCGCTACCTTTAAACTGATTTGTAAACTGGTTTCATTGAGATTTGCTGCCTCGTAGGTCATGCTGGCAACTGCTTTGGATTTACCTGACGTGAGGCGACCATTTGTCCAAATCGGTTGTTGCAGTCGAAGGGTTGTGACTGTTTTGTCGCCGCTATAAAAAGGGTCTCCCGATGAAGGGTTGACCCGTTCGCTACTTACCGAGGGGGTTGGAAAAAACTGCCAATTCGCAGTTTCGACACCAAATTCTGCGGATTGCTTTTGGGCCTTTTGCGCAGCGATGCTAGGATGGTTGAGCAAGGCCGCATTCATCAATTGCGGTAAGGTCTGCGCATGGGATGTGGTAGAAAGTGCTAAAAACATTAGTGTGAGCACACACAATAGAGATTTCAGGGGTATTAAAAGGTTATTCATGAAAAGTATCATTTTATTTCCTTAAGTTAAAATTTAAGTACTAATTTTGTAGATTTTGTTGGTTTTGTCAATTTAATTTATTAATACTTGAGTAGTATATAAGGTTAATAATGAGTACTTTTAGAAGAATGCTTTTCTTTCCTCTGTAGGTCATTAGTTAGTGTTTAGACAAGTTGGGCAGGGCCAGAGTTCGGTTGTGTTGCTTTGGTAGCCTGGCTTACTCGAGATTTGGGTTACTTTTGACCCGATGTTGGAGGCGGCGCAAGGGCCGCAAGATTTGCGCTGCATAAGTCTGGACCTTTGCAGTCGAGGCGAAGCAGTCCGATTACCCTAGGACTGCGGCAATTGCGTGTCGGTTTATTCGGCCGATATCGAAACATTCATTTGAGATGTGCGATCTACCCCCTCCGCGGTGGGAATCACTCTAAGAGACGATAAAGCCCTAGCAAATGCTTTAGATGAGCTAACGCCAATGACTAACGTGATTGATCAATGCGCCAAAACGCCAAGGTTTCGTAAAGTGGATTCACGGGTTGGCTTGCTCGCGTGGTGAACTTTTTTATTGAGGTGCTTGAATACGAACCCCCCAAATATTTGGCGTAGAAGAACTCCAAAACCCCAAGCTTGATGTGTTGGAAATACTGCCACTTCTGGTGACTCCACGGTATCCAAAGGCGAAATCTAAGTAATAGTGGAAATAAGTGACTTTGGCCGTTGAACTAGGCATAGCACCATTAACTGGCTCGACTTTGATGGACCCTACCCGCTTATTTAGTTTGTACCATTGATCCCAATTCGCGAATTCGAAAGTAAAGCATTGAGGAGAACCTTGGTAGTTGGCTTGCGGATAAAAGCACACTCTTCCAAGGCTTGCGCTGCTAGGAAACGGGGTGGGCGTAGGTATTGGAGCAACGATGTTTGGCTCAGAAATGCCAAACAATTGGTGGCCGCTGGAGGTTAAGCGCATCGCTGGTCGAGTGATGCCATTACTTGTGAGTGATTTTGAACTTCCCCCAACTGTTGAAGTTAATGCCCTCTCGGTCTCAGACAAAGTGGCCGTAGGCTTCAAGCTTCGCAGTGCTGCAACACCGCCTGACACCAGAGCGGTGGCTGGAGATGTGCCGCGCATGGTCGACCAACAATCGAAATTATTTCCATCAGTGCATAAAGTTGGGAGAGCGTATTCACCGTTGGCGGAACTATCGCCTCCTATTGCAAAAAGCTTTACCTGGCTACTGAAATTGGAATAGCTAGCAGGGGTGAGACCATCGAGTTGCGTTGCCGCTACCGTGAATGCATTGCTAGCACATGCAGGAAATGAGACCGATGTTTTTATGCCATTGTTTCCAGCGGCAACCACAGGCAAAACACCAAGACTGCGCAATTTCCCAAATGTTTGATTGAAGAGCCCACCCACGTAGTCGCTATCGCAGTTTTGTGAGTAGGTGCCGCCACCCAAACTTAAATTAGCGGCGACGATGGGAGCAAGACCTGCACTCTTGCGCCTTTCTGCTTCAAGGGCTAACCATTCGAGCGCGGCTAATAAATCGCCGCCTGAAGCGTAAATAGCACTGCCACTTTTAGAGAAGACTTGAACTGGAAGAATGCTTGCTTGAGGTGCAACGCCACCTTTGACAGATTGGTAGGCAGTGTTCGGAGAAGCGCTAGATATTCCCATTGCGGCCGCACTGGCCATGGCTGTGCCGTGGGCACAACCAGCGGAAATACCCTCTTTTATAGACCCCCAAACCAACCCGTCGGATTTATTGGGGGCCGCACAACTGCGAGCAACTCTTTGGTTGGGGTCTGTATTGTTATAGGGCTCCACCACTTGGCTTGCCCTTTGACAAAAGTTTGTTCCTCCATTGACGGGGGTGGAGAAGCAAGCGCCAGGTAATATTTTGGTGTTTTGAAGAGCAGGATGCCGATCCTCTACACCGGTATCGAGTATGGCGATGACCACACCATTGCCATCTAAATTTTTAGGACTTCCTGAACCAATCGAACTGGTATTGATTTGCCGAGAAGGCGAACTATTAAAAGAAAAATCAACCGCGGTATTAAAGTTGCTGATGGAAACCGCTGATGGCGCAGTAATGCCAAGGTGTTCGAGGGTGACATCAGAAAACACCCCTTTAACATTTGGTAATGTTTTCAACAGATTTAATTGACATGCCGTAAGGTCAATGCGCACAACGGCATCGGTGGTGAATTTGTGCGCATTGTCTAGCTGTTGCGCGAAGCCCGTGAGGTCACATGGTGCATCGAGGGTGATGCCCCACAGTACGCGGGGCTGAGTTGCCGCTTGAAGATCCGCAATGAATTGTTGTTGGAGTTGCTCTCTGTTTGGCCCGGAACTCACTTCGACTCCTGCAGCAGGTGAGCTTGCATTGCCAAGACGAACAAATACTGACGTCGTGTCGATATCGTTATCGGGCTGAACCTCAGCGATTTGCGACGCGACTATAGCGTCGGTGCTGGTGTCTGCTGACTGGGAATCAGACCCTCCCCCACCACACGCAGTGACTAAGCAAGCCACCAAGACGCTTAAGAGAATTTGCAGAATATGCTTTGAGAAGCCGAAAGTAGGTGCAGCAGGCATAAGTAAACTTTTAGTTCAAATAAAACCCCTTTTGTAGTTATTTTTAAATTGGAATGGATTAATAAACGCTTACATAAAAAGTAAGTTGCACTTACAAAATCAGCAGAGTTCATCTTTTGCACAAGAAGAGCGTCGCGTAATGAATACAGAGACGCTACGACTCCTAAGGCTGTTGCTTCACTGCTAGGATGCGAGCCATGAATGCCAAAGACAACTTTCAAGGCACGCCGGTTTCTGTCAAGATCCGCGAGCGTATTGCCGCTGCGCGCAAGCGTTTCCATTCCAATGACAATATTGCTGACTTCATTCAGCCAGGCGAGCTCGAGGCTTTGCTAGACGAAGTCGAAACAAAGATGAAGGGGGTTCTTGAGAGCCTGGTCATTGACACCGAACACGACCACAACACGGGAGACACTGCCCGCAGAGTTGCCAAGATGTACCTCAACGAGGTGTTCAAAGGGCGCTACGTCAAAGCTCCTGCCATTACCGAGTTTCCCAATGCCGAGCATTTGAACGAGTTGATGATCGTGGGACCCATTACCGTGCGCAGTGCTTGTAGCCACCACTTCTGCCCAGTGATTGGCAAGATTTGGATCGGCATTTTGCCCAACGAGCGTACCAATGTGATCGGCCTATCTAAATATGCGCGCCTCGCAGAGTGGGTCATGGGACGTCCGCAGATTCAAGAAGAGGCAGTGGTGCAACTTGCTGACCTGATTCAAGAAAAGACCCAGCCCGATGGCCTCGCCATCGTGATGGAGGCCAGCCACTTTTGCATGTCTTGGCGCGGTGTCAAAGACATGGACAGCAAGATGATCAACTCGGTGATGCGCGGCGCTTTCTTAAAAGATCCCAATTTGCGCCGTGAGTTTTTGTCTCTGATTCCCCAAAAGGATTAATGCCATGCTGGTTCGTTTGTTATACGTGAGTCGTTCCGTCAACCCTGAGTCTAGTGATGCGACGGAGTCCATCCTCAGCAGTGCGCGCGAGCACAACCACCAAAATGGCATCACCGGTGTGCTTTGCTATGGTGGCGGCATTTACTTGCAAGCCATTGAAGGCGGTAGTAACCAAGTTAATGCGCTCTACAGCATCATTGTGAAAGACCCGCGCCACAAAGATGTGGTCATGTTGGACTACGAAGAGATAACCGAGCGCCGCTTTGGTGGTTGGACCATGGGCCAAGTACGTTTAGACAGACTCAACCCTTCTATCGTGTTGAAGTATTCAGAGACGGCCGAGTTAGACCCTTATTCGGTCTCAGGTGCTGTGTCTTTTGCACTGCTTGAAGAATTGATGGCGACAGCCTCGATCATCGGCCGCGCTTAAATAGTCGCGAGCACATCCATGCTCGTGGGTTGTGACTTCAGTAGCAGCCCCTCCAAACGCAAGCCCATTGTTGTAGCGATTGGCTCTGCCAAGCAGGGCAGAGTGCAATACAAGAGCTCTTGCGATTTGAAGCCTTAGGCGGCTGGTCTCAATGGTTGGCGCAACCTCAGGACTGGGTGGGTGGTTTTGATTTGCCCTTTGGTTTGCCGCGCGAGTTGGTGGAAAAACTCAACTGGCCGACAGAGTGGCTAGCGTGTATGCAGCACTATGTTGCTTTGACGCGAGAAGACATACGCGCGCAATTCAAAACCTTTTGTGATGCGCGACCAGTGGGACAAAAATTTGCGCATCGTATGACCGATGGCCCTGCAGGTTCGAGCCCTTCTATGAAATGGGTGAATCCGCCGGTGGCTTTCATGATGCATGCTGGGGTCCCTCGACTCATCGATGCGGGGGTGACGCTACCTGGACTGCACGTACCTCTGGAGTCTCCGTACCAACGGGTTGCTTTAGAGGCTTACCCCGGTTTTTTGGCCCGCGAATTGATTGGCAACCAGAGTTACAAAAGTGACGACAAAGCCAAACAAACGCCAGAGCGATTGATTGCACGTAAGAAAATGCTCCAAGCATTAGAGGTGGGGCAGACGCGTTTAGGTTTGCAACTCAAACTCACACATGCGCAACACGATAGTTTGGTAGCAGATGCTTCGGGGGATTGTTTAGATGCTGTTTTGTGTATGGTGCAGGCGGCTTGGGCGCATGAGCAGCACTTAAGTGGCCATGCTTGTTATGGGTTGCCTGTGTTTGATGCTTTAGAGGGGTGGATTGTTTCGGCTTGATTTGCTTTGCGGGTGGTTGGCGAAAGATGCGAGTAAGGGGGTGCATAGACCGCTCCGAGCTTCGCTCTTTATGTCACGGTCTATGCACCCCCTTACTCGCATCTTTGGGAGGCTTAATTTCTGGCGTTGCATTTTTAAGGTTGCATTTTTTTGTGATATCTGTCTGAGCTGAATTTTCTAGTGGAACTCAACTAGTTTTTTATTAAGAGTCACATTGTTTTTTGTGTTGCGTGCTAATTTCCTGCATGCGATGCACTTGTATTCAGCTTATTTATCGTTTCCTATTTGTTTGTTGGTGGCTTCACGCAAGCGCTTGCTTGGCTTGGCAAGGTGTTGTTACCCACGTCAGTGACGGTGACACGCTGTGGGTGCAAACTTTGTCGCACCACAAGGTAGTCAAGATTCGCATTTTGGGTATTGATGCTCCTGAAATTTGTCAACTATGGGGTGAGCAATCTCTTCGCGCTTTGCAGTCTATAACCATGGGTCGCGATGTGCAGGTGCATGGATCGCACACAGATGCTTATGGTCGTTTGTTGGCACATATTTTTTTACAGGGTCACGATGTAGGCGCTTGGATGGTGCTGCATGGGCATGCATGGTCGTATGCTTTTAAATCGCACCGTGGTCTCTATGACGCTGAACAAATGGCTGCGCAGAGTATGCAAGCAGGACTTTTTGCTAATTCGAGCGCAATACAGCCAAGAATTTTTAGGAGGCATTTTGGTGCTTGTCCTTGAAGCTGTTGTGTATGAAAAACGTCAGTTGCTATGCGGTAAACACTAAAAGCTTACGACTTACGAATAGCGAATAAGACGATTAATGTGCAGACGAGCAAATCGGACAACTTGCATGTCTAGCTAGATGCATCTCACGCCAAGCCATGTCACGACCATCCAGCATCAGTAGCTTGCCAACTAAGCGTGATCCCATACCAGACAACAGCTTCACTGTTTCCATCGCCTGCATAGTTCCAATCACACCCACGAGTGGCGCGAACACCCCCATGGTGGAGCACAGGGTCTCGGGTGGTGCAGGTGTCGGTGGAAAGACGCATGCATAGCAAGGCGACAGTGCGTCGCGTGTATCAAACACCGCAATCTGTCCGTCCATGCGCAGAGCAGCGCCAGAGACCAATGGCACGCGGTGCTTGACACACGCTGTGTTAACAGCCTGGCGTGTAGCGAAGTTGTCGCAGCAGTCGACCACTACGTCGATGTCTGGTAGCAGTTGGTTTAGGTCGTCGAACTGCAATTGCTTCTCTAACAGAGTGAGACGTACTTCGGGGTTGATATCGTGCAACGCTTTCGCGGCAGAGCCCACTTTGGTCTGCCCCACGCGGTCAGTGGTGTGGGCGATTTGGCGTTGCAGGTTGGTGAGATCCACCTTGTCCGGGTCTGCCAAAGTGATGTGTCCGACGCCACTTGCTGCAAGGTACATGGCGAGAGGAGAACCTAAACCGCCTGCACCTACAACCAATACGTGGCTAGTGAGTAATCTCTGCTGGCCCTCTATGCCGATATCGTCCAGAAGGATATGGCGCGAGTAGCGCAGCAGTTGGTCGTCGTTCACAAGCGGATCACTGGTCTTTCTTTTCGGCTGCGCGCTCGGTTTGTGTTTTGCTGGCCAAGACGGGCTGGCCTTTGAGGCGTTTGATGGCTTGCTCGAGTTGGAAGTCTTTGTCGCTACCAAACTCTGGAGGACGGCGTTCGCTGTTGGGCTTTTTGGACTCTTCTTCTAAGCGCTTCATCGCCTCTTCGCGGGCTTTCTCGCGCGCCTTTTCTTGCTCTTTGTCCTTGTTGGCGTTGCCTTGGCCGCTCTCCAAGTGCTTGTCTAAGTCGGCTTCACGCATGCGCAATATCGCGTAGGGGCTACCTTCGGCCGTGTCGTCCAATAAAACATCGGGCACGATGCCTTTGGCTTGGATAGAACGGCCATTAGGCGTGTAGTAGCGCGCGGTGGTGATCTTGAGAGCAGTGTCGGTGCCCAACTGGCGCACAGTTTGAACAGAGCCTTTGCCAAAGGTTTGGCTACCCATGATGGTCGCGCGTTTGTGGTCTTGCAAGGCGCCCGCAACAATTTCACTCGCTGACGCAGAGCCTTCGTTGACTAAGACCACAAGCGGAACGGTTTTGTAAACACCTTTGGTGGCCTGGTGCAGGCGAACAACGGGGTCGTTTCCGCCCGAGCGACGGTAGTATTCAGGAGAGGCCTTGTAAGCAAATTTGCTTTCCGCCAACTGCCCGTTGGTGGAGACCACCACCACGTTGTCTGGCAAGAAAATAGCCGAGACCGCGACGGCGGCGTCTAACAAGCCGCCTGGGTCGTTGCGTAGATCAAGGACCAGACCGCGCATCTTGGGCTCTTGCTTGTAGAGCTCTTCGAGTTTTTTGGTGAAATCATCGACCGAGCGTTCTTGGAACTGGCTCAAACGGATCCAGCCAAAACCTGGCTCCATCACCTTGCCCTTCACGCTTTGGGTTTTGATTTCTTCGCGAACGATGCTAACGGGGAAAGTGCGGTTTTCATCTTTGCGGTAGATCGTAAGCATGACCTTGGTGCCAGGTTCTCCGCGCATGCGTTTGACAGCTTCATTCAAAGACAAGCCTTTGACGGCCGTGTCGTCGATCTTGGTTATCAGGTCGCCAGACTTCATGCCAGCGCGGAAAGCTGGCGAGCCTTCGATCGGCGAGACGATTTTGACTAGGCCTTCTTCTTGGGTGATTTCGATACCAACACCGACGAAGCGGCCTGTGGTGCCTTCACGGAATTCTTTGAATGTTTTTTTGTCGTAGTACTGGGAGTGGGGATCTAAGCTTGCGACCATGCCAGTGATGGCGTCACTAATGAGCTTCTTTTCGTCCACAGGTTCTACGTAGTCGGTTTTGACCATACTGAAGACAGCAGCAAGTTGCTGCAACTCTTCGAGAGGCAGGGGCGCCATATTGGAGCGCGCGACAGTTTGTACAGATACGGTCGTGAGTACGCCTGCCAAGCCGCCAATGGCGATCCAACCAGCGATTTTGAGTTTTTGGCCCATGAATTCTTTGTAGTTGAACATCAGTTAACCCTCAATATACAGCTTTGGGCATTCTGGTGTGTAGAAAGGGTTTCACGCATCGTCTCCTAAATAGTAGTGGCGAATTGGTTTGAGTTTGGTGTCAAGTTCGTATACCAACGGCTTGCCGTTAGGAATGTTGACCCCCACGATAGCGTCGTCTGAGATATTGTCTAGGTACTTGACCAGCGCGCGTATGGAGTTGCCGTGGGCCGCAACGACCACCCGCTTGCCCGCCTTGATGGCTGGCGCGAGTGAGTCTTGCCACAAGGGCATGACCCGCGCGACAGTGTCTTTGAGGCATTCTGTGAGAGGAACATCAGAGGGGTTGAGCTTGGAGTAGCGCAGGTCACCCCGCTCGCAACGCGCGTCATCGGGGCTTAAGGCTGGTGGCGGTGTGTCATAGCTCCTGCGCCACAACAACACCTGATCGTCACCGTATTGTTTAGCCATCTCGGCCTTGTTAAGCCCTTGCAAAGCGCCGTAGTGGCGCTCATTGAGTCTCCAATGCTTGATCACGGGCAGCCACAGGCGGTCCATTTCGTCCAAGCTCAGGTAGAGCGTGCGGATAGCGCGCTTAAGTACGCTCGTGTAGGCGACATCAAAATCTAAGCCTTCTTCCTGGATCAGACGACCTGCGCGCTGCGCTTGAGCGACGCCAGTAGGGGTGAGGTCAACGTCGGTCCATCCGGTGAAACGGTTTTCTAAATTCCAAGTGGACTCACCGTGGCGAATTAAAACAAGCTTGTGCATACGGGCTCAATAGACAAATTCTGAGAATAAGGTATCACTTGATTTTAGAATGCTAGCTTCGCCCCTATTTTTGAACCCCTCGTGAACTGGACAAATCCGTGAAATTTATTCTTGATAACTGGATGTTGATCGTCATTGCCCTGAGCAGCGGCTTCTTTTTGCTGCTGCCTGTCGTGCAAAACGCCTCTGCCAGCGGCATTTCTCCCAACGAGGCGGTTCAGTGCATGAACCGTGAAAAAGGGGTGGTGATCGATGTCAGCACCCAGGAAGAGTTTTCCACCTCTCACATCAAAACCTCTGTGAGTGTTCCACTTGAGGAGCTAGAGACCCGTTTACAAGCCGTCGCTAAAAATAAAAGCGTTCCATTGATCATGGTGTGCGAGAACGGTATGCGTTCAAAACGCGCGCAAGCCGTTGCACAAAAACTGGGCTACGAGAAGGTTCATTCATTGCAGGGCGGACTCAAAGCTTGGAAAGAAGCTAACCTACCGGTTTCCAAAGCCTGAAAAGCCCAATTCCAAGCCAGTTTCACAGCAAAAAATCCATTCTTTTTATTACCCCAGAAAGATCGCCATGCCCGCTGTCAAGATGTACACCACCGCCGTTTGTCCTTACTGCGTGCGCGCCAAGCAGCTTTTACAAGCCAAGGGCGTAGCCCATATCGAAGAGGTTCGGGTTGATTTGAATCCTGATGAACGCGTCAAGATGATGGAAATCACTGGCCGTCGCTCGGTTCCGCAAATCTTTATCGGTGACACGCACGTGGGCGGCTGCGACGATTTGATGGCCTTAGACAGCCAAGGTGGCTTGATGCCTTTGTTGCAGGCTTGAACTGAGATAATTCAGCCCATCCCGATTTACCGCCCGATTCGGTGTTCGCCGAAGCGGGCTTTTTTATGACTTTAGGAAAAACTGCCATGTCAGACGAACAACAAGCTCCCGTGTTTCAAATTCAACGCGTCTATCTCAAGGACATGTCGCTGGAGCAACCCAATTCCCCCGCCATACTGGCAAGCGAGCAGCAGCCTGAGGTCGACATCCAACTCGCCATGGGCATGGAGCAAGTGGCCGAAGGCATCGTAGAAGTCACGGTGACTGCCACGGTCAAAACCCAAATCGAAGACAAAACAGTTTTCTTGGTCGAAGTCAAACAAGCCGGTATTTTCGAGATTCGCAACTTGCCAGAAGACCAAATGGGCCCTGTGGTTGGTATTGCCTGCCCGCAAATCATCTATCCCTACTTGCGCAGCAATGTGGCGGACGTGATCCAGCGCGCTGGTTTTCCGCCCGTGCACTTGTCGGAAATCAATTTCCAGGCGATGTACGAGCAGCAGCAAGCCGCTAACCAATAAGGCGGTGCGCCGTTGAAGATCGCTGTATTAGGTTCTGGCGCTTGGGGTAGTGCACTCGCCATCCATGCGGGGCGTGAGCACGCAGTTAGCTTGTGGTCGCGCGATGCAACGCAAGCCCAGGACATGCAAGCGTATCGGGTGAACGCACGCTACTTGCCCGACTGCCCTTTCAGCGATGGCCTCACGGTCACTGCAGCGCCCCTCGGCGCTTGGTTGCAAGACATGGACTTGGTCATCATTGCAACGCCCATGCGCGCATTGCGGCAAGTTCTCACGGATGTATCGCCTTGGGTGCAAGCCCGTGTGCCCGTGGTGTGGTTGTGCAAAGGTTTTGAGGCGGGCGCGGATGGTGTGGGTCGCATGGGGCACGAGGTGTGCGCCCAAGTTGCACCAACAATGTTGGGCGGTGTTTTGAGTGGCCCTAGCTTTGCGCAAGAAGTGGCGATGGGGCAACCCGCTGCGTTGGTCGCGGCGAGTGCGCACGCCTCTGTGCGAGAGATCTTGGTGCAAGCATTCCATCGTGGTAATTTGCGTGTTTATGCCAACGCAGATGTCGTGGGTGTTGAAGTGGGTGGCGCAGTCAAAAACGTTTTGGCCATTGCCACAGGTTTGTGCGACGGTTTGAAGTTGGGGCTCAACGCCCGAGCCGCTTTGATTACCCGAGGCCTTGCAGAGATCACGCGCTTAGGTGTTGCTTTGGGCGCCCAAGCTGAGACATTCATGGGCTTGTCAGGCTTGGGTGATTTGGTGCTGACAGCTACGGGTGACTTGAGTCGCAACCGACAAGTTGGTATTGCGCTTGCGCAGGGTCTGACCGTCGCGCAGGCTGTGGAAGCGCTTGGCCATGTTGCAGAAGGTGTGAACAGTGCGCGCACTGTTGTGCAAAGAGCTGAGCAATTAGGCGTTGAGATGCCGATCGCGCAATCGGTAGTTGGCTTGTTAGACGGTGTCTGGAGTCCACAGCAAGCCGTTGCCCAGTTGATGGGACGGGACGCTAAGCAAGAGCTTTGAATCGCTAGATTTCTAAGTTGTCAATGAGGCGCGTGCTACCCAAGCGCGCCGCACCTAGAACAACTAAAGGCGCATCAGAAAACTGGGTAACAGCAGACAGGTCGTGTTGGTGCCGCACTGCTAAATAGTCTGGTTGCCAGCCCTTATCGCGCAAAGATTGCATCGCTTGTTCTTCTATTTGGGCAATCGCTTTGGAAGCTTCGCCAGATAAGTTCCTGGACAAGTTACTACGCACGTTAGCGGCCATTTGTTTTAGAGCGCCAGAGAGTTCAACAGCGCGCGCGCGTTCGTCTGAGCTCAAATAACCATTACGCGAACTTAAGGCGAGTCCGTCGTCTGCTCTTAGGGTGTCCACACCAACGATTTGGATGGGCAAAGCCATTTGTTGCACCATGCGCTTGATGACCATCAGTTGCTGGTAATCCTTTTTGCCAAACACGGCGATATCGGGTTGCACGCAGTTAAACAGCTTATGCACAACAGTGCTCACACCCACAAAAAAACCTGGGCGAAACGCGCCCTCCAAAATATCTGCCAACTCCGATGGAGGGTGCACCTTAAATACCTGAGGCTCGGGGTAGAGGTCTTTTTCTTGGGGTGCGAACAAGACGTCGCAGCCTTGCGCTTCTAGCAATGCACAGTCGTTGGCAAAGGTGCGGGGGTAAGAGTCAAAGTCTTCATGCGGTGCAAATTGCAGTCGGTTGACAAAGATGCTGGCAACAGACATCGCGTCAGGCAGTGTTTGTTTGGCAACTTTGACCAACTCCAAATGGCCTTCGTGCAAGTTGCCCATGGTGGGAACGAAGGTCCGTTGCTTGGTTGGTTTGAGTAAGCGACGTAAGTCTTCAATCGAATGCGCGATCTGCATGGCAGGCGACGCTTACCAAGCGTGTTGGGTGTTGTCTGGAAAGCTGCCGTCTTTGACTGCCGCAACATAGGCCGCAAA
>JACCDK011097063.1_pt1 | contig 19058 bp, 18 predicted proteins | sample 7445871 | NCBI WGS metagenome assembly JACCDK01 (sample SAMN15323436, study PRJNA562643) | freshwater metagenome | isolation source: river surface water | place: USA:Blue River Watershed | collected 2017-08-15
CGAGGGGATCAGCTTGGCCACCTGGTCCTGCAGTGCGGGCACCAGCTTGGGGTGGGCGTGGCCCAGCGTGTTGACCGCGATGCCCGCCAGCGCATCCAGGTAGCACTTGCCGTTCACGTCCCACACGCGAACGCCCTTGCCATGCGACAGCGCAATCGGCACACGGCCGTAGGTGTTCATCTGGTGGGGCGATGCGGCTTCGATGAAGGCGGGCATGCAGGTTTCTCCGTCGTGTCCAAAAGAATCGGCCCAACGTGTGGGCCGCTGGGCGCTGATTTTAGGCACATCGCCTTGACGCCGATATGCACGGGGACGAGCGCCCCGGCGGTGGCGGCCGCCTTGTCGGACCCGCTGGCGCCCTGCCTTAAGTCTTATATAAGATATAGTACTTACCCGAATGCACGAAGCCCGGTCCGGCCTGCCTGGGCCGCCCCTGATCGCCGGGCCGGCCACTCCTTCGCACCCCGATGGTCGCCCCTGACGCCAAGCAAGTCTTCATCCTCGGCGTGACCCGCGCGGGCAAGACCTTTCGTCCCAGCGACTGGGCCGAGCGCCTGGCCGGGGTGATGAGCCCGTTTCGCCCGGGCGGCGCGCAGCCCGGCAGCCACCTGAGCTATTCGCCCTGGTGCATTCCCACGGTGGTCGATGGCGTGAAGTGCGTGGTGGCGCACCGCGACCTGCGCGATGCCGAGCCGATGGCCTGGGACTTCGTGATGAATTTCGCCCGCGACAACGACCTGCAGACGCTCGAGGCCTGCCTGTTGCCGGAGCCACCGCCCGGGTCCGCTCCGAAGGCCTGAGCGCAGCGCAGGCAAGCCGTGTGCATCGCCCACAAAAAAACCGCCCGAAGGCGGTTGTTTGCTTTTCGCTGGCAGCGCACCCGATTCAAACGGCAGGCCGGTTCACTGTGGAGCCAGCCCGGGCGGGCGCCTGAAGATTCAGGCTGCGGCGGCCAAGGCCTTGACCTTGGCAGACAGGCGGCTCTTGTCGCGAGCGGCCTTGTTCTTGTGGAAGATGCCCTTGTCGGCCACCGTGTCCACGATGCTTTGCGCCTTGGCGAAGAGTTCGGAGGCCTTGGTCTTGTCGCCGGCGGCGACAGCCTTCTCCACGTTCTTCACCGCGGTGCGGTATTTGGAGCGCAGGGACGAGTTGGCTGCGTTGAGCTTGACGTCCTGACGTGCGCGTTTGCGGCCCGACGCAAGGCGCGGGTTCTTTTTCTTGGGTTTTCCAGATGCCATGGGGGATCCTTAGCGTGTTTGAGGATGTTGCGAGCGAAAAGCCCTCCATTGTAGCCGAGCCGGCCGGGCCCGCCGCCCGCCCCGGGGCGCCCACTACACTGCGGCCGTGAGCCTGATCCGCGCTGCGTCCACCGTTTCGCTGCTGACCCTGCTGTCGCGCATCACCGGGCTGGCGCGCGAGCTGCTCATGGCGTCGGCCTTCGGCGCCAGCGCCCTGACCGACGCCTTCAACGTCGCCTTCCGCATCCCCAACCTGCTGCGCCGGCTGTTTGCCGAAGGCGCCTTCAGCCAGGCCTTTGTGCCGGTGCTGGCCGCCGCGCGCGAGCAGCAGGGCGACGCTGCCACCCGGGTGCTGATCGACCGGGTGGCCACCTTGCTGCTGTGGGCGCTGCTGGCCACCTGCGTGATCGGCGTGGCCGCCGCGCCGGCGCTGGTGTGGCTGCTGGCCAGCGGCCTGAAGCAAGGCCCGCAGGGCTTCGAGGCCGCGGTGCTGATGACGCGCTTCATGTTCCCCTACATCGCCTTCATGTCGCTGGTGGCGCTGTCGGCGGGCATCCTGAACACCTGGCGCAAGTTTGCGGTGCCGGCCGCCACGCCGGTGCTGCTGAATGTGGCGATGATCGTTGCAGCCTGGCTGGGTGCGCCGGCCTTCGCCGCGCGCGGCATCGAGCCGATCTATGCCATGGCCGCCGGCGTGATGGCCGGTGGCGTGCTGCAGCTGGCCATCCAGGTGCCCGCGCTGCTGCGCCTGGGCCTGCTGCCGCGCCTGGGCGCAACGCCCGGCGCGCTGCGCGAGGCGCTGGCCGACGCCGGTGTGCGCCGCATCGCCACGCTGATGCTGCCCGCGCTGCTGGGCGTGGGCGTGGCGCAGGTCTCGCTCGTGATCAACACGCAGATCGCGTCGTGGCTGGCGCCCGGCAGCGTGAGCTGGCTGAGCTACGCCGACCGGCTGATGGAGTTTCCGACCGCGCTGCTGGGCGTGGCGCTGGGGGTGGTGCTGATGCCGCAGCTGGCGTCGGCGCGTGCGCAAGGTGACGACGCGCGTTACTCGGCCATGCTCGACTGGGGCCTGCGCCTGGTGCTGCTGCTGGCGCTGCCCACCTCGGCGGCGCTGCTGCTGTGCGCGCCGCCGCTGGTGGCCACGCTCTACCACTACGGTGCCTTCACCGACCGCGACGTGCTGCAGGTGTCGATCGCGCTGTCGGGCTACGGCGTGGGCCTGCTCGGGCTGATCGCGATCAAGGTGCTGGCACCGGGCTACTACGCCAGCCAGGACATCCGCACGCCGGTGAAGATTGCGGTGGTGGTGCTGGTGGTCACGCAGCTGCTGAATGTGGCGCTGGTGCCGCTGCTGCAGCATGCGGGCCTGGCGCTGTCCATCGGGCTGGGCGCGCTGCTCAATGCCCTGTGGCTGCTGGTGGGCCTGCTGCGCCGCGGCCACTACCGGCCCGCGCCGGGCTGGGGCCGTTTTGCGCTGCAGGTGCTGGTGGCCAGTGCGGTGCTGGCGCTGGCGCTGGCCTGGGCGCGCGGCGCGCTCGACTGGACGGCACTGCGCGCGTCGCCCTGGCAGCGGGTGGGCTGGCTGCTGGCGCTGCTGGCCGGTGCCGGCGTGCTGTACTTTGGCGTGCTGGCGGCGCTGGGCTTGCGCTGGCGGCAAATGCGGCAGATGCTTGCCCGCTGAGGAGCCCCTGCCTTGACCGCCTGGACGCCGCAGACCCCCACGCCGCTGGCCTACTTTGCCTCGTTGGTGCAGGACGACGAGCACATTCCGCTGCTCGAGGCGGCGGCCTGCGTGGCGCAGGACGAATACCCCGAGCTCGATGTGCAGCAGGTGCTGGGCGATCTGGACCAGCTGCTCGCGCGCCTCAAGCGCCGGCTGGCGGCCGATGCGGGCACGATGCAGCGCCTGCGCATGCTCAACCAGTTCTTCTTCGGCGACATGGGCTTTGGCGGCAACGTCAACGACTACTACAACCCGGACAACAGCTACCTCAATGCGGTGCTGCGCACGCGCCGCGGCATCCCGATCACGCTGGCGGTGCTGTGGCTGGAGCTCGCGCAGGGCCTCAGGCTGCGGGCGCATGGCGTGAACTTCCCCGGGCACTTTCTCGTCAAGGTGGCGCTGCCAGGTGGTCAGGCGGTGCTCGACCCGTTTTCGGGCGAGTCGCTCTCGCGCGAACAGCTGATCGAGCGGCTCGAGCCGTTCCAGCCGCCGGGCGCCAGCGGTGCCGATGCCGACATCCCGCTGGGCCTGTACCTGCAGCCGGCGCCGGCGCGCGACGTGCTGGCGCGCATGCTGCGCAACCTCAAGGAAATCCACGCCCGACAGCGCGATCCGCTGCGGCTGGTGGCGGTGCTCGACCGGCTGGTGGTGCTGCTGCCCGATCACTGGGGCGAGCGCCGCGACCGCGGCATGGCCTGGGCCTCGGCCGGTGATGCCGAGCGCGCGGTGGCCGACCTGCAGGCCTACCTGGACCACGCCGCCGATGCCAGCGACGCGCCGGTGGTGGCCGAGCGGCTGGCGAGCCTGAAGCGCGAGCTCAGCGGCCGCGGGGCCTGAGCGTCACCGGCCGCGGTGCGCTGGCATCACTGGCCAGCGGGCTGCAGTGATTCGGCTGCGGCGCGCTCGCGCTGCCAGCGGTCCAGCCGCGCATCCATCACCCGGCGCCACAGCGGCGGCACCCAGGCCAGCGGCAGCATGGCTGGATAGCCCGCCGGCAGCTGGGGCGCGTCGTCGCGCGTCACCAGGGCCTGCCACGGCTGGTTCATTCGCGCATGGTGGTCGCTGTGGCGCTGCAGGTTGAACAGCAGCGCGTTGGACAGTGCCCAGTCGGCGTTCCACGAATGCGCGGGCTGCACCCGCTCGTAGCCCGCTGCGGCCGGCGCGCGGCGCAGTCCGTAGTGCTCGACGTAGTTCACGCTTTCCAGCAAGAACGCCGCGCAGATCGCCTGCACCACCCACAGCACGCCCGCCTGCACGCCAAAGCCCGCCACCAGGGCGCCCAGCAGCACGAGCGACAGCAGGTTGCTCGTCAGCACCTCGTTGCGCCAGTGCAGCGCACCCAGGCCGCGGTGGCGCAGGCGCATCGCCTCCAACGTCCACGCGTGCCGCCAGGTGCCCGCCACCGATCGCAGCACGAAGTGCCACACGCCCATGCCGCGCGGTGCCGAGGCCGGGTCGGCCGCGGTGGCCACACGCACATGGTGGCCGCGGATGTGCTCCACCTGGAACTGCCCGTAGCCCACCGTGCACAGCAGCACCCGCGCGCAGGCGCGGTCGAGCCGGCTGGCGCGGTGCCCTGTCTCATGGGCCAGCGTGATGCCCAGCCCGCCGGTGACGGTGCCCACCGCGACCGACAGCGCCAGCAGGTCGCCGGTGGAGAGGTGCGGTGCCTGTGCGCTGGCCCACAGCAGCAGCGTGATCTGCAGCGGCACCTGTGCGCGAGGCAGCCAGCGCGCAGCCACATCAGGCACGGTGGGGAGCGCGGCGCGCGGCGCGCCGATCAACGCATCGACCAGCGGAATCAGCACGAAGGTGACCACCACCGTCATCCACGCCATGCCGGCGTTCTGCCAGAAGATGGGCTGCCAGGCGTACAGCACCAGCAGCAGGGCTGACCACAGCGCCAGCCCCCACCTCAGCCCGAACGAATGCAGCATGCCCATGCCCGCATTGGAGGGCGGTGATGCGCCGCGCGCAAGCGGGCTTTTCCGGGGGTCAGCTCACCTGCACGGCCGGGCCGTCGCCGCGCGGCGCGATGCGGCCGATGGCGTGCACCGTCTCGCCCAGCGCGCGCAGCGTGGCCGCACAGGCGTCGGCCTGCGCCGGGCGCACCACCACCACCATGCCGATGCCGTTGTTGAAGGTGCGGTTCATCTCGTGGTCGCTGATGCCGGCGGTGGCCTGCAGCCAGGCGAACAGCTCGCTTTGCGGCCAGCTGCCCTTGACCAGGTGCGCCGCCATGCCCTCTGGCAGCACGCGCGGAATGTTCTCGAGCAGGCCGCCGCCAGTGATGTGCGCCAGCGCCTGGATGCCGCCGGCATCGGCCGGGTGCTGCGCCAGAGCCTCCAGCACCGGCTTGACGTACAGCCGCGTGGGCGCCATCACCGCCTGGCGGAACGATTGCCCGTCCAGCGTGGCAGGCAACTGCGCGCCGGCGCGTTCGATGCACTTGCGCACCAGCGAAAAACCGTTGGAATGCACGCCGCTGGACGCGAGCCCCAGCACCACGTCGCCGGCCTGCACGCCCTGGCCGCCCAGGATCTTCGACTTCTCGACCGCGCCCACGCAAAAGCCGGCCAGGTCGTATTCGCCCGGCGGGTACATGCCGGGCATCTCGGCGGTTTCGCCACCGATCAGCGCACAGCCCGATTCCTCGCAGCCGCGCGCGATGCCGCCGACCACCGCCGCGGCGGTGTCCACATCAAGCTTGCCGCAGGCAAAGTAGTCGAGGAAGAACAGCGGCTCGGCGCCCTGCACCAGCACGTCGTTGACGCTCATCGCCACCAGGTCGATGCCCACCGTGTCGTGGATGCCCCACTCGAAGGCCAGCTTGAGCTTGGTGCCCACGCCGTCGGTGCCCGACACCAGCACCGGTTCCTTGTAGCGCTTGGGCACCTCGAACAGCGCGCCAAAGCCGCCGATGCCGGCCAGCACGCCCTCGCGCAGGGTGCGGCGCGCCAGCGGCTTGATGCGCTCGACCAGCGCGTCGCCGGCATCGATGTCAACGCCAGCATCCTTGTAGGACAGGGGGGTGGTGCTCATGGCGGGCCGGCGCGGCGCCGGTCTCGGTTGGGGTGGGTCGGGGGCGATGCGAACACGCAGGGCGCCTGCCGGGGGCGGCGCACTAGAATTCAGGCCTCGATTTTACGGCGTGGCCTGCCCGCACAGGCCCGAGCCCGGGTGGCTTGGGCGCGGCTCCGGTCCCAAAGCGCATGCCCGTGTCCCCACTGCAAAAACGCGCCGCCACCTGGCTGGGCATTGCCGTTGCCGCGGCGGTGCTGCTGTGGCTGCTGGCGCCGGTGCTCACGCCCTTTGTGGTGGCTGCGGTGCTGGCCTATGCGCTCGCGCCGCTGGTCGACCGGCTCGACCGCGCCCACGGCGGCATGCTGCCGCGCCTGGTGGCGGTGCTGGTGGCCGAGGTGCTGGTCATCGCCGCGGTGCTGGGCGTGGTGCTGCTGATCGTGCCGATCGTGGCGCAGGAACTGCCGCGGCTGCGCCAGCAGGTGCCTGCGCTGTTCGAGGCGCTCAAGACCGGCCTGCAGCCGCTGGCCGCGCAGTGGGGTCTGAACCTGGCCCTTGACCTGGACAGCCTGCGCACGCGGCTGCTGGACTACCTGAACGCCAACTGGCAGGACAGCCTGATGTCGCTGCTGGCGTCGGTCAAGCTCGGCGGCAGCTTCGCGCTGGCGCTGATCGGCAACGCGCTGCTGATTCCGGTGGCGCTGTTCTACCTGCTGCTGGATTGGGACGGCATGCTCGACCGCCTGCGCGGCCTGATCCCGCCGCGCCTGCGCGCCAGCGTCGAATCCTTCACCACCGAATGCGACCATGTGCTTGGCCAGTACCTGCGCGGCCAGCTGCTGGTGATGCTGGCGATGGCGGTGTTCTTCAGCATCGGGCTGTCGCTGTTCGGGCTGGATGTGGCGCTGCCGGTGGGTGTGTTCACTGGCCTCGCGATGTTCGTGCCCTACCTTGGCTTTGGCGCGGGGCTGCTGCTGGCCACGCTGGCCGGCCTGCTGCAGTTCGCATCGGTCAAGGCGCTGCTGATGGTGGCGGTGGTGTTCGGCCTCGGGCAGCTGCTGGAGAGCCTGGTGCTCACGCCACGACTGGTGGGCCAGCGCATCGGGCTGCATCCGCTGGCGGTGATCTTCGCGCTGCTGGCCTTTGGCCAGCTGTTCGGTTTGGTCGGGGTGCTGGTGGCGCTGCCGGCCAGTGCGGTGCTGCTGGTGGCGCTGCGCCGCGGGCGGGCCGAGTACCTGGACAGCCGGCTGTACCGGGACAGCTGAAGCGCATGCGTCAGATCGCGCTGGACATCGGGCTTGCGGCCGCGCCCACGCTCGAGGGCTTCTTTGCCGGGCCGAATGCGGCAGCGCTGGAGCACCTGCGGTTGTGGGTGGGCAGCACGCTGCGCTCGCCGGTGCCCACCTACCTGTGGGGCGAAGGCGGCGGCGGCAAGACGCACCTGCTCAAGGCGGTGCGCCACGCGCTGCAGCAGCAGGGCGCGCGCTGCGGCTGGCTTGACGCGCAGACGATGCGACCGCCCGAATTCGACGACACCTGGGCCGCAGTGCTGATGGACGAGGTGCACCTGTACACCGCCGAGCAGCAGCATGTGGCCTTCAACTGGTTCGTGAACGCGCAGACGCACCAGCGCGGCGTGCTGGCCGCCGGTGCCCTGCCGCCGGCCGACCTGCGGCTGCGCGAGGACCTGCGCACCCGGCTGGGCTGGGGCCATGTGTTCGAACTGCGGCTGCTGGGCGAAGACGAGCGCCGCGCGGTGCTGCGGCAGGCGGCGCAGTCGCGCGGCGTGGTGCTGGCCGATGACGTGATCGACTACATGCTCAGCCGCTTTTCGCGCGACCTTGGCAGCCTGATGCAGCTGCTCGAGCAGCTTGACCTGTATGCGCTGCAGACGCAGCGCGCGATCACGATTCCGCTGATCCGATCGATGCTGGAGAACACCTGATGAGCCGCACCGCCGGCGCCGCTGCCGACCGCCCGCGCGTGGCGCTGTTCGACCTGGACCACACGCTGCTGCCGATCGACTCGGACTACTCGTGGGGCGTGTTCACCACCCACATCGGCTGGACCGATCCGGTGGTCTTCAGGCAGCGCAACGACGAGTTCTACGCCCACTACAAGGCCGGCACGCTCGACATCCACGAATACGTGCGTTTTGCGGTCGAGGCGGTGCGCATCCACGGGCCGCAGAAGGCGCAGGCCGCGCACGAACGCTTCATGCGCGAGGTGGTGCACCCGGCGCTGCATCCTTCAGCCCACGAACTGGTGGCAGCCCACCGCACGCGCGGCGAGCACACCGTGATCGTGACCGCCACCAACGAGTTCGTGACGCGGCCGATCGCGGCGCTGTTCGAAGTGCAGGAGCTGATTGCGGTGGAGCTCGAGCGCGGCAGCGACGGCTGGATCACCGGCGAGATCCGCGGCGTGCCGTCGGCGCGCGAGGGCAAGGTCACCCGCACCGAGCAGTGGCTGGCCGCACGCGGCTGGGCCTGGGGCGATGTGCACAGCACCTTCTACAGCGACTCGATCAACGACCTGCCGCTGCTCGAGCGGGTGAACGAGCCGGTGGCCACCAATCCCGACGAGCGCCTGCGTGCGGTCGCGCAGCAGCGCGGCTGGCGCATACTGGACCTGTTCGACAAGCAATAAATGATCAAGAAATTCATCGACAAGCTGCTGGGCAAGGAGGCTTCACGCAAGCCGCGCTTCGGCAAGCGAACCGAGGTCGGCCCCGAGGTGCACGGCATCGACGCGTCGCTGGTGGACGAGCGCGCGGCCAATGTGGTGCGCACCCTGCAGCAGGCAGGTTATGAGGCCTACATCGTGGGCGGCGCGGTGCGCGACCTGCTGCTGGGCCTGCGGCCCAAGGACTTTGACGTGGCCACCGATGCCACGCCCGAGCAGGTCAAGGGCCTGTTCCGGCGCGCCTTCATCATCGGCCGGCGCTTTCGCATCGTGCATGTGGTGTTCGGCCGCGGGCGCGAGCATGAGGTGATCGAGGTCTCCACCTTCCGCGCTTATCTGGACGCGAGCGCGGCCGAGCAGGTCAGCGGCAACGAGAAGACCAGCAAGAGCGAACTCGCCGGTATGCAGCATGCGGTGGATGCCAGCGGCCGGGTGCTGCGCGACAACGTCTGGGGCCCGCAGGAAGAAGACGCCACGCGACGCGACTTCACCATCAACGCGATGTACTACGACCCGCAGACCCAGCGGGTGGTGGACTACCACGGCGGCATCGCCGACGCGAAGAGCCGCACCATCCGCATGATCGGCGACGCGGCGGCGCGCTACCGCGAAGACCCGGTGCGCATCATCCGTGCGGCGCGCTTTGCGGCCAAGCTCTCGGCGCTGGGCTTCACGCTGGAGCGCAAGACGGCGTCGGCGCTCAAGCCGGCCCTGCCGCTGCTGGCCGAAGTGCCGCAAAGCCGCCTGTTCGACGAGATGCTCAAGCTGCTGCAGACCGGCCATGCGCTGGCCAGCGTGGCGCAGCTCAAGGCGCTGGGGCTGCAGGGCATCTATCCGCTGCTGGACCTGGTGATTGCGCGTGCCGACCAGCCGTTCGTGAATGCGGCGCTGCAGGACACCGATCGCCGCGTGGGCGAGGGCAAGCCGGTGGCGCCGAGCTTCCTGCTCGCGTGCGTGCTGTGGTCTGACGTGCGCGAGGGCTGGTCGCAGCGCCAGGCGCGGCGCCTGCCGCCGTTTCCGGCGCTGCAGGAGGCGATCGACGAGGTGTTCGATGCGCGCATTGGCGATGTGTCGGGCCGCGGCAAGCTGGGCGCCGACATGCGCGAGATCTGGATGATGCAGCCGCGCTTTGACAAGCGTACCGGCAGCGGCCCCTTCAGCCTGGTGGAGCAGCCGCGCTTTCGCGCCGGCTTTGACTTCATGCGGCTGCGCGCCGACGTGGGCGAGGTGGATGTGGTGCTGGCCGACTGGTGGCAGGAGTTCAGCATTGCCAGCGACAGTGAGCGCGAGGACCTGCTGGCGCAGGTGCGCGAAGAGATGCAGCGCGCAGGCAAGGGCGGCCCCAGGCGGGTGAAGGCGGTGCGTGCGCCGGCCGATGACGCCGCGCGTGCGGCGCCTGCCGATGACGTTGCAGGCGTGGCGGCATCCGCGTCCCCGCTCGGCGAGGAAGGCGCGGACGGGGACGCCGCCCCGGCGCGCAAGCGCCGCCGGCGCCGGCGCAAGCCCTCGGGCGGCGGTGGGGCTGGCGCGGGTGATGCAGCAGGTGATGGTCCGTCGGGTGGTCCGTCGGGTGGCCCGTCGGGTGGCCCGTCGGGGCGCGGGCCGTCCGACGCGGGCTGAACCTCACGCCAGGCCTTGAAGCCGCTGCGCATGGTGCAGGCCTTCGTCGGCATCGGTGCCAACCTGGGCGACGCGCAGGCGGCGGTGCGGCAGGCGCTGCGCGACATCGCAGCGCTGCCGGGCACGCGGCTGGTGCAGGCGTCTTCGCTGTGGCGCAGCGAACCGGTCGACGCCAGCGGGCCCGACTTCATCAATGCGGTTGCCGAGGTCGAGACCGCACTCGACGCGCACGCGCTGCTGGCGCAGCTGCAGGCGCTGGAGACGCGCGCCGGGCGCGAGCGACCGTGGCCGAATGCGCCGCGCACGCTGGATCTGGACCTGCTGTTCCATGGCGATGCGTGCATCGACACCGCCACGCTCACGCTGCCCCATCCGCGCTGGACGCAGCGCGCGTTTGTGCTGCGGCCGCTGGCCGAGATTGCGCCGCAGCGGGTGAGCGCGCAGCAGTTGCAGGCGGTGGCCGCCCAGCGCATCGAGCGGCTGGGCTGAAGATGCGTCAGCGCATCAGCGCCTCAACCCATCAGCGCGGCGGTACCTCGCGCAGCTGCTGGACCTGCAGTTCGGTGACTGGTGGCGCGTTGTTGCCCCACTGGGTGCGGATGTGGGTCAGCACTGCAGCCAGTTCGGTATCGCTGAAGTTCAGCACATAGGGCGGCATGCCCAGGGGCCGTGGCTGCCCTGCGGTTGCAGGCGCAAAGCCACCGTACAGCACCACTTGCAGCAGGTTGGACGGATCGTGCAGCGTGACCGCGCGGTTGCCTGCCAGGCGCGGGTAGCCCACCGCGCCGTTAGGCGAAGACGCCCCTTGCCCGCGCTCGCCATGGCATTGCGCGCAATGTTCCTCGTAGCGCTTGGCGCCCAGCGAGCGCAGGGCGGGCGTCACCGCATTGGCAGCGGCAGACGGTGATGCCGGTGACCCGGCAGATGTCGGCGATGCATGGCGCGGCAGCTCGCGCAGGTAGGTGGCCATCGCACGCAGGTCGGCATCGCCCAGGTGCTGCGTGCCGTGCAGCACCGCCTCGGCCATCGGGCCAAGCACCGATGCGTGCGGGTTGCGGCCAGTGTGCAGCAGCGTCATCGTGTCGTCGATGCTCCAGCCCTGCGCACCGCCTTCGCGCACATCGGCCAGCGACGGTGCATACCAGCGCTGTGCATCCATGCGCCCGCCACGCAGGGCAGGTGCGTCTTGCAGGGCGCCCCAGCGGTTGCGCGGCGCATGGCATTCGGCGCAGTGGCCCAGCGTGCGCACCAGATACGCGCCGCGGTTCCATTCGGCGCTGCGCCGTGGGTCGGCCTCGACGCGCTGCGGCTCGAAGTACAGCGCCCGCCAGGCCCACAGCGCTGCCTGCGTGCTGTAGGGCCAGCGCAGCGCATGCGGCCGGTTGGCCTGCCGTACCGGCTGCAGGCTCATCAGGTAGGCATGCAGCGCATCGGAGTCGGCGCGGGTGATGCCGCTGTAGCTGGTGTACGGAAACGCGGGGTAGAGCAGGCGCCCGTCGCGCGAGCGGCCCTCGCGCATGGCGCGCCAGAAGTCATCGGCGCTCCAGCGGCCGATGCCGGTGTCCGTGTCGGGGGTGAGGTTGCCCGCATGGACCGTGCCAAAGGGCGTTTCGATGCCGCGCCCGCCCGCCCAGGGCGCACCGCCGCGCGCGGTGTGGCAGGCCATGCAGTTGCCCGCACGCGCCAGATAGGCACCGCGTTCGACGAGCGAGGCGCCCGGCCCGCGGGCGGATTGCGCAGCAGGCGTTGCGGAAGCAGCGGGGGTGGCTGGCGCGGGGCGCGTCGTTTCCTTCAGCACGCTGCCGCAGCGCATCGGTGGCGGCTCGGGCAGGCGATCGGCTGCGCGCGAGGGCTTGGGCACCGGCTGCGCCGCCAGCCAGCTGGCCACCGCATTCAGGTCGGCCAGGGGGAGCCGCTGCACGATCTGCGCCATGCAGTCGGGGGCGTGCGCCTTGCGCTGGCCGGTCTGCCATGCGCCGAGCTGGCTGTTGAGGTAGTCGCGCGGCAGGCCCAGCAGCGCTGGCGTGGCCGGCTGTGCGCCCATCAGCGCCTTGCCGTGGCAGGCGGCGCAGGCAGGCACCTGCCGTGTGGCATCGCCGCGCAATGCCAGCTGTTCGCCGCGCTGCAAGGTGCGCGCATCCACGCCGCTGGCCGGTGAGGGCGGCGGGTAGGGCAGGTCCAGCGCGGCGAAGTGCTGCGCGATCTCCATCAGGTAGTCATCGCCCAGCGGCTCGAGCAGCCGCGCCATCAGGCCGTAGTGGCGCTGCCCGTCGCGAAAGTTCAGCAGCTGGTGGTACAGGTAGCCCGCAGGCTTGCCGGCGATGCGCGGGTAGTAGCCATCGGGCCCGGCACGGCCCTGCTCGCCGTGGCACGCGGTGCAGGCCAGCATGCGTTGCGCCATGGTGTCCTCGACACGGGCTGGCGCTGCCGCGGCCAGCGCGGCCCACGCCAGGCACAGTGCGGCCAGCGCGCGTTGCAGCACCCCCTTCATCGCGGGCTCAGGCAAAGAAGGCTTCGAACCCGTCCAGTGGCTCGAAGCGGCCGTTCACATAGCGCAGCCGCGTCGGGCCGGGCAGGGCGCGCGCGGTCAGCGGATGCGCCGCATCGCCCGGGTAGCAGACATGGCGGATGCCGTCGATGTCCACCGCTTCGGGCTGGATGACTGGCGGTGTGCGCGTCCGGGCCTCGGCCAGCACGCTGGCGGTGCCGGTGTGATGCGCGAGGTGCGCCAGGCTCATGATCTGCGGCGGCGCCAGCGGCAGCTCGTCGCGCCAGTAGCGCTCGAGCGCGGCGCGCGGCGTGATCCACAGGCTTTCGGTGGCTTCGCGGCCGTCGTGCACCGCGGTCTGGCCGGCGGGCGCCACCGCCACGAAGAAGCGGGTGTCGAAGCGCTTTTGCATCAACGACGGCCGCTTGGGCGTGATCCAGCGCGACCACGGATGCACCGCGGCGGTGTGCAGCGTCAGGCCCAGCAGGCCCAGGATCTCCTGCAGGCCATGGCCCTCGCGCAGCAGCGACGTCGCCCGTTGCGCGTCGACTGCGGCACCGCCTGCGTGCGAGGCCAGCAGCACGCCGCATTCCTCGAAAGCCTCGCGCAGCGCAGCCACATACAGCGCCACGGCGGTATCGACCGCGATGTCGGCCTCGCCCATGTGGCGGTGCAGGGTGTCGGGCGCCTGGTCGAGGTGGCGCTCTGCATCGATCTCGGCATCGTCGCGGTCGACCTTGCCACCGGGAAACACATAAGCGCCGCCCAGCACATCCGACTGCCCGTGGCGCTTCATCAGGAACACCTCCAGCCCGGCATCGGCGTCGCGCAGCAGCACCACGGTGGATGCGTCGCGGATCGGCGCGCTGGACTCTTCGAGGTTGAGGGTCAGGGTCATGGGCAGGTGGCAGAGTGTGGTGCGATCAGTTTGGTGCGGCTGGCGGCACAATCCAGCCGGCGGCACGCGCTCATGTGCGGTGGCGTGCCGCAGGGCCGATCAATGGCAGCGAGGTTAGCAGCCTGTCGCGTGGCGCGCGATCACGCACCGGACAGCGCCGCGCATGCAGCCGGCGAAACGGACCCAACAGACGAAACAAACGAAGCGAACGAAGCGAACGAAGCGAACGAAGCGAACGAAGCGAACGAAACGCAAGAGGACCGACCCCATGACAACCCCCATCGACTTCACGGGCCGCGTGGCCATCGTCACTGGCGCAGGCGGCGGCCTGGGCAAGCAGCATGCGCTGGCACTCGCCCGGCGCGGCGCCAGGGTGGTGATCAACGACCTGGGCGGCGCGGTGGACGGCAGCGGCGGCTCGGTCAGCGCAGCGCAGGCGGTGGTGGACGAGATCCGCGCGGCCGGCGGCGAGGCGATCGCCAACGGCGCATCGGTCACCGACTTTGCCGCGGTGCAGGCGATGGTGCAGCAGGCGATGGACACGTGGGGGCGGGTGGACGTGCTCGTCAACAACGCCGGCATCCTGCGCGACAAGAGCTTCGGCAAGATGGAGCTGGCTGATTTCCGCCTGGTGATGGACGTTCACCTGATGGGCGCGGTGCATTGCACCAAGGCGGTGTGGCCGATCATGACCGCGCAGAAGTACGGCCGCATCGTGATGACCACCTCGTCCAGCGGCCTGTACGGCAACTTCGGCCAGGCCAATTACGGTGCGGCCAAGATGGCGCTGGTCGGGCTGATGCAGACGCTGTCGATCGAAGGTGCAAAGCACGACATCCGCGTGAACTGCCTCGCGCCGACCGCGGCCACCCGCATGACCGAAGGCCTGATGCCCGAGGAGGTGCTGCGCGCACTGGACCCCGCGGCGGTGGTGCCGGCGATGCTGGTGATGGCCAGCGAGCATGCGCCCAACCGCACCGTGCTGTGCGCCGGCGCCGGCAGCTTTGAGGCCGCGCAGGTCACGCTCACGCGCGGCGTGCACCTGGGCACCGGCGAGCAGGTGCCCGAAGCGCTGCTGGCGCGCCTGGCCGAGGTGACGGCACGCGAAGGCGACCAGGTGCCGCAGTCGGGCAGCGCGCAGGGCGCCAACGAGGTGCAGCTGGCGCTGGCCGCGCGCAAGTAGCCCTACCACAACGACGCCATTCGTGCACGGGGCGGCCGTGTTACCTTCGCCGCCCCCATCAGGCAAGTGCAGCGCACGAACATGACTTCTTTGCCCCAACGACTGGCCGCGCTTGGCGACGAGCGCCTGCGCGGCGTGCGGCGTGGCATCGAGAAGGAAAGCCTGCGCGTGCTGCCGGGCAGCGGCCTGGCGCTGACGCCGCATCCGCAGGCGCTGGGCTCGGCGCTCACCCATCCGCGCATCACCACCGACTACAGCGAATCGCAGCTCGAACTGATCACCGGCGTGCACGCCAGCCCGGCGGCCTGCCTGGACGAGCTGACCGAGATCCACCAGTTCACCACGCGCGTGCTGCGCGAGGGCGGCGACGAGATGATGTGGGTCTCGAGCATGCCCTGCGGCCTGCCGACCGACGAGACGATCCCGCTGGCGCGCTACGGCAGCTCGAACATCGGCCGCGCCAAGAGCGTCTACCGCATGGGGCTGGGCCACCGGTACGGGCGGCGCATGCAGACGATCTCGGGCATCCACTACAACTGGTCGCTGCCGGGGCTCAACGACGACGACTACTTCGCGCTGATCCGCAACTTTCGCCGCCACGCCTTCTTGCCGATGCTGCTGCTGGGTGCCTCGCCGGCGGTGTGCGGCAGCTTCGTGGCCGGGCGCGACCACGAACTGCAGCCGCTGGGCACCGGCTCGCTGCACATGCCGCATGGCACCTCGCTGCGCATGGGGCGGCTGGGTTACCAGAGCGATGCGCAGGCGTCCCTGGCAGTCAGCTACAACGGCCTGGAGGGCTATGCCGCGTCGCTGCACGATGCGCTGACGCGGCCGTACCCGGCCTACGAAGCGGTGGGCGTGCGCAACCCGGGCGGCGACTACAACCAGCTGGCCACCACGCTGCTGCAGATCGAAAACGAGTTCTACGGCACGATTCGCCCCAAGCGCACCATCTTCCAGGGCGAGCGCCCGCTGCATGCGCTGCGCGAACGCGGGGTGGAGTATGTCGAGGTGCGGCTGCTCGACCTCGACCCGTTCGAGCCGATCGGCATCCGTGCTGAAAGCCTGCACCTGCTGGATGTGTTCCTGCTGCACTGCCTGCTGGCCGACAGCCCGCCGGACTCGCCGGCCGAAATTGCCGAGATCAAGCGCAATCAGCATCTGACCGCTGCGCGCGGCCGCGAGCCGGGCCTGCAGCTTGACCGCCACGGCCAGCCGGTGGAGCTGATGCAGTGGGCCGACGAGTTGCTGGCCGCCTGCGAGCCGATTGCGCAGCGGCTTGACCAGGGGGTGGACGGCACCCCGCACGCCGCTGCAGTGCAGCAGGCGCGCCGGCGCCTGGGCGCGCCGCACGAACTGCCCTCGGCGCGGGTGCTCGATGCGGTGCAAGGCGAACATGCCGGCTCGTTCGTGAGCTTCACCCGCGCGCGCTCGGTCACGGCGCGCGACCATCTGCTGGCCCTGCCGTGGAGCGATGCGCAGCAGGCCCGCTATGTGGCCATGGGCGAGCAGTCGTGGGCCGACCAGCGTGCGATCGAGGCGGCCGACACGCTGCCTTTCGAGCAGTTCCGCCAGATGTACATCTCGGAGCAGCGCCTCGGCCACCCGGGCATGGCGCGGGCGCGCAGCGCCTGAGGCGCTTCGCTCCCGTTCCAGTCCGTCCACGCCCGAACCGGACCGACCCGGACCCGCCCGGGCCGGCCACCCTGCAACTCAGGCGCAGCCCCCGGGGAGCGGCCTGGACGGCGGCGACAGTGGCCCGGTGAAGTGCTGACGCAGGCTGGCGATGTACCGGTCAACCATCCGCGCGAATTCCGCCTCGACCCGCGGCGCCACCAGCTTCGTCGTGAAGGCCGGCAGCGGCAACGCAATCCGGGCGCGGATGGCCAGCGCAAGATCGGTGGCAGCGTCGTGCGCGGTGAGCTGCCAGTGCCCGGACACCTCGGTGGCGCCCGCGCTGCCCGTGCCGCCCGCCGGCGTCCAGCGCACCGTGCCGCAGTCGGCGTCGGCCACGTAGAGGCAGTCGTAGGTGATCTGCATCAGCACCGGTGGCGCGCCCACCTTCTGCATCTGCCAGCGGTAGACGCCGCCGCCCAGGTCCACCAGGCGCTCGAGCTGCGGGAAGTGGCGCGCCGAGGCCGGCACATCGCTCAGCAACGCGAACACCTGCGCCAGCGGTGCCTGCACCGAGAAGCGGCGCGTGAGGTCGATCGAGGTGCGGACGGTCATGGGGTGGTGCGGGCTGGTGCGGGCGTGTCCGGGCGGTGACTGGAAGGCGGCAGGGCCTGCGGCGTAAAATGTAGGCCATCGCATTGCTGTGCAGTGCGCTTCGTACCGAAGCATGGCGGGCCCGCCGGCCCGGCTGCCACGGCCCTTCGGCGAAGCGGTGCTTTGGGCACCCGCGCCATCACCCCTGCAAAACCGTGCCCGGTCACGCGCCGGGCCCCGATGTCAGACATGGCCAAGGAAGAACTCATCGAAATGCGCGGCAAGGTCAGCGAAGTGCTGCCGGACTCGCGCTACCGCGTCAAGCTCGAGAACGGTCACGAGCTGATTGCCTACACCGGCGGCAAGGTCCGCAAGAACCACATCCGCATCATTGCCGGCGACAGCGTGTCGCTCGAGCTCTCGCCCTACGACCTGACCAAGGGCCGCATCATGTTCCGCCACCTGCCCGGACGCGGGCCGGCCAGCGCGGGCTGATCCCTTCCTTCCCGCGATGGCCCCTGCCATCGACGGCGCGCGGCGCTCGATAGCGCTGCTGTCGCTGGCCACCTTCTCCAGCATGGTGGCGCAGCGCCTGTGCGACCCGATGCTGCCGCAGCTGTCGCAGCATTTCTCGGCCACGCTGGCCGACGCGGCGCGCGTTGTTTCCATGTTCGCGGTGGTCTACGGCGCCACCCAGCTGCTGTGGGGCCCGCTGGGCGACCGGCTGGGCAAGTTCCGTGTGGTGGCCTGGACCACGCTGGCCTGTGCGGTGGGCAGCGTGCTGTGTGCGCTGGCCCTGTCGCTCGACGCGCTGGTGGCCGCGCGCATGCTGGTGGCGCTGGCCGCCGCCGCGATCATTCCACTGTCATTGGCCTGGGTCGGCGACACCGTGCCCTATGCGCAGCGCCAGGAGCTGCTGGCGCGTCTGGGCCTGGGCACCACGCTGGGCATCGTGGCCGGCCAGGTGGCCGGTGGCCTGATCACCGACGCGCTGGGCTGGCGCTGGGCGTTCGTCTTCCTCACGCTGCTGTTCGGCGCCAGTGGCGCGCTGCTGCTGGTGGACGGGCGGCGCAGCGGCGCCATGCAACTGCCGGCAGCCGCGCAAGGCGCCAGCGGCGCACAGCGCGCCGGTACCTGGGTGCAGGTGCGGCAGATCCTGTCGGCACCCTGGCCGCGGGTGGTGGTGCTGGTGGCGCTGATCGAAGGCGCCACCGGTTTCGGCGTGCTGGCGATCTGGCCGACGCACCTGAACCTGCATCACGGCCTGTCGCTGGGCGCGTCGGGCTCCATCGTTGCGCTGTACGGGCTGGGGGCGGTGAGCTACATGCTGAGCGCGCGGCACCTGATTCCGCGCCTGGGCGAGCGGGGCCTGACGCTGGTGGGCACCTTCACCGTGGGTGCCTGCGCGGTGCTGTTCGCGCTGACGCCGCACTGGGTGCTGACGCTGCCGGCGGCCTTCGTGGCGGGCTTCGGCTTCTTCATGTTCCACAACACCATGCAGGCCAACGCCACGCAGATGGCGCCGCACGCACGCGGCACCGGCGTGTCGATGTTCGCTGCGGCGCTGTTCATGGGCCAGTCGCTGGGCGTGCTGGGCGCCACGCAGCTCGCGCAGCGTTTCGACACCGGCCCGGTGATCGCGCTGGGTGGCGTGGGCGTGGCCGTGCTGGGCAGCTTTTTCGCGTGGCGGCTGCGCTCGCGCGAAGCGCAGGCGCACTGAAGCCGCGGGGCGCAGGGCAGCAACGCCGGGCGGTGTCGGAAGCGGCCTCGGGCCCGGGTGTGGCCTCGGGTGCGGGCCCGCCCAAGTGTCTGAGTGTCTAAGGGCGCTGGATGTGCGTGGCGGCGGCCACCTGCTGCAGCGCGCGCCGGCGCAGCGCACCGGCCAGCAGCACGCCGGCGCCGATGCCGATGGCACCCAGCACACCCAGCGCCAGTACCCGGTAGGCCGGGTCGAGCGCCAGCACCAGCGCAGCGCCGGCGCGGATCAGCCCCAC